>Ga0180435_10005486_pt1 | contig 12321 bp, 11 predicted proteins | sample SS_ome_3_FD_132467 | JGI IMG/M metagenome (GOLD analysis project Ga0180435, IMG submission 132467) | Hypersaline lake sediment archaeal communities from the Salton Sea, California, USA - SS_3_S_1 metaG | ecosystem: Environmental > Aquatic > Non-marine Saline and Alkaline > Hypersaline >...
CAACACAGACGGCCGTATGCCAATGATCTGGCGTGGCGGAAATGACGACGTCAATGTCTTTTCGTTCAAGCAGTTTGCGGTAGTCGGTATAGACCTCCGCCTTGCCGCCGTGTCGCTCCCGCGCGCGTTCGGCATGACGGCGTTCAACATCGCAAACGGCCACCACGTTGCCATGCCGGGCGGCCAAGGCGAGATCCCCCGATCCCATGCCGCCGAGACCGATGCCCGCGATGTTGGGGCGATCGTTTTTTGAGGTCGTTGTTTCCGCACTGGTTTTCGGCAGGAATCCCCAGGTCGCGGTGACGGCGGTCGCCACGCCTAACATCTCGCGTCGATTAAGTTGATTTCGGTTCACAGTATGCTTTCATTGTTTGTTGTGGATGGATACTTTCGCCTACATGAAGCAGCCATTTTAACACATTCCGGCGGCACATTCTGCAACCGAACGTCGAAAAAGTCCTGTCAGATCCGGCGACGAATCGCGGTGTCCCCCGGTGGGATGATGCAAGGCAGACTGGCTGATAGAATGGGCGAAAACTGAAACGTCCGCGAACGTCGACCACACGATCGAACATGACAACCACAATGGATTCCGAACAGACAAAACGGCAACTTGTGCGGCGATACGGCCTCGTCCTTCTGTGCTTCATGTTTGCGCTGATAGTGAGCGGCGTAACTGCTTTCCCGTTGCTGTGGGAACTACGAGTGCTCGATCAAGCGGCGGGCGGAGCACCCGCGGCGTCGGCAACGCCTACCGACAGCCTGGGCGCGTGGATCAGTTTCGTGCGAGAGGGGCTGGAAGAGTCGTACCGGGCCTATCCCTTCATTGCCTACGGCACCGACTGGCTGGCTTTTTCGCACCTGGTGATCGCCGTCTTCTTCATCGGCCCGTTGATGCGACCTGCCGAATACCAATGGACGCTGATCAGCGGCATGATCGCCTGCGTGGGCGTGCTTTTCCTCGCGTTTATCTGCGGACCGCTGCGCGGCATCCCATTCTATTGGCAACTGGTCGACTGCTCGTTCGGCGTCTTCGGCATCCTACCGCTTTTGTATTGCTACTTCGTCAGCAGGAAACTTGAACAAATTGAGAAGAACGGCTATTCGACCACTCTGTAGCTGCGGTCGCCAGACTGCAGGAGTCCAAACGCGAATTGTGGGGGCTGCGTCTGCCGTCTGGCGACGGCAGCTACACGTTCCCTCAGGCGACCGCTGCTACGGTTTGCAGGCGAATCCTACTCCGCGGGGACCCCACCGATGTTGATATTGCGGAAGTCGATCTGCATGTCGCGATTGCCGTGCAACTGTAGGCCGATGCGGCCTTTTTCAGCCGCAGAGTTCGACTCGTAGGTCATCACCTGCTTGCCATTGAGCCACGCCGTGTACTCTTTGCCGACCGCCTTGATACGGATCGTGTTCCAGTCATCGAGCTTGAGCAAGTCCGTGACGCCCTCCGCTTCAACGGGATATCCCTTGCCCGAAATGTAAGGCGAACAGGTCATGTCGCGCTTCAGCGATCCCGAGATCCCGATTTGGATTTGCTCGCGCCCCTCCCGAATGAACACGCCGGAATCGACCGTTCCGGGACCAAAGCGAAAATCGAGTTCGACGACGAAATCGGTGAACTCCTTTTTGGTCCACAGCGTCGACCCCTTCTTCTTGGGATCGCTCTTCACATGCAGTACACCGTCACTAACCGTCCACCAAATGTTGTTTGCCGGCTCCTGCCAGCCCGCCAAGTCTTTGCCATTGAAGGCCGACTTCAATTCAGGATCGCCCGCGCAAACCAAACTCGCCACACAAAACACGAAGAGAAGACTCGCAACGGTTCGTTTCAACATGATTGTTCTCCAGCGGATGTGGTGAAAACGGAGCGTCGGCGTATTATACACTCGCACGCAGCAAGTGCCACCAAGTCACTCTTCGATGATCACACGCAACCGTTCACGGGGACTGTCCTGATTATTGCGGCAGCAGCAACTCGCCGAAAAATGGACCGTACCCCGGGCCGTTTGTGAACGGATACGATCACGCGGAAACCCACGCTGTTAGCTATCGGGCGGGAGGGTCGTCGGCGTTGTCGTTATCCGCAGACGAATCATCCGCCGGTGGGTGGAGTTGATACTGCTTGACCTTCTGTTCACCACGCAGCGCCCTCAGGGCGCCGCGGGCCATCGCCTCCATTTCCACATTATTTGGAAAAACGATGGCTTCCGCGAGTCCGAACGTGCGTAATTTCAGCCGATCGACGATTTCGTTCGACCCCGCCAACTCGCCGGAAACCACGATTGCATGCACGTCGGAGCCGGCGGCGATGTACATCGCGCCAACTTCCTTCGCGATCTGGTAAACCATCGCATCGATTGCCTGAATCGTTTCGGCATCATCCTCAGCGATGCGGCGTTCGATCTGAGCGATATCGTCCTCGCCGAGATACGACTTCAGGCCCGCGTTCTTCGTAAGCTCCTCAAACAGTTCCGTCTTCGTGAATTGACCGGAGAAACACAAATCGATGAGCCCTTTTTGCGGCAACGACCCAGCACGCAGCGGCGTGAACGGGCCTTCGCCCAACAGGGCAGGGGAGTTGTCGACCATTTTGCCGTCGCAAATGGCCGCGACCGTGATTCCGTCACTCATGTGCACAACGACGAACCGGCACTGCTCGAAGGGACGTTTCAGTTGCCGCGCCGCCTTGCGAGCCGAAGCCCGCACGCTCAGCACGTGGGCCACACTCCGCCGCTCGATCGGCTTGTAGCCCGAGTAACGAGCAACCGGCTCGAAGTCGTCGGCGACCACCGGGTCGACCGAGAACGCTGGACAGCCCAGCTGTTCCGCCGTCCGCGCCGCGATCGGTATGCCAAGATTCGAGATGTGATCCATCTCGGCATAGTCGCGAACTCCCTCAACGATATCTGGTCGAACCGTCACCTTGCCATCGACACAAGCCGCCACTTCATACACACCGCTTTCGACACGCGTGTTCTCACGATTAAGGAAACCGCCACGGCCAACAACGGCGTCGGGCTGCACGTCACCGCACTGAGCAAGAAACTCTTGAATCTTTTCGACGTAGCGATCCACTTCCTGATCGAACGCGGCGCCGCGAAGCCCCGGTTTGTGATTGTATTCCAACTCTCGGTTTTGGACACAACGATCGTTTTCGAACAGGGCAAGCTTGGTGCCCGTCGCGCCGGGGTTCACCGTCAGGATCTTGCTTGGCGCTGAGTTCGAGTGGAATCGCTGCCACTCGGCGTACACACACGCCAGTGCGATCGACGACAACTTCGTATCGAGATTGTCGGCCCGGGAAAGCAGAATGTAGGGCGCCTTCACGCCGGCCGTGACGCCGGCCATCGAAGCCTGACCGGCCTGCACCATACTCATCAAGATTTTGTAGACGACATTCGCGGCATCGAGGCTGGGGAAGACCAAAATGTCTGCCTTCCCCGCGACCTCGTTGATCGGCTGGCCGACTTGCTGGGAAATACCCTTTTGGCGCCCCGCCTCTTCATCCGTCGCCAGGTCGAACGACAAGGGACCGTAGACAATCGCGTCGCCCCAATCAATCTCTGTCAGTTTCGCAGCCGTGACTGTCGACTCCAACGACGGAATGATCTTTTCGTTGCCAGAAACCAACGCGACCCGCGGGTGCGATACGTTCAACACCGACCGAGCAACCTCGATCGCGTTGCGGGTCATGTCGACCAACCGACCGAACGAACAGTCGACCGTCACGCCCGCGTCGGTGAATAACATTGGGCGACCACCGGCAATGCAGTCGGCCTGGAAGAGCGTCACCAAGGAGATGGTGTTGCGCGTCTTCAGTTTGAGGATTTGCCGATTGAGGATTGGTGAGGAGATGTATCCCTTGAGGATGATATCGGCCTCGCGATCCTCGATCAGTTGGACAACCCGCCGCGCAACGGTTTCATGGTCTTCAACCGCCAACACATCTTGCGGACGAACCTCCACCTCCAACTCGGCGGCCGAGCGTGCAATGGCCTCCGAGTTTCCAACAAGCAAACACCGCTCAATGAACGGCATCGCCAGCAGCGCTCGGTAGACCTCGAGGTCTTCCACCCGTTCGCCGCCGGCGATGACCAGCGTTTTGGGCGATTTTTGTGCCGCCCACTCCGGTAGTTGTTCGATCTGCTGGAGTCTATCCATTCTTGACGTCTTGATAGAGCTCGAAGGCCTGATCGGGCGTCATACGGTCATGCACAACACCACGCACGGCCTGGATCATCGCGATCGGAGCTTCCGACTGGAACACGTTGCGGCCCATGTCGACGCCGGCCGCGCCTTCGCTGATCGCTTTGTACGCCAGAGCCAACGCGTCCTTCTCTTCGAGTTTCTTGCCCCCGGCAATCACGATCGGCACAGGGCAGGCTGCCGTAACCTTCTCGAAGCCCTCGTCGCAATAGTACGTTTTGACGAACGTCGCGCCGTTCTCGGCACAAACGCGCGAGGCCATGCTCAGATAACGAGAATCTCGCGTGAGTTCTTTTCCAACCGCGGTCACGCCCAGGGTGGGAATGCCGTACTTCGCGCCAAGGTCTGCCGTACGAACGAGATTGTCAACCGTCTTCGCTTCGTACTTGCCGCCGACGGAGACCATGATCGCCAAAGCGGAAGCGTTCACGCGAATGGCATCTTCGATATCCAAAATGCACTCGTCGTTCAGGTCGGTCAGCACGGTCGACCCAGCCGAGAACCGCAGCGAGATCGGCTTGTTTACTTGCGGCGGGATGCAGCTACGCAGAATGCCGCGGGTGCACATCAGGCAATCGGCGTATTCAATTAACGGCGTAATGCCGAGGTCAATTCGTTCGAGTCCCGAGGTCGGCCCCATGATGTAACCGTGGTCGAAGGCAAGCATGACCGTATTGCCCGACTTGGGGTTGAAAATTCGTCCCATGCGGTCTTTGATGCCCCAATCGACGTGATCCAACCCCTTGAGAAAGAACGACTTCTTCTCGACGGGGACTCCGAGACCGTAGTTGCGTGCTTCCTTGTTTCCTTCCAATTCCGGCATGATTTGTACCTTTCTATTCGTCTTCGAATGCTTGTGAAAATGCGGCGAACATGCACGCTGTGGAGACGGCCCCCGCATCAAGATGGCCGATCACGCGATCACCGAGATTTCGGGCGCGACCAAATTTCGCAACGAGGTCTTTGGTGCTCTCTGCTCCGGCGGCGGCGGCTTCAGCCGCGGCCTTCAGCATAGCCGATATCCCGTCGCCCGTGTTGGCCTGCATGGCTTCGAGCGCGGGCACGAGGGCGTCCATCATCGTTTTGTCGCCGACGGCCGCTTTCGTCTGCTTTTGGACGTTTTCCAACCCGGCGGCAAACATCTTGGCGGTTCCGCCTGCGTCCAGTTCCTCGCCGTCGACGCCGTCAGCCATGCCCATAAAAAACGCACCGATCAACGTGCTGGTCGACCCACACGACTCGCACATGGCGGCGAACCCCACGTCGTTGAGCGACTGTTTCAGTTCCTTGCCTTCTTGCGCAGTACGGTTGATGGCCGTCAACGCGCTGACGATGGCCGTGCCGTGGTCGCCGTCGCCCGTCGCGGCATCTAGCGCCGAGAACTCGTCGGCACGTTCCTTCACAGCCGCCAGAGCCGTCGACGTCATCTTCGCCAACTGCTTACAGTTCATCGAACTCATCTGCCAACTCCTCTCAATGCAGGTAACCGTTCACGGGGACGGTCCCGATTTTTGCGGCGGCTGCAACTCGCGGTGCAAATACGCCCAGTTCGCCGCACAAAAGGACTGTCCCCTTCGGGTCGCCAGGGGGTCAGGTCCATGTTTTCGGTCAACGTCGATTGGCTACCGCGACACGATCTCGCCGAAAAATGGACCAGACCCCGGGCGGCCTGCGAACGGTTACCCATGCGGTTACCAGTTTGCCGACATCGTATCACAGTGTGTGGGTTATTCGCCAGACGCCGTCCAAGGGACTCCCCCACTTCCCAATTCCCTCCGTCAGCGGTATTGCCTTGGCTCCCATCGTGCGGTAAAATACTTTGCGTGACAAAGCTCATCGCCCAACCCAGACGAAAGGGCAGCGCCATGGACCACGACGAAGCTCAACTGCGGATGCAGGAAATCCAAAGGATTATGGAGCGGGCCACGCTCTGGACGCTACTGCCCGGTACTTCGGCAATCATCGGCGGACTGCTCGTGCTGGCGGGCTGTGCGGCAAGCTACGCAATGTTTCGCTCGATCGATTTCGCCGACATGCTCGGCATGTCGCTCTCCGCCCAAGTCGGCTTTTGCGTGATGTGGTTTATGATCGGCGTGATCGGCCTTCTGGCCGAAGCCGTATTGACAGCCCGCGCTGCAAAAAGACAGGGGTTCTCGCCAACCATCCGTTCTGCGAAGTTGGTCACCTTCTCGATGACGCCTAGTGTGGTCGTGGCGATGGTGCTCACCGTGAAGTTTCTGATCCCCGTCGAGCCAAGACCCGAGGAAATCCGCTACATTGTGCCCGTTTGGATGATGCTTTACGGCACCGGTGTTTACACGGCCGGGCTGTTCTCGATCCGGGCGCCGCGTGTGCTGGGCCTCGTGTTCATCGCCACGGGGGCGGTCGCGCTGCTTGCCTTCCCGCAGTATGGCGTGGTGACGGCCGCGCTTTCGTTTGGGCTACTTCATATTGTCTTTGGGTTGTACATCCTGCGCAGGCAGTGACAGGAGAGACGACATGGGTGATTCACTCAAGCCCGACGACATCGACGCGGTCATCCACGAGCGTGCCCGGTTGGCGATCGTCTCCGCGTTGATGGTGGCGCCCGAGTTGAGCTTCGGCGAACTCAAGGAAATGCTCTCACTCACCGACGGCAATCTAAGCGCCCACTCGCGCACGCTCGAAGAGGCGGGATACATCGTCATCAAAAAGAGCTTTCGCGGCAGGCGACCCCATACCGCGATCCGCTTGAGCCAAAAGGGCCGTAAGGCCTTCAGCAGCTACCTGGCAACCTTGCGACGAGTCATGGATACAGGAGATGATGCCATGCGGGATTCATCCTAAGACACGGTCCGAACCAATTTTTTTTGCCTGATGACTTTGCAACGCAAAGCACTTTGCAGGAGGTCTGTCATGAAACGCCGTTTACTCCTAATCTTGCCCTGCTTGCAGCAACTTTGAAACTACCGATTCCGCCTGATCAAATACTCGCGGTTTCCGCCGCTGAGCTTGTTGACCATTGCGGGCCTTACACCCGAAGACGAATGGGAGATCATCGTGCGCGACGAGCACATTGAGTCTTCGGAAGTCGACGGCTCGGTCGACCTCGTCGGCATCCAAAGTTACATTTCCTCGTCTGGGCGAGCTAACGAGCTGGCGAAGCTCTGGCGGCAACGTGGGTCGAAAGTAGTGATGGGCGGCCTGCACCCCACCAGCATGCCGAATGAAGCAGCCAAGTACGCCGACGCCGTTTGCCTTGGCCCGGCGGAGGCTGTCTGGCCGCAAATACTCGAAGACTTCAAGCGAGGGCAGCTCAAAAAGTTCTATCGGGGCACGCCCGAAGGTTCCGCCGCACTTGTGCCCATTCCGCGACGCGACCTGATGAACCCGCGCGGATACCTCATTCGCCACACGATGGTTACGTCGCGCGGGTGCCCTCACGCTTGCGACTTTTGCTACAAGACCAGCTTCTGGGGCGAGAATTACTACGAGGGCCGGCCGATCAGCGAGATCGAACGCGAACTGGATACCGTTGACGATCGGCTCGTCTTCTTCCTCGACGACAACCTGCTTGCCAATCGCGCACACGCCCGGGCCCTGTTCCAAGTGCTGCGACGTTCAGGCATCGTCTGGCAGGCGGCCGCGTCGCTCGACGTCGCCCGCGAACCGCGCTACCTCGAAGAGGCCTACGAGGCCGGGTGCCGCAGCCTCTTCGTCGGCTTCGAGTCGATCTCGCCCGAAAATATGCGAGGCAACAACAAACCGGTCAACGCCGCAACCAACTACCTCGAAGCTTGCCGGCGGTTTCACGACGCGGGCATCATGATCAACGGCAGTTTCGTGTTCGGCTTCGATTGCGACGGCCCGGACGTGTTCGAGCGAACGGTCGAATTCGCCATCGAGGCCAAGATCCTCACGGCAACCTTTCATGTGCTGACGCCGCTGCCCGGCACGCGGGCGTTCGAGCGAATGGAGGCCGATGGCCGCATCCTGCATCGCAACTGGGCCTACTACGATACCGACCACGCGGTCTTTCGACCCAGGCGAATGACGCCCGAACAACTCGAAGCGGGCCACCAGCGGGCCAATCGCGACTTTCTCACGTACGGCTCGATCTTCCGTCGATCGTTCGGTCTGCCGGGCACCTTGAAACGACTCGCCTACAATGTCGCCTGGGGCAAGGTCGATCCACTTTGGGTTGCCATCGTGCGATCTGGATTGATGCCGTACGCCACCCGCATCTTCCAGCGCGTGTTGCGCATGAGCACGCAACAAAAACACCACAGCCTGGCAACCACCCGGCACGAAAAGGAGAAACACCCCAATGACCTGTCGCACATGATATGCGATCGGCAGTAGTTTGGTTCGACAACGTAGCAGCGGAGGGTGGGTGCAAACACGACCGTGCCACACATCAGCCTATTCCCCGTAATCCTCACCGGTCAGACTGATGAGCACAGAGAGTTGCCAGTCGCGGAGTTTTTCTTTCATAGATTTGACGATCGCCGGTTCCCGCTCGGTAAGGTTCGTTTGTTCGGCCGGATCGGCGCTGAGGTCGAAAAGCTCCACGGCCGGGGCGCCATCTTTCGTGTCGTGGACGACAAGCTTGTACCGGTTTTCGAGCATGACACGGGCACCCCGGTAGTCGGCCTCGACAATGTTCGGGTGGTGATAGTTGCGAAAGTTTCGCGTCGGAATACCGCCCATCAGTTTCACCAAGGGCGTCGTCCCCTGTTGCAATTTCGGATCGATCCAAGGTTTTGCGTCACCCTTGAACCTTTGGCGGTTGCCGAAACTCGAGAAGAAGATCGGGACGGGGTGATCCTGAAGATTGCCGTCCAACAATGGCGAGAGATCGATTCCATCGAGAGGGCGATCGTCTGGAAGGGCAACTCCGGCCAGTTTGCAAAGCGTTGGGAGCATGTCGCTGGTGACCGCGTTCGTTTCGTTGCTGCGCGGCTTGGTAATTCGAGCGGGCCACTCAATCAATCCCGGCACACGCGCGCCACCTTCATACATTTGGCCCTTGCGGCCCCGTAGCGGTGAGGCAAGCACACCACTGGGCGGCGTGCCGTTGTCTCCGCAATACCAGACGAGCGTGTTGTCGCGCAAACCCTCGCGCTCGAGGAAGTTCCGCAGAGTTCCAATGGCCCGATCCATCGCCGTGATCTCGGCATACCGTTCGCGCAACACCTCCCCGAGAGGACGGGAGACTCTCAGACCCGTTTCGTTCGAGGTCAGACGGACTGGCTCGCGGTCGGTGTATTTTTTCGGGAGATCATCGTAGAGCGCAAGGTCATCTGGCAAGCCACTGTACGGTTCGTGAGGCGATCCGAACCAGACGACCGCGAGGAACGGTTTGTTCTCTGCCTTGGCTTTCTCGATGAAACGCATTGTTTCGTCGATCACGACTGCCGAACTTTCACCTTGGTGGATCCGTGGCGGTCCGCCGTTGCGCGAGAGCGGCGGATTGAGTTCGAAGAAGTTGTCGTGCGACACCCACTCGTCGAATCCCAGCGCAGCGGGGTTGGTCGGTGAACCAGCTTTGACTGTGCCGACGCGCCATTTGCCGAAATGGCCGCGCAGATAGCCGACCTTGCCCAACAGATGGCCGATCGTCCGCTCCTCGGGCCGAAGGGAATAGCCGGGAAACAACGTGCCGTAGCGATTCGGGTGACGTCCGGTGAGCACACTTCCACGCGTCGGTGAACAGGAAGGATGGGCGGCGTAAAACCGGTCGAGCCGCAACCCCGTCGCCGCCATCTCATCGAGCACCGGCGTCTTCACGTGAGGGTGATCGTAATAACCGGTTTCCTCCCAACCGTGGTCGTCACCCATCAACAGGATGATGTTCGGCCGCGTGTCGTCTTCCTCGGCTGCGGCCGCCGTCGGTAAGTTGGGCGTGAGGACTATGGTAAGGACAAGTGATAGGACCACGTTTTTCATCGTGCATTCTCAAATATCGAATTCGGGTTGGCCGCATCCACTCCGCCGGGCGGCAAGTCAGAGGACGATTGTGCCAGAACCGATGCCGTCAAAGCAGCAATCGATACTCCACTTGTTGGGGTTTCGACGCCGAATACCATTCACGCAGCTGGCACGCGAGCATACGAAGTTATTGCTCAATCCTTGTGCGCGGTGGCGACCGCAATGCTACAATCGTTGGCCCGCCGGCGCAGGACCAGGGTTTGGTGTTGGGCGGCGGCGTGGGGGCGCCGTCCGACTGGCCCGGCGAGACAGGCTACCTCGGGCTACAATTCGAGTTGGATTCGGCTGGGCTACCCACCACCCATTTCGGTTTTGTCCAGTTGCGGGTGGATGCTGAAACGTCTGCCACGCCCTACGCCGTACATGTCGACGGGTTCGCCTACGAAACCGATCCGGACACGCCCATCACAACGTTCGCTGTTCCCGAGCCGGCGCACTTTTTATGATGCGTGCGTGGAAAAAACTCTCTGCAGGTGAAGACCGATCCGAGTTATTTCAACGCTTTGATCCGCAGGTTGCGGAACTCAATGGGTTGGCCATGGTCTTGTACGCCAACATAACCTTCCAGCGGTCGGTCTTTGACGGCTGACTCGGAAAGGTCGATGTCTTGGATCTGCTCGCCATTGAGCACTACGGTCAACTGGCTGCCCTTGCAGGTGACGATCATGCGATTCCACTCGCCGGCCGGTTTGGAGGCATTTGTGCTGGGGCCGGTCGTGCGAATGATGCCGCCGTTGTCGTGATGGCCGAGCGGTTCCTTCTTGCCGAACGAATCGAGGATTTGGACTTCGATGCCGCGAGAGACGGGATCTTCGGTATCCTTGCAGCGAACGAACACGCCGCTGTTGCCGCCCTTGGGGATTTTGAATTCAAGGTCGAAGACGAAGTCGCCGTACTTCTTCTCGGCCCAAAGGTAGGAAGCGTAACGTTGCCAGCCATGTTCTCCCGGCCGCGGTTCCAGTGCGATCACGCCGTCCGGTTTAACGATCCAATTCCCAGTCGTCATGATTCCAGTCAGATCTTTGCCGTTGAACATCGGTTCGAAACCGTCGTCATCGGCGGCCGACGTTACGGAGTAGGCGCAGGTGAGAAGAATTACTGCGACCAAAGATGTGGACAATCGAGAACTCGTCATGGTGACACTCCTAAAGACCATATTGAATCTGAACTCAACGCTGATTGCGATGATCGGCTGACGCCGCCGTGCATTGTAACGAACCGCGAAGGGGTTTGCACCCGTCCCCACGTCTCCGTGACCTGGAGCAAATTGAGTGCGCGAAACCCGTTGTTCTGCCGATGGTTGCCACACAATATGGCTGGCGTCTTCTGACGTATTTGTTAGGCTAGATATGTCGGCGAGAAAAGCAGGAACTCAGGACGCATCGAATCACCCCTTGGAATACTCGAATGAACACGAAGCACCAACAGGATCGCGCGAGCGATCATTCCTTTTGCAGCCGCCGTCGTTTTCTCACAACCGGAGCGGTCGCCGTGTCGGCATCGGGAGTTGTCGCCTCGCAAGCGGAGGCCGCCGAGGAAGAGGGGACAGTTGTCACACCGCCTCCGGGCAAGCGGATTCTACTCTCGTGCAAACTCGGTATGATCGCCCGCGAAGACGATGGCAAAAAGCTGTCGCTGGCCGATCGGCTCAAGCTGGCGGCCCAGGCCGGCTTCGACGGCGTCGATCTCGACCAGGCGGCCGAATTCACGCCCGAGCAAGCCCGTGACGCCGTGCGTGAGTCGGGCGTGTTTGTTCACAACGCCATCAATCACGCCCATTGGCAACAAAGGCTGACCAACGCCAATGAGGAACAGCGGGCGCAAGGTCGAGCCAACATCGAACACTGTATTCGCGTTTCGCACGCGGCGGGCGGCAACGGCGTGTTGATCGTCGTCGGCCATGCGAAAGATGGCACACAGGAAGAAACGACGGAACGCTGTCGGCAGGAAATCAAAAAACTGCTGCCGTTGGCCGCGTCTCTGGGGCAACCAATCCTCGTCGAAAACGTTTGGAACGAAATGTTCTACGATCATGGTTCCCCGCCCGAACAGACGGCCGATCAATTCGTTGAATTCGTCGACAGCTTCAACAGTCCTTGGGTTGGCATGTACTACGACATCGGCAATCACTGGAAATAC
>Ga0180435_10005488_pt1 | contig 12319 bp, 8 predicted proteins | sample SS_ome_3_FD_132467 | JGI IMG/M metagenome (GOLD analysis project Ga0180435, IMG submission 132467) | Hypersaline lake sediment archaeal communities from the Salton Sea, California, USA - SS_3_S_1 metaG | ecosystem: Environmental > Aquatic > Non-marine Saline and Alkaline > Hypersaline > Sediment...
AGGAAACTGAACCAAAATATACCTGGACAGGATGGAATTACGCTCGACATCAGCGCCCTCAGCGAGGGAATGTACGTGGTGCAACTGGAATCCGGCAATACCTTCATTAGTGAAAAACTGATTGTCCGCTAAGGCCAATAGGTAAAAACTGTCATCCTGACGACGCTGAGTATAACGAAGCGGAGGAAGGATCGATTAGCTGTTTGTGGCAGGTTATTTTGAGCATCCTGCTTGACCCTTTATTTCTCCAAAACAATATCATCAAAATATACCCAGAACAGGGGCCGGTTTACAGTTCTGTTCAGTTTATTTGTCTTGATAATAGGACAAATTCCCAGCACCCGCTTTTCAACTACCATATTATCTTCATTATATGTCCATTCTTCCTGGAATCTGAGGCAATCGATCTCTCCAGGATCTTGAAGTCGAACCACACAGGTGTCATACTCATTATAGGGAGGTATTGGTTCCATTAACACCAGATGAAAGGTGTCGGTTATGAGGCCTTTGAGCTGTTCGGGTTCCAGTGGGTTTAAATATATATCACAGGCCTTTAGATCTCCCTTGAGCGCCTTTTCAAATAAATCATTGATAAATGGTACCCTGTCGACTTCCCTGATACTTTCTATCCAACCTCCGGTCTCCAATTCCCCAGAACCTATCGAAATATCATATTGTATTCGTTTAGTAATAAGCATATTGCTGCTGTTTCCGGATCGACCTAGCTGACCATATATAAGGATTCCGGCCAGAACGAAGACCAGGATATAGGCTGCAATATTTACAATGGACATGGCTTTTCCTGAGGGTTCTCCGTTAACATCTTCCAATGGAACATCCAGGACCTGACAAATTCTTTTCAATGTTTCACCATGCGGTTTCGTTTCCCCTTTTTCTATTCGCTGTAACGTACGAAGATTGATATTTGCATCTTCAGCCAGTCTTTCCTGCGACAATCCCTTTGATTTCCTGATCGCCGATATTTTTTCTCCCAGTTTACCCATGATATTTATGTGTTTTGCATACGAATTTAAGATGTTTTCCCATTCGTTGATAATGGTTTTTCTAAGACATCTTTACGGCATTTTGAATTTAAATTGTGACATTTTTGCTCTTTAAAAGTGTCATAATTAGCTGTACCATTTTATATTTGTAAAAACACATATTATGATATTGCTTAAAAACCTGGAGGTTTATTCCCCCGCGCATCTTGGTAAAAAAGATATCCTCACCGGAGGTGGGAAGATACTGTCGATACAGGATAATATTGAATTACCTGACAAGATTTTGCAGGAGGTCATTGACTGCACCGGCATGATGGCTGTTCCAGGCCTGATCGATGCCCATGTGCATATTGCGGGCGCCGGGGGCGAAGGCGGTCCGGCAACCCGCACGCCAGAACTTCAGCTCAGCCACATGCTGCATGCCGGGGTGACCACGGTTGTGGGATGCCTGGGCACAGACGGCCTGACCAGGAGTGTCGAATCCGTTTTGATGAAGGTCAAAGCCCTGCGGCAGGAAGGGGTGTCGGCCTGGATGCTCACCGGGGCTTACCAGGTGCCGGTACCCAGCATAATGGGTGATATAGGCAAGGATATTTCCATGATAGAGGAGGTGATCGGAGTGGGCGAAGTGGCCATTTCCGACCACCGTTCGTCAAAACCCACTGCTGCCGAACTGGCCCGCATTGCGCAGCACGCCAGGGTGGGAGCCATGCTTGGCGGCAAAAGCGGTATCGTCAATATCCATATGGGGGATGAGAAAGATCCATTCAGGCTGCTATATGAAGTAAGTGAAAAGTTCAATATTTCCCTAAAACAGTTCTGGCCCACCCATTGCAATCGCAACACCTACATTTTCGAGGATGCAAAAACCTATGGCAAACAAAGCTACATTGACCTTACGGCAAGCTCTTATCCCTTCTTTCCCGAATACGAGATCAAACCCTCAAAAGCCATCCGCGAATTGCTGGAAGCCGGCGTTCCGGCAGAACACATCACGCTAACCTCGGATGCATGCGGATCTCTTCCCGGTTTTGATGAGGATGGCAAGGTGGTTAAACTGGAAATGGGTTATCCACTCTCCGTTTTCACTGAATTAAAAGATGCCATCCGGCAGGAAAAACTCAAAATTGAAACGGCGCTCAGCCTGGCAACATCCAATGTGGCTGATATTTTAAAACTGCACAACAAAGGCCGGATTGCCCGGGGAAAGGATGCCGACCTGCTTATACTGGACAACAAACTGGATATGGTACATTTGCTGGCCAATGGCAAAATCATGGTAAAAGAAGGAAAAATGTTAAAGAAAGGAGCTTATGAGCACAAATAGAACTGTTTTGTTGATTGTAACCCTGTTCCTATTTACTTACACAGCCATAACAGCCCAGTCACTGCCGGGATATATCATGATCGCAGGCGGAGGAAGTGAACAAAATGGCGGCTGGAGCGATGCCCCTTATGGCTGGGCAGTGGAAAAGTCGCAGAATAAAAAAGTAGCCATCATTACATTTGATCCCAACCCAACATCATGGTTGCCGGATTATTTTAAAACCCTCGGAGCCACTACAGCGAAGAACTTCACGATCAATTCGGTGCAACTGGCGAATGATCAAGCCACATACGATAGCATCGTACAGTATGATGTACTGTTTTTTAAGGGCGGAGACCAGTGGAATTATTATGATACCTATAAAGGATCGCTTCTTGAGGATGCCATCGAACTTGTATTTAACAATGGGGGAGTTCTTTGTGGTACTTCGGCCGGCCTTCATATTTTGTCCGAGGTGATCTATACCGCTGAAAACGGTACGGTGTACTCAGAAGAAGCACTGGAAGACCCCTTTAACTATTATATGACCCTGGAGAATGATTTCATTTCAGCCATGCCCGGTGTTGTTTTCGACTCCCATTTTACGGAAAGAGGACGCTTTGGAAGGATCATCGGATTTGTGGGCAACCGCAAACTTTCTCAGGAGGAGCAGATCATTGGTATCGGCGTGGACGATAAGACAGCTTTTTGCATTGATACTGCTATGCTGGGCGTTGCTCATGGGACCGGCGCAGTAAACCTATACCGGGCGGGAACAGAAAATATCTTCAGCATCAGCGGGGGCAAGCTTCTTGCTTCTGATATTGAGGTAAGCCAGCTGATTGACGGCTGCTCGGTTGACTTCAATAATATGGTGTTCGGTGGCTTTCCGGATTATACGGAACCAGCATATAGCGGGGAGGATTTTGCAGGCCATATGTTTCTGAGCGCAACCAACAACATTGAGGCAAACACTGCTTTTTTCCAGGCACTTTCAGCCAACACAATGGGTGAAATCATGGTGATTACGGGCTATGATCAGTCGCTCGCACTGGCCGTTCAAACAGCGCTGCAACAAACTGGGGCAGTCAGTTATATATTATCTACTACACCGGATGTGTATAACGATCCGCAATGGCTTGAAAAACTTCAGCAATCCGGCATGTATCTTTTCGTTGACAATGAATTGCAGGTGTTAAAAGATTTTCTGGAATTTGGATCGAACGGACAATATTTATGGGATCAGCTTATCACCGGAGCCAAAGCATGTGCATTTATGGGCAGCGACAGCCGTTATGCAGGCGGGATATTTGTTGCTAACTTTGATCAGGAATATGCCTCATATGATGGTGAACTGGAATTTGAGGAAGGCCTGGGACTAATGCAGAACACGGTGATCATGCCATACGTTTTCTCTTCTGAAGCCGATGAAGAGAATACTGCAAGTGCTGTGCCCTATGCCATGATAGCGCATGAGTTGGCCTATGGAATATGGATGCATGGAAATACCTTTGTGGAGGTGATGACGTCAGGGGATGATATTATGATTGAGGCTTCGGGCAGCTGCCCGCTGATTTTTATTGAAAACCCCGGTTCGTCAAGTGGTTTGGCCAGCATGGCTGCATCATCAACGGGACTACCGAGAAATATAGCCGGATTTGAAAAATTTACGTTGAGGCTTGCGGATGACACAGAACCGATTGTTCTGCAAAACGTTTCAGGAATTGATGACAGAGAAGTTGCAGAGCTGCGCTTTTTCCCCAATCCTGCAACAGATATCCTGTATATCGCCGGAATTGACCAGGCCAGAGTAACAGTGAAGATACATGAGCTGTCGGGGCGCCTGCTCAAATCATCACAAATGCACCAGGGAATGAGTATCCGGATTGATGACCTGAATGAAGGAGTGTATTTGGTTTCAGTTTATGGGCTTGATGGAGAATACTATTATTCAGGTAGAATTGTAAAAACCAGATAGATCATGCAATACTTCAGAATGAGCAGATGGATGCTTACAGCCATTGTTTTGCTCTTTTTCGCGGCTTGTGAAGAAACGCCTCAACAAGCAGAAAAAAGTGCTGATGGAAAACTATTTATTATAGGCGGCGGCAAGCGCCCCGCAGACATGGTGCAGGAAATGATCCGCCTTTCGGGTACGGATACTGCCGGCTATATCGTGGTTTTGCCCATGGCCAGCAGCGAGCCTGACACCAGCGGATGGTACGGGAAAAAGCAATTTACTGATCAGGGTCTCCGGGATGTGGTGGTGATGAACATACAGGATGCGGAGGCATGTTCCGGTGACTGCCTGGATAGCATTGCCAATGCCTCCATGATCTATATTACCGGTGGTGACCAGTCGAAATTCATGGACATTGTCCTGGGTACCGGGATTCATGAAGCAATATGGCAGGCTTATTCGGATGGCTCCCTTATTGCCGGCACAAGTGCCGGCGCAGCGGTCATGAGTAAGAAGATGATCACCGGTAACGAATTCAAGCACCCCGAATACACCGGAGATTTTCGTACTATAGAAGCAGAAAACATGGAGATCAGGGAAGGCCTGGGGCTGATCGGGAATGCCATAGTAGATCAGCATTTTGTTTGGCGGATGCGCATGAACCGCCTGATCAGCGTGGCCCTGGAAAACCCCGGGGATCATTGCTTTGGCATTGATGAGTCAACGGCACTGATCGTAGATGGAAATACGCTGAGCGTATATGGCGAAAGCCAGGTGGTGCATATGATTTATAACGGACTTGCGCGTACCAATGAAAAAGGCCTCATCGGTGGACGAGGCCTTGAACTCGATATTTTGCTTCCCGGTGATAAGCTTACTTTATCGCCCGGACCCTGATTATCTGATCAGCAACTTTTGACTTACACTGTTGCCGTTTCCGCGCAATGTGATGAGATATACTCCTGAATTTAGCCCTCCTATATCTACTGTATTGGTAAGTCCGGAACGCACATCTTGTTTTAGTACCAGCTGGCCTGCATTGTTTCTGATGTTGAGTTCTTCATATTGTCCTCTGAATTCCACGCAGAGGGTTTCAATCGCAGGGTTAGGGTATAGCTTAAAGAATGTTTGCCAGCTGTTTTCAATGAGGCCTGTAACGTCCTGAGAGACCCAGGCCAGTGCGTAGAAGTTAATATCGGTAATGAAATCTATCCTGCTACTGCCATCAAGATTTGCCTGAAGCAATTTATTGTCGTATTTATCTGTGTAGTAAATCTTTTCACCGTACATATCCACTACTAGCCCCCAGATGACTGCATCCACATAATCTGCATCGATCACCGTCTCACTACTACCATCATATTCGTTCATACAAACGCCCTTTAAATAATCACAATAATAAAGCTTGTCATGTTCCCAGTCAACGGCAATCGCTACTCCATCTGTGCCGCTAACGATCATCTCAAGTCCAGTTCCGTCAGGGTTCAACCTGTATACTCCCCCTGAATAATCATACTTGTCGTTGGTAAAGTAGAGCATATTATCATCGGGGTTAAAGGCCAGGCCGATGGCCATTTCCGGGGCAGTGCTGAGGCTCATCTGCAGTATCAGCTCCGCGTTCGATCCATCGATATCGCACCTGCCTATACCGCCTTCCCGTCCCCAGTAAAGTTGGTTATTGTACATGGCCAATCCAAAGGGATATCCCACTATTGTATCTGTTTCTATATCCAGGATCACATCCATTGAAGTTCCGTCCATATTATACCGATGGATTTTCCCGGTAGTGGCATCACTCACGAAAACATAGTTGTTTGTAGAATCAACCACAATGCCATATGGCTTATCAAGCTCTCCAAACGAAAAATCCATGATGTTTCCAGGCTCAGATACCTTGAAATATCTGGTTGTCATTTGATCTCTGTCGGTGAAATACATGTAATCAGCATATTGAGCAAGTCCAGCATGCACCAATATTGTCATTGAAGCAAGAAAAAGAAATATTTTTTTCATCGTTGTAAATGTTGATGGTTATACTTATTGTTTCATTTCGGAAAATAGATCGTCATGGCATAGGGATCGACATCGGTGAGCCAGTCGGCAGCTGCACTGCCGTCGAGGCCGGAGCGGATGATCTTGTCATTTCCTTTATCGGCAACATAAAGAAAGCCATCTTCGGGATCTACTGTTATCCCCCATGAGAAATTCCCATCCATGGTCGAATTGATATTTGCTACACTGCTTCCGTCAAGATCGGCACTGAACACTCCTCCGACCCAGTCGATATAATACAATTTCCCGTTTGTCAGGTCCAGCGTAATGGCACCTGCATCTACACCCGGTATGATCTCGGTGAGCCCTGTACCATCAATATTGATGGTCCATACGCCTCCGCTGAAATCAAGCATATCGTTCACCAGGTAGATCTTCTGCTGTATGCTGTCGTAGGCCATGCCTAGCGGAAATTCCGGAGCACCGGCAAATTCTGCCAGGGGTTCGGGATCAGATCCGTCCAGGTTTGCCATGAAGATGGCCCCTTCTTTTGCCCAGTATATCTTTTCACCCACCACCACAATGCCATAGGGTGAGCCAAGCTCTGGAACCTGGGCTTCGTCCAGGATCACTTCCTGGTTGTCGCCATCCAGGTCGTAACGATAGATAAACCCGTCTGTGTCGGTAACATATACTTTGTCATTCTGCTCGTCAAGTGCTATACCATAAGGTTTATACAAGCCTCCTGTGGGGAAATCAAAGACAACAGGTGCCAGGGTATCCAGTATAACATAGTGGACCAATCCTGTTGCCCGGCTCGTATAATAAAGTGTTTTTGGCTCTGAGGTCCCCGGTGCCTTAATAAGGAAGTTTACTTCTTTCACCAGCTGGTTGTAGTGAAGATTGGTTTGCGGTTCCACTGTCAGGCTGACAGTATATATTCCGGCTTCGGTGTAGGTTGTTACCGGATTCTGCTCTGTGGAGGTTAACCCGTTTCCAAAATCCCAGTTCCAGGAAACTGCCCGGATCGACTGATCGGTAAATGTTACCTGGGTAGGGGCCTGAAAATCATTGTCTGAAACATATGTGAAATCCGCTACAGTACTCGGGGCTGGAATATCCTGTTTGTCTTTTTTACATCCTGCGGTGAATGCAATAACGCCTGTTATGAGTATAAATAAAGTGCTTTTGATCGTTTTTTTCATAGCTGTTTTGTTTTATCAGTATCCTTGATTCTGGTACATTCCCGGGTTCGTATTTGCCTGCAATTCCGACAGGGGAATGGGCAGTAACAACTGATCAGGACTGCTGATGCTTTCTATTAATACTTCAGCAAGATCGTAACGCAAGAGGTCAAACCAGCGTTTTCCCTCGAAAGCGAACTCAACTCTCCGTTCATGCAATATAGCAAGCAGCAGGTCATCGTAGGACTCTGCATCCGTATCACCAAGCCCGGCACGATGGCGCACCTGGTTAATATCGTACTGTATGGCACTTACAGAACCACTGTTTCTTGCTTCCGCTTCTGCCCTTACAAGATAGATCTCTGCCAGGCGGATCGCATAAACATTGTTGGCCATTGTTGACAGGTTTGGATATTTGGTGCAATAGGGTTCTTCACCTGCTATGGAAGCATTAAAGCGCGTGGTGTCATCCGCACCGTAGGCGTTTATCAGGTCATCGCCCGGGGCTACTTCATAACGTCCGTTCAGGCTTGTAGGGAAAAAATACTCTGCCAGCCTGTTGCCATCGAGTTCATCAAAAAGGATCACAAATATGGCTTCGCTGCTGATCTGCTGTGTAAACAGGTCGGCATAAACGGGCTCAAGTGAATAACCGTAGTTGCTGATCACATTGGTTGCATGGGTCACGGCGTCAGTATATTGGCCCAGTTCCAGATAAGCCTTGGCGAGCAAAGCATCTACCGCGCCGTTTGTAGCAAATCCAGGGTCGGTATTCTGAATATTGTCTGCTGCTGCAAGCAGGTCGCTGGTGATCTGCTGATAAACGGCATCCACATCATCCCTGGCAGGGTTAAGGTTGCTGCTCAGGTCTGTAGTGGGTTCTGTTTTGATCGGCACGGGACCGAAAAACCTGACCAGGTTAAAGTGGCAAAGGGCACGAAGAAAATAAAGTTGCCCGTAATAATCTGCACGTTCTCCGTCCGACATATCACTGATGTCAGGCAGTTTTGAAATAAGGTAGTTGATCCTGTTCAGTGTTTCGTAATGTGCATTCCAGATCGATTCAACCAGGGCGTTGTCAGACAGTATGCTGTTGTTGTCAACCTGTCCGTACTCCAGGGTAGTGCCTTCCCAGCCGAGGTTGTCGGCAATAAGGCCCGGTATGATCACCATATGCCTGCCATAGATGCCTGTTTGTTGCAGCCCATCGTAGCAACCGACCAGCAATCTCTCTGCATCTGTTTTGGAAGAGATGCTACCCTCTTCGATATACGCTACCGGATCAACCTCCAGCACCTTTTCACAGGATACAACTGCCATTGTCAGCAGTATAAAGCATGATATGATTAATTTGTCCAGTTTCATATTTCAGTTTTTTAAAGTCCTAAAGTGATTCCGAATATAAATTTCCGTGCCTGCGGATAAGTGAAAAAGTCGGTTCCCAGGCGCAGGTTATCATTCCCGGCATAATTCACTTCCGGGTCCATACCGCTGTAATTGGTAAAGGTGAAAAGATTGTAAGCGGTGGCAAAGATCTTAAAGCTGCTCATATGCATCTTTTTAACGATTTTGTCGCTGAGTGAATAGCTGAGCACTACCTCTTTGATCCTGAGATAGGATCCGTCTTCCACAAAGCGGGAGGATGTACGGTTGTTATTGTTCGGATCGGTCATGGTTGCCCTCGGGATATCGGTTTCGTCTCCGACGTTCTCCCAGCGGTCAAGTATGGTCGTCAGCTGGTTGTCGTCGCCCTTGAGGGATTCGATATACACCCGCGTTCCGTTGTAGATATCATTTCCGTATGAGAACTGCAGAAAGATGTTCAGGGATATCTGTTTATAGGTGAAAATATTATTGAATCCGCCATAGAAATCAGGGTTGGGATCACCGATCTTTTTCCGGTCATCTGAAGTGATCTCACCATCTCCGTTCACGTCTTCAAAAACGATATCTCCCGTCGAGGGATCTACACCGAGCGAATTGTATCCGTAAAAGATACCAAAGGGTTCGCCTTCGCCAATATAGTTATTTCCCCTTCCGATGAAATCGATTGGCTGGCCTTCGTAAAGCTTCAATACTTTGTTTTTGTTTGCCGAGATATTCAGTGTGCTGCTCCAGGTGAAATCAGGCGTGATGATATTGTCGGTATTCAGCGCGAATTCCACCCCTTTGTTTTCCAGCTCTCCAATGTTATCAATTACCCCGGTATAGCCAGTTGTGGCTGAAAGCGGACGGGCTAACAAAAGGTTTGTTGTCTTTGCATAGTAGTAATCAAACACAAACCGGATACGGCTGTCAACTACCTCGAGATCAAAGCCGACATTAAATTGCGCCGTTGACTCCCATTGAATGTCCGGGTTGGGGATCTGCACCGGGTAAATGCCCGCGTAGCCTCCGTAATTGCCCCCGCCACCGAATAGCGCCGGGCTGGAAAAACGTGGTATCCTGTCGTTACCGGTGTAGCCGTAGCTGGCCCTCAGCTTGAGTTCATCAACAAAGCCAACTGGGGAGAAAAATGGTTCTTCAGAGATCCTCCATCCTGCTGAAAAGGCCGGAAAGAAACCATATTTGTTATTATAACCAAACCTGGAAGAGCCATCATATCTGCCACTTGCTGTAAACAGGTATTTGTTTTTCAGGAAGTATTTAAACCTTCCGAAGAAAGAATTTGTCCGGTCTTCTACTTCAGAGGCAGAGGCGGAGCGGATATTTGCTGCCGAGACGATATACTGGAAGTATTCGTTTGGGAAATCGGTTGCCTCAATGATGGAGCTCCTGCGTACATACCTTTCGTAGGAATATCCCAGGGTTGCTTCAATTTCATGTATTTCGTTAAAAAGCTTGTTGTAGGTAAAGAAATTGTTGGTGGTGAAATTGGTGGCGATGGAATGCCCTTCAATCCCCAGACCATTGTACTTGGCTCCCTGCCGGGTGGTGGTCGGATCGTAACTATGCTCATTCAGGTTCAGGTAGTCGATCCCCCACTTTGTATCAAAGGACAATCCTTCTATGATGCGATAGCGCAGGTAAACATTTGCCAGCGTGCGGAAATTTCTCGCCAGGTTGGTGGCTTCATTCGCAATAGCAACCGGGTTGGCATATGGACCATCTTCATTGTATGTTCCATCGGAATTATATACCGGATAAATGGCCGGCATGGAAATGGCGTTGGGTAGCGGGCCATTCAGCGACTGGTCACCTTCCACCCTGTTATTCCAGCTGTTGCTCAGGCCAATGCTTGCCCCGATCTTGAACTTCGAGTTGATGTTATGATCGAGATTGAGCCTTCCGCTGAGCCGCTTGTAATCTGTGCCGATCAGGATACCATTTTGCTGGCTGTAGTTACCCGAAATGTAGAAGGTTGTTTTTTCATTTCCGCCTGCTGCCGACAGTTCATAATTCATCACGGCGCCTGTGCGGAATACTTCATCAAGCCAGTTTGTATTCACGGCAGGATTATTAATTTCTTCCTGTGAATATACGGGAGGAGCGCCTTCATTTTCTTTAAGTTCGTTCCTGTATATCATCCACTGGCTGGCATCAAGCATGTCGAGTTTTCGCTCCGCGCTTTGAAAACCGGCATAGGCTGAAAAATTAATGGCGGTCTTCTGGAACTTACCCCTCTTCGTTGTGATCAGCACTACACCATTCGAAGCCCTGGCACCGTAAATACTGGTGGCAGATGCGTCCTTTAATATGGTGATAGTTTCGATGTCGCTCGGGTTAAGATCATTTACAGCATTTGTGGTCTGGCCGCTGAAGCCGATCTGCCCAAAATCCCCTGTCAGCATGGGAATGCCATCTATGACGTATAGTGGTTCATTTCCCGCATTTATGGAATTATTTCCCCTTATCCTGACACTGATACCTCCTCCGGGGGTTCCCGAGTTCTGTATCACCTGTACACCGGAAACTTTTCCCTGCAGAACAGCATCAATATTATCAACAGGGATTTCCTCGATCTGCTCAGGCTTGAAGTCTGAAACAGATGATGTGAGCAGTTTTCTGCTTTCCGTACCATATCCGATCACCACAACTTCCTCGAGTGATTCTATGGTAGGATCAAGTACTATGTTTATAAGCAACCTGTTGTTGACAGCCTCTTCTTTGGTTCCCATTCCAATGAAAGAGAAAACAAGGGTAGCATCAGGACTGGCTACAATGCTGTAAACACCGTTAATATCGGTTGTTGTTCCCTGCTGGGTTCCTTTAATGCTTACGCTGACCCCCGGTAACGTGGAGCCGTCTTCCGATGTAGAAACGGTACCCGTTACAGTGATGTCCTGCGCATAAGATGTGGTAAATAAGAGCCCGGCCAGTACGATTGAAAGGAGTAGTATTTTTCTCATAGGCAATAACTTGGTTTGGTCAATTGTACGTTCTAAAGAGCAATGCAATTCGATAGTTACTTCGAATCAGGTACTAAAAATAATAAAGCCTCCCCTTTATCACAAGTAATGGGCATAAAAAAAGGTGCTCGTATAAGCACCTTATATCATTAACATTCTCAAAGAAACTGTTAATATTCAATTTTTACCATTACTTCATTTCTCCTGTTTACCATCTGGTAAGGAGGGTTGTACCCAAGGAAAATAAAAGGCTCCGTGTAGGATATTTCATTTTTTTCAAGGTATCTGCGAAGTTGTTTCTTGTATTGATCTATCTTTTCATCATTGGCGAAGCCACTGAACCGAACACTTGCCATATGCGCCGGGCTTGATTCGTGCAGCCTGACCTGACCGTTATCCGGTACAGGCAACTTTTCCAGTTCATACGCCGACGGCATGACAAAACTCATAAAATATCCCGATGAATCCTCGCTCATGTGCACGGGAGCAGTCATGGGGATCTTCATATTTTCACTGTTGGAGCC
>Ga0180435_10005489_pt1 | contig 12316 bp, 9 predicted proteins | sample SS_ome_3_FD_132467 | JGI IMG/M metagenome (GOLD analysis project Ga0180435, IMG submission 132467) | Hypersaline lake sediment archaeal communities from the Salton Sea, California, USA - SS_3_S_1 metaG | ecosystem: Environmental > Aquatic > Non-marine Saline and Alkaline > Hypersaline > Sediment...
ATTTCAGCAGACATGGAATTGGCAGGTAATGGGACGGACTGGACGGTCACGGGACACTGCATGTGGCATAATGGGACATTTTTCTCTAAAGAAGGCAAATTTTCATTTAAGGGAATTGATCTTGATCTGCCGGTCTGGTACGAGCCTAAAAAGGCTGGAAGGGTAAAAAAGACGGAAAAGGGGGCATTATTGATCCAATCCATGAACCTTCCAATGCTCCCGGAACAGAGACTGGCACTCACGCTGGATGCCGGACCCAACGCGTTATCAGTAAAGGCGCCAACCACGCTTAAAATCCCGGGGGGAAAGGTCAATTTGGGTCCCATCGTCAGCAAAGACATATTTGGTTCGCGACGCACCATTGATACCCGTCTAAAACTGAAAGATGTTGATATCCAGCCTCTCTTATCCAGGGTCTTGCCGCAACCCGTAAAGGGAAGGCTATCCGGAAAACTGGATCCCATACGTTTTGAAGGAGGTACCTTAAGCGCCTATGGGAGGATAAAGGCGGAGGTTTTCAATGGTGAGGTCATTATCTCTGATCTCGGCGCCTCAGAGATGTTCAGTTCCACACCGGTTTATAGGCTGAGTACCCAATTGAACACCCTGCGTCTTTTAGAGATGACTGCAGGCACCTCTTTTGGAAAGATCGAAGGGGTCCTGAATGGACACATCAAAAATTTGGAGATCGCCTATGGTCAACCCCAAAAGTTTGATCTATTATTGGAAACAGTCAATACAAAAGGCGTGCCTCAAAGGATCAGCGTAAAGGCCCTGGATAATATCGCCCGAATTGGCGGCGGTCAGAGCCCCTTTGTGGGGCTTGCCGGCAGTTTTGCCATGCTTTTCAAGGAGTTCCCGTATAAAAAAATCGGTTTGCGTGCATCCCTGGAAAATGATGTTTTCAGGGTCAACGGCACCATCAAGGAAGACGGAAATGAGTTTTTAGTGAAAAGGGGTGGCTTTTCAGGTGTAAATGTTGTAAATCAGAACCCTGACAATCGTATCAGTTTTAAGGATATGGTCAAAAGGATTAAACGTGTTACTGCCAAAGGCAGCGGACCGGTAATCAAATAGTGCAAACATGTGCGTCTTTCGAAAAGAGATCCCCATGGCTTTGCAGCACTATTTCGAAGCACCGAAGGGTTACAATATTATGGAGGTCAAAATGAAATTTTATAGACGGACTTTGTTAACAGCGGTTTCATTCCTTTCAGTATTGATTTTTGCCTGTGTCACCATAAACATCTATTTTCCTGCGGAAAAAGTGGAATCCGTTGCTGGTGAGATTGTGAATGAAATAAGAGAGAGCGATGAAGGGCAAGAAAAATCTAAAGATAACGAAAAAACCTCTTTTTTCAGACAAATCATGTTAGCTTTTTCCACTCCGATGGCCTATGCAAATGAAGTAACCTCGGTTGCCAATCCTACTATCCGCGCATTGAAGAAAAAGATGAAAGACCGGTATCCAAAGATGAAGCCTTATTACAAGAAAGGGATGCTTAAAGAGGAAGATAATGGGTATGTCTCCCTGGGGAATACCAAAGGGCTGAAATTGAAGGATAAGAGAAATTTGAAAAGTCTTATTGGGGCAGAAAATAAAGACAGGAAACAACTATATGAGGAGATTGCTAAGGCGCTTAAGATCGAACCGTCGCAGATAAACAAGATTGCCGAAATTTTTGCTAAAGAATGGCAAAAACCGGTCCGATGAGCATCCCAAAGGTTTTTGGACCAAAGATTTATGTGATATAGGGGGCAATGTTATTAAATTAAGACCAACGTTTAAGATAGGGCGAAGGATTTGGGGGTTCTTGAAGGGACTCTGTCAATGAGGGCAATTAACGAAATTTGACAGTGACCCAATATTTGGGGTTTGTTGCACCCAACCGACTGGTATTTGGCTCCGTTATTTCCTAAAATCCCAAATATTGGGTCACACTCCCAAGCAGGTTTACAGAGTGCCTTCAAGAACTTCCAAATTCGAAGCCAGTTTTTTACATGAGATCCCTTAAGTTAATGAAATTAATGTCAGGGTACAGTCTGCGCTTGATGACAACTTACCCTCAAACCGAATATGCAGCGGTGCATCACTGTAATTTTGAATACCCCTTCTTTTCAATTCCTTCGGCTGAAATGAGTTCCCCCACAAAACTGCCCACTATCACTTCACTCTCTATCTTCACGGGAATCCGTCGTGCATCTGCCGTGACCCATATTTTGAGTTTGGCATTTTTACTTTTCTTAAATACACCCCCGACATGCTTCAGGTCAGGTTCCACCAAATAGGTGTCATACGTTCCGCTTTCCACCCGAATCGTTTCCCTTCGGATGACTTTTGCTTCCCCTATGACACACTTTTTCCCATCCGTTACTGGAACTTCAAGAACCCCCTTTTCTTTAAGTTCAAAAAACCTAAAGGCGTAAAAGACAGACAATGGATCAAACGAGCCCGACAGTATCGAAATGGGGGTTTTCTTTTTCCCATTCTTGGCGTATTGAACCCGCTGCCTTTCCGGATCAAATTGAAGAACAATATCCTTTCTTCGTCTCCCTCGATTTTTTTGTTTGTAGAGCCTGGAATAGGTCATTTCCAGGTCTGTGTAGGCATCTATTCGGTCTCGGACTTTATAAAGCGGATCGATATATTTGTATGTCTTTGCCGTCATGACAAAATGGTAATGTTCGGCCCCATCTATTGTCTCCAGGGGAAGTACTTCGAGAATGGCCTCCCCGGCAGGAATAAATTGCCATTTGACCTCAAACACCAGTTTTTCACCCGGATGAAAAGGGCGTTTTTTCTCAACCGCGATGACCGTGCTTGTGAAGCCCAATGTGATCGATAACACTATAACGCGCAATTTAAATAGTGACGGCAAAGCAGCTCCATTCGAGTATTGACCCCAACGTTGCTAAAACTTGAGTTCAATGATGCCTGCATCGGCATCTACCCTTACGAGGTCCCCGGTCTTGATAAGTTCCAGCACATTTTTCTCAGGGCGGTCCACAGCAGGGATGCCGGTTGCTATCACCGCGCCGGATAATACCGGTTCACTCTCAAGACAAATGATAGCAGCGGGTGCTTTCCCATTTTTCTTTGCTGCCCAGGCAGCAAAATCGCAGCCGCTGGATCCCTTTCCGGTGGTGAATACAAATACCTTGTTGACCAGGCTTTCCCCCTCCAGTTTATGACGAGGCATACAGATTTTACCCGTAACCGGGCTCAGGTCGCCCAGGAAAGCAAAGGGTCCGTTATAGACCACTGCCTCCCCTTCTGCTTTTCCGGCACTCACCTTATGCGCTCTTATTTCCATTCTGGCATTTTTCCTTTCCACTTCCCTGTGATTGCTGCATTGACGCATTCCGCTTCTGTGCCGAAAAAGACGTTAACACCGCCGACAGAGGCGATGTAATGCGCACTGCGGGCCGAGTTTGTGGCCGCACTCTTTGCCTGCTTGCCCCCTGCAATGTCCGCACGGGTAAACGGATTTGCAATGGAAGGGCAGGCGGGAAGAAATATGCCACCGGCCTTTTCAATTATATCGGCCCAGCCCTGTCGCCTGGCCAACGCCTCCACAGGAGCGGAGGCGCCGATCAAAAGGGTCGTTTTTACAGTTTTCCCTTCGAGAAGGGCGGCAATCCGTCCGATTTCATCGATTGTGCAATGCGGGCAACCAAAAGCCACGTGCTCCACCGTCTTGTCCTCCCACACGTTGAGTCGCTCCCAGGTTTCCTTCATCTCGCGCTTTCCCACTCGAATGACCTGCTCCGGTCTTCTATCGCCCATAGCCGCCTCCAGGGTGGGTGCTTCAGGGGTAGTCCCGACGATATGGGCTAAGGTGACAGCACCTGATGTGGGCATGGATATGACTAAGGCACGGGCATAATCAAAAGGAAGTCCCGGCGGCAGTCCATTGACCACAACCGGTTTGAAACCGGGTACCTGATCACCGATATAATAGCCCAAACAGTGATAATGCGTCATGGACCAATGGGTTACATCAAGATCATCCAGTTCAACAATATGGCTTGCAAAGCGGTTTTCCGGCAACAAAAGACCCATCAAGGGAGTCCGGCCGCATACTGCGGCGGCTAGGGAAACCAGGATACCCATACGATCCACCTTTGCCCCGAATAGGCTGTTATTAGCGACCTGCATGCAGCTTCCCCCCATGGGCACGATATCCCCCTTCCTCGGAAAAATACCCAGGAGATATTCCGCGCAGGTTTCGGTGCGGAGCCACCCCAGTTCCTTGTATCTTTTCAGTTTTCGTTCATGTTCCCCAATCCAGTTATCAGCCAGGGGTAGCCCGCATTTTTTCCAGATCTCAGGGGAATGGGAGGGATGGGTTGTCACCCTGTGGGATGTCGGCGAGACCCCTTCTGTCATGAGGTCCCAGAACGCTTCAGGGCAAAAATCGTAACTGATGTGGCCGTATGAAATTGGGACCATCCTTTCTGCATCAAAGGATTCGCCTAGTTTTACCAAAAGATCCATAGACCGTTGAATGCCGGGACAAAATTCTCCCCCCAGCATTCTTTTTTCTTCATCCGTAAGGAACATGACAGATTTTCCTGCTATTTTTCAATGGGCTAGCGCTCACAAATGCGCGGTTCATCATTTGGGTATATTGCTTTCAGCGGTTTAGCGCTATGTTTGCCTTTCCAAACCGCCCAAAGTGGCCCAAAGCCCGCCTCCTAAAATAAGCCCGCCAAAGATCATGTGGGTTTGATTCAGGGGTTCATCCAAAAAGACCGCTCCCAGTATCACACCGTAAAGCGGAAGCGTATTGTAAAAGACCATCGCCCCGCCTGGCCCTATTGTCTGCACGGCCTTGTTCCAGGCCCAGTAACCGATGATGGTTGGGGCTATACAGATGTGGACAATGGCGGCGAGGGTTTCGGCGCTGAGGTTCAGGGGGATATGCATAAGCTCGAATACCGCCGCTGCGATCAGAAGCGGTAGAGCCAGAAAGTTCGACAGGGCCGTGGCTGCAACCGGGGAGCGATGGCGCATCACACGTCGACCAAAGATGGAGTAAAAAGCCCAAGCTACGGCCGCGGCAAGAAGGATCAAATCCCCGGGGTTAAACTCAAGATGAAACAGAAAGGTGAACGACCCACCTGAGATCAATCCTATCACACCGATTAAGCCCAGGGCCGCCCCGGCTATTTGCCTCCGGCTGGCCGGTTCCTGAATGATCCATCCGGCGAGTAGCGCTGTGATCAGAGGTGAGAATCCTTGAATCAAAGCGCAATTGACCGCGGTTGAATACCGCAGCCCCAAATATAACAAAGGACTGAAGCCGACGACACCGGCAAGCCCCATCGCCATTATCCACCATTTGTCTTTGCCGTAGTTCTGTTCTTTCTTTGGGCGAGCCTGAAGCAGGAGACGAAAAAAGGCCGTGGCCACAGTAAAACGCAGGGCGGTCAACGTCAATGGGCCCACATCCCCTCGCAACCATCGGCCAAGGGCGGTGTTGGTCGCCCAGACTATGGTGGCTAAATTGACCAGGATGATCCCCCACGCCCTGTGACGCCAGGATATGGAATCACGCATTAATCCAACTCCGGTTCAAAATAGCCATTACCGGACAATCTCCTTTGATAGCTAAGCGTCTAAATTTATTCTTTTTTGAGAAGTGAATAGATTTTTATGGGTTTTTCTATGCCCTTTAATGCGGCTAACCCGCGATCATACATCGGCCACAGGCCGTCGATCAATTCCTTTGTTTCCTCTCCGACGAGGATATCGCCGCCTTTGGCATGATCGGCCAGGCGTGCAGCCAAATTCGTCACAGGACCACTGGCTGTATAGGTCATCCGTGTGCCTGCTGAACCTTTGAATCGGGTCATTCCTACCAGGGCGGTGCCGGAATTAATTCCCATATTGACCTTGATGGGATTGATATGGGAGGCCAGCTCTTTATTAAACTCGCGGTTTCTGTCGCAGATATCAAGGGCGGCCTTGACAGAATTAACGGCGTTGGTTTTCATATCACCTTCTTTAAAAATGACCATCAGACCGTCACCGGCTGTTTCGTTGATATCGCCATGCGAGCGATGGATGGGATCAACAAATCTGGAAAACATCCTTTCAACGATCTCATTGACCTGGGACTCCGGCAGGGTTGCACTGAGATGGGTGTACCCTTCCAGATCAAGAAACAGAACGCTTACTTCTTTTTTGTTTTTCTCTTCACTGAGGAGTTCTGGATTCTTTTCGACAATATCTAATACGGTCCTGGGCACAAAACTTGAAAGATTTGTCAGTTTCTTGTTAATCCTCAGTTTTTCCTCGCTCATCTCCCAGTAATTCTTTGCCCTTAGAATTGCATTTCGCGCGGTTTTGGCAAAATCTTCGAGCAACAGGAAATCTTTTGGGCTGAACCGCGTTTTGGGTCTTCCGACGACACTCAGTACTGCCAGGATTTCATCCCCTACAAACGCAGGCACTGCTGCCTCTGGGCCGATTTCAACCCGTGAGCCATCCTTCCGCTCAATGGGATCACCGCGAGGAACGACCACGGGTTTTCTCTTTTCCATGGCCTTTTGAATGACCGGATGGCTCCTTTTGCAAGAAATGCAGTTGACGGGTCTATCATAAAGAATACATTGAAGCGGGCGGGTATAATTTTTTGCGTCGGGGTCAAGCAACAGGATTCGAGCCTCCATGGCGGAGGGAATCGACTCCCGAAGCTCATCCCTCATCTTTTCGAGAATGTCGTTGATCTCTGTCAAGGGAGCAATTTTCTCAGCTAGATGACGCTGTAGCTTAAATCTCTCCTCACAATATTTTTCCATATCCTTTTACCCGACTTTTTCAAAGCCTCAATCAAAGGCTTTCAATCTCTTACCCGTTAGACGACCAAAGCGACCGCATGAAGGTTAACAGATCCTCTTTTTTGGCTTTATTAACATGAGGTTTCGGATCAAGTTAAACAATTCCGCTGTATCTTCCAGGGCCAGCTGTCGGCCGTTATGGGGGTGAGGTGACGAATCCTTAATCCCTGAAAAGGGGAGTTTTTTAGCAGAACATTATCCAGCACTACAATGTCAACGCGTTATTGTCAAGAGGTGTGTGCGAAGCATGAGGCACTGAAAGCTTTTTCTTGAAAAATTCATGGAAATGGTGCTTGCATGGCTTGATGCCCAAAAAAATCTTCCAGTAAAAATTTCTTGACATTTGGGTAATACATGGTAATACTTTAATATGGCTTATTGATACGGAAATGCTGAAGAGAAGAGGTGTTTAAGCTTATGAAGGAAAAGTAAGAGATTATTACCCCAATTGAACGAAAACGCTCAATTGAAGCAGTCAGCATTCAGCGATCGGCAATCAGCTTAAGGCTAACCGCTGATTGCTGAAGGCCCACTAATTGAGTTTTGACTCAATTAGGATATTACATTCAAGGTCGATGATGATTTGCTCAAGGCTATTAAGGACGTTCCGAATCGGTCCGAGTTTATTCGTGGGGCAATCATTGAAGCTCTGGGAAGTGTTTGCCCCCATTGCAATGGTTCCGGGAGGCTGACTTCAAACCGGAAACGGCACTGGGATGATTTTGCGATCGATCATTTTGTCAGAAACTGTCGTGAGTGTCATGAACGATTTCTGGTGTGTTCACACAAATCATAGGCAGATTGGCGGTCCGAAATTGCATAAATTTTTGATCCCCTACAATGAACTACCCCGCCGCAGAGCAGCGGGGTATCTAAAAAGGCAATAAAACGCCGCAAGCGGCGGGGAATTAATCCTCGTCCGCCTCTGGCGGATTCAAACGGATGAGAATTTGAGCATTCTTCGCTCTCTCTTTTGCAGGTATTTGTAACCTCAATGAAAGAGATGTTTTCAACTCTTGTTGTTTTTGTTGATATCTGTTATGACTTTAAAAAAGTAGGGGTCATGATCGATGAAGCAACACATGGTATTGAGTTTGTTAATCCTTGGTTTTCTTTTCTCCTGTGCCCACCCCCAGACGACGAAAAAGAAACCCCACAGTGAGTTTAACCCGATGCGTTCTGTAGTGGAATTTTATCAGGGACCCCTAAATCACCTATCCGCGGTAAAGAGGGCGGGGTGTCCCATGTATCCATCCTGTTCAGAATACAGTATTCAGTGTTTTGAAAAGCATGGCCTACTTATGGGCTGGATAATGAGCCATGATCGGCTTATGAGGTGCGGTCGCGACGAATTGAAACTGTCCCCATCAGCCATCGTGAACGGAAAATGGAAGTGTATTGACCCTGTGGAAAACAACGATTTCTGGTGGACCGAAAATATGGACAAGAAATGAGTGAGGGTTCATGGGATAGCGCTTGGCCTGGTTGCACCTCGCCTTTTAATGTGTTCCGGCGGGATTAAATCCTGCCTCTACTAGGGCGGTGAAATCTTTAATCGGACAGGAAGTTAAAACTTGCCTTTGTTCTCTCGGCAATCATGGCGTTTGTCCCTGTCTAGGGCACCATTTTGATAAAAAAGAAAACATGGGGTGCGGTGATGGATACGTTATTCACTGAGCCAAAGACGCGTTTCAGGTGATTCTTTCATAATTTTTTCCTTTGCCCCAAGATAAGTTCTGTAACCGCCGCTGAGATTTGTGGACCTGAACCCATTCTGCACAAGGATCCGATGACCCATGTATGCTCTCTGACCCACCGCGCAATAGGCTATATATTTTTTTCCCTTGTCGAGTTGAGGTAATTTGTTTCGCAGTTCATTGAGTGGTATATGCAGTGCACCTTTAATCATTCCTGCCTTTTCGATTTCATCCCTATTACGGAGATCGATGAACGTGATTTCGTTCCCGGTTAGGTCGCCAAGTTCATTCCAATAAATGGTTTCAACGTCGCCTTTTAGGATATTCGATGCTACAAATCCGGCGATGTTAACAGGATCTTTGGCCGAAGAATAGGGCGGCGCATAGGCCAGTTCCAGCTCTTCAAGGTCATAAACAGTCATACTTCCACGGATCGCCGTCGCAAGGACGTCGATTCGTTTATCGACGCCTTCCTTGCCGACAATCTGCGCGCCAAGGACTTTACCGCTGCCGGGCGAGAATATCAGCTTTATTGCAATCAGTTCCGCGCCCGGGTAATAAGATGCATGCGAACCAGAGTGGGTGTAGCTGACGGTGTAAGGGATATTGTTGCGCCTAAGGAGCTTTTCACTGGCACCGGTGGAGGCAACGGTCATACTAAAAATCTTGACAATTGCCGTCCCCAGAGTCCCTTTGAACAGGGATCTGCGACCGAGGGCATTGTCCGCAGCGATTCGCCCTTGTTTATTTGCCGGCCCGGCGAGTGCCGTTGATGTGGGCTGACCGGAAACGAAATCCAGAATCTCGACGGCGTCTCCTACCGCAAATATGTCCGGGTCCGAGGTCCGCATGGTGGCATCTACTTTAATGCCCCCTCGTTCTCCTACTTTTAGACCCGCCTCCTTGGCAAGCTTGTTCTCGGGTTTAATGCCTATGGACAATATGACCATGTCACATTCAATATCATAGCCTTTGCTTGTGGAGACAATCGTACGATTCCCCTTTTTGGTGAAAGATTTAGCGCTGTTTTCCAGCTCCAGTTGGAGCCCTTTTCTCCTGAGATAAGCGTGTACGATAGTGGCCATTTCATAATCGAGTGGTGCCATGACCTGGTCGAGCATTTCAAGAATGATTGTCTTTACACCGCGATCGACCAGATTTTCAGCCATTTCCAGACCAATATATCCACCGCCCACAACGATCGCCAAACCGGGTTTTTTTTCGTCTACATAAGCCTTGATTCGGTCAGAATCGGGAATATTCCTCAGGTTGAAAATCGTGTCCAAGTTGACACCGTCAAGGGATGGCCTCACAGGTTCAGCCCCCGGCGCAAGAATAATCTTGTCGTAACTTTCGTAATAAGCCTCTCCTGTCTTGAGATTTTTTGCCTGGATGTGTTTTTTTATGGGATCGATGGAAACCACTTCAGTAAAGATTCTTACGTCGATATTGTAACGCTCTCCCAGTTTTTTGGCCGTGGTCACCAGAAGGTCGTTTCGGTTTTTGATCACCTCTCCGATGTAGTAAGGCAGACCGCAGTTGGCGAAAGAGATGTGTTCCCCTCTTTCGAAGAGGACAATTTCTGCTTGTTCATCAAGTCTGCGTGCTCTTGCCGCCGCAGTTGCCCCCCCTGCGACACCTCCGATAATTAAGAGTTTTATTCCCATATATCTTTGCTCCTACCTTGTGGTATTTAAAATCAAAAGTAATGAATTCGTAAAAAATCATCATTTAGACGGCACAGTAAAAAGCTCCAAATGCAAGGCTTGCGAATCTTGAGGAATGAGGCGTACTTACAGTACGCCGCAATGACGAAAGATGAAGCGTAACACAGCAGTTGGACTTTTTACGAAGCCGTCAAAAGTAGTTCTTAAAGGCCTGAATAACCGTTGGGATATCATCCCGATGGATGTCCAGATGCGTCACGAGGCGAATTCTCGTGCCGCCGCTAATCAGAATACCTTTCTCTTTCAGGTATTCCGGCAGCTTTGAGGAATGCGTTTTGCCCGGGTTGAAAAACACCATATTGGTCTGCATGGCCGAAGACTCGATCTCCAATGCCTTGATCTCCCTGAGCCCCGCGTCCAAAAGCGCAGCCTTCTCATGATCTTCTTGCAGCCTGTCAATGTGATTTTCCAGGGCATAGATCCCTGCGGCGGCAATGATTCCGGCCTGACGCATACCGCCCCCTAAAACTTTACGCCACCGCCGGGCTTCCTTTATAAACTCCCCGTTTGCACAGAGTAATGACCCCACAGGCGCGCCAAGTCCTTTGGATAGGCAAATCGACACAGAGTCAAAGTAGCGGGAGATATCAGTTACAGGCACCTGGAGTTTTATGGCTGCGTTAAAGATACGAGCCCCATCCAGATGCAGTTTCAGTTTGCGGTTTCGGGCGAACTCATGTGCCTTTTTGAGATAGTCCATAGGCAATGCGCGTCCATCCTGGGTATTCTCCAGGCACAACAGTCTTGTGCGCGCGTAGTGGAAATCGTCCGGTTTGATGACCTCGGCAACTTTGTCGAGATTCAGAGTGCCATCGGGTTCTAAATCCAGTGGCTGAGGTTGTATAGAACCAAAGACCGCTGCGCCCCCGCCTTCATGGATATAGGTATGGGCCTTTTGTCCAACGATGTATTCGTCCCCCCTGCCGCAATGGGTCAGCAAAGCCAGGAGGTTACTCTGCGTCCCGCTGGATGCAAATAGCGCTGCGTCTGTGCCAAGCATTTCGGCTGCAAGTTCTTCCAAGCGATTCACTGTTGGATCCTCGCCGTAAACATCATCGCCCACTTCTGCCTCAATCATCACAGCACGCATGGCGGGCGTGGGTCTTGTCACCGTATCACTTCTCAAATCAATTCGTTTCATCTTCTTAATCCGTCACCCTATATTCAATTCGATTGCGTCCTAAAAAAATGCTTAATACCGCTTTTGGCGGGACTGACTCAATCTAAATCGTTTTGGACTCAAATTTTATACGCCTTAGGCTCATATCATTAACTTAAGGCCGACGTTTAAGATAGGGGGAAGAATTTGGGAGTTCTTGAAGGACCTCTGTCAATGAGGGCAAAAAACGAAATCTAGCAGTGACCCAATATTTGCGGTTTGTTACGCCCAAACGACTGGTATTCGGCCCCAATATTTCCTAAAATCCCAAATATTGGGTCACATTCCCCGTCAGGTTTACAGAGTGCCTTCAAGAACTCCCAAATTCGAAACCAGTTTTTTTATATGAGGTTTTTTACTTTAATGACATTGACTTCAGACTAAATGAAGAGCTTTCCATTTTCAACCAATCGGCTTTGATTGTCGGCAGTGACCGTAGGCTTTAGCATGAGACCGTCAAGATGGATGCTGGCTTCGACCCCTCCCCCAAGAGACTTGTTGTCTCCAATGGCAAAATGCACCGTACCCATGAGCTTTTTGTCCTCCGCTAAGTTACCGATTAGACGAGCATTCGGGTTCGTTCCGATAGCAAACTCTGCTATATTGCGAGCATTTGGATCTTGCGCAAACAATTGCTCTATCACGTTAACCTCTTCAATACCGCCGCTTACAGAGACGACGGTGCCTTCCTTTACGTCAAGCTTGAGCGGCGTGCTTAACCGGCCAAGGCTATCCATGGAATAATCAAAGACGGTAGTTCCGTTAGCAGTCCCCTCTAATGGACAAATGGGGGCCTCACCGGGCGGCAGAACTGCAAAACCGTAATCTTCGTGGAAATACCCATCAAGAGAAAAAGCCTTTCTTCCTGTAGTCTTGAAGGTAACATC
>Ga0180435_10005490_pt1 | contig 12316 bp, 10 predicted proteins | sample SS_ome_3_FD_132467 | JGI IMG/M metagenome (GOLD analysis project Ga0180435, IMG submission 132467) | Hypersaline lake sediment archaeal communities from the Salton Sea, California, USA - SS_3_S_1 metaG | ecosystem: Environmental > Aquatic > Non-marine Saline and Alkaline > Hypersaline >...
AGCGCTTCGCGCTAACTTTTGGTAGCCGCACCCTTTAGGGTGCGCAATAAACGCAGGCTAAAGCCTGCGGCTACCTTTTTAACTACATTTATTGAAATTCCGATACAGGAACTTAGCCCTCACTTCGTTCGGGCAACTTTAAACAATTCAGACAGGATAACAGGATTGACAGGATTCGGCTCTGTGACATGGGCACGAAAGAATTTCGTGCCTACGTCAGAGCAGAAACCGGGTTGTCTATCCTGTTGATCCTGTCAAAATAAAGTTATTGAAATTCCGAAGCAGGAATTTAGCGGCTGTGCCGCAAAGTTCTAAAGTGCCTTAAGTGCCTAAAGTGTGCTTAAATGCCTAAAGTTAAAAGATTCGCCTCTCCAACGGAGCTGAGCATTAAATTATTAAACTTCTAAGTCGATGTATACCGGATAGATTAGGCTATTTTCTATCCATAACTTCTTTGTGATCTTCGTGCCCTTCGTGGTAAATATTTTTTAGGGTAATGTCATACTATAGTTTTAGGTCATACATTGTATTCTTCCGAGACTCTTTTTATTGAGACTGCGCTGCCAGTTACGGTGTCAATCTCCACAATCACTCCCTGAAGTACCGGGCTTTCTCCGGAAACCTCAAAATAATAAGGCAGCCTGGTAGTAAAATTCTTCAGGACCGGTTCAACTTCACGGCCAAGAATAGACCGGGAGGCCGCGGTCATCCCGATATCCGTAATATAAGCCATGCCTCCTGGCATGATCCGCTCATCAGCAGTAGGAATATGGGTGTGGGTTCCTATGAGAGCGGATATTCTTCCGTCACAATAGTAACCCATCGCGACTTTCTCGGATGTAGCTTCCGCGTGAAAATCCGCTATAATTATCCTGGTTTCTCTGGATAACTCTTCTATTTCACGATCACATTGCCGGAATGGGCAGTCGATTGGATTCATGAAGACCCGGCCCAGCAAGTTTATAACACCGATCTTTATGCCGGCGGAGGTGGTAAATATCCCGCTGCCCCTCCCCGGTGCACCGGGAGGAAAATTCGCCGGACGAATGAGGCGGCGTTCCGAGTTAATTATATCAAAGATTTCTTTTTTCCTCCAGATATGATCGCCCGAGGTCAGAACATCAGCGCCCGCCAATAAGAGTTGACCCACGACTTTTCCGGTTATTCCGGAACCGGCGGCGGCGTTCTCAGCATTAACCATACAGAAATCAATCCCTTCCCGCTCTTTCAGGCCCGGGTATATTCCAGCAAATGCCTTTCGGCCGGGCTTGCCGACAACATCCCCGACAAATAATATTTTAATCGTTTTTTGCATATATTTAATGAATCGATTTGATGAACCAGGGCTTACGCCCTTAGCTATTATCTGTCGCCCCTTTGGGGCTTCCCGTTGGATGTTGAAAGTTGAGCGTTGAACGTTCGATGTTCAGTTTTTTACAGCCGCGGCCTCTTTATTTGTCTTAAAATAAGTGTACCTCTTCGGCGGACGAAGCGACAACTTTAGGCACTTAAGCGCACTTTAGGCACTTTCTTTAACTTCTTTACTTAGCATAATCCACCGAGCGGGTTTCTCTGATGACGGTAACCCTTACCTGGCCCGGATAATCCATCTCTTCTTCAATCCGCTTACAGATATTCCGGGCTATAAGGGAGGTCTCGTTATCCTCCACTTTATCAGGGGAGACCATCACCCTGACCTCGCGGCCCGCCTGTATAGCGTACGCCTTCTTGACTCCGTTAAAAGAAATGGCCAGTTGCTCCAGATTCTCCAGACGCTTGATATATCCTTCGATCGATCCCGAGCGCGCACCAGGACGGGCCGCGGATATGGCGTCACCGGCCTGACCCAGCACATCGAAGATAGTCTGAGGCTCTACCTCGGCGTGATGAGAGGCGATGGCATGAACTATAACAGGAGGCAGTCCATATTTCTTAGCCAGCGCTGCGCCGATCTGAGCGTGAGACCCTTCAACTTCATGATCGACCGCTTTACCGATATCGTGAAGCAGCCCCACCTTCTTGGCTGTCTGGACATTCAGCTTTAATTCCGAGGCCATGATTCCCATAACGCAAGCAACTTCACGGGAATGATCGAGTACATTCTGCCCATAGCTGGTCCTGTAACGTAATCTCCCCAGAATTTTAATCAGGGGCGGTTTTAATCCATGCACTCCAACCTCAAAAGCGGCTCTCTCTCCGGCTTCACGGATAGTTCTTTCCATATCCGCGGTACACTTTTTGACAATCTCCTCAATCCGGGGAGGATGAATCCTTCCATCACTGACCAATTTAGTCAATGCCATCCTGGCGATTTCGCGGCGAACCGGATCAAAACCGGAGAGAACCACCACTTCCGGAGTATCGTCAACAATAATCTCCACCCCGGTCGAGGCCTGAAACGCGCGTATGTTGCGTCCCTCCCGACCGATAATCCGACCTTTCATCTCATCATTCGGCAATGGAACAGTTGAGACGGTTATCTCCGACACCTGGTCGGAGGCGTATCTCTGTATAGCCAGGGAGATTATCTTCCTCGCTTCTTTTTCGGCTTTGTCATGAGCTTCGGCTTCGATCTGGCGGATCATCAAAGCCGAGCTTCTTTCCGCCTCCTCGCGGAAAGAAGATATTAGAATATTTTTCGCTTCATCACGGCTTAACCCTGAGATCTGCTGTAGTTTGATCTGCTGTTTATCGACCAGACTTCTCAGATGATCTTCTTTCTGGCTGAATGCCTGTTCTCTCGTCCGAAGTTTCGCCTCTCTCTCCTGGTTTTTACTCTCCCGTCGTTCCAGGAAATTAAGTTTGCGATCAAGGTTCTCTTCCCTGGAATGGATCCTTTTTTCAATCTCTTTCAGTTCCTGTCGCTGTTCCTTAGTCTCCGTCTCGAATTTAGTGCGGTTTTTATAGAGCTCTTCTTTTGCCTGAATTTCCACTTCTTTTCGTTTCGCGGCTACTTCCCGCTCAACATCTTCCAGAGTCTTCTTCGCCAGCCGCGTCGCTGAATTCACCTTGTTTCGGGCCCGAATGGTATAAATACCGGCACCGGCGCCGATACCGACCAGCACGCCCAGTGCGGTTATTACATATGCAATTGTTTCCATAATCTATACTTCTCCTTTTGTAATAAAGTTAAAAGTGCCTAAAGTGCCTTAAGTGCCTAAAGTTGTAGCTTTCTCCTGGTTTTTGACACCTTCGTCAAAAAAATTCGCGTCGGACCTTAAATCCTTTTGTCCCTTAATCGTCCTGCCTGTCATCTTCCGTCCTCTGTCCTCCGTCTTCCGTCCTCTGTCTTCCGTCCTCTGTCTTCCGTCCTCTGTCCTCCGTCCTCTGTCTTCCGTCCTCTGTTCAATTACAATAAATTACCCGATCCTCGGTAATAATCATGTCCATCTTAATATCATTATCGTCACCGGGTATCGAGTCTACTATCTGGTTCTCAAAAGCCAGCGCGATCTTGAGGGTACCCTGGCGGAGATGCTTTAAGAATCTATCATAGTAACCTTTACCCATCCCTATGCGGTTTCCCGATGAATCAAATGCGACCCCGGGGACTATAACCAGATCCAGGTCAAGAACAGAAAGTTCCCGCTCCGCGCCGGGAACAGGTTCCCGGATGCCTTTAAATCCGGGGGATAGATCCCGAACAGGATCACGGATCAGAATTGCCCGCATTGTGTTGTCCTCCGGACGAACCAGCGGAACAGCAACCCGGAGATTGTTTTTCAGGGCCGTTTTGATCATTTCATCCGTGCCGACCTCGCTGCCGCTGGAGGCATAGAACATAACTATTTCCGCTTCCAGGTAATCCTTAAGCGTTATCAAACGCCCGGCGATGATCCTACTCCCGGTAAGTATCTCATCCGGAGTGGAGGAGTTTCTTCTCTGCAGAACTTCTTTTCTGATATCCAGCTTCATGATTTCTTGTCTTCAACCTGAGATAATTCCGCCATTCTCTTCCGGATAACTGCTTCATATCCCCGGGATGTGGGGCGATAATACTTCTTTTTTTCTTTCATATAGCGCTGTTCCACCCAACCCCCAGGGTAGTCATGGGGATAGAGATAACGGTCGCCGGCATTCCTCTCGGTTGCCGTGATGGAGGGGTTGTTTTTCAGGCGCTCGGGAACCGGCTGGAGAGGTTTTTCTTCAACATCCCGCAAGGCCTCCTTCAACCCCTGATAGGAAGCATTGCTCTTGGGGGCGGTTGATAGGTAAGTAGCGGCCTGGGCCATTACCAGTCCGGCTTCAGGCATCCCCAGATATTCGACCGCCCGGGCGGTATTCATTGCCATAATCAGAGCGTTGGGATCAGCGTTTCCGATGTCCTCAGAGGCAAGAATTACCATTCTCCGGACAAGAAAACGCGGATCTTCTCCTCCCCGGATCATTTTGGCCAACCAGTAGAGTGCGGCATCCGGGTCACTCCCACGGATGCTCTTGATGAAGGCGGAGATAGTATTGTAGTGCTCATCGCCGTTCCGGTCATAGGAGACAAACTTCTTCTGCGCGGCCTGAGCCATAATCTCCGGAGTGATGCTAATCCCTCCCGCCGGATCCGGAGGGGTAGTGATAACTGCCAATTCCAGGGTATTCAAGGCCCGACGTGCATCGCCTTCTGCCCACCGGATCAGAAATTCAATCGTCTCATCCGATACTTTTGAATCATAACCTCCCAATCCCCGGTCACCGTCATCCAGCGCGCGACGGATAATCCTGCCCACCGCCGCGTCACCAAGCGGTTGAAACCTGAAGAGATGGGAACGGGAGATCAGCGCCGGGGCCATGGAGTGAAAAGGATTGCTGGTGGTAAGGCCGATGAAGGAGATCGTCCCGTCTTCAATATGGGGGAGAAGTACCTCCTGCTGGGCTCGATTAAAGCGATGAAACTCATCCACGAATAACATGGTCGACAGTCCGGAGTTCGCCCGCCGGTTCCGGGCTCCGGCAATGACTTCCTTCAGTCGGGATACATTTGATTCTACCGCGCTCAGGGGCACAAAATGAGATTTTGTGGTTGAACCAATGATCTGTACCAGGCTGGTCTTCCCGGTACCGGGAGGGCCGAAGAAGATAGCCGAATTGATCCGATCGGAGTCGATCAGTCTCCGGAGGAGTTTGCCTTCCGCCAGAAGTTCTTGCTGCCCATCAAGCTCGGATAGGTCCCGGGGCCTCATTCGAAAAGCCAGGGAAGCGGCGCCATTGTCGGAATTTATGGTGTCGGTCGAAAATAAGTCCATAAAAAAAGCCCTGCCCGACAACAAAGGTTGGGCAAGACTTATTCCGATACCGGAGACGGAACGTGAAGACAGCGAAATTCTATTAGTCCTATATCACAATTTTACTTTCGCTTTTAGCACGTCTTTTCACGTTCCTGACTCAACTCGCGGTGATTTAAAGAGAAAACAGCGTATTTAATGCTGAAAATAATCGCCTGTATCGTAATTTCGTCTTGCTTTTCGATCCGGTGATCTTCCAAGAGTAATGCCGTCGCGTATGATCCGGATCGGTCTTTCGGCCAACCTGTCGTCTTCAACCTAGCGATTATGACGGCCCCAGTCTGTAATAGTCCTGAGTCGGCGCCTAAAGGCCGGGAACTGTTTTAAGGTTGTTACCCCGACAAGACTGCCCCGGGGTAAAAGTTCTCCGCCTCCAATCGCTTGATTGGGTTATATTATCTGACAATTCAGGTTTTATCTAAAGTTACAACCAATCTCTGAAATCAATGATTCCAGAAAAGCTTGATGAATGGTTTTTACTGTTGTTTCACAAAGAGTATCATCCCGGGACCTATACTGCAAGCTAAAGGCGAAACTTTTTTTGCCCTCCGGGATCTGATCTCCTCGAAAAAGATCGAATAGTGAATAGCCTTCCAGGAGATCCGGACGATTGTTCTCGATCGCTTCCCGGACCTTCCCGTAGGGGATAGATTCATCCACTACCATAGCCATATCCCGCCGGACCGCCGGATATTGCCCCAGGCTCCGGAAATGCGGGATCCGGCCACCGGCATCCAGAAAGGGAACCAGGTCCAATTCCGCAAGATAAACCGGAGCGGCAAGCGAGTAATTATCCAGAATGCTATCGGCCACGGTTCCCGCGAATCCTATCTCACGGCATTGAGTCGTTACCCAGGCACACTGGCCGGGCTGAAACACCGGATGGTCGGCAGGGGAAAAAGTCAACCCCTGCAAATTCATTTCTTGAGCGATAAGCTCCAGGATCCCTTTGAGGCAATAAAAATCAATTCCCATATCTTCACGGCACCAATCGGATTTATCCGGTCTTCGGAAGAGGGCCAGAGATAAGATCGAGCGCTCCCCATGAGGCCCCCCCCCCTCCCCCCGGCTGAAGACCCTGCCGATCTCAAAGATATTAACCTCCCGGGCCTTCTGATTCATATTCCGCTCTACCACCTCGAGCAGCCCGGGGATCAGTGTTGTCCTCAGCAACCCCTGCTCTTTATTGACCGGATTGGTGATCTCGCAGGCCCCCCGGAGCGGGTGGCCGGAAGGAATATGGAGTCTCTGGAATATCCCGGGTGACATAAAGCTGTAGGTAATGACTTCATCCAGTCCTATCCCGCAGCAGATCTCCCGGAGCTGGTTCCGGACTGTTTCGAACGTGCCTTTCTTATGGTAAATTATACGGCTGACCGGGATTTCGGCCGGGATCTTATCAAAGCCGGTTAACCGGGCGACTTCTTCTATCAGATCCACCTCGCGGGTCAGGTCCGGCCTCCAGGAGGGAATCTTAAAAATAAGTCTTTCCTCTTTTTCCTGCAACTCCAGCCCCAGACGGGAAAGAAGTTCTATTATTGTGTTCTCCCCGGTTGGATAACCCAGAAGAAGCTCGGCTCTTTCAGGCCGGATACCGACCCGGAAGTTCTCAAAGATCTTCTCCCGCTCATCAATCATTCCCTCCGCCGCCACTCCTCCAGCCAGTTCAATAATTAAAGCGGCGGTTCGATCCAGAGCATAGGCGGTGACCTGCGGATCGGCCCCTCGCTCGAATCTCCGGGAGGCATCAGAACTCATTCCCAGCGCGCGGGCGGTTCGGCGCACACTGATGGGATCAAAGTAAGCGCTCTCCAGTAATACCTCGGTAGTGGAATCCCCGATCTCCGTATGGAGTCCTCCCATCACGCCGGCGACCGCGACCGGATTCTCCCGGTCGGCAATGACCAGCATCGAGGGGTCGAGTTTTCTTTCATCCCCATCAATCGTAACGATAGACTCTCCCGGAGCGGCGGTTCGGACAATAATTTCTCCTCCAAGAAGTTGGCTGTGGTCAAAGGCATGGAGCGGGTGGCCCAGCTCCAGAAGCATATAGTTGGTGGCATCAACCACGTTATTGACCGGTTTAATCCCGCAGAGTCTTAAGCGCCGGCGCAGCCAGAGTGGGCTCGGAGCTATTTTTACCCCGCGTATCAGCCGGGCGCAATAACGCGGACAAAGGCCATAGTCAAGTATTGCCACTGCCGCGTCAGTTCCGATGGGAGGACCGTTATCTTCCAGACTGACCTTCTCGTCATTCAATTTACGTCCGGTTAGTGCGCCGATATCCCTGGCCACACCCCGGTGACTCAAGAGGTCAGGACGGTTGGGGGTGACATCAATCTCCAGGACAGCGTCTTCCAGTTTGACAGCCTCGGATAGGGGTTGGCCCGGGATGACCTGATCCGACAGTTCCATTATTCCTTCTTCATCATCACCTATACCAAGCTCTTTCTCTGAGCAGAGCATGGCTTCGGATACCCGGTCTCCGGTCTTTCTGGCCTCGACTATCCTTGCATCTCCAGCCGGATGGCCCCCCGGCAACATTACAGCCGTATAGATATTCGCCCGTACATTAGGGGCTGCGCAGAGAGTAGTGATTGTTCTCTCCCCGATATCAACCCGGCACCAACTCCAGTCCGGTTTTTCTCCATCGGGCTCCGCCGACAAAACGCGTCCAACCACCACTTTAGTAAATTCGGGAACAATCTCCTCCACCCGCTCCACTTCCGCCCCGGAGAGTGTCAAACGCTCCGCCAGGTCTTCCGGGCTTAGCTCGATCGGAAGGAATTCATTTAACCAGTTGTAACTAACTTTCATATAAATTAGCTCACTTAGTTCGCAAATTTATGTAGTATCGTCCTTCACTTTGTTTCGGACTTGTGGGAATTGTTGGAAATGTTGTATCGTCCCGCACATTTATGTGCGGGACTTGTTTAAAAAATCCAAGCGTAGCGATCCCACAATTACTACAAAGAATGCCATAGGCATTCTGATCCTGCAAGATCCGCACATGAATTTTATGTGCGGAGCGATACCACTTTTATTTTTCATAGAAAAATAAAATATTAAAATTGATGAAGAAATCGCAGATCATTTTCATAGAAAAGCCGGATATCATTGATGCCGTATTTGAGCATGGCGATCCGTTCTATTCCCATGCCGAAGGCAAAACCGGTGTATTTCTCAGGATCGTAACCAACCGCCTTAAATACTTCGGGATCAACCATCCCCGCTCCCAGGATCTCCAGCCATCCCCGCCGGGAGCAGAGGGGGCATCCTTCCCCATTACAGACCACACAGGAGATATCGACCTCGGCGCTCGGTTCGGTGAAGGGGAAGAAACTGGGTCGGAAGCGAAGCCGGGTACTTTCACTGAATATCTGATGCGCAAACTCGGTCAGAATCCCCTTTAGATCAGCAAGGGTCACACGCCTATCCACCATCAATCCTTCCAGCTGGTGAAACATAGGTGAGTGGGAGGCATCGGCGGTGTCGGCTCGAAAGGCCTTTCCCGCGCAGATCATTCGGAGAGGAGGCTGGGTCTTCTCCATGGTCCTGATCTGGACGGGAGACGTGTGAGTCCTCAGCAGAGATCCACCCTCAAGGTACAGGGTATCCTGCATATCCCGGGCCGGATGGTCGGCCGGCATATTCAGTCCGTCAAAATTATAATACTCGGTCTCAATCTCAGGCCCACTCTCCAGTTTGAACCCCAACCCGGAAAATACTGAAATAATCTCATCCAGTGTGGCGGCTACCGGGTGTTTCCTTCCTCTTGAAAAGGAGATTCCGGGGAGTGTGACATCAATGGCCTCTTCACGTGCTTTACGTTCCGCCGCCCGGACCTGAAGAGAATTCAAAACCTCATCAAAGCGATTCTGCAATTCCACCTTCAGTTGATTGGTCGCTTTTCCCATCCGGGGGCGATCCGCGATCGGGAGTTCTTTAATTGATCGGATCAACAGAGTCAGACGCCCCTTACGTCCCAGATAAGACACCCGGAGATTATCCAGGCTATCCGGGTCGGATACAGTTTCAAGCTCGGCCAGAGCCGCTTGCTTCAATTCCTGTAATATCTGATCCATGGAATAAAAAAAAGTAATCGGTAATCAGTGATCGGCGGCCAACCTGGCCGAAGCAGACTGATTACCGATCACTGATAACCGATTGCCTTCCATTGATTACTGATTGCTGCTTACAACTTCCTTCACCAACTGCGAAAATACATCCGGGTGATGGGTAGCCAACTCAGACATGATCTTTCGATTTATGGAGATCCCGGCCTTTCCTAGCAGACCTATAAATTTAGAATAAGAGACGCCTTCGAGATTAGCGCCGGCCCGGATCCGGGTGATCCAGAGACTCCGAAAATCCCGTTTTCTCAGTTTCCTTCCTCGATATGCCTCAGCCTGTGCGCGCATTACCGCCCCACGAGCGGTACGATGGAGTTTGCTCCTTCCCCCCCTGAAGCCTTTAGCCTGTTTTCTGATCTTTTTTCTCCGGCGATGTCCGGCCGGAGCTGTCTTTACTCTTGTCATTGTATTACCTCATTAAATAATCGTTTATCTCCCGAATGTGTCTTGCTATCCGTTAGGATAATCCGGTTTTACTTCATCAGTTTCTTGATATTTTTTGCCATACTGCCGCCCATCACATGGTCAGTCCTCAGGCCCCTCTTCCGTTTGCGGCTTTTTGAGGTGAGAAGATGGCCTTTTCCGGCACTGCGGAAGACAACTTTACCCTTCTTAGTAAGTTTAAATCTCTTTTTTATCCCTTTATTGGTCTTCATCTTTGGCATGACTGCTACTCCTGATAATTTGCTGCTTATGGAACTACCGGCAACAATATAATGTATTTTATTAGATATGACAGTGTAAATATCATATTTCCAAACTTTTCTTCTTCTTCCTCGGTTTACCGGCTAACCTCGCGACGATTCCGGAGTGTCTTCTGTCCGGCGGGGGGCCACCGGGGTAATACCCGTCCCTTTATCCATGGCGATCATGGATATTTCAGCTCGAACTAACCGGTAAACCAAGGACGTATCGATGGAGAGTTATGCTCCACTCGGGCGAATCGGGGTGATAACTGTCGCCAGTCTCCGTCCCATCATTCGAGCATTGCCTTCTACATGCCCATACTCTTTCAGATCATCAATCATTCTTTCGAGTATATGGCGACCATGCTCCTGACGGATCATCTCCCTTCCCCGAAAAGTCAATGTCACCCTGAGTTTATCGCCCCGGCTCAAAAAATCGATGGCCTTGCGCAGCTTCACCTGATAGTCGTGCTCCTCTATCCTGGCCTTAAGCTTGACCTCTTTCAGCTTTCCTATGTGCTGCTGGGCCTTGTTCTTCTTCTCCCGTTTGCTCAACTCATACTTATATTTTCCGTAATCAAGAATACGGCAAACCGGGGGAATAGTTTTTGGAGCAACGCAGACCAGGTCCAGGTCTTTCTCACGGGCTAACCGTAATGCTTCCTCCAGATCCAGAATTCCCAGCTTAGTACCATCCGTATCAATAGTTCTGACTTTATTGGCGCGGATATCCCTGTTAATAAAAATATTTCTTGGAATCGTACATCACCCCCATTTTTTATGCTTCCGAAGAAGCAATTTTTTTTGTCTCACAGACTTCGGCTTTGCAACTAATTAAATCGCGGATCTCATCCTGCAGCAACTTCAAACATTCCGCTATCTTCAATTCTCCCATCTGGCCTTCCTTAATCTTTCTAACCGCGACGGTATTCGATTCTTCTTCCTCCGCGCCCACTACCAGCATATAAGGAATTTTTCGATTTCGGGCCGCGCGAATCTTATAACCTATCTTCTCATTTCGCTCATCAAGTTCGACCCGAATCCCAGCTTCCTGAAACTGTTTCTTGAGTTCCTTGCCATAACGGGCAGTCTTCTCGGAGATCGGAAGTATAATAGCCTGAACCGGCGCCAGCCAGAGCGGCAGGATACCTCCATAATGTTCCAGAAGAATAGCCAGAAAACGCTCGATCGATCCGAACGCCGCCCTATGGATCATTACCGGACGATGTTTCTGTCCATCAGCGCCCACATATTCCAGATTGAAACGCTCGGGCATCGAAAAATCAAGCTGAATAGTCCCACATTGATGGGATCGCTTCAAGCAATCTTTAATATGAAAATCTATCTTCGGCCCATAAAACGCCCCCTCCCCTTCGCTGATAGAGTATTCAATCCCTTTCTCATCCAGTGCTTCCATTAAACTGCGGGTAGCTAACTCCCAATCTTCATCACTCCCGATCGACTTCTCCGGCCTGGTGGAAATTTCAATCTGATATTCCTCGAAACCGACTGTCCGGTAGAGGGAAAGGATCAACTCGGTGACCTTCTTTATCTCCTCCCTGATCTGATTCGGCAGGCAGAAGATATGAGCGTCATCGATGATAAAGCCCTGGACCCGGAAAAGGCCATGGAGAACCCCGGTAAGCTCCAGACGATGGACTCGCCCCAGTTCCGCGATCTTGAGAGGAAATTCCCGGTAGGAGTGTTGCTTTTCCTTATAGAGCAATAGAGTCCCGGGGCAGTTCATCGGCTTAACGGCATAACCCTGTTCCCCAACTGTACTGAGATACATGTGATCCTTATAGTGATCCCAATGTCCGCTCCGATGCCAGAGTTCATCCTTGAGGATGAGAGGAGTCATTACCTCCTGGTACCCGTTTTCACGATGGACCTGCCTCCAATAATCAAGGAGCGTATTATAAAGCACAACACCGATGGGATGAAAGAAGGGGGTGCCCGGCGCCTCTTCATGAAAACTGAAGAGGTCCATATCTCTTCCGAGTTTACGATGGTCTCTCTTCCTGGCTTCTTCGATCATGGCCAGGTGGAGACGCAGGGCCTTCTTGTCGGGAAACGCCGTACCGTAGATCCGCTGGAGCATTGGACGCTGCTCATCCCCTTTCCAGTAGGCCCCGGCGACACTCAGAAGTTTGAATGCCTTGATCTTCCCCGTACTTTCCAGGTGCGGGCCCCGGCAGAGATCGAAAAAATCACCGTCCCG
>Ga0180435_10005492_pt1 | contig 12314 bp, 10 predicted proteins | sample SS_ome_3_FD_132467 | JGI IMG/M metagenome (GOLD analysis project Ga0180435, IMG submission 132467) | Hypersaline lake sediment archaeal communities from the Salton Sea, California, USA - SS_3_S_1 metaG | ecosystem: Environmental > Aquatic > Non-marine Saline and Alkaline > Hypersaline >...
CTGTGGGAAGTCGACGCTGCTGCGGATGCTGGCCGGTCTGGAGGAGATCACCGAGGGAACGGTCAAGATCGGCGATCGTGTCGTCAACGGCATCCCGCCCAAGGACCGCGATATCGCGATGGTTTTCCAGAACTACGCGCTGTACCCCCACATGACCGTATACCAGAACATGGCTTACAGCCTCAGACTGCGTGGCATGGACAAAGAGGAGATCCGCAAGCAGGTTGATCAAGCGGCACGCACGCTCGAGATCACGGATTTCCTGGATCGGAAGCCCAAGGCGCTCTCCGGTGGTCAGCGGCAGCGGGTAGCGATGGGCCGGGCGATCGTCCGTGAGCCCGCTGCATTCCTGATGGACGAGCCCCTGTCCAACCTCGACGCAAAACTGCGTGTCCAGATGCGCTCCGAGCTCGGTGAGCTCCACAAGCGCCTGCGCACCACGACCATGTACGTGACGCACGACCAGGTCGAGGCCATGACGATGGGCGACCGGGTGGCGGTCATCCGTAAGGGGATCCTGCAGCAGACCGACACGCCGCGAAATCTCTATGACCATCCGGTCAATGTGTTCATCGGTGGATTCATCGGATCGCCTTCGATGAACTTCATTTACGGTCGGATCGAGAGCGCCGAAGACCACGTCTGGGTCGTTGCCGGAGATATGCGACTGCGCATCGACCGCAAGCTGCTGGCCGAGCGGCCCGGATTGGCGAATTACACCAACAAGGAACTGGTGTTGGGTATCCGCCCCGAGTACTTCGAGGCGGCAGAGGTCATCCCGGATACGTCTCGTGACGAGGACCGGACCATGGTGGCAGAGGCCGACCTGGTTGAGGAACTTGGATCTGAGACCCTGGTGCACTTCTCTGAGAAGGTTGCGCCGGTCATCACCCCCGACATCCAGGAATTGCTGGCCGACCAGGGTCAGGATGCCGAGGTGTTGGGCGACCACACCAAGTTCACTGCAAGGATCAGCCCGCGGGCTGCCGTCGAAGCCGGGCAGCGGATCAAGCTGCAGGTAGACACGTCGACCGTGCACTTCTTCGACAAGGACAGCGGCGACGCGATCTACTAGGACGCAGGTACACGGAAGGCATCCACTGTCCCTGGTTACGGCCAGGGACAGTGCACGCTGAGATCGTGACGTGGTCAGTGGCCCAATGGGGCGATTCGGTATGCCACGAAGCTCTGGTGGCGGAATGGACAAAAGCACTTGCGAGGAAGTGATGGGGTGAAGCGGTATCGCCTCCTGATCGCGGCGTTCGTCGTTCTAGTCGCCGGGTGCACCGGCCAGTCAGCAGACGAGTCGACCACAACAACTGGGGCAACGGCAGCGCCGAACGACCCGGGTGCCGGCGTAGCTGTTGAGCTCGTGGCCTTCAACGATTACCTATACGGAGTCGAGGGTGTGGCCCCCGACGGGTGGTCCCCGATCGAATACGGAGTCTTGCTGCGCGGCGAATCGGCAACCGACGCCACACTATTGGCACAGCAGGCAGCGCCGGGGGCGACCGCGGCCGAGGTCCTCGCCGGGTTAGTGGCAAACCTCGAACTCGGCGCACCCCCTGATGCTACGGGGACCATCGAAACCGATCAGCTGACGTGGACCCGGTACTCGTTCGAGACCCAGGCCGCAATGCTCGGCGGTCAGCTAATGCGAGGCGAGGGGGCCATAGCCGAATCGGAGTTCGGTGGCTTCCTCGTCGGATTGATCGCCGCGCCCGAAGAGATCGAAGCGCTCTCCGAATCGGTTTTCCTGCCCGCGGTACAGGCCTTCGTTCCCCCTCCGCTTCCCGAAGGCGCCGACCCCGCTGCCGGGTATTTGGACGCTTCGTTATCGGTTGACGAGCGGGTCGAGGATCTGCTGGGACGGATGACGCTGCGAGACAAGATCGGCCAGATGACGCAGGTCGAGAAGAACAGCATTCTTCCCCTGGACATTGCCTACTTGGGCATCGGGTCGCTGCTCAGTGGTGGCGGTGGGTATCCAAACGAGAACACGGCTGAGGGCTGGGCGGAGATGGTCGACGGCTATCAGGAGTACGCTCTCGACGGCCCACTCGGCATTCCGCTCATCTACGGCGTCGATGCGGTTCACGGCCACAACAACGTCAAGGGAGCAACGGTCTTTCCCCACAACATTGGTCTGGGTGCCGCCAACGACCCGGAGCTGATGGTGCGCATCGGGGAGGTCACCGCCACCGAGGTGGCCGCCACCGGAATCGACTGGAACTTCGCGCCGACGGTCGCCGTAACCCAGGACATCCGCTGGGGGCGCACCTATGAGAGCTTCGGCGAAGACCCGGAGCTGGTCACACCGTTGGCGGTTGCCTATGTGGAGGGGTTGCAGGGCGACAGCCTGACCGATCCCGTAACGGTCCTGGCAACCCCCAAGCACTTCGTAGGTGATGGCGGCACAACCTGGGGGAGCGCGACGGGGGCCGGCCGCATCGACCAGGGAGACACCGAAGTCGACGAGGAGACCTTGCGTGCGGTTCATCTTCCCCCGTACGCCGCAGCGATCGACAACGGCGCCCGAAGCGTGATGATCTCCTACTCGAGCTGGAACGGTACCAAGGTGCATGGCGACCGGTACCTGGTAACCGACGTGCTGAAGGTCGAGCTCGGGCTCGGTGGCTTCGTCATATCGGATTGGGGCGCCATCGACCAGATTTCGGACGACTACTACGAGGCTGTGGTCACGTCGATCAATGCCGGCGTCGACATGAACATGGTTCCGTATCAGTACCGGAGATTCATCTCGGTCTTGTGGCAGGCAGTTGACAACGGAGATGTCTCGATCGAGCGGATCGACGATGCCGTGCGGCGGATTCTCCGGGTCAAATTCGAGTTGGGCCTGTTCGAAGAGCCTTACGCCGATCCCGGTCTGCTTCCCACCGTCGGATCTGCCGAGCATCGCGCCGTGGCCCGCGAGGCGGTGGCCAAGTCGGCCGTTCTCCTCAAGAACGACGGTGATCTGCTGCCCATCAGCGAGGACGTTACGACGATCTTTGTCGGGGGCCAGGCTGCCGACGACATCGGTATTCAGTCCGGGGGCTGGACCATTGAGTGGCAGGGTAAGGAGGGTGCAATCACGCCGGGAACAACGATTCTGCAAGGGATCGAAGCATCCGTTCCCGAGGGAGCCACGGTCTACTACGACAAGTTCGGGAACCTCGATCGGCTGGATACAGGTGGAGCAGTTGTCGAGCCGGACATATGTATTGGTGTCGTCGGGGAGCGGCCCTACGCCGAGTTCGAGGGCGACAGCGCCGACCTGGCGATGGCGAGCCGGGATCTCCCGGTTCTGGAGAATCTCGCCGGTACGTGCGACAAGGTGATCGTCGTTCTCATCTCGGGACGCCCCCTCTTGATCACCGAGATGATCGATGGCTGGGATGCGCTGGTCGCCGCCTGGCTACCTGGCACGGAGGGCCAGGGAGTCGCAGACGTCCTGTTTGGCACCGAATCCTTCACGGGACGGCTACCGTTCACCTGGCCGAGGACCATCGAGCAGGTGCCACTCGGCAATCTGGTTGGAAGTAGCGAGGAGCCGCTGTTCCCATTTGGGTTTGGGCTCGAATCATGAGCTCTGTTTGTATGTCACGATCTATCAACTACGCACCTAGGAGGTGTCGACTTTGAAACTGGCAATCAACGGGTTTGGCCGCATCGGCCGTGCCGTATATCGAATCATCGCGGAGCGCGGGCTAACGGATATCGAGATCGTTGCCGTCAACGATCTGGCCCCCGACGACACGCTGGCCCACCTGCTGAAGTACGACACTGTGTTCGGAAGATTCCCGGGCGAGATCGTGGTCGAAGACGGATACATGTCCGCTGGTGGTCACAAGGTCAAGATGCTCGAGGTGCGTGATCCGGCTGAGCTTCCTTGGGAGGAGCTGGGTGTCGACGTCGTCGTCGAGTCGACCGGCGTCTTCCGCACGCGGGAAGCACTGAACAAACACATCGCCGCGGGTGCCAAGCGCATCTTGCTTACGGTACCTTCGAAGGATCCGGTCGATGCGACGGTGGTTCTGGGTGTCAACGATGACGATCTCGATGCCGGCGACGTCATCGTCTCCAATGCATCGTGTACAACGAATTGCTTGGCGCCGGTGGCCAAAGTGCTCAACGACTCCTTCGGCGTCGAGAGCGGCATCATGACTACGGTCCACGCCTACACCAACGACCAGACCGTGGCCGACTCGCCCCACAGTGACCTGCGGCGTGCCCGTCACGCAGCCGAGAACATCATCCCCACCAGCACCGGCGCAGCCAAGGCAATCGGCGCAGTGCTGCCCGAATTGGATGGCAAGCTCGACGGTATGGCGATGCGGGTGCCCATTCCCGATGGCTCGATCGTCGACCTCGTGGTGAAGGTAAGCCGTGATGTCACTGCAGCTGAGGTCAATGCGGCGATGAAGGCGGCAGCGGAAGGCCCGATGGCCGGCATTCTCGAATACACCGAGGACCCGATCGTGTCATCGGATATCGTCGGTAGTTCATCTTCGTCGATCTTCGATTCGCTGTTGACCAAAGTCATCGACGGCGACCTGGTCAAGGTGGTGTCCTGGTACGACAACGAGTGGGGATACTCCAACCGTGTCGTCGACCTGCTGACCAGGATGGCTGCGCAGGGCTAACCGGTCCTCCTACCCCGAACCCCTATTGGTTCCGGCGTAACTGGCGGCAGCATATTGCCGCCAGTTACGCAAGAACGGGGGTCGGTCCCTGGTGGGGGTCGGCCAAACCATGAAACGCAGTCGTGTTCTAAGCGGAGCCGAGACGTGTTTGGCTTGATCGTGGTCTTCCGTCGCTTCGGTAGGGCCTTTCATCGTGCGATCAAGGACCCGGAGTCCCGCGGGCTTGCTCTTCTTGCGCTGGGCCTGATCGCCGGTGGAACGGTCTTCTACAAGGTTGTCGAAGGGTTCTCCTGGGTCGACAGTATCTACTTCACCGTCGTTACCCTCACCACCGTCGGCTACGGCGACCTCAGCCCGGAAACCACCCTGGGCAAGGTGTTCACAGTTTTCTACCTGCTAATCGGCGTTGGCGTGCTGGTGGCTTTCCTTGCGTTGATCGCACGACACTCGGTGCGGGACCGTCAGGATCCGCCAGATTCGGAGAGTCAGGCTTCGTAGCCGGTGGGGTTGTTGCTCTGCCAGCGCCAGGTGTCGGTGCACATCTCATCGAGGGTGCGGGTTGCCTGCCAGCCCAGCACCTCAGCTGCTTTGGTGACGTCGGCGTAGCTGGCTGGGCCATCACCCGGGCGACGGCCAACCACCTCAGTCGGTATCTCGACCCCAGCCGCCTTCCCAAATGAGGTCACCATATCCAGGACTGAGATGCCGGTGCCGGTACCGAGGTTGATGACGTCATAGCCCGGGTCGGTCGCCAGGTGCTCCACTGCAGCGAGGTGACCCTCGGCCAGATCCATCACGTGGATGTAGTCGCGTACGCCGGTGCCGTCCCGGGTGGGATAGTCGTCCCGTAAGGTCGATGAAGAGTGATCGCCTTTGTTCTAGGCGACGGTTTCAACCCTCACTCCAGCCTCCCGAAGCTCGGAAAGAGTGTCGAGATCGCTGGATTCTTCTGTAACCAGCACATCGATGTCACGTGCATTCCAGAACCGGGCAACCGACGACGTCCCCACCTTGGTGGCATCCGCGACAACGATACGTTGTCGTCCGGTTGCAAGCAGTCTCCGGTTCAGCGCAACGCCGGGGATGTGGTCGTCGCTGACGCCGTTGGCCATGGAGACTCCTTTGCAGCCGACTATCGATACATCCGCTGAGATGTTGCCGAGGATGATGTCCGCCAGTGGGTCAACGAGAGCCGGGGTGTCTCGACGCAGCGTGCCGCCGGTCATGATCAGGTTCAAGCGCGGTATTGCCGGTTGAAGCTCTATCGCGATCTGGAGCCCGTTAGTGATCACGGTGAGAGCGTCGAGATTCTCGCGTCGCACCAGGGCACGCGCTACCGCCTGGGTGGTGGTTCCATTTCCTAGAACCAGGGTTTGGCCCGAGGAGACAATGGACGCAGCAACCGCTCCTATAGCTGCCTTAGCTCCTGCTTTTGGATCGATCGAGGGCGCGTCGATGTTGACTGATGCTCCGCTGGTTGAGACGGCGCCACCGTGTACGCGCCGCACGAGATCCAGCGCCTCGAGGTGATCAAGGTCGGACCTGATCGTGACGGGCGAGGTACGGAATATCCTGCTCAACTCGGCCACTCGGACGAACCCTCGTTCGCGAATCAATGCTGAGATGCGGTCGCGCCTCAACGCCGCCGGCAGTTCTTCATCAGGCATCTTCAGGGTCCAATTTCATCTTGCTGGGCGCTACTGAGCTTACGGAACCTTACGTTTGAAAGTCAACCCTATTCGGCTTGAGTTTGTGAAACCCTGGCAGTTCGAATCTAATGTTGCGTAAGCGAAAGTAAACGAAATTACTTGACAGGTCTGATCCCCGCTCGTATTTTGATTGCATTACCGCGAGTGCACGGCGGGGAGGAGGGCAATGACTGCGATCTCGCAAGATCAACCCAAGGTGAAACCAAAGGGACCACCAAATCTGACCCAGAGCACGGGAGCCGGATGGTCCTTTCTTGTTCCTTTCCTCGTGATCTATGTCATCTTTCTCATCTACCCGGTGATCCAGGCAGTGATCATGGGCTTTTTCGATTGGGATTTCCTCGACATCTCAGATCGCACGTTTATCGGGCTCAAGAATTACGGACGGATGTTCTGGGGTACTGAGATGACGTGGGATGCGCAACACCTATGGGCCTGGCGCCTTGTGGGTCTCGCCGTCATCCCCTTCCTTTGGCGTGCCGTTGGCCGTCGCTCGCTCACCAGGGGTTCAGCTATCGGGCTTACGATCATGCTCGTGGTCCTATTCGGGGTAACCATGGGTGTGCATCCCGGAGAAGGCGGCCGCTGGTACGACTCCCAGTTCTGGAGCTCCTTTGGCAATACCGTGCTCTTCGTGATCATGTCGACGCCATTAATCGTCGGACTTGGCCTGGCACTGGCGGTAGCGCTCAATCGCCCAGGCCGCCTCGTAGCCATCCTTCGCACGATGTTCTTTGCTCCGTACGTGCTTTCGGTAGCGGTCTTGACCCTGATCTGGGCTTTCCTGCTCAGCCCATCGTTGGGCCTGATCGGGTCCCTGTGGGAATCCATTGGGCTCGAACCCGTCAACTGGCTGAACAGCAGCACGTGGGCGATGCCGGCAATCGTGGTGACCACGCTCTGGTGGACCGTTGGGTTCAATCTGGTGCTTTTCCTGGCCGGTTTGCAGGACATCGACAGATCCCAGTACGAGGCCGCGGAGCTTGATGGAGCCGGGACATGGGCTCAGTTCCGTTTCATAACGATTCCCGGTCTGCGTCGAACCACGTTGCTCGTTGTGACGCTTCAGATCATCGCCTCGTTCCAGATATTCGGTCAGGTCTTCATCATGACCCGAGGCGGACCCAATGGCGCGACCAGAGTTTCCATCCAGCACATCTTTGAGAGCGGGTTCCGTGACTTCGAGCTTGGCTATGCGTCGGCCATGTCACTGTTCCTCTTCGTCGTGATGGTGAGCATCTCCTTCCTGCAATTCAAGTACTTCGAGCCGGAGGGAACAGCATGACGATGACAGGCTCGAAAGCCAATCGAAGCGCGGAGGCTCTCGAGAGAGCGAGCCGAGCGCACCAAATCAGGAGAAGACTCTTTATAGGTTTCCTGGTGGTTGCGGCGATCGTATGGATCGTCCCGCTCGTGTGGATGTTCTCGCTGTCACTGACCCCCAACGAGATTCTGCAACGTGACACAACGAGTCTTCTGCCGCGCGAGCCGACGCTGGGCAACTTCTCAGATGTCTTCTCGGTCGGTTTGACTCCGCGCTGGTTCCTGAACAGCGTGGTAGTCACCACAGTCACCACCATCTTCACCTTGATCCTCTCGGCGATGGCAGGCTATGCGTTCGCCCGCATAGATTTTCGTGGCAAGAAGATCATGTACCCGTTCGTCCTGGCCGGCCTGATGGTCCCGAAAGAGGCCATGTTTGTGCCGCTGTTTCTGATGTTTGCTGAGTTCGGGCAGCACAACACCTATCACGCACTGGCTCTGCCGCGCATCGCAGCGCCGCTGGGAGTGTTCATCATGACTCAGTTCTTTGCGGCGATACCCGACGAGCTCGAGGAAGCAGCCCGGGTGGACGGTGCAGGGCGGTGGCGTACCTTCATCAGTGTCATGATGCCGATGGCGGCCCCGGCCCTGACCGCTCTGGCCATCTTCACCTTTGTCTTGACGTGGAACGACTACTTGTGGCCACTCGTTTCCGCGACTCAGCGGGAGATGTTCACCATCACCACCGGACTTGCGTCGCTCCAGGGAAACTTCGCGCAAGCGACTGAGCTGGGAGCGTTGATGGCACGCGGCGTGTTGGCCAGCCTTCCGCTGTTGATCCTGTTTGTGGTCTTTCAGAGGCAACTGATCCGCGGGATCTCTATAGGAAGTGGCGGCAAGTGAGTCGATTCGAGAGTTGGAAGAGCTAGACGAAACAGGGAGATAGCGATGAGAAAGATAGGCAGAAGACTGTTGCTGCTGCTTACTGTGTTTGCGCTAGTGGCAGGCGCCTGCGGTGGAGATGATGACTCCACTGATACGACGAGCGCCGGTGGAGACGGCGACACCGCGACCACCACGGCTACCGGCGATGGTGGCGAAATCACCATCGACTTAGCTCGTTTCTTTGGCGATTGTGACGACGCAACTCAAGGTGTTACCGACGTATCGCTGGCGACCACCGAGTGCGAGGTCATTCAGATCCTCACTAATGCCTTCAACGCCGCCGACAATGGGATCACCATCAACAAGCTCGGTGGTCAAGCGTGGGATTCGTATTACACGCAGCTGAGCACGACATTTGCTTCCGGCAATCCACCTGCCGTTGCAGTCATGCACTCGCACCGGCTTCCAGATTTCGCGGGACGTGGCCTGCTGCGGCCGATCGCTAACGACTTGGCGAGTGTTGGCGTCGACTTCTCTGACTACACCCAGCCGGCTCAGGATGGAGCTACTTACGAAGGGGAGATATACGCTGCGCCATTCGACATTCACGGCAGCCTCTGGCACATGAACGCTGATCTGTTCGCCGAAGCCGGACTTGTCGACGGTGACGGCAATCCGATTCTTCCCACGAGTCCCGAAGAGCTGATGGCGCAGGCCGAGACGCTCGAGTCCGCAACCGGCAAGAAGTACTTCAGCCAGGACTGGTTCGAGTTTGGGGTGGGAGCCCGGCTCTTCCTCGGTCTCGTCGCTCAGCAGGGTGGCAACATCGTTGATGCCGGCGGCAACGCAACTGTGAACACGCCGGAAGGACAGGAAGCCCTCCGGCTGATGAACGAGCTGGCCTCCAAGCACTCCGATCCGTCACAGGGGTATACCGACTCTCAGCAGGCCTTCCTCAACGGCGACATCGCCGTGTTGCACAACGGCACTTGGGTCGTCGATCAGTACAATCGAGAAGCCGAGTTCAACTACGTGGTCACCTCGCTACCGGGTTTCTACGGCCAGCCGGGTGCCTGGGGTGACTCCCACATGTGGGTTCTGCCGGCGGCTACGAATGAAGACGATGCGGTACGGGCCGCTTCTCTCGAGTTCGTTAAGTTCCTGTACGACAATATCGACGCCTGGGCGCGAGGAACCGGACATTTAGCCAACCGGACCTCAATACTCACTAGTGGAGTGCTTGATGATGCCCCGCAGCGCGCCAACTATGGGGATGCAGCGGACACAGCTGTGTTTGTTCCGGCCGTTCCTAACTGGGCGGGGGCATGGGATGCACTTGCCGAAGAGCTCAACGCTACCTGGGTTAGCGATAAGGATCAGAGCGCAGCGCTGGCCGACGCCGAAGCTCGGATGAACGAAGAGCTCAGCAGCTAGCCACCGCATTGGTGATCGCCCTCGGGGGTACTTCCTCCCCCTACTCCTCCGAGGGCGACCACAGCTACTCTGGGGGTACGCTTGAGTCAGGAAAACGAATCGCTCGCAATGTCTGAACACGATTCGTCCGTATCGCTGGGGTCGGCCTCTCAGTCGCCCGCGGCCGGGCCCAATCCGTTTACCGGGCTGACGAGTCAGGACGATCCGCTGCGGGTGGGGCGCTGGACCCGCGACCGGGTTGCCGACTGGTACGCAGCACGGCCCTGGATCGTGGGCTGCAATTACATACCCGGCTACGCGGTCAATCAACTCGAGATGTGGCAGCCGGAGACATTCGACCCGGAGGCGATCGCCGCCGAGCTCGACCTCGCCGCATCGATCGGATTCAACACCGTCCGGATCTTTCTCCACGACCTATTGTGGACCAATCCCGACGGGCTTCTCGATCGACTCGATCAGTTTCTGGATATTGCTGATCAGCGCGGGATCGCTTCCATGCCGGTCTTCTTCGAGGGAGTGTGGAACAACTACGCACAGTTGGGAACGCAGCCAGAACCGATCCCCGGGGTTCACAACTCCCAATGGGTGCAGAGCCCCAGCGCAAAGGCTGCGGTTGATCCGGCGCAGTGGCAGCGCCTCGAGGACTACATGAGCGGCATCCTCGATCGCTTCGCCAGCGACGGCAGGGTCCTCATGTGGGATGTCTACAACGAGCCCGGGAATGAAGGACTGATCACCAATGCTCTACCGCTCCTCGATGCGGCTTTCCGCTGGGCCCGGTCCATTGGAGTTGAGCAGCCGCTCACGTCGGGGATTTGGGAGATAACGTCTTCGTTCCATGAGCTCAACCGGTTCCAGCTGCTCTCTTCTGACATCATCACATTTCACCATTACCTGGACGTGGAACACCTCGAATGGCTTATCCGCTCGTTACGGCTGCTGGGACGTCCCATGGTCTGTACCGAATACATGGCGCGCCTCAAGGGAAGTACATTCCAATCCCACCTCCCGGCTTTCCAGGCTGAGGGGGTCGGGTGCCTCAGTTGGGGCCTCGTCAACGGCAAAACGCAGACCCATCATGCCTGGGATTCGCCTCGAGATGCCGAGGAACCGCAGGAGTGGTTCCATGACATCTTTCGCGCCGATCACACGCCATATCAACCCGATGAGGTCGACTTCATCCGAAGAACTTGCGAGGCAGTTGCCAAACCAGACGTGTCGGCCGATTGACCCTAAGTACTTGCACGCCTCGCTCGATGCAATTTCGGCGACGTTCCTGGTCCGCATCGCTAATTGGATGTAAGTGGGCGGGTTGCGGCAAGCAAGCAAGACACGGGTTGTCGCCCTCGGGCGATCGGAGGCCTCCGAGCCACCTTTCGTTGCGAGGAAGGGGTCTTCCTGAGTAATTCCATGGTTAATCATATCTGGCGATCTCGCCGCGTTGGCCAGCCTCGGTTAGGGTCAACTCGACCATGAGCCACAGCTGTAATTCGAGCGGAGCCAAGACGTGTTTGGCTTGATTGTTGTCTTTCAACGCTTTGGCAAGGCGTTGCGCCGCGCAGTCACCGACCCGGAATCACGAGGCCTGGCCCTTCTTGCGCTCGGGCTGATCGGCGGGGGAACCCTCTTCTACAGGAGTGTCGAAGGGTTCTCCTGGGTCGACAGTATCTATTTCACAGTCGTTACCCTCACCACCGTTGGCTACGGGGACCTCAGCCCCGATACCACTCTGGGCAAGGTGTTCACGGTCTTCTACCTGCTGCTCGGCGTCGGCGTGCTCGTGGCGTTCCTTGCGCTGATCGCGCGTCACTCGGTGAGGGACCCGGAGGACTCGTCAGCGGGCAAGTAATCAGCCGTCGGATACTCGGCTGCTCCCATAGCCGGTGGGGTTGTTGCTCTGCCAGCGCCAGGTGTCGGCGCACATCTCGTCGAGGGTGCGGGTTGCCTGCCAGCCCAGCACCTCGGCTGCCTTGGTGACGTCGGCATAGCTGGCGGGACCATCACCCGGGCGACGGCCAACCACTTCAGTCGGTATCTCGACACCGGCTGCCTTGCCGAACGATGTCACCATTTCCAGGACCGAGATGCCGTTTCCGGTACCGAGATTGATGACGTCGTAGCCGGGTTCGGTTGCCAGGTGTTCCACTGCCGCAACGTGACCCTCGGCCAGATCCATCACGTGGATGTAGTCGCGTACGCCGGTGCCGTCCGGAGTGGGGTAGTCGTCTCCGAAGATCTTGAGTGCGGGGCGGCGACCAACTGCCACCTGGGCGATGAACGGCATGAGATTGGCCGGGACACCTTGCGGGTCCTCACCGATCAAACCAGAGGGATGCGCCCCGACTGGGTTGAAATAGCGAAGGGCGATCATGTTCCA
>Ga0180435_10005493_pt1 | contig 12313 bp, 11 predicted proteins | sample SS_ome_3_FD_132467 | JGI IMG/M metagenome (GOLD analysis project Ga0180435, IMG submission 132467) | Hypersaline lake sediment archaeal communities from the Salton Sea, California, USA - SS_3_S_1 metaG | ecosystem: Environmental > Aquatic > Non-marine Saline and Alkaline > Hypersaline >...
GCCAGGATAGGTACCCAGTCTTATGACAAATTGTCTTGCTCATGATATATCACAAATATATCATGAGCAAGACAATTAAACACATTGGTTCGGGCCAGGTCATTATTTAATTATTATCTAATCTGAAAATAATTAAGGAGGTGCAAGTCGTAAGCATATGTAATTCTAGGTAGTTACTATTCCAGTAGTTTTTAGCAACCTTTTTAAGGAGGATTTCTTTATGGAATTCAAAAGAACGAAATTTTTTATCATCGCAGCTGTTTTAATCGTGCTGTCACTTGTTCTGGCTGGCTGCCAGCCCGAAGTTGTGATCGAAACAGTAGTTGTCGAAACAGAGGGCGAGACAATCGTCGAAGTAGTTGAAGTCGCCAAGGACGCAGAGATCTTCAAAGTCGGCTTCTTAGGCCCCTTCAGTGGCCCGAGCGCTCAGACTGGAAAACAATTCAAGGGTGGTGCCACTATCGCTCTTGAGGAAGTCAGCTACCGGATCGGCAACTACACCATTGAACCGGTATGGGTTGACTCCCAATCCGATCCCGCCAAAGCCTCCCAGGCATATGAGCAGGCCGTGGTACAGGACGGCATCCAGGCCGGCGCCCTCAACTGGCACAGTTCCGTAGCTGTGGCCGTAATGGAAGTGACCGCCAAGCACCAGATCCCACACATCTTTGGTTTTGGCGCTACCGAAAAAGTAAACGAAACCTTTGCATCTGACGTCGCGAAATACGGCTATTGGTCAACCAAGGGTTGGCCCACTCCCGCGAAACTCGGCAACAAGTACATTGATGCGCTGGAATACTACATTGAACAGGGTGTCTATGCTCCCGAATCCAAAACCGTAGCGATCTACGGTGAGGACACTGACTGGGGCCGCAGCTTCGCCACCGGTGTGATGGACCTCTTTACAGCCGCTGGTTGGGAAATAGTTTCCGAAGAATACTTCCCTCTCGAACAAACCGAATACACCGCTTACCTGAACCAGGTGAAAGACCTGGCTCCGGCAGTTCTGGCTGGCACCAGCACCTCCCCCCCCCAGATTACCTCATTGATCAAACAGGCTGATGAAATTGGTCTGGAAAGTCTGATCATTGCTGATGGTCTCGGCTGGGTAGACTTCTGCAGCCTCACCGGCTCTTCCGCGAACCTGGTGATGGACCAGATTGCCGGTTGGTCTGGTGATGCTGGTTTTGCCTTTGCAGAGGAATTTGAAGACAGATACAACCTCAGCCCCAGCACATCCTCCGCCGGTCTCGCTCATGACGGCACCAAGATGCTTCTGGAAATCATGCAGGCTGTTTATGATGAGCACGAAGAACTCTCCAGTGAGCTTATCCAGCAGTTTGTCGAAGAAAATATCTGGACCGGTGAATGGAGCATGACTGACGGAATCGTGATGGTTGAATACAAGTACACCGAAGAAACCACGCCTGATCCCGTTGTTGGCCCTGGCTTCTACACCTTCCCCGTGCTGCAGTATGAGTACGTTGATGGCAAATGCCTCGGTAAACCGATTTATCCGGTTGAAGGTGCAGTTCAAGACCTGATCGTTCCCTAATAGGTGAACTATCCCGGATGATTTTCAAGGGGTGGCGCGATTTTTTCCCGCCACCCCTTGTTTTAGAGAGGACAGACAACATGATACTAAACACTAAAGAGGTGACCAAGAGATTTGGCGGATTGACTGCTGTAAATCAGGTATCCATGCAAATTGAAGAGGGAGAAATATTCGGGTTGATCGGCCCCAATGGAGCTGGGAAAACTACCTTTTTAAATTCGATTGCCGGCAAATTCGCCCCCAGCAGTGGGAAGGTGATCTTCCGAGGAGAGGAAACCACCGGTCTACCGGCGGAAGCGATGTGTAAACGGGGACTGGCCCGGACGTTTCAGATACCACGTCCTTTTCCGAAATTGACAGTTCTCGAAAACGTCAAGGTTGGCGCTGTTTTTGGTCCCTCTGCTCACGGATTGAAATCCGCTGAGCTCCGGGCGCGTGAAGCCCTGGATTTTGTGGAATTTAATCTGCCAATTAGCACACCAGCCTCACAGTTAAACGCTGGCCAATTGAAAAGAATTGATCTGGCTCGAGCCATTTCCTGCCAGCCGAAATTATTATTGCTGGATGAACTCGCTTCCGGATTAACTCCCAGCGAGCTTGATTCCATGATGGCCCTCATCAAGCGCATTCGTGATGATGGTGTAACCATCATTGCCATAGAACATATCATGCGTGTGATTAATGGAATCTGCGATGAGGTGATGGTGATTGAATACGGCATAGAGATCGCCAAGGGCACTCCAGATGAAGTGCTCAACAATCACAGAGTTATTGAAGCGTATTTAGGAGAAGAGGAGGCCCCCGATGCTGGAGCTTAAGAATCTAGACTCCGGGTACGATTTTCTTCAGGTGCTGTGGGGAGTTTCCTTCACTGTTGAGAAAGGAGAATTCATTGCCCTGATAGGACCGAACGGCGCTGGAAAGTCCACTACTTTGCGCACTATTGCTGGACTGTTAAAACCTAAGGGCGGGGATATTCTGTTTAATGGGGAATCCATAATAAACAAGCGCCCTCACATTATCAGTCGGATGGGAATCAGCTATATTTCGGAAGCCCTTAATTTATTTACTGATATGTCAGTCCAGGAAAACCTGCTGCTGGGTGCCTATGCTGTAAAACAACGGGAAACCCAGCTGGAAACCCTGGAATATATTTTTCAGCTTTTTCCCCGCCTGGAAGAGAGAAAAGATCAGCTAGCAGGTACGATGAGTGGGGGCGAGCGGAAAATGCTGGCTATTGCCAGGGGTATGATGTCCAATCCCACCCTGATGCTTGTAGATGAGCCTTCCCTGGGACTACAGCCCAACCTGACCTATCAAGTTTTTGATGCTTTGCTGAAATTGCGCAAACAAGGTGTGACCATCCTGCTCGTGGAGCAGAATGTGAATGCCACCCTCGACTTTACCGATCGAGCTTATATTCTTGAACAAGGCAAGATCGTTATGAGCGGACCAAGCCCCGAAATGAAAGCCAACGATCATGTCCGGAATGCTTATCTGGGCATATAAGCGTTTGTATTAATCTTGTACTGCTGGTCAATACTGCAGTACAGTTAGGGAGAAAAGCATATGGCAAAAGAAACTTCAGCGGCACCTATGATCACAGTAAATTCTCTAAACTGGCTTAAAGATAATTTGCCTGTTGTGGTAGTGTCAATATTTTCGATTGTTCTCTTTATTATGATCGGCTTTGAAGGCGGCGCACCCCAGTTATTTAACGTGATCGTTACCGGTGGCATGTGGGCTTTGCTGGCAACCGGCCTGGCGCTGGTCTTCGGCGTGATGAATATCCCCCACTTTGCACATGGAGAATCATTCATGGCGGGGGCATACGTAGCCTACTTCACATTTACCCCACTCAATAGAATTTTCCTGGCCAGCGGCAGTAAATTCCTGCTCTATTTGGGACCATTTCTAGCAATCATCGCTGCCTTTTTGGCTGGATGTGTGTTGGGCATCATCATTGAAAAGATTATATTTGCCCCCCTTAGGCATCGCACCAAGGAAGGCTGGGTCATGAATGCCTTCCTCCTGACAGTTGGTCTGTCTTTCATGATGACCAACGGCACTACCCTCACATTGGGTCCAAACTTCAGAGGGATCTCACGCTACTTTGATGTACCGTCCCTTGAAATAATGGGTGCTTATATCGCTGTGGATCGCATTGTCGCAGCTGCCATCGCTCTGGTTACGATTAGCCTATTGTGGTTTTTCCTGCGGCAGACCAAGACCGGACGCGCTATCCGGGCAGTCTCGCAGGACGAGACCGGCGCCCAACTGGTTGGTATTGACCTGGATTTTATTCAAACTCTCACATTTTCCCTGGCAACGGGCATGGCGGCAATTTCAGGTGCCTCGCTTTTATTCATGTTCCAGGCTTATCCCACCGTGGGTCTCACTCCTCTTTACTTCTCGTGGTATGTGGTCATGCTGGTAGGTTTGGGCAATATTGCTGGAGCGATTGTGGGCGGATTTATCGTCGCCCTGCTGCAATCCGGCACTCAGCTCTTTATCGGTCTCTCCTGGCAGTCGGTTGTGCCAACCGCTATCATGATCCTGGTGCTGATGATGGCTCCATCCGGCATATTCGGCAGTGAAGTTAAAGGTGTTCAGGAACAATAATCGAGGAGATATAAAAATAATGAACTCAACATCAACTTACGGAGAAAAAGGAACTGTCTGGCAAACATTTGTCTCCTTCTTGAATAAGATTGGATTTTCACCAATTGGTTTGATCTTGCTGATTATCCTGGCCATACTGCCTAACTTTTATCCTTTCTCGCAGGAATATATTGTCCGCTGGCTGATTATGGGAGCATTCCTGGCCGCCCAATCGGTGGCGTTTGACTTTACAGCAGGATATATCAATATTGTCAATTTCGGTTTTGCCGCCCTGCTGGGGGCGGGAGCCTACACATCTGGTATTCTGGCCAACACCACTCCCTTTTTGCTTTACGCTCCCGGTCTTAACCCTTGGCTTACGATCTGGATCGGTGCCCTGGTGGCCGGACTGATAGGATTTGTGCTTGGTATTCTCACACTGCGACTGCGTGGTATTTTTGCCGCCGTTATGGCTTGGTTTGTTGGTATCGCCTTGATGGGAGTAGTCAATAACCTGACCGACATCACCCGCGGCCCACTTGGTATGAACCCTGTCAAGTTTATCGATACGTCCAATAACCTGCCCTATTTCTATATCATTCTAGTAATGATGGTTTTTATATACATTATCCTCAAGCTGGTTGTGGGATCCAATATTGGGTTGGCGTTCAAAGCTATTGGCCAAAATCCAGACGCAGCCCGGGCCTCAGGGATCAACCCCACCAAATATTTGGTATTCAACTTTACACTGTCCGCTTTTTTTGCCGGCCTGTTAGGCGGCTTCTATGCTCATTTCTTCGGATCCTTAACTCCCAGCACTTTGATGCACACCTCCAAGACGGTTGAGGTTCTAGCTATTGCCTATATCGGGGGCAGAGGCAGCCTATGGGGTGGTATCACAGTAGCCTTCCCATTTGTTTTCTTGATCGAGTTCCTGCGCTCTAACTTGTCCAGCTTGCCAGGTCTGCACATGGTGATTTATGGCGTTTTGATGGTTTTGATCATGATTTACTACCCAGACGGGTTGAGCGGATTTTACTTCTGGGCAGTTGCCAAAGTGAAAAGCTTCTTTAAGAAAAAATAGCCCACGATCCCCCGGAAAAGAACTCCTCTGCTGTTCGGCTAAATGCAGCAGTGAGAATTGACGTCCATTCTTTTCCGGGTTGTTCGCGGAAGAGAAACATGAATCTCTTTCTCGCTTCCAATTCTCCCCAGATTCAAATTTATCAAAGAAAAGAATAAGGAGATAATCTATCCATGCAACCGCTTGAATTCCTTTCCTCAGCTAACCTGGAGGCAATCCACCAGGCCACAATGGAAATCCTCAGTGGGATTGGCATCCGCTTTCCCCACCAGGAAGCATTGGACATTTTCAAAAAACACGGGTATAGAGTTGAGGAACAATTTGTCTACCTGAAAGAAAATCAAATTATGGAAGTGATTAAAGATATCCCTTCCCAGTTCACCATTCAAGCCAGGAACTCTAACCACAACGTTACCATCGGCGATGGCTTTCCGGTATTTGCCCCCGGATATGGGGCTCCCTTTTTAATTGACCCTGAAGTTGGCAAGCGCGTGCCTACCATAGAGGATTATGAGAATCTAGTCCGGCTGGCCCACATGTTGCCCAATCAAGATATGAGTGGACATCTGCTGGTCGAACCCCAGGACATCCCTCCGGAAACAAGCCATCTGCGCATGGTCGCGGCCAACATCCAGCTTTCAGATAAAGCATTTATCGGCAGCACAGAGGGAAAAACAGGTGCTGAGCACACTATGGATTTGATTAAAATCCTATTTGGTGATCCTTCAAAAGGCCATTTCACCACAGGTCTGATTAACCCACTCAGCCCGTTATGCTACAGCACAGACATGGTGGATGCATTAATGATATATGCCCGCGCTAATCAACCAGTTGTGATAGCCAGTCTAATTATGGCCGGCTCCACTGGTCCAATCACCCTGGCAGGTGTGCTCGCCCAGCAGAATGCAGAATTACTATCCGGCATCGTCCTCTCCCAGTTGGTGAACCCAGGAGTGCCCGTAATCTATGGATCCACATCCACAAATATTGATATGAAAACCGGCGGTCTGGCAATTGGCAGCCCGGAGCTTTCGCTGTGTATTGCAGCCCATGGTCAATTGGCCCGCAAATACGGCCTGGCTTCACGGGGAGGTGGCGCCCTGACAGATTCAAGCACCCTGGATGCCCAGGCAGGCTATGAATCGATGTTCAGTCTGTACACCACCCTCTACAGCGGGATTGATTTTGTACTCCACGCTGGAGGCATTATCAGCTCCTACCTGGCCTTCTCTTATGAGAAATTTGTCATGGATGATGAACTTTGTGGCATGCTGAAACATTTTATGGCTGGTTTGGATGTCACCCCCGAAACCCTGGCTGTAGACGTAATCAAAAACGTCGGTCATGACGGACATTATCTGGGAGAATCCCAGACTATCGAGCGCTGCCGGTCTGAATTCTGGATGCCTGCTATCGGAGACCGCAGTGGTCTGGAAGCCTGGTGGAGTGGAGATCAAGAAGATACTGCATCCCGGTGTACGAACCGCTGGGAAGAACTGCTCAACGAATACCTGGAACCCCAACTCGACCCATTGGTTAATAAACAACTCCAGGAATACCTCGCTAATATACTTGACTAAACCAATTATGGGGCGATAAAAATCCTGACTTTGTGTTACATATATCGTATATTGCCCCATATACATCCCTCTCTGATATATTTGTAATATACTAAGAGATAGAAGATAGGTATACATAGAACAAAGTAAGGAGAAACCATGTCAGAAAATCTCAAAACCTTAGTGTCTTCACCGACTAAAACCGTCGAGATTCATCGCTCGAACCCCACAGTCATTATTGGTGAAAGAATCAACCCCACTGGAAGAAAAGCCCTTCTCGCAGAGCTCAAGGAAGGCAAGTATGACATCGTAAAAAGTGATGCCATTGCCCAGGTGGAAGCTGGCGCATCTATCATTGATGTCAATGCCGGTGTACCAGGTGTTGACGAAGAACCTATTCTAAAAGACATGATGCTCGCTATTATGGAAGTCACAGACGCTCCCCTCTGCATTGACACTGCTGATACTACTGCCCTGGAATCTGCCCTTTCTTTATATAAAGGGAAAGCTCTTATTAACTCAATCAATGGTGAGGAGGAACGCCTCAATAGCATTTTGCCCCTCGTGAAGGAATATGACGCATCTGTGATTGCTCTCTGCATGGATGATGATGGTATTCCCCCCACACCTGAGGACCGTTTCAAGGTGGCAGCCAAGATGATTGAACGGGCAGACAAACTGGGCATTTCCGCTGATAGGCTAATTATTGATCCCCTGGCTCTGACCATGGGTTCCGACCACAAAGCCGGTCAGATTGCTATCGATACCATCCGTAAGGTTGTGAAAGAATTTGGGGTCAATGTCACCATGGGAGCCAGCAACATATCGTTTGGCTTGCCGAACCGACCGGTTATTAACGCTACCTTTATCGTCATGTCCATCCTCGCTGGCTTGACCTGCCCTATCACAAATCCGCTGGAAGAAGAAGTCAACCTGGCAATTCAAGCAGCTGACCTTGTTATGGGAAGGGACGAGTTCGGCATGAACTGGATTAAAACCTACCGAGCCCGCTCCAAGGATTCTTAGGACAAATCATGAGACAAACCGATGCTGAGCTCGCCTATCAAGAAATTAAAAAAAGGATCATCAGAACAGAACTCACTCCCGGTGATGTGATTAATGAAAACAAGCTGATGGACGATCTCGGATATGGCAGAACACCTGTCCGGGAAGCATTAAAAAGATTACAGTCAGATGACTTGGTGGTTGTTAAACCTCGCCGGGGAATTTTTGCAGCCGAGCTGGCCATAACTGATCTATCTCAAATCTTTGAGGTCCGGATAGAGCTGGAATCTCTGGCCGTTAAATTGGCCTGCCAGAGAATTAACGATGACCAGCTTAAACGACTTGAACATCTAGCCGATCTATACAAAACCTCTACTGGTATCTCAAAAGAAGAAATGATCGATCTGGATGGAAAATTTCATGCCTTGATCCGGGAAGCCGCCAACAATCGATTCCTGCTCTCCAAACTGGAATATTTTTACAATCTTTCCTTGAGAATTTGGTACTTGGCACTGCCTCAAGCCGCGGTAGAAGAAATAGATGTCGAGGCACACTGTGATGTTTACATGGCAATCGCCGCCGGTGATGAAGACCGGGCCACCAAGAGAATTGCCAAACATATACGGGATTTTCACAAGACCATCAAAAACTATTTATAAAACAAATAACTTTCATCCAATAAGTAAGTTAAGGAGGTTTAATCCAATGAGTGAAATTTTATCCAACATGTCCACCATGGTCATCGAAGGAAACTTCGCAGACATGGTGGAAACAACCAATGCGGCTCTGAAAGAAGGTTTGGGAGCTGAAGAGATACTCAATAAGGGGCTTATGCCAGGGATGGACCATGTTGGCGTGGAATTCAAAGCTGGCAACATGTTCGTCCCCGAAGTGCTGCGCTCCGCAAAAGCTATGCAGGAAGCCATGGACATCATTCGCCCCATGCTGGCAGAATCTGGGGCTGAGTCTGTCGGCAAGGTGCTACTTGGCACAGTCAAAGGAGATTTACACGACATCGGCAAAAATCTGGTGGGCATGATGTGTGAAGGCGCAGGTTTTGAGGTCGTCGACCTCGGAAAGGATGTTGAGCCTGAAGCTTTCGTCGAAGCAGTTAAAGAGCATAAACCCAACATCCTGGGCATGTCTGCTCTGCTAACCACGACGATGAGGGCCATGGAACGCACAATTAAAGCCCTGGAAGAAGCTGGCGTGCGCGACACAGTAAAGGTTATGATTGGTGGCGCTCCTGTCACACAGGATTTTGCGGATCAAATCGGCGCTGACGGTTATGCCGCTAATGCAGCCTCCGCCTCAGAAATGGCAAAGCAGTATGCTGGCTAAATAAGGAATTGAACCTCAAGGAGCAAAAGTATGAGAACTAATTACCGAGCAAACTCCGGTGTACAGTTCCGGATGTTATCAGATGATCAATTAGAGGAATTATTTAACGGCGTACTCCATGTGCTGGAATATGTCGGCCTCGAGGTGAAACACGAACATGCCCGAGAGGTCCTCAAAGAAGCTGGTGCCTGGGTAGATGGGGATCGTGTCCGACTACCTTCCTATATGGTGAAAGACGCCCTGGCTAAAGCTCCCCGCAGCTTTACAATCTATGCCCGCGATGGTAATCCCGAGCATGATATTCACATTGGCCCAGGACGAGCCCACTTTGGTCCTGGTCCTACCTGTGTCAATTTCATTGATGTGGACACCATGGAGCGGCGCCCCTACCAATTAAGCGATGTGCCCTATGTCGCCAAAGTAGTGGACTCCCTTCCCAATATCGATTTCTGCGAATCCCTGGGATCGGTAGACAATGTCCCTTACGATTTGAGCGCCCTGTATGAGTTTGCAGAAATGTTCCGTCATACCACCAAACCGATCGTAGCCTGGTCATTCGATTATTATGACTCGAATGCTATCCACCGCATCGCTGTTGAAGAATCTGGTGGACAAGAAGTTTTTGAAAAACGTCCCACTTACATCCATTATTGCGAACCGCTTTCCCCATTGATTTCCACCACCGATTCCCTCAACAAACTGGTCTTTGCGGCCGAGAAGCGGATCCCTCTCATCTTCACCCCCTGCCCTCTGGCAGGGGGCACAGCCCCTGTTACGCCTGCGGGCATCATCATCCAAGCTGCAGCAGAATCCTGGATGGGGCTAACCATCGCTCAGAATATCCAACCCGGGAACCCCTTCATCATGGGCGGTGTGCTTTCCGTGATGGATATGAGCGCAATGATCCTCAGCTACGGCGCCCCCGAGCTTTCTCTGATGATGGCCGGAATCACCGAACTGGCCCACTATGCTGGGCTGCCGCTCTGGCAAACTGGCGGCTGCACTGATTCAAAAACATTTGACGAACAGGCTATCACCGAAGGATCACTCTCTGTGTTCTTCTCCGCCCTGAGCGGCGGCGACCTGTGCCATGATGTTGGCTACACCGAAAGCGCTATGACCGGCTCGGTCTTCCAGCTAACCGCCATGGATGAAGCCATCGGTTACGCCCGCCGCATCACCCGGGGCATTGAAGTGAATGAAGACACCCTGGCAGTAGATGCTATCCACCGGGTAGGCCCCAACGGCCACTATTTGAAGGATGAACACACCAGACGCTACTATAAATCTGAATACTGGCTGCCCAATCTGATCGACCGGACCTCCTACGAGGACTGGGTGTTGATGGGCGAAAATTCCTTCAAGGACCGCACAGTTGCCAGAGTACAAAAGATCCTGGCAGAATACGAACAAGTACCCCTGAAGCCCGAAACCGAGAAGCTGATCGACAAGGTTTTGGAAGAAGCAGAAGAATGGGTGAAACAGCAAGAAGATTAATGAGGAGACCATAAAAATGAGTGAGAAAATTTTCGAGAAAATATCTACTGCAATCCTGGAAGGCGACAGCGATGCTAGCGCTTCCGTCACCCAGCAGGGGCTTGATGAAGGTGTTTCCGCAGCGGATTTATTGAATAATGCCCTGATTGTAGGCATGAATGAAGTGGGTGTCCGTTTCAAAGCTGGCGATATGTTCGTCCCGGAAGTGCTGATGTCCGCAGAAGCCATGGCCTCAGGCATGGATTTGCTGCGCCCGCTCCTGATAGAAAGCGGAACCAAAATGGCAGGCACAATCGTTATGGGCACCGTGCAAGGCGACCTGCACGATATTGGCAAGAATCTGGTGAGCATGATGTGTGAAGGTGCAGGTTTCCAGATCGTCAATATTGGATTTGATGCTGCCCCCGCCAAATTCATTGAGGCGATCAAGGAACACAAGCCAGAGATCGTCGGCATGTCAGCTATGTTAACCACCACAATGCGCGCCATGGGCCACACGATCAAGGCCATTGAAGAAGCTGGCCTGCGTGACAAGGTCAAAGTAATGGTTGGCGGCGCTCCAGTCGACCAGGAATTTGCAGACAGGATCGGTGCTGATGGATATGGCGCCAACGCCCCTGCCTCTTCCGAATTGGCTAAACAACTGGTCGGCTTGAGCTGAGAGGAGAAAAACATGCAAGTTAAAAAAACCAACTACCTAGTCAATAGAACACCGACGTTTGAGGTGCTTTCAGAAGAAGAGATCGAAGCCATTTATTTTGCAGCACTGACAGTCCTCTCTGAGACCGGTGTTCGCGTGTACAACAAAGAGGGCTACGACCTACTGGGACAGCACGGCGCGACCATAGAAGACATCGAAGAAGACAGCGCCCTGGTGAAATTACAACCGGAAATGGTGGATATCGCCCTCTCTACACTTCCCCGCAAGGTTGTCATCTACGGTGCGGATCACGAAAAGTACAAAATGGAGCTCTTCAAGAACCAGATCTATTTTGGTGCCGGTTCCGACACACCCTTTACCATTGATCCCTACACTGGAGAACGGCGGCGTGCCATGTACAAAGATGTCAAGAACTTTGCCCGCCTGGCAGAGGCGCTCCCCAACCTGGACTTCCATATGTCACTAGGTATCGTCCAGGATACGGCTGTAGGAACCTATGACCGCTGGCAGTACCTGGCTATGCTGGAAGGCACAACCAAACCGATCAATATCACAGCGGTCGACAAAGATGGCCTGAAGGACCAGTTGGAAATGGCCTACATCAGAATCGGCGGCAAAGAGCAGTGGTGGAAGACTCCCATCTTCTCACTCTACATCGAGCCGGTATCTCCATTGAGCCACTCAGTTGAGGTGATCGACAAACTGATGTTCTGTGCGGAGCACCGCATCCCCTTTGTGTACACACCCTGCCCCCTGGCGGGAGCTACCGCCCCGGCCACTCTGGCAGGCACAGCGGTGCAAGCCCTGACAGAAAGTCTGTTGGGTATTGTGCTCAGCCAGCTTGTGCGCCCCGGCGCCCCGCTGATCATTGGTGGCTTGATGTCTGCTATGGATATGCGCACCGCCGTGTACTCCTATGGTTCACCAGAAATGGCCTTGCTCAGCGCGGCCTACACCCAGATCACCAAATGGCTCGGTGTACCAGAGTACGAGACCGCAGGCTGTTCAGA
>Ga0180435_10005495_pt1 | contig 12311 bp, 11 predicted proteins | sample SS_ome_3_FD_132467 | JGI IMG/M metagenome (GOLD analysis project Ga0180435, IMG submission 132467) | Hypersaline lake sediment archaeal communities from the Salton Sea, California, USA - SS_3_S_1 metaG | ecosystem: Environmental > Aquatic > Non-marine Saline and Alkaline > Hypersaline >...
TATTGTGACATAGGGACCTTCTTCGCTTCGCTCGAAGGTCCCTATGTCACAATCTCACGATCCGGCTAGAGCCTCGGGGGGAGACGAATCATGCGATCCACCTCGAGCGTGGGAGAGAGCGTGGGTTCTCCAGGGCTGGGGGGTTGATGGGCGCCTCCGCCTACGCCACTACGGCCTCCACCGCCCTCACCACGCTCCCCACCGTCACCGGCCGCACCATCCACACCGCCACCCGCCCCCGCAGTCCCTCGAACGCCCTCTTCCGCATCGGGCCCACCACCAGCACCACCGGCACATCCTGAATTGCCTCCAACAACCGCTCCACGTCAGCGGGCCCGATCCCCGGCTCCGCATCCACCACCACTGCCGCGGGATCCACCCTGCCCATCTTGATCAACCCCAGCGCCCCCTCCACGTCGGGGGCGGACACGACGTCCCGCCCCAGCCGCTCGCCCAGCTCCGCGGCGAACAGCGCCCTCGTCTGCCACCGCGGGGAGACCACCAGAATCGGACCGCCCTTCTCTACCATACGCCCACTATACCATCCGCTGGGCCGCCCCACAACACCCCAACCCGTCAGCCTCTCCTCCGGCCCTCCGCCCCCGCGCCCCTCCGCTCCCGTGCCCCCCAGCTCCCCCGCCCAATTCGCTTGCATCTAACACACCTGAGAGTATAATCAATGACCGGTATGTCTCACGTTAGAGTAAGGAGCCCTCACACCTAGATGCTACGTGGTTTGATCAGCAAGCTCGTTGGCACATCCAACCAACAAGAGATTGCTCGTTTGCAGGAGACGGTCGAGCGCATCAACGCGCTCGAACCAGCGTTTGAATCGCTCAGCGACGACGAACTTCGCGGCAGGACCAGCGCCTTCCAGCGCCGCCTGGACGAGGGCGAGACCCTCGACGACGTCGCCGTCGAAGCCTTCGCCGCCGTCCGCGAGGCGGCCAAGCGGACCATCGGTCTGCGCCACTACGACGTGCAGCTCATCGGCGGCCTCATCCTCCACGAAGGGAAGATCGCCGAGATGAAGACCGGTGAGGGCAAGACCCTTGCCGCCACCGCGCCCCTCTACCTCAACGCTCTCAAGGGTGAGGGTGTCCATCTCGTCACGCCGAACGACTATCTCTCGAAGGTCGGCGTCCAGTGGATGGGCCCGATCTACCAGGCCCTGGGTCTCAGCGTCGGCGTCATCCAGTCGGCCGCTGCCCATCCGGACATGGGCTCGTTCCTCTTCGACCCCGGCTATGCCTCCGACGACGACCGCTTCCTGGGCCTGCGCCCGGTCTCCCGCCGCGAGGCCTACCAGGCGGACGTCACCTACGGCACGAACAACGAGTTCGGCTTTGACTACCTCCGCGACAATATGGCGCACGACCTGAGCGACCAGGTGCAACGGGGCTTCCACTTCGCCATCATCGACGAGGTCGACAACATCCTCATCGACGAGGCGCGCACGCCGCTGATTATCTCGGGCCCGGCGGAGGAGCCGTCGCACCTCTACTCCAGCTTCGCCACGGTCGTCCGCCAGCTCGCCCCCAGCAGCCAGGCCAGCGTGGACGCGGAGGCCCCCGACGGCGACTACGTGCTGGACGAGAAGACGAAGACGGTCACACTGACCGAGCACGGCGTCGAGAAGGTCGAGGCGATGGTCCCCATGGTCGACGACGGGGAGTCCATCTACGACGTGGAGCACGCCCACATGCTCCCCTACCTCGATAACGCCCTCCGCGCCCACGTCGTCTTCAAGCGGGACAAGGACTACATCGTCAAGGACGGCGAGGTGATCATCGTCGATGATTTCACCGGCCGCTTGATGTACGGTCGGCGGTTCTCCGAGGGCCTCCACCAGGCCATCGAGGCCAAGGAGAACGTCAAGGTCCAGCGGGAGAGCCTCACCTACGCCACCATTACCTTCCAGAACTACTTCCGTATGTATGACAAACTGGCGGGTATGACGGGCACGGCGAAGACGGAGGAGGAGGAGTTCCAGAAGATCTACGACATGGACGTCGTGGTCCTCCCCACCAACGTCGAGTACCGCGCCACGTACGGCGACCTGGAGACCCACCAGCGCGACCCCGAAGAGATCACAGAGGTCCGCTTTGCCGGTGTGCTGAACGGGCGCCGCGGCACGAACGTCACCACCTACGAGCCCCTGGACGGAGGCGACGAGAGGCGCTACTTCAAGCGTCTGGATCTTCCCGACGTGATTTACGGCAATCAGCGCACCAAGTTCGGGGCCGTGGTGGACGAAATCGCCCAGCTCCACGAGGAGGGCCGCCCGGTCCTCGTCGGCACCGTGGCCATCGAGACCTCCGAGAGGCTCTCTCGGATGCTCAAGCGCCGCGGTGTGCCCCACCAGGTCCTCAACGCCAAGCACCACGAGCAGGAGGCCGTGATCATCGCCCAGGCGGGCCAGCCGGGCACGGTGACCATCGCCACGAACATGGCCGGCCGCGGCGTCGACATCAAGCTCGGCGGCGACCCCGAGGGCGTCGCCCGGCAGCGGCTCCGCAAGGAGGGCTTCGATCTCACGGAGATCGATCAGGCGGCCTGGAAGCGCGCCATCGAGGAGTTGCGCAACGGTGACCGAACCGCCGAGGACTACGACGCCCCCTGGGCCGACATCCTGGCCGATGTTATGGACAACTACGCGCGCGACCGGGGCCGGGTCGTCTCCCTGGGTGGGCTCCACGTGCTGGGCACGGAGCGCCACGAGGCCCGGCGCATCGACAACCAGCTTCGCGGCCGCTCCGGCCGCCAGGGCGATCCCGGCTCCTCCCGCTTCTTCATCTCGCTGGAGGACGAGCTGATGCGCCGCTTCGGCGGCGAGCGGGTGAAGTCGATGATGGATCGGCTGGGCGTCGAGGAGGGCGTGCCGCTGGAGCACGCCTGGCTGGACAAGTCCATCGAGTCCGCCCAGCAGCGCGTCGAGGGCTACAACTTCGATATCCGCAAGCACGTCCTCGAGTTCGACGACGTGGTCAACAAGCAGCGCGAGGTGATCTACGACCAGCGCCGCCAGGTGCTCGAGAGCGCTGACCTGCGCGACCAGGTCCTCCGCATGGTGCGCGACGAGGTCGACTCCGTCGTCGATGCCCACACCTCGGAGCCGTACCCCGAGGATTGGGATCTGCGCGGACTCCAGGGCGAATTGCGCACCTTCTTCCCCCTGCCGCAGGACGTCGATTTCCACCAGTGGGAGGAGCTCTCGGCGGAGGAGATGAAGGCTCAGCTCTTTGAACTCGCTGCGTCGGCCTACGAGCAGATCAACCGCAGCGTCGGCCAGCAGGTCTACAAGCAGGCCGTGCGGGAGGACGCCACCATCCAGGCCCTGGGCGAGAGCAGCGATCCTGCCCAGCAGGCCGTCTATGGGGCGCTGGTCGAGCGTCTGGGCAGCGAACCCTCGGATGGAGTCGCGGCCAAGCCGCTCTACGATCTATCAGCGGAGATGCAGGGCACCGTTGAGGAGGCCTTCATCGACGCCTACCGGCTTTTCCGCGACCGGCGGATGATGCTGCGGGCCGTCGACAGCCTCTGGGTGCGCCACCTCACCAGCCTGGGCGACCTCCGCGAGGGCATCGGGCTCCGCGCCTATGGTCAGCAGAACCCCCTGGTGTCCTACCGGAAAGAGGCTCACGAGATGTACCAGAGCCTCCTGGCACGCATCCAACGGAACGTAGCGCGCTCGGTCTATCTGTTGCCGAAGGCGCTGAACGTTCAACCCGCCCAGCGCACGCGGCGCGCCCGGGCCCAGCGGGCCCCTGTGGCGGCCGCACGCGGGTCCAGCGCACGCCGCTCCTCCCAGACCAGGCGTGCAGCGTCTCCTGCGGAGCCGGCGGCAGGACAGGACGTCTGCCCCGACTGCGATCTGGGGCGGAATGACCCGTGCTGGTGCGGCAGCGGCAAGAAGTACAAGCACTGTCATATGCGAAAGGATCAGCAGGCGCGACACTCACGCGCCGTAGCGGCGGGCTGACCTCGATGAGGGCGCGGATATGGAATCCGATGGAATCCCCAACCGTGCAACCGACAGCCGGAGGAACGATATGGATGAGGTAGGAATGGACTTGACCGGCCGTCTCATGGCTGACATGGATCCCCGCTTACTCGAGTTCCTGAAGACGAAGGTCGACTCGTTCGTCAAATGGGACCTCATCCGCTTCTTTCACGACAATCCGTACACCACGGACACCGCCACCAACATCGCGCGATACGCCGGGCGCAGCCCGGACAAGATACGCGACGATCTGGCCGACCTGGCCGCCAGCGGCGTGCTGGAGGAAAGCCAGCTCCGCGACATGACCGTTTACTCCCTCACCGCAGACCCGGAGATCCGGAAACTACTGGAGAAGTTTGTGGACGCCTCCGCCGACCGGCAGTTCCGGGTCAAGGCGATCTATCACATCATACGCGGCACGAGCACATAGGTGTCCTCATCGTGCTAGGTCCTGCGGGGGGAGGGATCCCATGAAGCGACTGAAGACAGGCATTCCCGGGCTCGACGATATGCTTATGGGTGGTCTCGTGTCCGAGACAGCCACCCTGGTGGAGGGGGCGCCGGGCACCGGCAAGACGACGCTGGGCATGCAGTTCATCTACCACGGGATCGTGGCACACGATGAGCCGGGCCTGATCCTCACCTTCGAGGAGTTCCCTCAGCAGTACTACCGGGATGCTCAGAGTTTCGGGTGGGACTTCCGCCAGCTTGAGCGGGAGAATCAGCTCCGCGTGGTGATGTCCAGCCCAGAGGTGACGAAGGCGAGTCTGGAGGAGGTGGGCGGGCGGATCGAGCGGCACATCCGGGAGATCAACGCCAAACGCATCCTCGTGGACAGCCTCTCCCACTTCGAGCGCATCAGCGCCCGGCCCGCCAGACTGCGTCAGACGGCGTACGGTTTCATCAACAGCCTGAAGCGCGAGGGACTCACGGCCGTCCTGACCCGCGAGAGCAAGGCCCTCCTCGGCGATCCCGAGGCCTCCGACGGGGAGTTCGGTTTCCTGGCCGACGGCTACCTGCTCCTCCGTTACGTCGAGTTCGAAAGTGCCGTGCACAAGGCCCTTCTCGTGCTCAAGATGCGCAGCAGCGACCACGACAAGGGCATTCGACAGTTTGAGATCACCTCGCGCGGCATCGAGGTCCACGCGCCTTTCGAGGGGCGGGAGGGCATCCTCTCGGGGACCCCGACGCGCATGGTCGATTCCTTCGTGGAGGCCTTCGTCCACCGCTAGTCGCGGACTGGGGGCCGCCCTCGCCGCGCGGATCAGCTCGATGCTGCCCAAGGCGTGAGGAGGAAGCCGGCGGTTCGCAGAATCACGGGTACGCGCCGTTCAAACCATCCGGTTCAGACACTCTCACAGAAGCCATACGACTATGCTGCAAGTGACCAAGCAGGCTCTATCGATCTATGCATGGCTCGTCATAGGGGCCTTGATCGTCTTCATCTGGCACATCGCCGGGTTCTACGAGAAGGCCTCAGGGCAGGCTGTGGGACAGCGCTTCCTGATCCTGCCGGGCCTGCTGCTAGCAGGTGGCGTTATCTGGTACCTGACCCAGGACTATGACTTCGTCGGCGAGCCCGTGGGCGACGTGATGCTCTTCGCGGGGGGCATCCTGCTCTTCCTTTTCGCCGCCCGGCTCCAGAAGACGATGACGGGAGAGTGAGCATGCGCGCCATCACATCCACCCTGGGCCCCTTTGGCCTCGCCGCCGTGGTCTATTTGGGCATCATCTTCTCCCGGCTCAGCGAGCGGCTGAACGCCGTGGCGAAGAAGCGGGACTACGGCCCTTGGTTCCACGTGTCCAACGGCCTCATCGCCCTGGCGGCGCTGAGCCAGGCGACACGGAACGCCGCGGCCCTGGCGCCGGCCTGCGCCCTGCCCATTCTGCTCGAGCCGACCTTCGCGCTGCTCACGTTCCACATCCCTCTGGCCATAGGGGCGACCGGAAACCTGGTCCTCGTCTGGTACTACTGGCACTGGATCCTGAAGGAGAAACCCTGACTGTCTCAAAGCAGAGAGGTTCCCGTCCCCGCGATCGCGCTAGCGACCAGGACGCCCTGGTGCAGCAGCTCTTGAATCGAGGAGCCCGCAGGCCCGCAGGCCCGTTGCCATCCATCGCATGAACCCAATCCAGCCGACCGCCCTCCATAGCCTTCCCAAAGTCGACCTCCACCGCCATCTGGAGGGCTCTCTCCGCCTGGAGACCCTGGCGGACATCGCTCGCGAGAACGGGATCGACCTGCCCAGTTACACCATCGACGATCTGCGTCCCTTTGCCACCATCGCCGGCGAAGAGCCCGACTTCCAGAGCTTCTTGACCAAGTTCCAGTTCCTGCGCCGCTTCTACCCAACTCGGGAGGCCGTCGAGCGGGTGGCCTACGAGGCCGTGCAGGACGCCGCCGACGACAACGTCAAGTACCTCGAACTCCGCTTCAACCCGGTTGCCCTGGCCCGCGCCCAGGACTTTCCCCTGGCGTCCGTCGCCGGATGGGTCTGCGACGCCGTCGCTCGCGCCCAGCAGGAACGGGATATCACGGTCAACTTGATCGTCCAGATCGGCCGCGAGGAGGACTTGACGACGGCGACCGAACTGGCCGAGCTGGCCGCCGCTCACCAGGATCGAGGGATCGTGGGCCTGGATCTGGCCGGCGACGAGGAGCAGTACCCGGCCGGTCCCTTCGCCGCCATCTTCCGGGCTGCGCGGGACCGCGGGCTCCACGTCACCGTCCACGCCGGCGAAGCGGGCGGGCCGGAGAACGTCGAGGAGGCGGTGGAGCGTTTGGGCGCCGAGCGGGTCGGCCACGGTGTGCGGTCGGTGGAGGACGCGCGCGTCGTTCAGCTGCTCCGGAAGCGGGGCGTGACGCTCGAGGTCTGCCCCACCAGCAACATCCAGACCGGTGTCGTTGGACGGGTCTGGGATCACCCCCTGCCGGACCTCATGGCGATGGGGGTCCCTGTGTCTATCAACACGGACGACCCAAGCATCAGCGATACCACGCTGACGGACGAATACCAGATCGCCATCTCGGCCATGCGCCTGACCATGGACGACGTCAAGGCCTCCATCGTGCGGGCCGCCGAGGCCTCCTTCCAGCCCGATGAGGAGCGGCAGCGGATGGCCGCCTGGTTCCAGAGCGAACTGTTCGGCAACGGTAAGACTGAAGAGACTCGAACCACGAAGGACACGACGAGCACGAAGGACACCAAGATAGATAGGGAAAGCGACTGAAGTCGCGACTACGTTTTCCCCGTTTTCCTTCGTGTCCTTCGTGCCCTTTGTGTCCTTCGTGGTTGAATTGGAACGCCAACAACAGAGCAAACCGTTAGGAGAGTAGTGTGACCCAGTTGACCCGCGACCTTGTCGCATCGTTGATTCAAGAAGGCATCCAGAACGCCCAGGACGAGGGCGCCCTGCCGCCCTTCCCGGTACCCAGCGTTACCATCGAGCACCCGCGACAGGCGGAGCACGGCGACTACGCCAGCCCCGTCTGCCTCCAGCTCGCGGCGGAGGCGAAGATGGCCCCCCGGGCCATCGCCAGCCGCGTCGTGAAGCATCTGCCCGATGCCGGCTTCATCGGCGAGGTGGAGATCGCCGGACCCGGCTACATCAACCTCACGCTGGACGACGGCTGGCTGGCAGCGCAGGTGGAGATGATCCTCGACGCCGGTGATGGGTGGGGCCAGATCGACCTCGGCGGCGGGGACCGGCTCCAGGTCGAGTTCGTCAGCGCCAACCCGACCGGGCCGATCACCGTGGGCTCGACGCGCAACGCCGTCATCGGCGACGCGCTGGCCAGCGTGCTGGAGGCGGCCGGATTCGACGTGGAGCGCGAGTACTACGTCAACGATGCCGGTTCGCAGGTGCGCAAGTTCGGCGAGAGCCTCTTCGCCCGCTATGCCCAGGCCCTGGGCCGGCACGACCCCTTCCCCGAGGATGGGTACCACGGCGCCTACGTGGTGGAGATGGGGGAACGGCTCGCGGAGGAGCACGGCGAGCGCTACCTGGAGATGGACCGCGGGAAGGCCGTACGCGCGCTGGGGGAGCTGGGGATCGAGCGGGTGCTGGAAAAAGTGCAAGAGGACCTGCGCGCTCTGCGGGTCGAGTTCGACACCTGGTTCCACGAGCGCACGCTATACGAATCGGGGCTCTTCGACCGTATGCTCCAACGGCTGCGCGAGGACGGCTACATCACCGAGCGCGAGGGCGCGGTCTGGTTTACCTCGTCGGAGCTTGAGGACGACGCCGTCGTCGTGCGCTCCGAGGAGGTCATCCCCAACCCGGACGAGCGCCCCACGTACTTCGCGTCGGACATCGCCTATGCCTGGAACAAGCTGGTGGAGCGCGGCTTCGACCGCGCCATCTACGTCTGGGGCGCCGACCACCACGGGGACGTGCCGCGGGTGAAAGCCGCGGCCAAGGCGCTGGATCTCGATCCCGAGCGGGTGGAGATCATGCTCTACCAGATGGTGAACCTGAAACGGGGCGACGAGGACGTCCGCATGTCGAAGCGCGCCGGTGAGTTTGTCACCCTCCGCGAGCTGATCGACGAGGTGGGTCCGGATCCCATCCGCTTCCTCCTCCTCACCCGCACCGTGGACGCCACCATCGACTTCGACCTTGACCTGGCCGTGGAGGAATCGGAGAAGAACCCGGTCTACTACGTCCAGTACGCCCATGCGCGCATCTGCAGCATCCTGCGCTACGCCGAGGAGGAGGGCTGGGATCCGAGCGATCCCGGGGACGTCTCGCTCCTCACGCACCCCAGCGAGAAGATCCTGATACGGAAGATGCTGGAGCTGCCTGAGGTGGTGGCGCACGCCGCGGAGCAGCGGGCGCCCCACCGGCTCACGTTCTACACGAAGGAGCTGGCGTCGGACTTCCACGGCTTCTACCGCGACTGCCGCGTCGTCGCGGCGGAGGCGCCCGAGCGGACCCGCGCCCGACTGATGCTCGCCCGCGCGGCCAAGCAGACCCTGGCCCAGACCCTGCACCTGCTCGGCGTGACCGCGCCCGAGCGGATGTAGCACGTATACAACGGACCCTACAGGTCTTCATCATCATCCTGTTCAAAACGACAACTGCAGACAGGACCAACACGCTCACGTGACAAAGAACTCAGAAAGACCCTTAGGGTCTTAGCACAGGAGACATACATGGGACTCAAATCCGATACCTGGATCCGCCAGATGGCCACCGAGCAGGGCATGGTCGAACCCTTCGTCGACGGACAGGTGAGCGAGGGCGTCATCTCCTACGGGCTCTCCTCCTACGGCTACGACATCCGCGTCGCCGACGAGTTCAAGGTCTTCCAGCCGGAGATCACCGCGGCCAAGCTCTCCGACGTCCAGTCTGCCTACGTGGCCGGCCTGCTGGATGCCGAGGGGACCATCGGCTACGAGGCCTCCCACGTCACGGGCCGGACGGCCCTGGCGCTGCACATCGGCGGCTGCGAACGGCGGCTCCTGGAGGGCGTCCAGGCCATGATCGCCACCGGCGAGATCCACGCGGCGGACGACGGCGACCACAATCTCGTCGTCCACAAGGCATCGGACGTCCAATACATCCTCTCCCAGGTGCTCCCCTACCTGAACCGCCGCCGCGACGCCGCCTCCCGGGCCCTGGCCGAGTTGAAGTCAAACAAGTCCATCGTCGTGGACCCCAAGGCCTTCGACGCTCAGTCCTTCATCGACTTCCAAGGCGATGTCTGCGTCATCCCGCCCAACTCCTTCGCCCTGGGCCGCACGGTGGAGTACTTCCGCATCCCGCGCAGCGTGCTCACCATCTGCGTTGGCAAGAGCTCCTACGCCCGCTGCGGCATCATTGTCAACGTCACCCCCTTCGAGCCCGAGTGGGAGGGATACGTCACGCTGGAGATCAGCAACACCACCCCGCTCCCGGCGAAGATCTACGCCAACGAGGGCATCGCCCAGGTCCTCTTCTTCCAGGGCGACGAGACCTGCGAGATCTCCTACGCCGACAAAAAGGGAAAATACCAGCGCCAGCAGTCCATCGTCCTCCCGCGCCTGTAGGTCAGCTTTCCATACCCGACGCGCCCAGCTCCGCCGCCCCGGCATCGTGTAGAATCAACTAGGAAACAGGGGAGTTATGCCATGAAGGGCGAACAGCGAATCGTAGTTAATCCTGATGTCCTCGTAGGGAAGCCGACGGTGCGAGGGACGCGCCTGGCTGTCGACTTCGTGATCGAGTTGCTGGCCAGGGGCTGGACAGAGGCAGAAATCCTGCGCAACTATCCGACCCTGACCGGCGAGGACGTCCGCGCGTGCCTCCGGTACGCAAGCCGCGTGCTCAGGACACGGCCGGCGTAACTTCTGGCACCGCAAAACCCCACTCCTCGCCTGCCTCTCTCCGTGTGCCTCTGTGTCGTCTCTGTGCGGCTCTGTGTCCCTTCGTCACGCCAGCACCAGCCTGATCCGGAGCTCGCCACACCTACGGGGCCGGGGCCCACCCACCCTCCAGCAGGATCTCATCCACACCGTCACCGTCCATATCCTGCCAGCTCACGACCGCCTCGTACCGCTGCCGGTAGCTGGCCGCCACGCTGGCCCACACCCCTCCGTTGGGGGCTACAGCCAGCGCACTCACGGGGCCGTCGGGCAGCCCGTTCGATCCACCGAACGCGGTCAATACCTCCATGGAAGCGCATCGCCCCCTCGTCGAGCGTCGTCGCCAGACGGATCCCTCTCCGTCCACGACCACGTCGGAGACGAAGCTGCCCGGTGGATCGTCATGGTTGCCTGCGGCTTACACTACGAAGCCACGATGCATGCGCAGCAGCGGTGCCGCTTCACACCTATGCGAGCCGGGTCTCGAGCAAAGCCCGTCTGGCTCTCTCGGCGCCTCGCCCCACGTACACCTATCTCCAACCGGAAAGGCGACAGCCTCCCAGTCATTGAGCCGTGGGCTCATAGAACCACAGGCCCGAGTCGCACGCGGCCTCGCCCCGACGCCCCACCCAGACGCGCCCCTCGCCATCGACGGCCAGGGACCAGAGGCCCATGTTGTCCCCCGCCAGGGGTGTCCCGATCTCCACGAGTTCGCCACCGCGCCACGCGTAGACGATGCCGTCGGTGCAGATCCACCCGGTCCCGTCGGGTCCAAACCCGATGCCATCGACGTCGAATCCGATCGGGAACTCGTCCATCCCCAGGCTCTCGTCCGGATCGTAGATCGCGGTCCACCCATCGCCATCCAGCCGGTAGAGCGCTTCCTGAACGTGCCAGTAGGCCCCGCCGCCGCGCAGGAGCGTCACCCACGGGCGCTGCTCTCCATCAAGCGCAATAGTCCCCGCTGACTGGTAGCGATCCCACGTTGGCAGCTCCATCTCGCTCCAGCGAGCAGCACTGGCATCGTACCGCGCGACGGTGTCCCGCTGCCCGACCCACAGTCCTCCTCCCAGGTCCGCGACCAGGTCGTGCACGCAGCTCCCGGATACCGAATCCGCGCCGTGCCATGCGTCGCCGTCGAACCACCGGGCGCCGCCACCGGTGGGATGGACCGCTTCAAAGAGGCATGCAGCGACCCACACGTGCCCGGCGCCGTCCACGGCAGCGTCCGTGACCGCATACGCCTGATCCTCGGTCGCATCCGCCGGTGGGAAGCCCATCTCCTCGGGTGTCACCCTGCCCCACGCCCCTGCCTCAACGTCCAGCCGAAGGGCGGCCCCCTCACCCGCCGCGAGCCAGACGTACCCGTTCCGGTCGCGCACGATGCCTCCGTACCCGCGGGGACCTGAGACCGAATTGGGGGGCGACCAGCCCTCGTCCGGCCCGTAGACCGTCCACGCCGGGTCCTCGGTGCCACCGAGCTCGGTCATCGCGATGACCGCGTGATTCTCCATGATCACCCACGCATTCCCGGCACCGTCGTCGCCCAGGAGTTCCACGGCATCCCGGTCAGACAGCCGTTTCCAGCCGGGCCCTTTGCGCTCGAAGAGCCCGGCCTCCGTCGCCACCCAGACCCGTCCGTCGGGCGCGCTCCACAGGTCGCGGATCCTCTCTGCTGGGAGGTTTTCGGCCGGACTGAAGGGAGAGGAACCATGCGCAGACGGCGTAAACGCCGGCGAGGCCGTCGCATCAACGACCACCGTCGAGGTTGCCGACGGCTCGAGGGTCACCCCGCCCAAGGTCGGCGTGGTATCCATCGGCGCCCCGGTCTCGGCAGGCTCTACCGAGTCGCCCGGCGTCGCCGTCGGGGGCAACGGGGTGTTGGTTGGCGAGGGCGTCTTGGAGACTGTGCCGCCGAACGGAGACCAGCGCTGTGAAGAGACCAGTGGGCAGAGCATTAA
>Ga0180435_10005496_pt1 | contig 12310 bp, 8 predicted proteins | sample SS_ome_3_FD_132467 | JGI IMG/M metagenome (GOLD analysis project Ga0180435, IMG submission 132467) | Hypersaline lake sediment archaeal communities from the Salton Sea, California, USA - SS_3_S_1 metaG | ecosystem: Environmental > Aquatic > Non-marine Saline and Alkaline > Hypersaline > Sediment...
AATGTCATTTATGGCAGGGTTTGGTATAGGCGCTTATTATTGGGGGAAGTTTGCTGCTTCTTTCAAAGAAACTGCGCGTTTGCTGGCTTTTTTATTGCTGGGCGTGGGTATATTGAGCCTGCTGAATTATTTTATGATCATCTCCTTTCTGCCGGCATTATATGATACTTTTTCAGGTTCAGAAATTGCTTTTACTGACGGGCTTGTATTTAGTCTGGCCTTGTTCCTTTTATTCATACCGGCATTTTTAATGGGCGGTGTAATTCCGGTTGTAAGTAAAATCATTATTCGCTCGAATCATCATTTTTCGTCAGATCTGGGTCGGATTTATGCTATAGAAACCCTGGGAAGTACCCTGGGCGGATTGGCTGCCGGATTTATTTTACTGGGCAATATCGGACAAAGAAATACGGTGCTTTTGGCTGTTGCGATCAATATTTTACTGGCACTATTTATCTTCTTTTTCAGGAAAATTGGTGATTCAAAAACTTTGAAAAGGCACACTGACATACTTTTTGAGGAAAAGCCGGGTAAACCTTCAAAGAAATATCAGAAAGCAGCTTTAGCAGCGACTTTTATAAGTGGCTTATTCATTTTGGGCTTGCAGGTAGTTTGGATACGCATCTTTAAAATCTATCTGACCAACACCAGCTACACCTTTGCCTTAATAACTTCTATGGTCATATTTGGCCTTTTTGTAGGAAGTTGGATATTTAAAAAACGGGGTGATCAATTTAAAAACCATATCAAATTATTGACCAATGCGCTGATCTTTATGGGTGTATTTGCACTTGTGGGGATGTTTATACTGATTAAACTTCCTGAACTGATGATGTTTCCTTTTGGCAGCCTGAATGAATTGCCGTTTATAAGGCTAATTGTTATTCCGGCCATCGCTTCCCTACTGGTCGTATTACCGCCCTCCATTGTTTCCGGATTCATTTTTCCGCTTGCCTGCCGTATTTATTCACCAGACGCTACACAAGTAAGTAAAAATGTAGGCTTTGTATTGATGTGCAATACCCTCGGTGCTGTGTTGGGTCCATTGCTCGCTGCCTTCCTGCTAATTCCATTGTTGGGTGTGGTTAAATCCATACTGATGCTTGTTGTGGCGCTATCAGTTGTCGTTATTTACGTGTTTAAAGCAAGAAGAAAGCAAATCGGCCTTGCATCAGTTGCGCTGGTTTTCCTAGCTGTCATCCTGTTTTGGGGCGAAATACAAATTCTTCCTCCTTCCTTCAAAAAATCAGATCGTGACATATTGTTTTACAACGAAACTGTAGAAGGTACGCTGGTTGTTGCCCAGGAAAAAACACCCGGCGCATTTATCAGGGTTTCATTTGTAAATAACAGTGCTGTTATCGGTTCAACTTATGATGCGGTAAAGGCTGTAAAAATGATCGGTCACATTCCTTTTTTCGCAGGTTTGGAATGTGAGAAAGCTTTGATCGTGGGTTTCGGAATGGGTGTCACAACCTCCGCCATTGCCCAACACCCGGAAGTAAAAGAAATTGATTGCGTGGAGATGGTACCCGGACTGAAAGAAGCCGCTCCTTTTTATTCAGAACTCAATAATGATGTAATCGATGACCCTCGTGTTCAAATGATATCGGGTGATGGTCGGCATTTCCTCCAAAAAACATCAAAAAAATACGACCTGATCTCTTGTGACCCAACACATCCGGTTTTAGGTTCGGGTAACCTGTACACACAAGACTATTTTGAGTTGTGCAAGCAACACCTGAATGACGGGGGTATGGTGAGCCAGTACTTGCCACTTCACAAACTCAGACTGGAAGATTTTCTGGGCATTATTAAAACATTCCATACCGTTTTTCCGAATTCGACCGTATGGTTAGGACAATACCATGCCATATTGCTGGGGTCAACCCGTCCCCTGAAAATTGATTTCAGGAAATGGCAGGAGAATGTCGCAAAAATACCACAGGAGAAATTCTTTTATATAGATCCCTATCATTTTGCAGTATGCGTGATGATGGATGATAAAACAATTCGAAAATTTCCAGACGATATTCAGATAAACACGGACAACCTGTCGTACACCGAGTTCTTTTCGATGGATTGCTTTGATGAAGATAACCTGACCAACAACCTTGCTTATATGGCGGAAAACAGGTGCAATATTCACAATGTATTTTACAATATTGACGACCTTCAGTTGATGGACCGCTACCTGGCCGGTAATGAATTTCTTGTGGAAAGTTTGTATTACTATTTAAAAGGCGATATGAATCAATCGCTACTGGAGTTGAGAAAGGCCGTGGAAGTAAATCCGGAAGACGGGGAATATCCTTTTTTGATCAGGTTTAATTTTGGTGTTCAGGAATAATTATTAGCTTTTTGAATTTGATAGTAACACTGGTGTTTTCCCATCCCTGACCCTTCCGGGGAGGGGAATACTTAAAAATACAACTATAATTCCTTTACATAACAGCGCCGTCTTTTATGCTGGATGTATTTATAGTTTTTCCAGGTAGTAATGCCTTTGGTATTTGTTTCAAACATACCTGTGGTTTCGACATATTTAACGCCATTGGCGATCATTTGTTTTTGCAACTCGCTGATCAAAATAGCCGGTAAACCCATTTTCTGATAATGCGGATCAACACCAGTTAGCAGTAAATCCATAACTTCGGGCCGCTTCATGGCTTTCATGATATGGAACACGCCAAATGGCAATAACTTTCCATTGGCTTTCTGCATGGCTTTTGAAAGGCTCGGTAGTCCCACAATAAACGCCAGTATTTTGCCTTCTTTCCTGATGACAAAAATATATTTGGGTAGCAGCACATCCAGGTATTTCTTAGCCGAATAATCGATCATCTTTCCTGTAAATGGTGCCACGTAAGGCAATTCCTCAAAAGCAACATTCAACAACTCGAATATTTCTTTCAGGTACACCTGCATTTCCTTTTTTTCCTTCAGCCTGACTATTTCCAGGTTGTTTCTTTTCACAATAATATCAACCAGGCGCGACGCTTTTTCAGGTACTTCTTCAATTTCCAGCCTGAATTCTATCCAGTCATTTTCTTTTGTATATCCGTGTGCTTCTATGTGCTTCTGGTAATAGGGAAAATGCATCACGGAAGCAATGGAAGGCAGGTAATCGAAGCCTTCAATAAGCAATCCCTGGTTATCAAGATTGGTAAACCCGAGCGGCCCATGCACTTCGGTCATTCCTTTCTCTTTTAAATAATTTTCAGCCGTTTCCAGCAGTTTTGCTGATACTTCAGGGTCGTCTATAAATTCCAGGCGTGAGATTCTTCCTTTTTTCTTACCAATCTTTTCGAGGTACATATAATTGATGATGGCTGCAATCCTTCCTGCCACCTTGCCATCTTTAAACGCGATCCAGAATTTGGCATCGCAGAAATCAAAAGCCGGATTTTTATCTCTCTTTAATTGCTTGGCTTCGTCTGTTTTTATAGATGGTACCCAGTACGGATTGTCCTTATAAAGCCTAAACGGGAAATTAACGAATTGCTTAATATCAGCGTCCGAAATAACTTCTTTAATTTCAATCATCATCTGGTTTTTGTCAATTATTCTGTAAAAATAAAATAATGTCGCACATCATGTTAATTTATTAACAGTAATTGGAGTACATACGTATCGATTTAATACTTTTGTCAGAAATTTGAAAGCCCCCCAATATGGAAAGAATACTCGTTATAGGAAGCTCCGGACAAATCGGTTCAGAATTGGTTCTTGAACTCAGAAAAATTTATGGCAACAACAATGTATTTGCCACGGATATAAAAAATCCGACGGAAGAATTAAAAAACAGCGGTCCGTTTCAGATACTGGATGTACTTAATTACCAGAATTTATTGCATTTTCTTGTCCGGCATAATATAACGCAAGTGTATAATTTAGCAGCCGTGCTTTCGGGCAATGCAGAAAAAATTCCGCTCCAGGCATGGGACATCAATATGAAAGCCTTGATGAACACGCTGATGGCGGCTCGCAAATCAGACGCTAAGAAATTATTCTGGCCAAGTTCAATCGCAGTTTTCGGACCTACAACACCACGCCAAAATACACCTCAACTCACGGTAATGGAGCCCAATACGGTATATGGCATATCTAAATTGGCTGGGGAGCGCTGGGGCGAATATTTCTTTAACCGCTATGGCGTTGATTTCAGAAGCGTGAGATATCCGGGATTGATAAGTTACAAAACGGAACCTGGCGGTGGAACTACGGATTATGCCGTTGAAATATTTTTTGATGCTGTCAAAAAAGGTTGCTACGAAAGTTTTCTGTCAGAAAATACAGCATTGCCAATGATGTTTATGGATGATGCGATTAAAAATACTATAAAACTGATGGAAACCGACCCTTCAAAATTAACTGTTCGCTCAAGTTACAATATGGCAGGTATTTCATTTACGCCTAAGGAGCTGGCCAACGAAATTAAGACCCACAAACCCGACTTTAAAGTTTCTTATAAACCTGATTTCAGGCAAGCCATTGCTGATAGCTGGCCGGCAAGTATCGACGATGGTGTGGCGCAAAAAGACTGGGAACTGGAAACTGAATTTGATATTAAAAAGATGTCAAAGCTTATGCTGGAAGAAATTGCGAAGAAACTGAGCAACAAAAAGTCCTAATCAATAATCGCGTAGCGTTTACGTACGATCATTTTTGCAGCTCTCGGTATTACTTCAAAATCCAGAGGTGAATGTCCTAAAGATTCACCATCGGTTTCTAAAAATAATTTATCAGAAGGTGTTGATCTGATCGTGAATTTTTTGCCAGTAAACGTTTCCACTTCGCGCATGTTAATAAATGAACCATCATACAAGTTTTTGATGTTTTTTATGACGCGCATTTTGGTGGTTTTTCTGATCACTGTTACATCAAACAGGCCATCATCGGGAATGGCAAATGGTAATTGCATCATTCCTGCGCCGTTGTATTTGCAAATGCCGATACTCATGGTAAATACTTTTCCTGAAAACACCAGTTTCCCATCCGCTTCAATTTCGAGTTGTGTATTTTTATATTGAAACAGCCCTGAAACAAGATTGATCATATATACAAGTGCGCCACCCCTGCCTTTCTGTTTCATTACATTGGTTTTTTTGGCTACAAGTGCATCATAACCCATTCCGGCAATATTGGCAAAATACCTGTTGTCTTCTTGGCTGGCATGCCTGTACTTTACAACGCCTACATCCTGTAAAATGAACAGTTCGCCTTTTAAAATCTCCACCTGCTCTTCATACGATTCAGGAATTTCGTACATTCTTCCCCAATCATTACCGGTACCAACGGTTATCAACCCGATTTGTATTTCCATGGTGCGGAACCGGTTTTGCTTAAATACACTGTTCACCACCTCGTTTAATGTGCCATCGCCACCCACCACAATTATTTTTTTAAAGCCTTTTTCTTCAATCAGGCTTTTTGCCAATTGCATCGCATGGTTCTGATATTCGGTAAATACAATATGCATATCAAAACCCGCATTTAGCAGCAGGCTTTTTATTTCAGGCCAGTCGCGCTCGCACTTTTTACTACCGGCATGTAAATTGACAACGACCAAATATTTAGTATCTGTTTTATTTTCCAAAATGATCCTCCAGTATTTGTTGAACTTTTTGTGGTTTTATTTTAGTCATACAATGGCATAATCCATTCACTCTGCAATCGTTACAAGATTTATCAAGAACCAGGAATGTTGCATTTGTACCAATAGGTGCCCATCGTCCCGGATGCATCGGCTTAATAGGTGGATATATGCCAATAGCCACTTTGCCAAGCACAGCAGCAATATGAAGCGGGCCTGTGCTGGCCGCCACAAGTCCATCCGTTTGATCAATAAATGCGATGAATTGTTCAAGGTTCATCTTTCCGCTTACATCAATACAATAATCACGCTTAAAAGTAATATGCTTTCTGAATAATTGACCTTCCGGTTCAGTTCCTGTGATAAATATTTTATACTGTCTATTATTCAATAAATCTATCAATTGCTGAAAGTTCTCTAATCCCCATTCACGAGCACTGCCTTTTGATTTTGGATGTAAAATAAGGTTCACCCTGGCTGGATCGATCAGCGAACGAAGCTCTTTTGATAAACGGGGCTTGTAATTCAGTCCTAAATAAGGTTCTATTTCCCTCAGGCTTACATCGTTGCTCAGCCCGAGAGGTTTAAGCAGTTTGAAATTTAATAGGGCTTCATGCAGATCGGAGCGTTTTCGTGAGAACCAGACCAGTTTATTACAAGTAGAAAAGTGATACAATCTGCCACTAGTACCAATCCGGGTTTTTATACCTGCTCTTTTTGCAAGTTTGGCAATTTCTTTTCTCGGAAACACATGAACAATCGCGTCTGCTCCCTTTTCTTGCAGGGCTTTTGCTCTTTTTTCAGAACCATCGATTTTTAATATTTCATCCCAGCTTACAAATTCATCAATGTGTATTGACAAAGAAACAATATCGCGGGTATAGTCTCGCCCCAAAAAAATAATATGGCTTTTTGGAAATATTTCTTTCAGCTTACCCGCCATGGGTAGCGTCAGGACCACATCTCCAATACTATCTGTTCGGCTTAGGATAATTTTCTGCACTATTGATTTGTCTTGTATAAGTTTTTCAGCTTCCTGTATTTTGTAAAAGTTGCACCTGCCGAAATCCAGCAAATAACAAATCCTTCTTTCCCGTCCAGAAAACCAAGATTAAAGAAATAATCCCTGATAAATTTTACGATCGGCCCGCCCCAAACTTTATAAAACGGCGCTTTTATGCCCATCTTAAAATAAGCCTCAGCACCCAGGCTTGTATATTTACTTGATTGCTTTTTATGATCATTGATGGAATAAAATGAGTAATGCAGGAGGTCGCCTTTAAGATGTTTGGTCGTTCCGCCCTGATAGAGTTCAAATTTTTCGTGAATGATCAAACCTGTCCATTTGCCTTTTCTCCTATCAAATAAACGGAGTTTTACATCGGGATACCAGCCAGAATGTTTAATCCATTTTCCGGAATAATTGGTCAACCGGTTCATGGTATAACCATCCGCATTAAAGTTTTTCTTCACTTCATTTATCGACGAAAGCAAGGTTTCTGAAACCACCTCATCAGCATCAAGTGATAGAATATGATTATAGTTGGCTTGCGACACTGCATAGTTTTTCTGTTCCACGTATCCTTCAAACTTGTGCTGTATTATTTTAACTTCAAATGATTGGCAGATCTCTATCGTCTTATCAGTAGAAAACGTATCGACAACTATAATTTCATCTGCTAAATTTTTAATTGAATTCAGACACCTGGCAATATTCTTTTCTTCGTTGAAAGTTATTATGACTACTGATAATTTAATCATGAACACAAATCTAAATAAATTATTTTCAGGCTTATATGTGCGTGCCTGAAATACCGGCACAAATCACTTCACTAATGTTTTACATAAATAAATGATGTTTATCCCTGCGATATCTCATTTTTAGCGTATAATTTTTTAAGTTTCACATACTTTTTGCGGGTTGCCCCTGCCGAGATCCAACAGATTCTTAATCCCGCCTTACCATCAAGGAATCCGAGCAGAAAAAAATAATCGCGAATAAATTTATACACCGGACTAAATACGAGTTTAAAAAACGTGGCTCTTTTTCCTTTCTCATAATATGCTTTTGAGGCAATGTTGGTAAAGTGCTCCACCTGTTTATAATGATCATCAATGGAATGGTATGAATAATGCAGAATATCTCCTTTAAGGTGTTTGATTTTTGATTTTTTAAAAAAGCGAAATTCATCATGAGGGTTGATCCCTCCCCACGCACCTTTATCCCTATTAAACAACCTGAGTTTGGTGTCAGGATACCACCCGCAATGGTGTATCCATTTACCCACATAATTCGTCAAACGGTTCATCGTGTATCCATCAGCTTCAGGATTCTCTTTCACTTGTAAAACAGAAGCCTTTAACTCATCTGATAAAACTTCGTCCGCGTCGAGCGACAATACGTATTTAAATTTGGCTTGTTTAAGTGCATAGTTCTTCTGTTCGATGTAGCCGGCAAAATCATGCTGCATAAAACGGACACCAAATGATTGACATATTGTTTTTGTGTTATCAGTAGAATTGGAGTCAACAACAACTATTTCATCGGCAACATCTCCAACAGAATCCAGGCATCTGCCGATGTTTTTTTCCTCGTTGAAAGTAATTATAACTACTGAAAGCTTGCTCATTACGACAAATCTAAGTAAATTATTTTGAGGGCAGCGTGTATTATCGTATCGACAGCAAGAAGAAATGACACTGAAGCTTTATAAAACAGGATTTAACTTCTCCAGAACGCTGGCGAAATGACGATTAATACGGTGAACAATTCAAGCCGGCCCAGTAACATTAAAAAGGATAAAAACCATTTGGCAAAGGGTGTAAAAAACGCATAGTTTTCAACAGGCCCCACACCCCCAATACCCGGACCTATATTACCAAGTGTGGCAGCTACCGCACCTATGGAGGTTTGAAAATCCAATCCTATAAAAGCCATTACAACAACACCGGTAATAAAAATCATTATATACAAAAGGAAGAATGCCATCACATTAAATATAATCTGCTGGCTTACGGATTTACCATTGAATTTAACCGGGATTACCGCTTGTGGATGTATGGCTCTTTTAAGCTCGACCCATGAATTTTTAACCAATAATAAATGCCGTGCTATTTTTATACCACCGCCTGTCGAACCGGCGCTGCCCCCAATAAACATCAGCGTAAAAATCATAATCCATACGGATGTGGGCCATAACATATAATCAGTCATTACAAAACCGGTAGTTGTTAAAATTGACACAACGGTAAAAAGCGAATTCCTGAAAGCAGACTCCAGGGAATTTTCGAAGCGAAAAAGAAGTATTCCAATAGTTGTAAGAATAGAAATAATCACAATAATACCCAAGTATACTTTAAACTCCTGGTTCGACCATAGTTTATCAAATTTTCGGTGCAGGGCCAAATAATGCAAGGTAAAGTTGGTGCCTGCCAATATCATAAAAAAGATAATCACATATTGGGTAAATGGCGCGAAACCGGCTATGCTATCGTTTTTTGTTGAAAACCCACCTGTCGCCATAGTGGCGAAAGCATGACAAATGGCATCAAAGAAATTCATTTCACCAATCCATAATATGAGCGTTTCAAGCAATGTAAACAGCACATATATACCCCATAAGCGTTTGGCCGTAGCCATAATCCTCGGATGTAGTTTATCGGGCGTAATGCCGGGCATTTCAGCAATTAACAACTGCATGCCACCTATACCCAAAAATGGTAAAATAGCCACCGTAAGCACAATAATACCCATTCCCCCCAGCCAATGTGTTAATGCCCTCCAGTACAAAATACTTTTTGGAACGGCTTCTATATCAGTTAAAATAGAAGCTCCTGTTGTAGTAAAACCACTCATCGTTTCAAAAAACGCATTTGTGAACGAGGGAATGGAATTGCTTAAAATATAGGGTAATGACCCAAACAGTGACACGACAACCCAGCTTAGAGCTACAATCAGGTATCCTTCACGTTTGCCAATGCCTTTGGTGTTTCTTTTACCCAGAAATAACCATGAAAGTCCGCCCGTGGTAAACGTTATTAAAAATGAAATGAGCAATGGCCAAAGCGGTTCACGAAAATACCATGCAAATAAAATTCCACTCAGCATAAAAGCTGAAACGACCAGCAAAAGAAAGCTTAACACTCTTAATATTATAGGATAATTTATGAGGCGTTTTACAGGCATTTATTGCATTGATTAGAAGCCAAAACTACTTTTATGAAACATTTTTTCCACCTTATGTTTGGTGCCTGGTAATGCAAAAACAACCACTTTATCGCCGCTGAGTATTTGCAAGTCGCCTATGGCTATAAATGATTCGTTACCACGGATAATACCACCAATCAGTGTACCTGTCGGCATTTTTAATTCACGGATTGGTTTTCTGGTAATGGGAGATCCATCCAGCGCAATAAATTCAACAATGTCTGAATTTATACCGCTTAAACATTTTAACGATGTAACTTCATCGCCCATGGAGTGCTTGATAATATGACTGGCTACAATACGTTTTTTATTAATGATTGTATCAATACCGATATTCTGCGATATTTCTATATAGTCGAGGTTTTCTACAAGTGCAATTGTTTTTTTAACGCCAAATTTTTTAGCGTGTAAACATGTCAGAATGTTAGTTTCCGAACTGTTCGTTACCGCCATAAAAGCATCTACATTTTCAATGCCTTCGTCCTCCAGCAGATTTATATCGCGTGCATCACCATTAATGATGAGCGTGTCATGCAGTAAATCATTTAAACCTTCACAGCGGTTCCTGTCAATTTCTATTAGCTTTACGTTCAAACTATTTTCAACTCTCCGGGCTATTACTTTTCCAACCCTACCACCACCCACGATCATGATATTACTGATTTCTACCTTTTTTTTACCTCCCAGTGTTAAAAGCTCATCTTTCGCGTTGCGTTTGGTAATCACATATACCATATCATTTGCTTCGAAGACGGTATCAGCTTCGGGTAAAAAAGTGTTACTGCTTCTGTGAATGGCCACTGCCCTGAATCCAAGGGATCCTTTTTCCTCAGCAATCGTACGCAATGATTTACCAATCACAGGAGCATCTTCTTCAATTTTGATGAGATATACCGAGAGTTTACCATCAGAAAAGTCAAATATTTCTGTCGCTTCAGGTTGTTCAAGTAGTTTAATTACTTCAAGCCCGGCAATATCCTCAGGTGAAATAAGATAATCAATGCCGAGTTCTTCATAAATTTTTCTGTTTTCGATGCTTACATTTTCAAGTGTGGCAACACGTGCTATTGCTTTTTTCGCACCCAGTTTTTTTGCAAGTATGGCTGTAAGGATGTTGATGGTTTCGTCATGCAGCACTGAAATAACCAAATCGGCCTTACTTACATTAGCACGTTTGAGTACTCCAACAGAATTTGAGTCGCCTACAATGGTCATCAAATCAGTATGTGCTTCAATCATTTTGAGCAGTTCATCATGTGGGTCGACTACCGTTATATCATGATTGGAGTCAACCAAGGCTTCTGCCAGATAAAATCCCGCTTCCCCGTCACCTGCTATGATAATATTCATGATTCATCAATTAAAGCGTAAAAGTATAATTTTTACATCAACCCATTTGTCAAATTGCAAACGATTCATCTAATATTAAACTAGTATGCATTGATGGCTTTTCTTTTAAATACGATTAAATCCTCCGTTTTATCCAGCACATAATAATGCTCAAAGTCATCTCCCTCCTTATAGGCGGATATTCCCAGCATTTCCTGGTAACGAGGCGTCACCATAATCAGGTCTCTATCGAAATCGTTTGCGCGTTTTAAAAAACCTGCTCCGTATATAGTCGAATCAAGTTTTTGCATTTCGGTATAGCAGAGTTCTCCCTGTATTTGTTCAAAATGTTCTATCTCATTAAAGATAAAAGTCATTGGAGCTACAATCTTCATTCTTGATGCATCATTGGTATATTTGAGGGTCAATTCTCGGTTTTGCACGGGAGAAAATTTATGAATGGCCAATTCTATGTTATAAAAGGTGGATGTTGCTATAAAAATGATGCATAAAACAAGAATAAGATGTGCTATTTGTTTACGGTTTCCAATTTTAAAAGTAGCTATTTTTTCTTCTCGCAGTGCTTTGATGGTCAATACAATAAGCAGTAACAAGTAGGGAAAATTCAGCAAAAAATACTGCCTCGCTTTATGCATGGCAATTATTCCTGTTATAATAGCCACCAACATGGCAAATTGAACCAGCCTGGTGTGTTTTTTGATCAGGAAAGGATATCCGATGACCACTGTAGTTATTAAGAAAACGCTGAAAACAATGATTTTTAAATTATGGAAGTAGCGCATGTGTTCATTCAGCAGGTTAATAATAGGTTTCAACCACGCTGCCCCTCCTTGTAAACTATCAAGTGATGGCGACTCAAAAAACTGGTGCTTCCATAGCATTAAGGCTGAAACGTCAGTCAGGTCATAGAAATATATGGATGAAGCGATTATTACACCTGCACCGTATACCACGACTTCAAAGTACCTTTTATTAACAATAAGCAGAAAAAAGCCGGCTGCTGCCAGAATCAATCCATTCAGATGGGTTACAACAGACAAGCCAAAAAACATGCCTGACAGAAACAGCAACCATTTCTTTTCCTTCATGATATCAATATACTTCTCGAGTAATATAAAACCTGCAAAACCAAGGGTCATCATCATTAGTTCGGGACG
>Ga0180435_10005497_pt1 | contig 12310 bp, 9 predicted proteins | sample SS_ome_3_FD_132467 | JGI IMG/M metagenome (GOLD analysis project Ga0180435, IMG submission 132467) | Hypersaline lake sediment archaeal communities from the Salton Sea, California, USA - SS_3_S_1 metaG | ecosystem: Environmental > Aquatic > Non-marine Saline and Alkaline > Hypersaline > Sediment...
AATACCGCACTCCGGCAGAAACACACCCATGGTGTGCCTCTCATCCGTGGCGTGGTATCCGCTCGTGCCGAGGAAGACAAGTTTCATGGCATTTTTGTTGGCGGCAATGACTTCACCCTCCCCCGGGAGGGTCGCGAGGAACGAGCGGGGAGGGCACATCGCGCGAACTCGGCGCGTTCTTTGTCACCCTCCCCGGCCGCTGCCGCGTCCGACCCTCCCGCAAGCGGGAGGGTAGATTCAATTTCAAAACACGTTCTACGTCAATTCCGGTAACTCATATCCCTCGCGACGCGGACGGTGGATGTAGCTCGAATCGTTCGCATCCGTGAAATTCGTGAACTTCTCCGCGTCGGGATCCCATTTTAACGTCTCGCCAACTCGACCAACCTCGCGGGCTAGGTTGATCATGTAGCACACGGTCGTTGATCGCTGCCCGATTTCGATATCGGCCGTGCACTTCTCGCGACTCTTGATGCAGTCGACCCAGTTTTGGATATGGGGGTTGTTCTCGTCGACACGCAACGGATCGGGGCGGTCGGGACTGTTGATCAGTTCTGCCGGATCGGCGATCACATTGTCGCGATTCAGTTCGATCGTGCCGTTCTCGCCGACGAAAATGGCGCCGAGCCCCGGGCCGTAATCGCCATCCAACTCCAACTTGAGTTCAACGCCGTTGGCGTATTTCATTCGGACCTTCGCTCGCGGGCCAACCACGTTTCTCGCCAAGCCACGGTAGCGGCTGCCGGTGTCTTTTCTGCCCTCGGGCGTTTTCCATTCTCCTGTTCGCTTATTGGCAACCGGTTCGAGCAATTCGATTTCGGTCGGACCGGTTAGGTCGGTACCCAAGGCGCGTTGCACCTGATCGATCGAGTGCGTCCCCCAGCCGGTGACGCCGTAACACGGGCCGCCACCGTCGTACGCCCAATATTTGTTCCAGCCGTGATGGATGGCCGGGTGATAGGGCCGCGGCGTCGCTTGGTTCGTCCAGATGTCCCATGCCTCTTTCGTGCCGCCGCGGGGCAACGGTTGTTTGGGCATCGGTTTGTAGAACTCTGGTCCGACGAAGTTCGGCGCCAATACATGGAGACCTTTTCCAAGCACGCCGCTCTTGACCTGATCGCTCACCCAATTGTTGAGCGGCATCGACCGCTGTTGCGTGCCGATTTGTGTGACGCGTTTGTACTTCTCGGCTGCCTTGGCCATGTGCCGACCTTCCTGGATCGTCAAAGCCATCGGTTTTTCGATGTAGGCATCCATCCCCATCTGCAAGGCGATGACGGTGATCCAACCGCGGGCGTGCGTAGTCGTTTCAATCATCACACCGTCGAGTTTCTGCTCTTCGATCATCTTGCGGAAGTCGGTGTAGAGCCCCCACTTTTGATCCTTGCCGTAAGCATGTGCGAAGCGATCGACCTCGAACTGAAAACAGTCGCAAACGGCCTGGATCTGAATGCCGGCCACCGTGCCGCATGAACGGGCGATAGATCGGGCGCGTCCACCTAAACCGATGATGCCCACGTTGACTCGCTCACTGGCTGGCGGCGTTGCATCGTTTCCCAAGGCAGAGTTGGGAATGATGTAAGGGGCGGCCATCGCAGCGCCGCCAACCTTCAACGCCGCGCGTCGTGTGACTCGTTTTTTGGTCATGGAAAGCCTCCTTGATGTGTGTAGGTATCGGTCTCAGTTGGCAGACCGTGCGGATTCGGTAATCGGTACGGTTGCCAACAGTATAACCAACGCGCGGCCAAATTGCGAAAGGTGATAACTTCGGTAAGCTGCACGGAAGATACGGGGCTCGTGCGTCATGCCGCCACACGTATGCCATAGACACAATTTTGGCAACGCTGTATGGTTGATTGATAGCGCCAAACGGCGAAAAAACGGCGCATCGCGAGTCCCAGACCGGCAACCCAAACGAACAGCATTTCGTCGATGCTTTCAAAGGACGTTGGTCGCAGGTTTCGAGCAACGCCGGTTCGATCCCCACCATCAAGGTCGATGGCGCCGTCTTTCCCCCCCACTTATCGTCTTGCGGTCTTCGCCTGTTATCTGGTGGCGTTGCCCTTGATCGTCTTTGGCGCGGTGCGGGCCTGGCAAAGCAACGCCAACAAACCCAGCGATTGGCTGCCCGAGAAGTTCGAATCAACGCAAACGCTGCGCTGGTACATCGACCATTTTGGCTCAGACCTGCTGTTGGTTGTCAGTTGGGAAGGTTGCACGCAAGACGATCCTCGACTGGAAGAACTGGCCAAACGACTCAACGAACCGGTCTACTTCGACGGCGACGAAGCGCTTAAGCCGTTCCGCACCGTCTACACGCCGGAGCGCATGATCCAGCAGTTGACTGAGGAACCTGCGGAACTCAAACGCGCCGAGGCGGAGGATCGGATCCAAGGTTGGCTTGTTGGCCCCAAAACCGAGGGCAAGCTCCGGACCGGCGCCCTGATGGTATCGGTTACGCCCGTCGGTTGGGAGAACCGAGCGGAGACGATCGACTACGTCTTCGAAATGACCCGCGACGTGACCGGGCTACCCGACGAAGAGGTCTATATCGCCGGCACGTTGATCGACAGCGTCGCCATCGACCGAACCAGCCAGCAATCGATGCTCATGCTGGCGGTGACCGCGGTCGTGCTCAGTTTCGTCGTCACCTACGTTTGCCTGCGCAGCGTGCTGCTTGCCTGCATGGTGTTGATGGTGGCGGCCAGTGGCGAGATGCTTGTGCTGGCTTCCGTCTATTTCAGCGGCGACACCATGGACAGCGTGCTTTTGATGGCGCCGGTTCTCGTGCTGATGCTGGGCATCTCCGGCGGCATCCACCTCGTCAACTACTATCGAGATGCGGTCGAGCAATTCGGCCAGCTTCACGCTCCCAAGCGAGCCATGCAATACGGCTGGGTACCCTGTACCCTGGCGGCGGTCACCACGGCGATGGGGCTGATCTCGCTTTGCGTGAGCGACCTCGCTCCCGTACAAAAATTCGGCGCGTATTCATCGAGCGGTGTATTGGCGGGAGTCGGCATGTTGTTTCTTGTGCTGCCTGTGATGCTCGACCAGTTTCCGCCGCAAGGCTGGGCTCGCCACGCCGAAGGAGAACGAGCCAGAACAAAACGCGGCCGCGCTTGGCGCTATCTGTTTCGCTTCGTCGTTATCCAGCGATATCCGATCGTTGCCCTGGCGGGCGTGGCGCTGATTGCCGGCTTCGTCGGCATTCGCGATATCCGCACGACGGCTCGCCTGCACGACATGTTTTACGACGACGCCCGTATCCTCCGCGACTATCACTGGCTCGAAGAGAACATCGGCGGTTTGGTGCCGATGGCGGTCATCCTCCGCGTTCCCGAAGCGGCCCACGCCGACGAACAGTATCCCATGCTCTGGAGTCTGGAGTTAGTGGAAGCCGTCGAGCAGGCCGTTCGCGAGACCGAGGGCGTCGAGACGACAATCTCACCGGTTACGTTCACGCCGAATGTGCCCAAGCCGCCGCAACCGACCGAGCGTTTGAGTTTCCGCAAACTCTCGCGACTGCGGGCGTACGAACGCATCCTCACCAACAATCGCGACCTGCTTGACGACGCGGGTTTTCTGCGAACCGCTGAAGACCACGGCGAGCCAGAAGATCTCTGGCAGATCACGATGCGGGTGTCGGCCAGTTCCGGTTGCGACTACAACGCGGTTTTGCAGCAAATGAAAGATGACATTGACGCGATCATCGCCGACACGCGAATTGCAAAGGACGTCACCATCGAGGTCAAATATTGTGGCGGCCTGCCGATCGTCCAGCAATCGCAAGATCAAATGCTCGAAGACTTGATTATGAGCTTTTTGATCGCGTTCGTGTTCATCGCGGTTGCCATGATCATGGTACTTCGCAGCCCGTTGGCCGGCACATTTTCCATGATCCCCAATATCTTCCCCTGCGTGACCGTGTTCGGCATGATGGGGCTGATGGGTACACGCATCGAAGTCGGTTCGATGATGACCGCCACGGCGGCGATGGGCATCGCGGTCGATGGAACGCTGCACTATCTGACGTGGTTCCGCCGCGGCGTGATGCAAGGGCTGTCGCGCACCGAAGCCGTGCTGCTGGCCTACCGACGTTGCGGGGCGGCGATGTTGCAGACCACTTTGATCTTCAGCCTCGGCATGGCCGTGATGATCTTCAGCCCCTTCGTCCCCTACGCGCGGTTCGGTTGGCTGATGTGCACGCTGCTCTCGGTTGCGCTGATCGGTGATCTGGTCGTCCTGCCCGCCATGCTCGTCAGCCCCTTAGGCCGCGTCTTCGAACCCCGCAAGCGTATCCCCCGCGGCGGCTTGGAAGGAGGGGGCGGAGAGGCAGAAGGGTAGGGGGACAAACGGCGTGGGTTTTCCTCGTTCCCATGCTCCCGCGTGGGAACGCACGCTTGGATGTTCCCGTGTCCAAGTTTACGTCGCATTTCGATTCCAAGATTCCGTGGCAGGAAATGAGCGTGCCTGTCCGCTTTCGTGATGGAGCCCGTTGTTAAAACGGGTAGCTGACGATACGTGGTTAGGCGAGGCAGTGTCGGTCACGGCGCGCATTTGCGCTCGCGCAAAAACGTTTTTCGCCAAGCGACGTGGAAAAAAGTTGGGCGACAATCGGCATTGGAAGGTAGGACTTCTGGGTAGATGTCGCTTTTCGGGACGGCAAACGGTCGCCACATGTCTATTTCTCGACGTTTTTCATCCTGTCGAATTCCCTGGCCGCGACGGCTGTAAAATCGACGACTTATTCTACGGGCGCGGCCGCGATAGTCAATAGTTATTGAGAAAGTGTTTGCAATGAAAATCCAAGCGCATGTTTAAAGCGCGCGCTTAGAACAAGCGATTCAAGCGCTCGTTCGAATTTTCGGGGGATGGCGATCCACAACAAATGAGGGCAACAGAACGTGTCGTCAATGTGAAGATAGGGTGCCCACCGGGGCGATCCCACTTGCAACGGATTGCGCGTTGTCGGTCACGTGATAGAATGGGGCACGATCGGCAAACACCTAGGAAGTCGCCATGGCTTTTGAATTGATCGTACGTTGCCCCCAACCAATTCCGGATGATCTGTACGACCGGTGGCCGAAGTTGCTTTCCGCCCATGGAATCGATTGCCAAATCCATCCCGATTTCTCTGCTCTGACATGGGGTGGCGGTTTTCTGCCATTTAAGATAGCGAAGATACCGAAAGGACTGATAGATGCAGAATTGAAGTCCCCAGCTATCTCTGGCTTTGAAGTCGACTTTGAAGGCAATCAGGCGTTTTTCCGGTCGGCGATGGGGCGTACTACAACCGAGTTTGCCTTGCTTTGTTTGTGCGCGGCGGAATTGGCCATTGAAACGGATGGCGAGTATTTCGATCCTCAGACGGGAGAGGTGTTTCGCGGCGATGAAGCCCGTAGGGCCGCGTCCACTGAGATTACGGCGACTTTGGATTTCGACGGGGCGGCAGATAGAGTTCAATATCCATTTGAAGGTTGGATTTGACGAATTGACTGTGTTGCCGACGCAAACAGTGCGGCAGTCGCGTTCGACAGAAGCCAAGGGTGTAGAAACAGCCATGCCATACGACGAAACGCTCGCAGACCGGATTCGCAAAGTCGTGCGACGGCGCAAGGGGTTTGTCGAGAAGAAGATGTTCGGCGGCGTGGGGTTTCTGCTCAATGGCAACATGTGCGTCGGCGTGTGGAAGAACTCGCTGGTCGTGCGGTTCGACCGTGAGGAACACGAAGCCACGCTCGCGATGGAGCGCGTCAGGCCGTTCGATATCACCGGCCGCGTGATGAAGGGTTGGGCACTGATCGATCCCGAGGGAATCGCGTCCGACGAGATGCTCAAATACTGGATCGAACTGGCCATCGGCTACGTCCGCACGTTGCCAGAGAAATGATTGAACACGTGCGCTGTCCACCCGGTTGAAGGAATGCCGCGTTCGCGCTAAGCTGTCTTCTGTTGCCCGCAATCTCCATCGCATCGGTATCAACGGAGTAGCCATGCCGATCTACGAGTTCTACTGCAAAAAGTGCCACACCGTTTACCGGTTTCTCGCCCGCTCGCGAAGCACAGATAGGTCGCCCAACTGCCCCGATTGCGGCGGCAGCAAGCTTGAAAAGAAGTTTTCTCGATTCGCGATCTCGAAGGGGCAGTCCGATACGGAAGAAAACGCCGACCCCTTCGCGAACGTCGATGAGGCGAAGCTCGAAAAGGCGTTTGCCGAGATGGCCGGCCAGGCCGAGGCAGTGGACGAGGAAGATCCCCGTGCGATGGGCCGCATGATGCGCAAGCTTTGTGAGTCGACCGGCATGAACCTCGGCGAGAATATGGAGGAGGCCCTGCGTCGGATGGAAGCCGGCGAAGACCCCGACCGCATCGACGAGGAGATGGGCGACCTGCTCGACGAAGACGACATCTCGTTCGGCGAACCCGGCGCCAAGCTCAAACACCTGGCCCGTCGCCTCCGCCCGCCCAAGAAGGACGACACGCTCTACGATATGTGAACCGCCCGGTGCCCTGTGTCAACGACGAGAAAAAAGGGGTTCATCGCGGAATTCCGTGTGCGTTTGACTGGTTAGCGGCGGGGCTTGCCCGCGTTCACGTTGATTCACCCTTGATGCCGCATTCTGATGGACAAATAACGCGACGCATGTGTCGTCGCAGGGCGTTGAATTACGCAAGTAGTTGCATGTACTGGAGTTGCGCTTTTGCATCCGGGCAGGATTCCATCGATTTGCCCCTTATCATCCAATGAGGTGCAGATATTCGCCGCTGTGAATCACCCGTCACGCGCCGCATCTTGCGGTTACCGGATTGTCGTGCCACAATTTTGCGCTTGTCCGTTGCGTCAGCAGGTGTGCCACGTCATCGATGCATGCCAGCGTGATGGGCTTTCCTCAGCGGAGTTATGGAAACAATGAAGATCGAACCACTCGGCGACAAAGTGGTTGTCAAACGGCTTGAGGCGGAAGAGACCACGGCCGGCGGGATTGTGCTGCCGGGCTCCGCCCAGGAAAAGCCGCAGCAGGGCCGCGTGCTCTCTGTTGGCGACGGCCGAAGGCTTAATGACGGCTCGGTTGTGCCCTTGCAGGTGAGCGAAGGCGATCGTGTTTTGCTCCCCACTTATGCCGGCTCTGAGATCGTCGTCGACGACCAGGAATTGTTGATTCTTGGTGAAGACAGCATCCTGGCGATCCTCGACTGAGGTGAGGCGATTTTGCCTTCCTCGATGTTCAGTCGCTCGCCTGCTCTCCTATCTATTGACTACAATAGACCAATCGCCGTTGCGCGTGCGATTTGACCAACCGACACAAAAAATGAGGGAATCACCTATGTTGCGAATTACGCTTTGCTGCCTGCTGGCTTTGTCGATCGCCTCGGCTTCCGCCGTTGCCGAACAATCGACCGCCGAAACCTACGAAGCGATGGTTTCCAAGGCGGTCGGCTTTTTGCAGACGAAAGGCCAGGCCGAAGACGGCTCTTACAGTGGCTTCGCCGGCGTTGGCCCGACCGCGATCATCGCCACGGGTATACTTCGGCACGGCCGCAACCCCGACGACCCGTTCGTGGCGAAGAGCATCGAATACGTCAAAAAGCACATTCGCGACGACGGCGGCATTTACACGGAAGGGTCGCTCTACCGCAATTATGAAACCTGTGTCGCGATTCTCTGCCTGGCGGAGGCCAACAAAGACGGCAAGTACGACGAAACGATCAAACGAGCCGACGCCTTCATCAAAGGTATTCAATGGGATGAAGGCGAAGATACCGAGAAAGCCGACCCAGCGTACGGCGGGGCAGGGTACGGAAGACACAAACGCCCCGATCTCTCGAACACCACCTTTTTGATCGACGCCCTCAAAGCCGCCGGCAACACCACAGAAGACGAGGCGATGCAACGTGCCTTGGCTTTTGTTTCGCGCTGCCAAAACCTGGAGTCGGAACACAACACGACCGAACACGCGGCCAAGAATCCAGACGGTGGATTCTACGATACCGCTGCGGCAGGCGGTGAGAGCCAGGCTGGCGAAACTGCCAACGGCGGCCTCCGCAGCTACGCCTCGATGACCTACGCCGGGCTCAAAAGCATGATCTACGCGGGCGTCGGGCCGGAAGATCCGCGCGTCAAAGCGGCCTACACCTGGGCGCAAAAGCACTATGGTCTGGCCGACAATCCTGGCATGGGTGCACAAGGGTTGTACTACTACTACCACACCTTCGCCAAGGCGCTCGACGCCGTCGGCAAGGACAAGATTGTCGATGGCGACGGTCAGGAGCACGACTGGCGGGCCGAGTTGATCGCGGAACTCGCAAAACGCCAGCAGGACGACGGCTCCTGGATCAATAGCGACAGCGACCGTTGGCTCGAAGGCGACCCCAACCTCGTGACGGGTTACGCCCTGCTGGCCCTTTCGTACTGTAAGCCGAAGAGCGAATAAGGTTCTGGCGAGCAGGGGACGAAGCCCCTTGAATCGGCCCAAAAACGGGAGGTTCAGGGTTCCGGTTTGCCACTACTACGCCCATCTATCACCGCTGCTCGGTCAGTTTCAGCGATCCATCCCCACTTCCCCTCGGCCTCTCGCGATGCTAAATTGCGCAATGTGGCTGTGAATGCACCCCCGTTCAGCTTCCTTCGAGATTCTTCCTCTGCGTCGCTTTAGGCGGCTCGCCGCGGACGCTTCTTCGATCACGGTTGAATTGATCGTGTCCTACCCTTTGCTTCTCCCCGTTGGAGTTTGACCAGAGTGTGGCGACTGTGCGATCACAGCCCAACGTTTTTCTTTTTTTTCATGGAGATGTTACGAGTAATGGCACAAGGCACGATCAAAAAACTGGTGTCCGACAAAGGTTTTGGTTTCATCAAGGGCGACAGCGGCGAGTTGTTTTTTCATCACTCCGCCGTCGAAGGAACCTCGTTTGAGGAACTGAGCGAAGGACAAACCGTGGAGTACACGGAAGGTCGTGGGCCCAAGGGTCCTCGCGCCGAGGCCGTCAAGGTCGTCTGAGGCAATCAGAGCACGTTGACAAAACAAAAGAAAAACCTCACCGATTACGGTGGGGTTTTTCGTTTCTTGACTCATCGCTGTTAGTCAATGACGCGACGAAGATTTGACCTCGCGGCAACGAGTCGTTAGTTTAGGGTGCAGGGTTCTGGATCGACATCGCGATCCGGCGATCGGATGAACTGGAAATCGCCCACAACCAATACGAAATAGAATAAGGGAAGACTGCGATGCTGTACCGAAATCAATTCCTTGGCTTGGCTGCACTGGGACTAGTTCTGTGCCTTGCTTCAACACCCCTGTTTGCGGCGGATACCGAGGAGGGATTCACGTCGATCTTCGACGGCAAAACGCTCGAAGGTTGGGATGGCGATCCCAAGCTTTGGTCGGTTGAGGATGGGGCGCTGACCGGCCAGACTTCGGCGGACGATCCCATCCGCCATAATTCGTTCCTGATCTACCGCAAGGACGAACCGGGCGATTTCGAGCTGCGATTCAAGTTCCGTATGGTCGGCGGCAACTCCGGCGTGCAATTCCGTAGCGTCGAGGTCGACAAGTGGGTCATCTCTGGTTACCAGGGCGACTTCGATTCGACAAACCGCTACACCGGCATCCTTTACGAAGAAAAGGGCCGCGGCATTCTCGCCAAGCGCGGCCTGAAAACAACTATCAACGAAGATGGCTCAAAAGAAGTCACCGGCAAAACCGTCGACGAAAAAACGATTGTCGAAAGCTACAACAACGAAGACTGGAACGACTTCACAGTCATCGCCAAGGGGAATCAGATCACCGAGATCCTCAACGGCAACGTGACGGTGGAAGTGACGGACAACCAAAAGGAAAAGCGGCGGATGAAGGGCCTGATCGCTTTTCAGATACACCAGGGCCCACCGATGAAGATCCAATTCAAGGACGTCCGCATTAAGAAGCCGGAGGATGGATCGTAGGGCCTCCGGCCGAAACCATCAATTCAATGGATTCACCCGCGGTTTGTCCTTGCGCCGAAGGCGTTAAGCCACACAGCCCGGGGTTGCGGAGCTACCCCGGGAAGACGGCTGCTAGCACATCCGCTGTGTCTCGTTCTCGCAATCAGCAGTGATTTGTTTCATCGCCGGCCCAGCGCACGCTGTCTGCGCAGCATTTCGCAACACTTTTCTGTGAAAAAGTACCGGTTGTATCGATCATTCTTGTTGGTCAAACCGTAGCTCTGCGCATTAGACAATTCTGATTCGACAAACTCGTCCCTTCGCACCGATCCTAGCGAGGAGGCGATGGTTTCCCGTCGCCTTGGGTTTCACGGTACGGCGTGACCCTGACGGATCGAGTCACCAGGAGCGACGGAGCGTTCCATGCAGGAAGAATACGAACCCACTTGGCGTTATCTCGCGGCTGTGTCGTGTCTGCTGATCTTGTGCATCACAGGCCCGAGATTGTGGAAAGAGTTGAATCCTCCCGCGGAGGAAGACCTGATATCGGTCATGGTCTGTCACGACGCGGCAGCTGAGGAAGTCGACCCTGATGCGGCGGGCGTCTCACCCGCCGCTCACGTCGAGAAAGTGGCTACCGACGATTCGCCGACGCCGCGAGAGGAACTCGCCGAGATGGCGCCCACAGCGGTACCGGCTGAGGCGGAGCCCGCCGTGAGCGATCTGTTCGGTCCTGATGCCGCCGTTGCTCCAGAAGATGTGGGCGCCGTCGACGACGAGTCGACAGCGAATGAATCGGCTGAGTATGGCGCGTTGCCGCTACCACCGGCCGACGATCTTCCGCTGACTCCCGCCGGCGATGAACCGGTCGAGCATCAGATCTCGGATGTTCCTGCCGGCGACGATCCGATCACCCATACGCTGACGGACGATTCTACGGTGGGCGACGGTGTCGCGGTTGACCAAGTCGAACCGATCGATCCTCTTGCCGGTGTGGGTGAGCCTCAGCCGCCATTGCTAAAGCCATGGCCGCGCTCCGCCATATTGCTGGAACGACTGGATCGCCTGGCGCAGTACGATTTCTGTCGTCAGTGGGCGTTGGAAGCCACCGCGCAACTCGAACAACTGCAACAGATCCCGTCACTGGGTTCGCCGGAAGCGAAAGTGACATTGGCCCGACTTCGCACGTTGATCAATCGCGGCGAGAAGTTGGCGTTGTCTCGCGAGTACAGCCCCCAACGCAGCGAATTACTGCGAGCCGGCTATGGCATGGCGCGACGAGTTGATGTGTGGCAGCAGGTGCAGCTAGTTGCTTCTCTGCAACCGTTCTCCCATCCCTTCGATGCTGCAGAACTCGTCGAAGCGATCGACCGAACGGGCGAGTTTTTCCAGGGCCACAACCATGAATCCGCCTGGCACAACTACCTGGTGCTCAAGGATCTGCGCGCTGCCGCCGCCGCCGAAGGCATGGACGAGCCGCGACGGGAGTTGGCCTACTCCGTTTTGCGACGCATCGAGTCGACCGATCTGACCGACGGGCAGCAGCGCATCGTTCGTAATCGCGAGATTCGCGAGTTGCACCGATGCCTGCGCCATTGGGTTTATTTGCCTGTCGACGGTGCTGAGTTGCTCGCCGTGTTGGAGGACCTGGAGTTGAGCAACGGCGTCACCGAAGCTCGCAAATTGGCCCGGCAGTGGCAGGCGTTGCGATTCGCGCCGGAGCGAGAGACGATCGAACTCGCCCGCAGGATCGATGTGCACTATCGCAATGCGAACATTCGAGTAGCGGTTTCTGAAGACCTGATCAACCAATTGATGCCTGAACAGGCGGACGAAGAGGGCGAGGTGGCCGACCAGATCCTGGGTACACCGGTCTACGGTCAGCAAAGGACATCGACCCAGGTCTCCGTACGGTTGCAACCAGACCCGCACCGTTGGAGGTTCGACATCGAAGCTCGCGGCAACGTCGACGCCGACACGGCCGCCAACCATCGAGGCATCACGTTCTTCAGTCGCGGCAATTCACGGTTCTTGGCGCGAAAACCATTGGCCATTGATCGAAGGGGCGTACAGATGTCGGCCGCGCTGGCCCGCGCCGAGACCGACACTGATCTGATCGACATCGACACCAACTACGACGGTATGCCGTTGTTTGGCGGGATGGTGCGAAACATCGCTCGCAACCAACACAATGCCCGCCAGTGGGATGCCGAGGCCGAGGTCGAAGATCGCGTCTCGTTCGAGGCTCGACAACGTCTGGACAAAGAGGTCGATGTGCAACTCGCCTCGCTCGAACAAGAGTTCCAGGACAAGATCCTCACGCCGCTCAAGCGACTGAAGCTTGATCCCACGCCAACCGACATGTACACCACCAACGAACGTCTC
>Ga0180435_10005498_pt1 | contig 12308 bp, 8 predicted proteins | sample SS_ome_3_FD_132467 | JGI IMG/M metagenome (GOLD analysis project Ga0180435, IMG submission 132467) | Hypersaline lake sediment archaeal communities from the Salton Sea, California, USA - SS_3_S_1 metaG | ecosystem: Environmental > Aquatic > Non-marine Saline and Alkaline > Hypersaline > Sediment...
ATCAAATAGCCGGGGTCAGATAGCAATCGTTTGTAATGTCAGGGCACAACGGTATCTGACGTGACCCGCTATTGTTTTTTAATTCATGCGATGGCGGAAAAGCCAGGTCGCAAAACTGAGTGTGACAAAAGCAATAATCAGCATCGGCCAGTAATAGCGTGACACCAGGTCGTAGCTGTACCCCTCCAGGAACACGCCGCGCAGGATGATCAGGAAATAACGCAGCGGGTCAGCATAGGTCAGAAGCTGCACTGCATAGGGCATATTCTCGATCGGCGTTGCGAAGCCGGAAAGGATAACTGCCGGTACCATGAACAGGAACGCGCCGAGCATGGCCTGCTGTTGAGTCAATGCCAGTGATGAAATCATCAGGCCGACACCAACACCGGAGAGAACGAAAAAGAACATACCCAGGTACAGCGCGCCCAGGCTGCCACGCAAGGGGATGTCGAACCAGTAGATCGCCATGGCAAGAATGAATGAACCTTCGAGCACACCGATCAGGATGCCGGGAAATGATTTACCGATAAGTATCTCTATCGGCCGCAATGGTGTGACGAGCAGCTGATCGAAAGTCCCGGCCTCGCGTTCACGCGCCACCGACAGGGCAGTGACGATGGTAGTGATCACCATCGACAGCACACCGACAAGACCTGGCACGATAAACCAGCGCGAGACCAGGTTGGCGTTGAACCAGGGGCGTACGGTAACAGTGGCCGGGGGGGCAGGCCGGTTATGACGTTTGGCCCAGTCGATGTTGAAGTCCCTGACGATGTTGCCGACATAACCCTGCGCCAGTAACGCAGTATTGGAGTTTCTACCGTCGATAAGCAGTTGCACGCTGGCGGAACGGCCGCTGAGTAAGTTCGCGGCGAAGCGTGGTCCGATGTGCATGACCATGAGCACATCCCGGTTGTCTATGAGGGGGGTGATCTGGTGTTCGCTGTCGATATAACCATGTAGGGTAAAACTCGGCGAGTTAATCACGTGTGCAATAAATTCGCGGGAAGCGGCGCTTCTGTCTTCGTTGTAGACAGCGATAGGGACATTGTTGAGATCAAAGGTTGCCGCGTAGCCGAATATCAGCAACTGCAGAATGGGCGGCCCGATCAGTACGATACGGCTGCGTTTATCCTTGAGTACGGCGAGCAGTTCCTTGGCCGCGAGTGCGATGATACGTTGCAGGGAGTGCTTCATGATGATAGTCCTGGCTGCTATAGTCTCTGGCTAGTCCAGACGCTTGCGTGCATTTCGACGGGCGATGCCAAGGAATAACAACATCATCAACAGCAAGGCCGCACTATTGCTGAGCAAGACCGGCCAGATATCACCGGCCATGAATACGGTCTGCAGGATGGCGACGAAATAGCGGGCGGGTACGATGTGAGTGATGATCTGTACAGGTTCGGGCATGGAGCCGATATGAAAGATAAAGCCGGATAGCATAAATGCCGGCAGAAATGTTGCGACCAGTGCAACCTGGCCGGCCACAAACTGACTGCGAGCGACACTGGAGATCAACAGGCCCATGCCGAGTGCTACCATCATGTACAGGGCCGAGGTGGCGGTGAGCACAAGAAAGGACCCTTGCAATGGCACTTTAAAGAGCAGCTGAGCCATGGCCAGTGTCAGCAGCATGCCACCCATGCCGAGTACAAAATACGGTACCAGTTTGCCGACTGTGATTTCCCACAGACGTATCGGTGTAACCATCAGTACTTCCATGGTGCCGCGCTCCCATTCTCGGGCGACGACCATGGAGGTCAACATGGCACCGGTCAGCGTCATGATGATGGCGATCAGGCCGGGTACCAGAAAGTTACGGCTGTTTACCGCGGGATTGAACCAGATACGGGGCTGCAAAACGACGGGCATTTTGAGTTCATGGCCATGATCGCGCGCATAACTGGTTAACCAGGTTTGCCAGAGACCCTCGATATAGCCCTGGGTAATACGCGCCTGGTTGGCATCGACGCCATTGACGAACACGCCGATCGCTGCATCGTCAGCAAGCAGCAAACGCGAACTGAAATCATTGCGTAACCATACAATACCATCCACTTCGTGCGCTTCCAGGGAACGCTCTGCCTGCTGGATATTCTGAAACTCTACCGGTAAAAAATACTCGGAATGCTGAAATGCACCAGTCAGGCTGGCGGTGTTTGCGTCGGCATGCTCAACCACGAGTGCGATACGCACATGCTTGGCATCGAGTGATACGCCATAACCGAACAACAACAGCAGTACCAGTGGCAGGACAATGGCTATGGCGATGCTGGACGGATCGCGCAGCACCTGCAGGCTTTCCTTGCGAATCATGGCGCGTAAGCGCATCCGGGTTGCGGCAGCGGGGGTCATCAGCTTGCAGCCCCTGTCTGTTCTCGGCCTTCGATCAAACCGATAAAGGCGTCTTCCATGCTGGGGCTTGGTGTTTCGGCGGTGCGGAAACGGGTTTTTAATTCCTCAGGCGTGCCCTGTGCCAGTTCTTCACCATCGGCCATGATCACAAGGCGATCGCAATAGTCGGCCTCTGCCATAAAATGTGTGGTGACAAGCACGGTAATACCGGACTCCGCGAGAGCATTGATACGCTGCCAGAATTCGCGGCGGGCAAGAGGGTCGACACCCGAGGTCGGTTCGTCCAGGAACAGGATGTCCGGTTCGTGCAATAGTGCAACGGCGAGAGCCATGCGTTGTTTGAAGCCCAGCGGTAAATCACCGCTGTTGATATTCGCGTATTCAGCAAGATCAAATGTTTCCAGCGCCCAGTCGATACGCTGCCTGCGTTGTGCCCGGTTCAGTCCGTAAGCATTGGCGAAAAACTTCAGGTTCTCGGTGACGGTGAGATTGGCATACAGTGAAAAGCGTTGCGCCATGTAACCCAGACGGCTGCGTGCATCTGCAGCAGCGCGACGCAGGTCACGGCCGGCGACGGTTAATTCGCCGGCGGTAGCAGGCAGCAATCCGCACAACATGCGAAAAGTAGTCGATTTGCCGGCGCCATTTGCGCCGAGCAGACCGAACACTTCACCGCCTGAGACACTGAAGCTGATGCCCTTGACAGCAAAAAATTCGCCAAAACGTTTCTGTACGCTGTTGACCTCAATCACGGCTGCATTCGACGCTTCTGTTTTTACGCGCAGCTTTAGCTCGGATCGCATGGTATCCTGCTGATGCTTCAGGCGCGCCACGAAGGCGTCTTCAAAAACCGGTGGCACTGCTTTCACCTGCAGATCGGTAACATCGTTAAATGCCGCGGTAAATTCCGGTGTTGCTGTCGCACCTGGAGCTGCTGTTTCGCCCGGCGCGCCTCGTTCACCCGCAATACCTGTTTCAGAAGTAATAACGCGTATATTTTCGTTATCGATTACCGCATCGAGAATACCGGGTGCGTTGCCGAGCCGACGTTGCAGGCTGCGTTTGCGTAACGACGGCGCGTTGATATGGAAGGTGCGGCCCTGCATGGTCGCACTGAAATATCCCGGGCTGCCCTGATCGAGTACCTCACCCGCATGCATCAGAACGATATCGTCGCATCGTTCAGCCTCGTCCAGGTAGGCGGTACTCAGCAGCACGCTGATACCTTCCTGTTCTACCAGGCGGTAAATGATAGCCCACAACTCGCGGCGCGATACCGGATCCACGCCGGCAGTGGGTTCGTCGAGCAGCAGCAGGCGAGGCGTTCGCACCAGGCTGCAGGCGAGGCCAAGTTTCTGTTTCATGCCACCGGATAAACGCCCGGCAAGGCGCCTGGTGAACGGCGCGAGTTTGGTCATATGCATCAATTCTTCATAACGCGCCTTACGTAGCTGCAATTCGACACCCTGCAGGTCGGCGTATAGATCCAGGTTCTCCTGCACACTGAGATCTTCATATAGACCGAAATGTTGTGGCATGTAACCGATAGCAGCCTGGGCTTGCAAGGGTGATGCCACGACGTCGATGCCCTGTACCATCAGCTTGCCGGTGTCGGGTAATAACAGGCCTGCTGCAAGGCGCATGGTGGTAGTTTTACCGGCACCATCAGGCCCGATCAGCCCGCAGATCTTTCCAGGCTGTGCGCTGAAGCTGATGTCGTTCAGCGCTTTCACCGTGGCATCCTCTTCACCGAAGGTCCTGCTTACATTTTCAAACATCAATGCCGGGGAGGTCGCCATGGTTGTTACTCTCGGGTTGTTATTCTGGTGGTATGCCTGTCGGCATCTCAGCTTGTGCGCAGGGTTGTCGCGGTTGCGGGGGTGGGCTCGCCTGATTCAACGGGATGCTGACCGTGGCAGGCATACCCAGACGTAATTCGAATTGTGGATTGCACACGAACACGCGTGCCTGGTAGACCAGACGGGTACGTAATTCCGGTGTTTCGATATTTTTTGGCGTGAACTCGGCGGTGGGGGAAATGGATCCGACCCAGCCATGGTAAACCTTACCCGGATAACTGTCGGTGGTAATGTGGGCGATGGCGCCGGGTTTGATACGACCGAGTTCGGTCTCGGGCAGGTAGGTCCTTATCCACAGAGGCTCCAGAGAGGCGAGCGTGATAGCCGGCGATTGCGGCGTAACAAAATCGCCGATTTCGACGATGCGTTCACGCACCACGCCATCGAATGGTGCATATAGCTCGGTATCCTTAACTGCTTCAGTCATTTCCACTACCGCGGCCTTGCTGGCATCCACCCGGGCAGCAGCGGCGCGGCTTCTGGCTTCGGCTTCGTCGGCATCTTTTGGGCTGGCAAGGTTGTCTTTTAACAGTGCCTTGATGCGGGCATAGCTCAGTTCTGCGGCATGTGCTTCCGCTTTGGCGGCGACAACTTCAGCCCTGACGCGAGCCAGTGAGGCCTGCAGCCGGTCGGTATGCAGGCGCGCAAGTAACTGGCCTTTCACCACTCGGTCGCCTTCGTCTACCAGAATCTGGTCTACGTGTTCATTGCCGTTAAACGCCAGTCGGGATTCGCGAATATCGACATTTCCATAAAGCACCAGTGTATCTGACGGTACCGCTTCATTGCCGGATTGCTGCCACCAGTAAAAGCCGCCTGCGGCCATGGCAAGAATCAGCACTATGATCAACAGGCGCACTTTCATTTATAAAACCTCATTTGTTTTCATAATCCCCGTGTTTTCAGGCAGCATAAAAAGACTGCAGGGTTTGGCTGGTGGATGCACAGTTAAAACTGAAATAAATCCCTGAATGAAACTGCTACAAGCATAACAATATTATAATCTGCTGAATATAATCAACTGAGGTGCGTCCGGGAGATTCATTTGACCTGGCGATTTCGTTGTCTACTGAAAATGACAGATGTTTCTATTCTGGACGGAATATCACATTATGAACATGAAAATATCTCCCGATAATATCGAATTGGCTTGCCCTGAAACCGAGATTTATCATCGCCTGCTGTCGCTGGACGGCAAGCATATACTCGAGCTTGGTTGTGGCAGTGCGGTGATTACCCGTGATATCGCTGAAACAGGTGAGAACCGCAGGGTTACCGCGCTTGAGGTCGATGAGATCGCGCACGCGAACAACCTGCAGATCACTGATCTGCCAAATGTCGAGTTCATGCTCGCCGGTGCGGAGGATATTCCTCTGGGCGATGAAACGGTCGACATCGCGTTCATGTTCAAGTCGCTACACCATGTGCCGGTGGATCTGATGGGGCAGGCCATGCATGAGATACGACGCGTGCTGAAACCGGGCGGGCAGCTTTACGTTTCTGAGCCGGTGTTCGCGGGGGACTTCAATGAGATCCTGCGCCTGTTCCACGACGAGAGCGCCGTGCGCGAGGCCGCGTTTGCGACCCTGCAAGAAGCAGTTGAAGGCGGGCTGTTCGGACTGGTCGAGGAACTGTTCTTCCTCTCGCCGATGGTGTTCGAAAGTTTCGAGGACTTCGAAAACAGGGTTATCAAGGTCACTCATACGCACCACGAACTGGCCGATGATCTATACGCCTGCGTAAAGCAGAAGTTCATGGAACAGGCAGACGAGAACGGTGTACGTCGTTTTGACATGCCGATGCGCGTTGATTTGCTGGCGAAATCATAGCCGCCCCGAGCGGCATAATCCGGTAAACATGGCCAGGCCTTAAGTCCGGTTCATGCGTACTGTCTCATAGTCTCCAGTTCTTCAGACAGCGAGCCGGGAATCCTGCATACTTGGTGCATTTGCCCTGAACATCTGTTCGTTATTACATAGCAAGCGGGTGGTGCGTGAACCGAAAGCGACGAGTGCGCCGGGATGTGGATTTCGCGACATCGCCCGGTCTGCTTCGCGCTCGATTTTACGGGGTGATGCGCATGCTTCCTGTGGGTGCGATTCAAGGTTTGCGCTGCCTGACAGGTGGTCGTCTCGAGCGCCAGCCGCTGAGGTCTCGATACCACATATCGATTACCGAGCCCGGCTGATGGCCGTAAGCAGGACCCTGCAGGGTTGTCAGTCATCAACCGGTTGGTCAAACCAGAGTAACCGGCGATACAAAACCGGGTGGCTTTAACGCCAGCACTGAGCAAGTCAGTTGATCTAGAATGGACTCGGCGGTATTCCCGATGATGAAACCGGGAATACCCGTTCGGCCGACCGTGCCCATTACAACCAGATCTGCTTGCAGTTGCTTTACCAGCGTGGGTATGGCTTTGCTTGCCGAACCTGTTGGTAAGTGAACCCGGGGGGATAGGTATGCATAAGTATCGGCACCGAGCGATTCACGAAGTCTGCGGGTGATGTTACCCATGTAGCTGGTGTGGTATGCGCGCACGTCCTCGATCATGTTCATCTCGGTCATATCGGGGTTGTCAGACCATAGTCCCGCAAAGCCTGCCTCGGGCGCATCACAGGCATGTACAAGATGCAAGTCGGCAAAGTCAGACAGTGCCAGGGAGCTGGAAAGGCCTAATATTGCCTCGTTAAGAAGAGTGGCGTCTGTATCAGGGGTGTAGGGATCAAAATCAACTGCAGCCACGATACACTCGTAGTTGCTTTTCTCATCCGGCTTCATCAGCCAAACAGGGCAGGGACATTTTCGCAACAGGTGCATATCTTCGCTACCGAACAGACGGTCAATCCAGTCCGGGTTTTCCGATGGTTTGATGACCAGGTCGTAATCATGTCGCAACACGGCACGGATTATCTCCAGAAATTTCGTACCCACCAGAACCGTGACCGTTGGCTGCAGTTGTGACCTGTAGGCTACTATCAGGGCATCCAGCTCCGCTCGTCGTTTGTCTGTCGCCGCTTTCATTAAATCAGTGGCGTTCATATTACCGTGCGAAGTCCTGATAGTTGCTGCTTGCTCTGGTACGACATCGATCACAGTGAGGTCTGCCTGGTTATTCTGTGCAAGCGATACGGCGCGGGCTATGGCGTTATCCTGGGTGACCGTGAGTTCGGACACATAAAGAATATTTTTAAACCGTTTCATATCTGTTCTCCTTGAGCCGGTACCTTGGGTGTCAATGGCATGATTCGCATGGCGGCTTCTTTTGCTGCATCAGAATAGGGGATCAGCACAAGGTCCACACCTTCCTGCTCGAACAGGATTTTGTCGTGCTGGCTGGAGGTCGCTATGGCGATTTTGCCGCTATAGTTTTGCTGGCGCAGACCATGCAGCAACATTCGGTTTATTGACCGGTCGCGCACAGTACTGACGACCCAGCGTACACGCGGCAGTGGCAGGGTCGCGACAAACTCCGGATCTTCTGCATCGCCGTAGTGGACTCGATAGCCTTCACGTGTATGGTGCTGAACAACGGTGGGATCGAAATCAACGGCCAGTACACGACAATCCATACCGCGGAGGTTGTCCAGCAATGCGGCACCATAGCGACCGAGTCCAATCAGAAGCACATCCACATTATCACCGGAATCCAGCGGACTATCGATCTCCCGATGAGGAACCTTGCGTTCGAAAACCGAAAGCCAGGGGGCAAGATGCTCATAGATGATATGAGAGTACAGGATCATGTAGGTGGACGCGCTGATGGTTATCAGCCCTACGAGGGTAATTAAGCCCACGGTTTCCGGCTGCAGGTGACCCAGGCTCAGACCGAGTGCCGCCAGGATCAGGGAGAATTCACTGATCTGGGCTACTGTCAGTCCGGCAAGGAAGCCGGTCCGCTTCCTGTAACCCATGTATCCCATGATGACCATCACAATAAGCGGATTACCAATGAGTACAAAAACTGAGAATATCAGCGAGGCGCCCAGTTGTGCGCCAAGTGTGCTGAAATCCAGCGTTGATCCCAACTCGATGAAGAAAAAGAGTAATAGAAAATCACGCAGACTGACCAGGCGTGCAGCCACCTGTTCGCGGTAGTGGGTGGAAGCAATGGAAACACCGGCAAGGAAGGCACCTACTTCTTTGCTGAAGCCAAGGGCATCGCCGGCCATGGCGCCCAGTACCGCCCAGGCGATGGCAAACAACATTAATAACTCTGATGAGTGTGCCAGCCGATGTAACAGTCCAGGCAAGATATAACGCATCAGCAGGGCTACTGACAGCAACATGGCTGCACCCTTGAGCAGAATCTGCAGGGTTTCCCGGCCGACATGAACCCCATCGCCGGATTCTCCAAAGGCAGTGAGACCAATCATCACCAGTACCACCACGATATCCTGTACGATCAGAAATCCAACCGCAATGCGGCCATGCAGAGCATCCACTTCACGTTTGTCGGAGAGCAGTTTGACAATGATGATCGTACTGGAGAAAGTAAGCGCCACCGCAACATATAAGGCGGTCACAGGCGACATGCCCAGCGTCAGCGCAATCAGGTAGCCCACCACCGAGGTGAAGACCACCTGACCCAGACCGGTGAGCAGTGCGACCGGTCCCACAGTGCGGATGATGTGCAGATCGAGCTTGAGCCCCACCACGAACAGCAGCAATGCGATTCCGAGTCGGGCAAACAATTCGATCTCGCTGCTCTGCAGTACTAAGCCAAACCCGGATGGCCCCAGTAAGACGCCGACGGCAATAAAGGCTACGATCAACGGTTGCCGCAACAACAATGCCAGGGCGCCGCCGGCAGCAGCCAGCCCCAGGATTGCACCGACCTGGTAGAAGATATTATCGAACATGACTGACAATACAGCGTATTTGCAGGTGTGCGGATCGCTTCCGTAATAACATCATTCAGCTGCCTTACGTCTGAGCATCAAGCGAAGCTGTTTTTCCGATTCGATGAGAATAAAGAACATAATGCCAATGGCAACAATCAGTATCCCGTCAAACCATGGTACCGCTCTGGTGGAAAACACCTGCTGCAGCGGTGGCCAATAGGTAATGGCAAACTGAGCCAGGGTGACAATGAGTACACACCACCAGACGACGGGCGTGGCGCGTACAGCTTGCAGGGTGAGTGATGTACCGTAGATATTGCGGATGAAAAACAGATGGAATATTTCCAGTACCACCAGAGTGTTCAGCGCGATTGTGCTTGCAAGTGCTTGTGAATAACCCTGGTCAATGGCATGGCTATACATTCCGAATACGGCCACCAGGAACAGGCTGGATACTAAAATGATGTGCCAGATCAGCTCGCCGTTCAGCAGTGGCTCATTCTGTGGTCGTGGCGGACGCCGCATGGTATTGGCCTCGGTCGGCTCGAAGGCCAGCGCAATACCCAGTGTGATAGCGGTAATCAGGTTGACCCACAAAATCTGCACAGGCGAGATGGGTAGCGACATGCCGAGAAACAGTGCCACCATGATGGTCATGGACTCGCCGGCATTGGTGGGCAGGGTCCAGCTGATGACTTTCTTGATATTGTCGTACACCGTACGACCCTCGCGCACGGCTGCAGCGATGGAGGCAAAATTGTCATCCGCGAGCACCAGTTCGGCAGCTTCCTTTGCAGCTGCACTGCCTTTTTGTCCCATGGCGATCCCGGTATCAGCGCGTTTCAGTGCGGGTGCATCGTTCACGCCATCCCCGGTCATGGCCACCGTAAGGCCATGCGATTGCAGTGCGGTGACCAGGCGCAGCTTATGCTCGGGACTGGTGCGGGCAAACACATCGTTGCTCATGACCGCGGCAGCCAGTCCGACGTCGTCCATGCCTTCCAGCTCGGCGCCGGTTAACACGCCCTCAGGATTCGTCAGGCCGATTTGTTGCGCAATTGCCGCGGCAGTGCGTGCATGATCGCCGGTGATCATCTTGATTCTGATGCCTGCCTGGTGGCATTCCTTGACCGCTGTGATGGCTTCGGGGCGTGGCGGATCGATCAGACCAACCAGTCCGATCAATATCAGCTGGCCATCAATATCGGTATTATTCAGCACCACATGATCCTGTGGCATCGGCCGTGTAGCCAGCGCCAGCACGCGTTGTCCACGGGCTGCGATCTGCTCAACCAGTCGATGCCAGTAGTCTGCATCCAGTGCCTTGCTACCGCCGTCAGGCTTACGCTGACTGGCACACATGCCGATGACGCGTTCAGGCGCGCCTTTGACATGGATCCAGGCATGGCCCTCATGGTCGTGATGCAGCACCGCCATGTAGCGGTGTGCTGCATCGAAGGGGATGATGTCGGTACGCCGCCAGTCGGTGAAAGGTTCGGGGCCCTGGCGCATGATCTTTGCGGCAAGCGCCATCAATGCGCCTTCCATGGGATCGCCTTCGACCTGCCAGTTATCCGCCCGGTAATGCAGGCTGGCATCATTGCACAGCGCTGAAGCACGTGCGAATTCCTGCAGTACTGTTTCTGCTAAGAGTTGACTGTTATTATCATCATAAGGCTGGATATCACCTTCGGGTTCATAACCGTTCCCGGTGACGGTACAGGTCTGGTCGGGGCTTGCGAGTGTTGCCACCATCATCTCGTTACGTGTCAGGGTGCCGGTTTTGTCACTACAAATAACCGATACCGAGCCCAGCGATTCGATGGCCGGCAGACGGCGCACGATGGCATTGCGCCGCGCCATGGCCTGGACACCCACCGCCAGTGTAATTGTCAGCACGGCTGGCAGTCCTTCGGGAATGGCAGCGACAGAGAGTCCGACTACTGCCATGAACATCTCGACAAACGGCATATGCCCGATGAAATAGCCGTATGCCAGAAGCAATGTCGCGAGCAGCAGAATCAGTACAGTCAGCCAGCGGGCAAAACTGTCCATCTGCCGGACCAGCGGTGTGGTCAATGACACTACCCGGGACAACATACCGCTGATTTGTCCTATCTCCGTTGACGCACCAGTGGCAACCACCACCCCGCGCCCGGCACCACCAGTGACAAGTGTGCCGCTGAAGGCCATACAGGTCCTGTCGCCAATGGACGCTTCGGCATTCACGGGTTGAGTAGTCTTGTCTACCGGTACCGATTCGCCGGTCAGGATCGCTTCATCTATCCTGAGGCCGCTTGCCTCTATCAATCGTAGATCCGCGGGCACCTTCTCACCTGCCTCTAGCAGGATAATGTCGCCGGGTACGATCAGGGCGCTGTCCATACTTTGGCGTTTGCCATTGCGAAGTACTGCTGATCTGGGTGCCAGCATCTGGCGAATAGCATCCATTGCCTGCTCGGCCCGACCTTCCTGAACAAAGCCGATAATCGCATTGGCAAATACCACGGCCAGGATCACACCCATGTCGATGAAATGACCGAGGCTTGCCGTGATCACCGCCGAGCCCAGCAGGACATAGATCAGTACATTGTGAAAATGCGACAGGAAGCGCAGGATAGGGTGCCGGCGCGGCGTCTCCGGCAGCCGATTCTCACCATGCTGTTGCAGCCGGGCGGTTGCTTCGGTGTCCGATAGCCCGGTTGCATCACTGCTCATCGCGGAAAGCGCCTGGTCGGTCGAGCGGGAATGCAGGCTGGATTGCTGAGTCATATAGCTACACTCATTCGGGCAACGATGTATTAAACGACTGATGAAAACAACACAGCTGCCATTACAACACCTATTCACCCAAACATAAATAAGGTTTTTCTGGTATGGCAATTCGTTTTTTTCGTGGATACGAAAACTTGTTTTTTCATTGTTGCAATGAGAGGGAGTCGAAAGTGGACGGTGATGTTTCAGTAGTGCAATGATGTGTTATCCAGGGTGATGAAACTCGTCGATTGCCGCTGTTGCCTCGATCAGCCATGTGAAGACCGCTTGGAAAAGTCGTATAACGGGGCAATTCAAGAATCAATTAGATTTTCGGGGAGCAGGCTGCTGATGATAAAGTATCGTAAACAGTCAAGCAGCTATTTCCGAACGTGCTGTCATCCGTGGTGTCAGCGCATGCGGCGACTGGAAGAACATTGAAAATAAAGTACTTTTCAGCTTCGTTTACAATCGAGTGGGAGTGATCGATACTGGC
>Ga0180435_10005499_pt1 | contig 12305 bp, 15 predicted proteins | sample SS_ome_3_FD_132467 | JGI IMG/M metagenome (GOLD analysis project Ga0180435, IMG submission 132467) | Hypersaline lake sediment archaeal communities from the Salton Sea, California, USA - SS_3_S_1 metaG | ecosystem: Environmental > Aquatic > Non-marine Saline and Alkaline > Hypersaline >...
GTTATTGCAAGAGTTGTTGATGATGATAGGGTTGAAATATTATTAATACAAAGAGCGTCTGATGATCATTGGCCTCTTCATTGGGAATTTCCTCGTGGGAAATGTGATAAACCAATCGGAGAAGATTTAATTCATTGTTTAAAAAGGGAAGTAAAAGAAGAAACTGGTCTTGATATAAAAGCAATTGAAAAAGTTGACGTTCATGAATATCTTGCAGAAGGCGGTAAAAGAAAAACATATTGTCATAATTATTTATGTATAATGAAAAATCCAGACCAACCGATTAAATTATCAAAAGAACATGATAATTATAAATGGATTACTGAGTTAGGGGAGGTTGAGTTAATGGTAATGCCAGAGCAAAAGAAAACATTAGAAAAAGTATTAAATACTGATAGATCTATTGTTTCTTATCCACATAATGATGAAAACCAAACAATTGAAGAATATTTAAAATATCTTGATGAGATAGCTTTAACTCCTATTGCTGGGGTATATTTTGGTGCTATGTTAGCAAAATTAGCTCATGATTTTTATCAACAAAATTATTCAAAATTTGCAAAGGAATGTAAAGGACTTCCAGCTACAGAAAAAACTATTTGTATGTTAGATGCTAAAACAAAAGCGAAACAAATGGAAGTAAATAAATTAAAAAGTGCTATGGCGAAGTGTTCCAAAGCTAGAAAACCAGATAAATGTAAGAAAAAATTAACAAATAAAATCAATCAAGCGGCAGCAACAATGAAACTTACTAAAAATAGAATGTTGGCATTGAAAAGAAGATAATATGAATAAAATAAAATTGATTATAAAAGAAAAAGGTAGGTATGTTAATATACCTGGAATTCCTGAGTTTAGAAGTCCTGCTAAAGTTGATGTAACTAAGATTAAGCTATCGTTATTAATACCATCTTTACATAGTTGTGGTATTGTTAATTATGAATTAGTTTCTACTGATAATAAAGGACAAACTGTTTATTCTGGAGAAGAACTTCAACCTCCAGAAAAGAAACAAAAAGATAATGAATTAAATAATCGATTAGATAGGGTTGAAAGTTTATTATTAAAATTAGTTTCAGATGAATCAAGTCATAAAGGTAATTCTTCGGAACAAATTACTAATAGACTGAATCGTATTGAAAGAATGATAAGAAAAGGTCAAAAAATTGTTTATCATGAAGTTTCTTCTGATAAATCACCGAAAATTGAAGAACTTGACGATGATAAATTTATACCTGAAATAGATGTAAGCGAAATGCAACTTAGTGGCAAAACAACAGTAGTTGTTGGTGAAAAATCAGATGAAGATGTTAATGATGCTGTTGATTTGTTATCTAGTTTGACAAAGAATGGAGGTAAGTAATGGCTGAAGATAAAGTGAAAGAAAGTAGTATAGTTTCTGTAGGACTTGATTGCGGAACAATGCATCTCGTCTGTTCAAGATCTGATTCTGATGAAATCAAGGTTACAAGAAATGTTTTCTTGCCAGTTGACAAGGATGATATTAGTCTTACAAAATTAAGTGAGATTAGTTATGTAAAAAGCGATGATGATGAACTTTTTATTATCGGTTCAGATGCATTTGAATTTGCAAATTTATTTGGCCAAGCTGTTTCAAGACCGATGGAAAAAGGGTTAATTTCCCCCAAAGAATTATCAGCAATTGACGTATTGACATTAATGATAAAGGATTTAATTGGTGATACTAAAAATAAAGAAGTTTATTGTTCATATTCGATACCTGCTGAAGCAATTGACGAAGGACGATCTGTAACATATCATGAAAATGTTTTTGCTAGAATATTGAATAGTTTGGGTGTGAATCATGTTTCGGTCAATGAAGCAATGGCTATTATATACTCTGAATGTGCTGCCGAGAAATTCAGTGGAATTGGTATTAGCTTTGGCGCTGGTATGGCAAATATTGCCATTTCATATAAGGGTATTGAAGCTCATACATTTTCGACTGCTAGGGCTGGTGACTGGATTGATAGACAGGTTGCCGAAGCATTAGCAATGATACCAAATAGAGTTACAAATTTAAAAGAAAAATATATGAAGCTTACAGGCGAAGTTTCAATCAAAAACAAAAAGACAAAAAGAGTTTTAGAAGCATTATATTATTATCATAAAGCTCTTATTGAATATACAGTTAAAAAGATAATTGAAGAATTTGATGAAAAGGTTGATATTGAAGTAGATGAAGAAATTCCAATTGTTGTTTCAGGCGGTACAAGTATGCCAGAAGGTTTTGTTGATCTTTTCAAAAATGTAATATCAAATTACGAACTTCCATTTGAAGTATCAGAGATAAGGAGTGCAAAAAATCCATTGACCGCAGTATCAAATGGTCTTTTGGTAAGAACTATTGCAGATGTCAAAGGGAAGTAACGAGGATAAATAAAATGGGTTTTACTGTCGGATGGAATACTAATTGCAGTGGACATTTTTTTATAAAACCACAAAATATTATGAAGTTGAAAAAAATGTATCCAAAAGCAAAAATAACTGCTAACAGAGACGAAATAATAGTAGAATGTAATCCAGATGTTTATGATAAATGGATTATACTTTTTGAAATATCTGTTGATCGTTATACTAATAGTGAAATTGATTTAGATGTTTCTCATCCAATAACATTTTTTACAACATTATATACACATTTATATTTTGGGTGTTCACCTTATTTAGAAAAAGGATATAATAAAATTACAAAATATGATTGGACTGTTAAAGAGATATTAAAGGAAGCTCTTTCATTTTTTAAAGAGGCTGGCCATAATGTTGATCAAAAAATTCTAAAGAAAACAGTCAAAATATTTTATGGTAAAAATAGGAAATAAATACTATGAGCATACAAAAAAATATTGAGCTGATGGAGCAAATGGTTGACGATGTTTTGTTAGAACAATTCAATCCATCTATGGAAACTGCTCGAATTAAGGGAGAAGCTAATGTAGAATGGACTGGTTGTTTTGAAAGAAGATGTGAACAATCAGAAGATAAATTTGACAGAACTTTATGTAAGGAACAGTGTAAAAGAGATTCAGCACAAGAAGCTCTTGGCAAGGTGAGGGGTCTTGTGGGGTTCTGCAACAAAGCTAAAAGTCCAAAAGGATGTGTTGATGCAGTGAACAGAACTGCGGATGCATGGAATAACAGAATTAGAAGGATTGATGATCGAATCGCCAATTTAAAAAGAGAGTTAGCCAAATACCGAGCAAAACAGGCAGGGAGATAATTACAATGACTAATTTAGATTCAATATATAATTTAGTTGATGCCATATTAACTGAAACCAAAAAATGTCCAGAAGGATATAGGTGGTGAAAGATTCAAAAGAAATGTGTCCCGGCGGGACAAAAAGGACATGGAAAAGGTTTAGCAAGAGGAGCTGGCAAAGGACCAATGGGAAAACCACAAAAAGAATCAATGGTTGATGAATGTGATATGGATGCTGGCGATACAAATGCTATGCAAAATAGTCCATCAGAAGAACCAGAGGAAGAATTAGCAAGAGCTCATCAAGATATTGCTGGTTATGGTGATCCTGATAATGAAGAAAAGGAATATCCACCTGGACCACAAGATGATGATGATCTTGGGGAAGTACCAGAAAGACCTCTTGAAAGTGTTGTTAAAGAAAATGAATATAAAATGTTCTTTAAGAGGATGATGGATAAAGAAGGAATTAAATCAATTGGTGATTTATCAGATGAAAAGAAAAAAGCATTTTTTAATAAAGTCGATAAATTATGGAAGGCAAAGAATGAAAATACTATAATTGAAACTGAATATCATACCTTCTTTAAAAGAATGATGGATATGAATGGAATAGCAAGCATATCACAATTAAAACCTGAAAAGAAAAAATCTTTTTTCAAAAAAGTTAGTTCAGCATGGAAAAAAGAAAAAGGAGAGAGTGTTGCTGAAAGTGTTAGAAAAAATAAGATAAAATTATTTAAATGGCAACAATAAGTTTAAAAATTTGAAAGGAAACTTGCGAATATGTCGAAAGGAATCGAATGGCAGAAGGACGCGCCAATCAAAAGAAATTTATTACCGGTTTCACTACCCAAGATGAGGCAGTTAGGAATAAAACCTAATGCAATTGTATATGTGAATAATTTGGATGAATTGCGAGAAAACCCACCAGGAATTGTAATTGCTGAAGCAGTTAGAAATATGGGGTTTGTTCAAAATTGGTTCAAAAGACAACAACTTATAAAAAGAAAAAAATATGTAATGGGATTAGGTGTTTATCAACAACTACATAAAAGTGAAAAAGATGGAAAATTAGTATTAAAGCCTGCCAGCACAAAATTTATAAATTCATATAAACCATATAGAGGCGAAGAACTCAATGGAAAGACTATTCTTGTCTTTCGAACTGGGGGAATAGGAGATCTCTTATTTATAAAACCCAACCTTAATTATTTAAAAAATAAATATGATTGTTACATCAAATTTGCCTGTGGTCCGCAATATCAAGCTATGGCTGAAACTTGGGATTGTATTGATGAATTACTTGATCTTCCTTTTGAAGCAAAACATTTATATCAATCTGATTATCATTTATTATTTGAGGGTGTTATTGAAAGATGTAAAGAAGCTGAAACTATAAATTCATATAATTTATTTTCTAAATGGTTAGGGTTAGATTTGCCCGACAAATTACTAGTTCCACAACAAGAACCAAAAGAAGAGATGTTAGATGAATGTATGAAAATACTTGAAGATTGGAATTTACATAATGATTCATTTATTTTGACTCAAGTTAAAGCTAGTTCTCCTATTAGAACACCAAGACCTGAATTTTGGATAGAACTTTTAGATGGTTTAACAGATGCAGGCCATAATATTATAATAACTGATAATCCAAAACAATCTGATATAATTGATCAATTCATAGACTATACAAAAAATCCAGACAAAATATTTAATTTTTGTAAACACTCCAAAAGTTTAGATTACAGTATTGCTTTAACAAAATTTGCAAGAATGACATTAACAACTGATTCAGCATTTTCTCATATTGCAGCTTCATTGAACGTCCCTTGTTTTGGAATATTTGGACCATTCCCTGGTTATATAAGATTAAAAACATATCCAAAAGCTGATTGGGTTGATGCAAAAAAAGAATGTGCTCCATGTTTTATACACTCTCAAAAACCATGTCCAAAAGCAGGTACAGATGGTGTTAGTCCTTGCTATGATAATATTAATATATCAAAATTAATAAATAGAATTAAGGATTTTTTAAATGATTAAAATATTTATGTCTGTACGAAATCGACTTGCTATAACTAAAAAAGCAATTGAAGCATTAATACTACATTCAGAAATAGGTCATAGAATTTATGTTTATGATAATGCAACAAACCATAGATTAAAAGATCATTTTGATTTTTTTCATGAGTTATATAAAAGAGGTCTCATTGCACAGATATCATTTACAACTGAAGATTCTACATTTAAAGCATTTAGTAAAGCATCAACTTGTAACTTTTTTGGTTTGCAGCATGAACAAGACCCGAAAAAAGACAAATATGATTTTTTGTTAATGATTGATAATGATATCATAGTAACTCCTGGTTGGGATACAAAACTAAAAGAAGCATGGAATTATGTTAATAGTAAAAAATTAAAACATATTAAAGTTATTGGACAACTTCCTGGTGGAATCAAATCACATAAAGAAACACATCAAATTAACAAAGAAATTATGGGGAAAGTTGGTTCTTTGGGGGGATCTGGTTTATGGAGTGTTAAACCTGATTTTTTCAGGACAGTTGGTTATTTAGATTTAAAATCTTTGATTGGTCAGCATAAAAGACATGATCAATTATATTGGAGAAAACTAGCACAATCATCTCCAGGTAAACCTTATATTATGGGAATTAATAAAAAGTTAGGTATTCATTGTGGTATGAGAGCTGGTTCAATTTGTAATAGATTAACAAGAAATAAAAATTCAAAAGATAAATTAGAATTGATTAAATTTAAAGGCGCAGAAAAGAAAATTGATTCTGTAGATTTTACAACGTTTTATAATTCAATAGTAAATGATAAAACACTGATTGGAAATTGGTAATTATATGGAAAAACAAGATGTTGTTTTAATGGGGCCTTTTGTTGGGGAGTTTTATTGGGAGGCTGGGAGGTTTGCCCCAATGTTGCCTGCTATGAGAACCAGACAATATAAAAAACGAAATGTTAAATATGTTGTTTTTACAAGAGAGGAAAGATTTGATTTATATGGAAAATATGCTGACATTTTAATACCATTAAGAATAGATGGTGATTATGATACTAAAATGCCAGAATGTTTTCGATTGATTGGTTTTGGAAAACCAAAGGTAGATGAACTAGCAGCCAAATTTAAAAAGAAATATACCAATGAAAAATATAATATAATAAAACATGTGTATCCAAATGTTGCAAAGGGAAAATTTGTAAATAAAAATCAATTTTCAAGAAATTTAATGTTGTATAAATATGCACCAAGGGATGAAAACTACACATTAGTTGATCAATTTTTACCAAAGAATGGAAAAAAGAATGTTGTGTTAGCTCCAAGATTCAGAAAAGGCTTTAAAAGAAACTGGAACAGCTGGCCACAATTTTATGATTTACTTTCCAATGATAAAAAATTAATGGAACGATTTAATTTTATTATTTGTGGAAAAAAAGGGGAATATGTTCCTGATCCAAAAAATAGATTTTTAGATATGACTAATATTGCACTATCAGTTAATGCTTCATTGGTTGGTTTGTTACTTGTTATTTTAGAAAGGAGTATATATACATTTGGTTCTCAGAGTGCAATCCCAAATATATCGTTATTATATGGAGTTGAAGTATTAGAATTTGGTTGTCAAAAGGCATATCATACAAAAACGTATAATGTTAAAAATACACCAATAACATTTATTGAAAATAAGAAATATAATATAGACCCGAAGCATATATTCAAAATATTTAAAAGCAATTTATTAAGGAGAATGTAATGGAAAATCAATGGTTACAAATGAACAACAAAAAAATAGAAAGTATTAAATATCATCTAACTGAATTAATGTATAAACATGAAAATCCTGGAGTAGATCTTAATCAGGTTCAAGGTTTAATTATTGCAGCTGTAAATGAAATTAAAAGGTTACAAAAAGAAATAAACGGACTTAATGAAGAATTAAAGAAAAAATAATGAAATCTCCAGCTTATCTGTTTGGACCTTTTGTTGGAGAACTATCATGGGAATTCTTTCGATTTGCTCCATTTGCAATAAAAATGAAAAAAGAACATCCTAATATTCTAATGATAGTTTTTACAAGACAGTCAAGATTTGATTTATATGGGAAGTATGCGGATATTTTAATACCTCTAAGAATTCCGAATGATATTAATCTTGAGAGACAATGTTTTAGATTAGAAAGATTAATGACAAGAGATTATAATATTATAGGTAAAAAATTCAGATCAAAATACAAAAAGAGATTTGAAATTATTAAACACTTTTATCCGGACATACAGGGTTGGAGATATAAATTGAAGTGGCAATTTTCAAGAAGAAAAATGGCTTATGATTTTTTACCAAGAGATAAAAATAAAATGATAGCCAAAAAATTTATTAAAAAACATAATTATTTTGTGGATAACTCTTATGTGGAATATTATGATGATCCAGATGCTATAAATTCAATAGATTTTTTTTCAAAAGTTAGTAATCAAGTTGATAATTATGATACCACGACCATTGGTTGTATAATAGAAGGTTTAAAAATGTGTAAATTTGTTATTGGAAATTTAGAATCTCCAACATCACATTTAGCAATATTACTAGGAAAACCTTTTATATGCATTAATAATAAACTTTCATTTGATAGTATAAAATTATTAAACCCATTAAAAGTTAAAATAATATTTAGCGATGATGTTAATAAGGGGGCGGAAAAATATGAGAATTCTTTTTGATTTGAGAAGAGTTGGGTTGGGGAATAATGGAGGCTCTTTAACTCTTATAAAATCTGGGAACACATTGCAAAGTATGGGACATGATGTTTTCTTTATAGATACAGGAAAAAATAAACATACTTGGGAAAAATTAGAATGTGAGCATATGATTTGTAGACAAGACCATCATATACCCGATGCAGATGTTATTATTGCAACAGGTTATAAATCTGTGGCAGCTACTTTATCTGCACCCGACAGATGTGGTTTAAAAGTTCATTGGATTCGTGGATGGGAAACCTGGCAAATGACCCCCAAGAAAATTATAGCTTATATTTTAGAGGCGCCAACAATAAAACTTGTAAATAGCATAGGATTGAAAGAAAAATTAAAATCATTTAATTTTTCATCAAAAATTATAAGACCAGGATATGATTTAAAACAGATATATCCAACAAAAAAATCAGATAGCGAAGAAAAGACTTTTAATATCGGAGGATTATATACAACAGGAAAACATGAGAAAATAAAAAGAACCAAATGGATTATTCAAGCATATACATATTTATATAAAAAATATGGAGGAATTGGCATATGGATGTTTGGGAATGAAAACATTAGAAGTGATAAAATAAGATTTTTTCATAGACCAAATATGGAAACTAAACAATACCTTTATAATAATGTTGATATTTGGCTATCTCCTGCAACACAAGAGGGATTACATATGCCCCCAGCTGAAGCTATGATGGCAGGAGCTCCAGTGGTTGGAGTTGATGTAGAATTGTCAGGAACGCACGATTATTTAATAGATGGAATTACAGGCATAGTTTCAAAAAACGATATTAGTTCTTTTTTTAAAAATGTTGAAAAGTTGTATTTGGATAAAGAATTAAGAAAAGAAATGGGAAAAAGAGCAAGAAAGAAAGTAGAAGAAATAGGCGGAAGAAAAGCAAACATGCAAAAAATGATTGATTATTTTGAGAGAATTATTTAATGAAAATTTATAATGTCGGTGAAATTCTTAGTAATTTAGAAAACTGCATTGAGTATAAATTGCCATTTTCTCATATTAGATTTGGAGATGGTGGGATAAAATTTCTTGATGCTGTATTAAATGATAATAAAGAACAACTACAGATAATTGTAAGAAAAGAAGGATTACCATCTCATAAGATTGTTGAAATATTTGAATTATGGGGATATTATGCAAGACATGCAACTTATATTGATACTCCCGAAGTATATTTTAATGATACTTTTTGGCCACGAATTAAAAAACCAGGAAAACCAATAAATTCTGAAACTGAATTGAAATTAAGGGATTGGTATAAATTATATTATGATTCTGAATTTGATAATGATAATTATTGTAATCCAGAATCAAATTATTTAATGATTTTAAAAACAGATAAATATAAAAATTTATTAGAAATAATAGAAGGAAAAAAGATATGTATGATTACAGTTTTCCCTGAAATTTTACAAGTTTTTAATTATTATGATATTGATATTGTTAAAATAGTTGGACATTATGAAAATCAATATGCAAATTCTTTTGAAAAAGTAATTTCTGTAATAAAATCAAATGCAACAAAATATGATCTGTGGTTAGTTGCAGCTGGAGAATTGGGAAGAATATATTCTGGAGTAATAAAAGAATATGGCGGAAGAACAATTGATATAGGATTTGTTATGGAATATTGGCTAACACAATATATACATCCAAGATTACATGCATATATGTCAATCAATTTAGCTAATAAGCTTGAACTTATTCTAACAAAAGAAGGTAAGAAATATTTGGAGCATATATAATGAATGAAAAAATAGATATTACAATGACTGCTGTTATTAGAACTGGTCTGTTAGATGAAACGTTAAAATTGATTAACAAAAGAGTATGCAAGGATAGAGATGGTTTTAGATTAATAATAAACGTTGATCCTATTGGGGAAAATACAAAACCAATGAAAGTTATAAAGGTTGCAAGAAAATATTTTGACGATGTTGTTTATAATATTGCAAAAGAACCATCATTTCCAAAGGCAGTTAAATGGGTTTGGTCTCGAGCAACAGCACCTTATGTTTTTCATTGGGAGGATGATGTTAATATATTAAGAGATATTGATGTTGATCATATGATAAGCATTTTAAAGAAAAATCCAAAATTATCATCATTAAGATTGTTTAAAAAAGCTACTCCAAGAAATAAACAAACATTTTATACATTTGAATGTAATTGGGATTATAATAAGCAAGGTTTTTATATTGCGAGAGACTGGAAAAAACAATTTGGTCTAAATCCAATTTTGATAAAAGGAGAATTTGTAAGGGAAGCTGTTAAAAAAATGGTTGATCATACAAACCCTGAAAAACAATTTAGATTTTCTCAGAAATATATGCGTCCATTAATTCAAAAATGGGAATATGGATTATATGCAAAACCTGGAGAAACAAGATTAATTGACGGACGAAAAGGGGAATTCTGGAAACAACGAATGAGATTAGCTAAACCAAAAGGAAGAACATTTTTGAAATGGGAGAAGAGATAATATGGTTTGTTGTCGGATATGCAACCAAGAAATGAGAGTAATAACAAATTCTCATTTGAAAAAACACAAACTTAATGTGTCTAAATATAGAGAATTATATCCAAATGAAGAATTAGGTTATTCTGCTTGTCATGTAAAAAAAATTGAAACATGGATGCAGAATTATGGAGTTGAACATCCAGTTAAGATACCTGCTATTAGAAAGAAAATGAGAAATACTCTTATTGAAAAGTATGGAGAAGATAATCCTTTAAAAATAGAAAAGTTTTTAGAAAAAATGAAAAAGACAAACATGAAAAAATACGGTACGGAATTTCCAATACAAAACTCAGATATCAAAAAGAAAATGAAAGAGACAAATATGGATAAGTATCAAAGTGAAATTTTCTCTACATCTCTTAAAGCAAAAGAAGACTGGTTACTAAAACACCCTTTTTTAACTAAGGTTGAAGAAATCGTTATAAAAGATAATACCTTTTTAGTACATTGTAAAAATCATGACTGTGAAAATTCAAAAGAAAAAGGAGGGTGGTTTGTTCCCACTGGAGTTCAATTATATGAAAGAGTTAGATCTCTTGAAAGCGAGATGGGGTCAGATGGGTCATTCTTTTATTGTTCAAAGAAATGTAAAGAACTATGCCCATTATATAACCAAAAAGGAGATCCCTATAAGAAAATAGATGGGTTATATAATACAGAAGAATATCAAACTTTTAGAAAATTTGTTTTAGAAAGAGATAAGTATAAATGTCAATACTGTGGCGAACCAGCGACAGATGTTCATCATGAACGACCACAGAAATTAGAACCATTTTTTGCACTTGATCCTGATTTTGCGTGGAGTTGTTGTAAAAAATGTCACTATGAAAAAGGGCATCCAACCAAAACAGAATGCTCAACTGGGAATTTGTCTAATAAAATATGTATATAGGAAAAAGGATAATATGAGTAATATAATACACAAATCATTTAAACATGGAAAAAATTTAAAAATTGGGAGTTTTAATATTATTGAAGAGGATGTAATAGTCGGAGATAATGTTAATATTCAAAATTTTGTATTGTTAAAAAAGGGGACTAGAATTGGAAATGACTGTTATGTTGATAGTTATTTTAGATCGTCTGGTGATAATAAAATTGGCAATAATGTAACTTTAAGATTCGGTTCAACTATTGCAAGAAAAGTTAAAGTTAAAGATGGAGTTTTCATTTCGCCCAATGTAATGACGGTATATAGTTTACCTGATGGGTCTAAAAGTGCTGCAACCGTAATTGGAGAGGGAGCGTTCATAGGAACCGCTGCTGTTTTAGCTCCAAATATTGTAATTGCAAATGAAACTGTAATTGGAGCAAATTCTTTTGTAAATAAATCTATAATTAAGAAGGGTGTTTATGCTGGAAATCCTGCGAAAAAAATTCGAGAATTATAAAGAAACTTGTTCAATAACTGATTTGAAAGATGGGTGTGTTTCGTTTATAAGAGATAAGAATTATTTACATTATATAAGAAAAAATGTTGATGCATGGATTATTGCTCCTAAGGAATTAAAAAATGAATTTGGTATGTTGCAACTATCGTATAGTCCAAAAATTAAGGGTATTTTTATTGATCATAACGAGTATTATTTTTGTCTGTATCATAATATGCTCTATAAAGATAGATCAAAAACTCCTCCCAAAATTGGAAAGAATTGTAAAATCCATCCAACGGTTATCATGGATGTTGATGGACTTAAAGTTGTCAACGCTCCAAATGGTGAAAAAATACCATTCATACATACAGGGTGTGTTGAAATA
>Ga0180435_10005502_pt1 | contig 12298 bp, 12 predicted proteins | sample SS_ome_3_FD_132467 | JGI IMG/M metagenome (GOLD analysis project Ga0180435, IMG submission 132467) | Hypersaline lake sediment archaeal communities from the Salton Sea, California, USA - SS_3_S_1 metaG | ecosystem: Environmental > Aquatic > Non-marine Saline and Alkaline > Hypersaline >...
CCCTCTCAAACCATAGCGGGCTATGCTTCTTCGAGCGATCGTTCAATCTGCTTGCCCACATCGCCCCAAAATTCCGCATCCCGGTGAGCGATGCGGGCTAGGGCGCGGAGTCGATGACCCCTCTGAGCCTATGCCACCGCGAATGAATTCGTTTCGACTCCGCCCCCTTTCGACGGCAGTGCGTACTTCCAGGAAAAGTGGCCGAAAGCCGGTTTATCTTGCCGACCTCAGACGTGCCAGATTCTGCCGCCAGAAGTTTCGCGCGAGCGTGTGCAATGGGATATCCAGTGCCTTGCCAAGCGCAAGCGCCTCCGAGATCAGCTTTTTGTGGTTCACTCTGGGCAGTCGGCTCTTGAACGCGAAGGCAATCACATTGCCACCCTGGACCTGAAGGTGGGCGATGTTGTCCCCAAACACGGACTGCAGGGCCTCTTTTGCGGCCAGGCTGTCGCGATATTCGCTGCTCCACTGATTGAGCATCAGTAGCCCTGTGTCGCTCAGGCGTTCACGGCAGAGTTTGAGAAACCCGAGTGTGTTCTGTTGCGGGTCGACGTTCTCGGCCTGGTAAAGGTCAGCAAAGATCAGGTCGAAGGTGGTCTCCTGCGGGCTACCGAGGAATGCCCCGGCTTCCGCACAGACCAGGGTGAGAAAAGGGTCTTCCTTGTCGATATCGAACCATTGCGCGGCAACGTCGATGACGGCCTGGCGTGCCTCTACTGCGGTGATGGAGAGTTTCTGTTGGTAATGCCGCAGTGCCCTGACGAGGCTGCCACCACCGAATCCCAGGATGAGGGCTGACTGCAAGGGACCGCCGAGCAGCGGACCCAGCAGCATGGCCTGGGTGTACACGTGTTCCAGTCGATAGGGGGTCTCGAGGTTGAAGCAACTCTGTTCGACTTCGTTGCCAAAGGTGAGAAAACGGTGCTGACCCTGCTGTCTCACGCAGATGTCGCCCTGATCGTCCCGGGCTTCTGCAATCAGGGTGCCGAGGGGGTGGTTTCTGGAGGGATCAGCCACCCAGTGTAGCTACGCGTTGCAGCATCTCTGGGGCTTCTGCTGCGACTGCCTTGGGTTCGTCGGTCTCGCACAGGCCAGGCGCTGGGATGGGGGCCATGAAGCTGACCACAGTATTGCCTGCGCCATCCTCGAGCAGAATGAAGGCGCAGGGCTGAAGGGTGCCCGCGTTCGGTTCCGAGCTGATGAACCGATCCGTCAGCTTGGGGTTGCACGCGCCGAGAATGTGGTACGCTGGGCCCTCCTTGTCCATTTTGTTCTTGGAGATGGCCTGCACATCGACATCACTGACGATGCCGAGGTGCTCTGAGAGCAGGACTGCACGCACCTTTTCCATCGTCCGGCAAAAGGGCATGACAAGGTTCAAATTAAACTCGTACACGTTTAGGCGCCTCGATCGTCAGGGTAGAGGGGTTGAAACTTGATCGTGTGGCATAAATATAAGAATTGCTTTCGAATTATAAAAAAATAATGAACTAATTCATAAAGCACATAGTCTTTTTTTATTATCCGCCGTCCCAGGAGTCTGGCTGTGAAAAGCATATTGATTTACAAGGTAATACTACCCACTGCTGCGTGCGCCGCGATCGCTGCCTCGCCGTTGCATGCGCAGGGTGGTCAGGCCGTTGTCCCGGGAGCGGGCTACTATCAGGCGCCCCCGGCCTATACGCAGGATCCTTACCCTCAGTATTACTACGATCATGGGATGATGGGCTATGACCCGTCGTCCTATGGCTATCCCGGACAATCCGGCCATGGCTATGGCTATACCCAGCCGGGCTACGATGCGGGCTATGCACAGCAGCCTTCTGCTTATGGCTCCTATGGTTATGCGGACCCATACCAGTACTACGGTTACGCGCAACAACCCAACTATGGCTACACGGCTCCAGGTTACTACCCCGGATATGGCAATTCGTCGGGCTTCGGACCGTTGAGTGGCAACAACGTGCCCTGGAACAACTTGAACACGCCGAACATCTTCGGTGAAAAGAGTCCTTTCCAGGATCCGCTGCAACACGAGGGCTACTGGACCAAGAAGGGTTTCCGTCCCTGGCGCAGTGGCCCCTTTGCCTACGACAAGTGGGAGGATCACCCCGGTACCCAATTGCCTTGGGGTAACTTCCCCGGTTGGGGAAAGGGTTTCTTCGGTGGGTTCGGACCGGACTCCTGGGAAGGAGCTACGCCCTGGGGTAACGATGCGCCGTTCAAATGGGTGGATCCCACTGAGCCGGAGGAGTCCTTCGCGGAGATATGGGAGGATGCGCTGAATACCCCGAGCAAGATGGGCAGGATGCCGCCAGGCTGGACCGCTCCCTACATCAGCGTGCCGAACCCGATTGACGTGGAGAACGAGTTCGAACGCAATGCGATGAACGCGCCCGATGAAATCAGCAAGATGTGGAGCGATGGCGGTGGTGGTTTCGGTGGAGCTCCTGCGGATAGCGGCAATGAGTCCGATAAGGACGCGAAACCGAAAGACAAGGAGAGCCAGTCGTCGGCTGAAAAGGACATGGCACCTGCCAACTGACGCCTGCTACGGGCACGATCAAACCCCTTTCCCGGAGGAAAGGGGTTTTTTTATTGCGTGATCAGCCAGATGTTGGTGCCTATGGCAACCCAGCCAACCCAAAGGACGGCTTTCATGACGAACACGGAGTTCTGGAGGCGGTGGTGCTGTGTCGGCAACTTGTTTCGCATCACGGTTCTCCTTTGGCTTGGCGAGGTGGTAAACAGCTCCCAGCAAGTATTGCGCCAAAAGGTGGATCCGAGCTCGGCAGACGGCTTTTTCAATCAGTAAGTTATTATAAAATACTATAATATTTTCGAGAAAAGTATCTTAACCTACTGAAATAAAAAGATGTGATGGGGTTTCGGGCGGGTTCGCGGTTGCCGAACTCGTTTTTCATGCATCACAGACACTGAATCGGCAGGATTATCCTGTGGGAATTTATGACCCATGTCAGTGCGTTTATGCTGGGGCCTGCACTGAGCTGGGATATTTTTGACGCCTAAGATAGATTTTTGACGAACACCTTGCTGCGGCGCTGCCAGTTGTACAGGTCCCGTCTTTTCCCGGGCAACTGATCTACATCGGCCGGAACGAAGCCGCGTTCCCTGAACCAATGGGTGGTTCGGGTACTGAGTACAAAGATTGCCTTCAGACCGGCTTGTGCGGCTTGCTGTTCGATGTGTTCGAGCAACTGATCTCCACGACCGCCACCCCGGTAATCCGAATGGACGGCAAGGCACGCGAGCTCTCCCATCGCCTCCCGCTCAAAGGGGTACAGGGCTGCGCAGGCGAGGATGCTGCCGTCCCGCTCGACCACATGAAAGCGTTCCACTTCCTGTTCCAGGCGCTCCCGCGAGCGTTTGACCAGGGCGCCGGACTGTTCCAGCGGTTCGATCAGTTCCAGTATTCCCGCCACGTCGTCAATACCGGCCTGCCGGGTCTGCTCGTAGGGTTCCTGGGTGACCAACAGCCCGGCGCCATCGCGGGTAAACAACTCGCGCAGGATCACCCCTTCTTTGCGCCGATCCAGGATATGCACACGTCTGACACCCGCCCGGCAGGCCTGCGCCGCGTTGCCCAGCATCCTGACCTTGTCCTCTCCCAGCTTTCGCCGGCGGAGCAGGTCGTCCACCTCACGCGGCACCAGACTGTTTTGCTGACTCCTGCTGCGTCCCAGTGGGTTCGTTTCGCTCAGGTAGATGAGCTTTTCCGCACCCAGGGCGATGGCCACTGCGGAGGCGACATCGGCGGCGTTGAGGTTGAAGACCTCACCGGTGGGTGAATAACCCAGAGGCGGAACCAGCACGATGCTGTCGTTGTCCAGATGTGCGCGGATGGCCTCGGCGTCGACCCGCCGTACCTCGCCTGTATGCTGGTAGTCGATTCCGTCCACGATGCCGATGGGGCGGGCCGTGACATGGTTGCCCGAGGCGACCCGGATGCGTGTTCCCGCCATGGGGGAGTTGGCCATACCCAGGGAGAGGAGCGCCTCTATCTCGACACGCACATTGCCGGCGGCATCTTTCACGCATTCCAGCGCGTCCTCGTCGGTAATCCGCAGGCCGTTCGCGATCTGCATATCTGCGCCCCGCAACTGCAGCCGCTCCTCGATCTGGGGGCGGGCGCCCGGCACCAGGACGAGCTTCATCCCCAGCCCGTTGAGTAGGGCGACGTCGTGGATCAGGGTGGGAAAACGGGGGCTGATCAAGGCCTCGCCGGCGAAGGACAACACCAGCACCCTGCCACGGTGCGCGTGGATGTAGGGCGAGGACTGTCGGAACCAGGCGACAAAGTCCCCGTTCGTTTGTAGCGTATCAGGCATGCTGCGGTAACAGGATTGGATTATCTTTCAAGAATATAGCCGCGTATGGCGGATTGGAAGCTTGCATTACCCCTGTCGATCGGCCAAGGTCGATTCACGATTTTCGGAGGAAGAGTCGCATGGATATTTTCGTTTTGGCGTTGATGGTGCTGGCAGTGGTCCTGGTCGTTCTGGGCGCCAAGCGCATACCCCAGGGAATGGAGTACACCGTCGAACGGTTTGGTCGCTACACCAGGACGCTCCGTCCCGGGCTCAATCTGATTGTTCCGGTGATCGATCAGGTCGGGCGCAAGCAGAATATGATGGAACAGGTCCTGGACGTGCCTTCGCAGGAGATCATCACGCGTGACAACGCGATGGTTACTGTTGATGGCGTGGTGTTTTTCCAGGTGCTCGATGCGGCCAAGGCATCTTATGAGGTCAACGATCTATACCGCGCGATCCTCAACCTGACCATGACCAATATTCGTACGGTCATGGGTTCCATGGATCTGGATGAACTGCTGTCGCAGCGGGATCACATCAATGCCCGCCTGCTCTCGGTTGTGGACGATGCGACCACTCCCTGGGGCATCAAGGTCACCCGCATCGAGATCAAGGACATTGCGCCGCCACGCGACCTGGTGGAGTCCATGGCCCGGCAGATGAAGGCGGAGCGTGACAAGCGGGCCGCCATCCTCGAGGCGGAGGGCTTGCGTCAGGCCGAGATCCTCAAGGCAGAGGGGGAGAAACAAGCGGTCATCCTCGAGGCGGAGGGCGACAAGGAGGCAGCCTTCCGCGAGGCGGAGGCCCGCGAGCGTCTGGCCGAGGCCGAGGCAAAGGCGACGGATATGGTCTCGGTTGCGATCGCGAAGGGTGATCTCAATGCGATCAACTACTTCGTTGCGCAACGTTATACCGAGGCATTGCAGAAGATCGCTTCCGCCGAGAACGGAAAGGTCATCATGATTCCGCTCGAGGCCTCCAGCCTGATCGGGTCGCTCGGCGGTATCGGTGAGATCGCCAAGCAGACCCTGGGTCGGAAGGAGCAGGAGTGATGGATCTGCTCTCCCAGGCGGATTATTGGCATTGGCTGATTGCGGCGGCATTTCTGATCTTGCTCGAGGTCTTCTCGCCCGGTGTCTACTTTCTGTGGCTGGGTGTGGCCGCGGCAGTGGTGGCCGGTATCTACTGGCTGGTTCCGGAACTGAGTTGGCAGGCGCAGTTTCTCCTGTTTGCAGTCTTCAGCATCGCCAGCATTGCGCTCGTGCGCATGGTCCTGGCGCGACGTCCCATCGAAACCGATCAGCCGACGCTAAACCGTCGTGGAGAACAGTACGTGGGACGGGTACTGGTGCTGGATAAGGCGATCGAGAACGGTGTCGGCAGGGTGCGTGTGGACGACACCCTGTGGCGGGTCGAGGGTGCGGATTGCCCGATGGATACCCGGGTCCGTGTGACGGGTGTCGATGGTGCGGTGCTCAAGGTCGAACCGGAATAGCGGCAGGCAGGGGGACAGCGTCCAGGCAAGGGGGCGGTGTCAAGTCTGGGTAAGGGGTCGGCGCATGCCGGAATCCTGGACGTTTCCCTCCGTCATTCCGGCGCATGCCGGAATCCAGGACCTTTCCCCTCGTCATTCCGGCGAAGGCCGGATCCAGGACGTTTTCCTTCGTCATTCCGGCGAAGGCTGGAATCCAGGCTGCTCGGAATGGGGAATGGGCATGCGACTGGATTCCGGATCGCCGCTACCGCGTCTTCCGGAATGACGGGATGGGGTCAGGGGTGGGATTCAGACCGCACCTTGCCGGGCAAAGCCTTCGTCGTCATTTTGGCGCATGCCGGAATCCAGGACCTTTCCCTTCGTCATTCCGGCGCATGCCGGAATCCAGGATTCGCTTATCCGTCATCCACGCGCGGCTTGTCATCAAATGAGCCAATGCGTAGCGATTACCAATCGAAGTTTTCTATTGGCCCTGTGCCCTTTCGGGGTCAACGCTTAATCCAATATGCAATGCAACCTGGGCCGGCGCCGACGTATCTTGCGCTGACCAAACCGGCTTCCTTGATGCGAGGGATCCGGAGAGGCGCCTATGACCGAGATCATGGAAAGACCGGAGTGGATGCTGGCGGGAGGGCTCGTCTTTGGTTTGCTGTTTGGCGTGTTGCTGCAGCTGTCCCGCTTTTGCCTTCTTTCCGCTTTGTCCAATTACCTGATTTTCCGTGACTGGCGTCAGATTCATGCCTGGCTGGCGGCTTTGGTGGTTGCGGTTGCAGGCGTGGCCTATCTGGAGCAGGCCGGAATCGCCGATATACCCGCGTCCACTTTCCGCCTGACCGCGATCACTCTGGGTGGTTCGGTTCTGGGTGGTCTGGTCTTCGGAGTAGGGGCCGTGTTGGCCGGTGGATGCGCCTCGCGTACGCTCATTCGGGCCTCGGAAGGCAACTTCGGGTCATTGATTGCGATGGTCAGCTTCGGGCTGGCAGCAGCAGCAACACTGTTCGGAGTTTTCGCTCCGTTTCGCAACTATCTGCAGTCCGCCACCGAACTGAGTCTGTTTGCTGGTGAAACTGCCCTGCATGGTTTATTTGGCCTGATGCCGGTCACCATGGCGCTGATCGTTATGGCTGCCCTTCTCGTTCTGCTGGGTTATACAGGGCGGACCCTTCGTGACTGGCGATTGCTTGGTGCAGGGGCAGGCATCGGGTGCCTGATGGTGGCGGCGTGGTGGTTTACCGGATATCTGGTACAGGACGAGTTCGAACCCATGCCGCCCTTCAGCCTGTCGGTCTCGGGCCCGCTGGCGCGGACCTCGCTGTGGATAACCACCGGCTCACTTTCGGCGAGCTGGTTCGGCATCAGTCTGGTGTTTGGAATGCTCGCCGGCGGGTTTTTTTCCGCTCTGGCCTCGCGTACCTATCACTGGGTCATGCCCGAGGCAGCGCATGTTCCTCACATGATCGCAGGTGGCTTCCTGATGGGGGTGGGGGCGGTCTTTGCCGGTGGCTGCAATATCGGGCAGGGGCTGGCGGGCCTGTCGACCCTGTCGTGTTCCTCGCTCATTGCCTGTCTGGCGATCCTTTTGGGTATGCGCCTGGGACTAGCCTTTATGACGTTCGATGAGTCCCGACGGGAACGCCTCGCGGCGGCGCGGGCGGAAGCGTCAGGTTAGACAGAAACGATTCACCAGGTCACGGATGATCCGCATCGCCGGTTCGAGTTGATCCATCGCCAGGTATTCGTCCGGTTGATGGGCCTGGTCGATGCTGCCGGGACCGAGGATCACCGTATCCATTCCCATCGCGTTCAGAAAGGGCGCTTCGGTACCGAAGGCGACTGCACCGGCGGGGCTGTTGGTCAATTGCTCGACGGTCTTTACGATCAATGCGTCCCTGTCGGTTTCCATGGCTGGTAGCCCCTCGAACAGGGATACGCGCTCCAGCTTCAGGCCGCTGCCTGCCAGGGATGCACCGAGACGGCGGTCCATGTCTTCACGCAAATGCTCGAGCGACATCCCCGGAAGTGGCCGGATATCGATGTGCAGTTCACAATGGCCGCAGATCCGGTTGGGATTGTCGCCACCGTGGATATGCCCCAGGTTGACCGTGGGGACCTCGACCTCGAACAGGGGGTTCCGATGTTGCGACTGCAACTCCTCACGCCAGCGCAGCAGCTCTGTCATGAGGCGATGCATACCCTCGAGCGCGTTGTTGCCGAGATCCGGGTTGCTGGAGTGCCCGGAGGTGCCGGAGACACGGATCGCCTCCATGGCGATCCCTTTGTGCATGCGGATGGGCTTCAGCCCGGTCGGTTCGCCGATGAGCGCATGGCGCCCGAGCTTCTGCTGTATATCCATCAGTGAACGGGCACCGCACATGCTGCTTTCCTCGTCCGCGGTGGCGAGCAGCACCAGGGGCTGGTTGAGCGAAGAGAGATCGAAATCCCGAATAGCCTCCAGGACGATGGCAAAGAACCCCTTCATGTCGGCCGTACCAAGCCCGTACCAACGCTGGTCCACTTCCTTCAGTCGAAAGGGGTCGGTGTTCCATTTGCCCTCGTCGTAAGGGACGGTGTCGGTATGTCCCGAAAGCACCAGGCCTTCAGGCCCGCTACCGGCGCTGGCGATCAGGTTGTACTTGCCGGGACAGTCCGGGACATCCAGGATCTCGACCGCGAAGCCGGCATCGCGGCACCAGCCGGAGAGCACTTCGATTACGCCTTGGTTGGACTGGTCCCACTGCGGGCTGACGCTGCTGACCGACGGTGTAGCGATCAGCTGGCGCATCATTTCCGGGAGAGAGGGGATACTCATGCGGGGAGGTTGCATGACCGGATCTGTTTCGTCCAGTCGCATGCCGCTATGGGATGGCGGATTGGTGAGCCGCGCAGGGGTCGAAGCGCAGCGGGCGGGTGCTGAGGGGTCGGAGTCAAACCGTGCCACGAAGGTGGGAGAAACCATTGTACGTGGACGGTTTGACTCCGACCCCTTGCTGTTAAAGGCAGGCCTCGTCCCCGTCGGCCAGTTGATCCAGCCACTGCCGGAGGTGCTGTTGCTCGCGCTGCAGCAGTTCAGTGTCATGGTGGACATGGGTCATCATGCTGATCCCCTGGCCTATGGAGATTATCCGCAGGGCAAGTTCGCGGGCCCGGTCAGCGTATCCCAATTCCGCAAACTGGTCGGTTAGCCAGTCTTCGAAAAGCCTGAAAAGTTGCGCGGCATGTGTCTGCAGGTCCAGGTTGGCCTTGCCCAGTTCCGCGTTCAGGGAGCCCATGGGGCAGCCGAACTGTGTCAGAGCCTCGGAAGTGTCGCCGAGCAGGTCGATGAACCGATGCAGGCGTTCCACCGGAGTGCGAATAGTGCCGCTCCAATTTTCCAGCATGGCCCGGATACGCTCCAGCCGGTATTCGATGGCGGCGATAAGTATCTCGTCCTTGGTCTTGAAGTAGTAATAGATGTTTCCCCGTGGGACACCGGAGATCATGACCACGTCGGTAAACGAGGTGTTGTGAAAGCCCTGGTGGTAGAAAAGTCTGTTGGCGGACTCCACGATCCGCTGCCGGGTGCGTTCGCTCTTTCTGGTCGACATGTCAGTTTTTAGATGATTGTACTAGACAAGGCGATTATAGAAGCCCAGTTTGGTTTTCACAGGTACTTGTCCCGCTCGCTCGCCTGCAGGCGCAACCGGCTTGAAGCCGTGTTTGCATGCACCCAACCGGCGGGCAGGGATACACGAAGTTGCCTCTGATCCTGCGCTGGCGGGATAATAAGCATCTGTTTCGCTGAATTTTCAGGAGTCCTCCCTATGCCCGTTTACCGTTCCCGCACCACCACGCATGGCCGCAACATGGCCGGCGCCAGGGCCCTCTGGCGTGCGACGGGTATGAAAGAGGGTGATTTCGAAAAGCCCATCATCGCGGTGGCCAACTCGTTCACCCAGTTCGTCCCAGGGCATGTGCACCTCAAGGACATGGGCCAGCTGGTGGCGGCCGAGATCGAGAAGGCGGGTGGCGTGGCCAAGGAATTCAACACCATCGCGGTTGACGATGGGATAGCGATGGGACACGGCGGCATGCTGTATTCGCTGCCCTCGCGTGACTTGATTGCAGATAGCGTGGAATACATGGTCAACGCGCATTGCGCGGATGCGCTCGTATGTATCTCCAACTGCGACAAGATCACGCCGGGGATGTTGATGGCCGCCATGCGGCTCAATATTCCCGCTGTGTTCGTCTCGGGCGGTCCTATGGAGGCGGGCAAGGTGAAGCTTGCCGGCAAGGGTGAGGTCAAACTGGACCTGGTTGATGCCATGGTCTCGGCGGCGGATCCGAACGAGACTGATGAGGAGGTTGCACAGATAGAGCGCTCGGCCTGCCCCACCTGCGGCTCCTGCTCGGGCATGTTCACAGCGAATTCGATGAATTGCCTGACCGAGGCGCTGGGCCTGTCCCTGCCGGGTAACGGCTCTTTGCTTGCCACCCATGCGGAGCGAAAGGAGCTGTTCCTGGAAGCCGGACGCCTGATCGTCGACTTGGCGCGGCGCCATTACGAGCAGGATGACTACAGCATCCTGCCGCGCGGTATCGCTACCTTCGAGGCCTTCGAGAACGCCATGACCCTGGACATCGCCATGGGAGGTTCGACCAACACGGTGCTGCACCTGTTGGCGGCGGCGCACGAGGCAAAGGTCGACTTCACCATGCGCGATATGGACCGGTTGAGTCGCAAGGTACCCAACCTGTGCAAGGTGGCGCCTTCCACACCGCTCTACCACATGGAGGACGTGCACCGCGCCGGTGGCGTTGTGGGCATTCTGGGTGAACTCGACCGCGCGGGTCTGCTGCATCGCGACTGCGTGACGGTACACAGTCCCAGCATGGGTGAGGGGCTTGATCGCTGGGATGTGCGCGTTACCAGCGATGAGGGCGTGCAGAATCGCTATCTCGCGGGCCCGGGAGGCATCCCTACTCAAGTGGCCTTTAGTCAGGATGCTCAGTGGCCCGATCTGGACCTCGATCGCAGCAATGGCTGTATCCGGGATATTGAACACGCCTATTCCATGGACGGTGGATTGGCCGTGTTGTACGGCAACCTGGCCGAGGACGGTTGTATCGTGAAGACCGCGGGAGTGGATGAATCCATACTCAAATTCTCCGGCCCGGCGCGCATTTTCGAGAGCCAGGACGCAGCTGTTGCAGCCATTCTCGACGATCAGATCAAGGAAGGGGACGTGGTGCTCATTCGGTATGAGGGACCCAAAGGCGGACCCGGCATGCAGGAAATGCTTTATCCAACCAGTTACCTGAAATCCAAGGGACTCGGTAAGGCCTGCGCCCTGATCACTGATGGACGATTTTCCGGTGGTACCTCCGGCCTTTCGATCGGACATTGTTCACCTGAGGCGGCGGAAGGTGGAAACATCGGCCTGGCGGAAGAGGGCGACCCCATTGAGATCGATATCCCGAATCGGACGATTCGCATGGCTGTCGCAGATGACGAATTGGTGCGACGTCGGGAGGCGATGCTGGCCAGGGGCGAACAGGCATGGCAGCCGGTGGGACGCGATCGTCAGGTGTCCCAGGCACTGCAGGCGTATGCCGCGATGACCACCTCGGCGGCGCACGGCGCGGTGCGGGATCTCACGCAGCTGAAGAAGTAGAGGTTGCCGACGGGGGGTGACTCATCCCGTCATTCCGGACGACGCGGTAGCGGCGATGCGGAATCCAGTGGCATGCCACTTCCAACGCCGTGCGTTCTGGATTCCGGCCTTCGCCGGAATGACATAGAAGAGCGCCCTGAATTCCGGTCTTCGCCGGAATGACGATGGAGGTCATCCCCGCCAAGGTGCGATTTGGACCCCGCCACTATTCCGTGCGTCATTCCGGACGACGCGGTAGCGGCGATGCGGAATCCAGTGGCATGCCAAATTCCAACGCCGTGCGTTCTGGATTCCGGCGTTCGCCGGAATGACATAGAAGAGCGCCCTGAGTTCCGGTCTTCGCCGGAATGACATAGAAGAGCGTTCTGGATTCCGGCCTTCGCCGGAATGACGATGGAAGTCATCCCCGCCAAGGTGCGATTTGGATCCCGCCACTATTCCGTGCGTCATTCCGGACGACGCGGTAGCGGCGATGCGGAATCCAGTGGCATGCCACTTCCAACGCCGTGCGTCCTGGATTCCGGCCTTCGCCGGAATGACATAGAAGAGCGCCCTGAATTCCGGTCTTCGCCGGAATGACGATGGAAGGCGTCTGGACCCCGGCCTGTGCCGGGGTGAACGGCAGCTGCGTGCGCAGGTCCTCAAAGCAAAACGCCCCGGCAGGGCCGGGGCGTGTTTGCCGGGCTGGGGCGGCTCAGGTTGCCTTGGGAGCACCTGCCTCATCGCGCGCCTTTGCGATGGCCTTCATGCTCTCACCCGCGCTGACACAGCCGATCGGAATGACCAGCAGGGTCAGAACGGTCGATACAAACACC
>Ga0180435_10005504_pt1 | contig 12296 bp, 10 predicted proteins | sample SS_ome_3_FD_132467 | JGI IMG/M metagenome (GOLD analysis project Ga0180435, IMG submission 132467) | Hypersaline lake sediment archaeal communities from the Salton Sea, California, USA - SS_3_S_1 metaG | ecosystem: Environmental > Aquatic > Non-marine Saline and Alkaline > Hypersaline >...
AGCCGGTCAAGCTCGGCATCCAGCTTGCCGCGGAACGCCGGCCAGTCGAACCCGCCCGGCGTCACCTGCCAGCCATAGGCCGCGGCATCCGCCATCGCCTCGGGATAGGACGAGGCGAAGACCATCAGTTTCTTCGGCACGCACCCCCGGATCACGCAGGTGCCGCCCATCCGGTATTCCTCGGCCAGCGCGACGCGCGCGCCATGCTCGCCCGCCGCGATCCGCGCCGCGCGCACGCCGCCCGATCCGCCGCCGATCACGAACAGGTCGACATCGAACTCCGCCATCGTCACGCCCCCGCCGCCATGCCGCCCGTGGCCGCGGGCGCCTCGATCACCTCGGCCGTGCCGTCGGCATGGCCGATAACCAGCCGGTCGCAGATATCGACGAAAAGGCCGTTTTCCACCACGCCGGGCACCTGGTTGAGCACCAGCGCCAGCCCGCGCGGATCGCCGATCCGGCCCAGCTGCAGATCGATGACGAAATTGCCCTCGTCGGTCACGAAGGGTTCGCCCCCCGCCAGCCTGAGCACCGAGGCGCGGCCATCGACATCGAAGGCCGCCAGCGCCTCTTCGACCAGCGCCTGGGTGGTGCGCCAGCCGAAGCGGATGACCTCGACCGGCAGCGGGAAGGCGCCCAGGCTGGCCACCCGCTTGCCCGCGTCGGCGATCACCACCATCCGGTCGGAGGCGGTGGCGACGATCTTCTCGATCAGATGCGCGCCGCCGCCGCCCTTGATCAGCGTGAGGTCGCCGTCGACCTCGTCGGCGCCGTCGATCGTGAGATCAAGCCAGCGCGCCGTATCGAGCGACACGACGTCAAGTCCGAGGCTGGCGGCCAGCTCGGCGGTGCGCTTCGAGGTCGGCACGCAGGTCAGCCGCAGGTTCTCGCGGCCCGCCCGTTCGGCCAGGCGGCGCACCATGACCGCGGCGGTCGAGCCGGTGCCAAGGCCCAGCTTCATCCCGTCCTCGACGAACCCGACCGCGCGTTCGGCCGCGGCAAGCTTCGCCCGGTCGCCGGGCGACAATTCGGCAGCCATCTGCCCCCCATCTCTTCACACGGACCTCGTTATAGGGAAGATGCCGAAAGGGTGCGAGGGCCAATTCGCCGGTTCCGGCGCGGCCCGCCGCCGGAGCGCCGCAACAGGGGACGCCGGGATGTACGTGCTGCACTACGCGCCGGACAATGCCTCGGGCATCGTGCGGCTCGCGCTGGAGGAACTGGGCCTGCCCTACCGCGCCGCGCTGGTCGACCGGGCGGCGCGGGCGCAACACGCGCCGGCCTACCGGGCGCTGAACCCGCTGGGCCAGATCCCGGTGCTGGAAACCGCCGAGGGGCCGATCTTCGAGACCGCCGCGATCCTTCTGTGGCTGTCGGAGATGCATGGCGGGCTGGCGCCGGCGCCGGGCGCGCCGGGGCGCGGGCGCTACCTGACCTGGCTGTTTTTCCTGTCGAACACCGTGCATGCCGATCTTCTGCGGCTGTTCTATCCGCAGCGCTACATCGCCGCGGCCGACATCGCCGGGCATCACGCCCGGATGGCCGACCGGATCGCGGGCCATTTCGGCCAGCTCGACCAGGTCGCGGCGGAGGGTGGCGCGGTGTTCCGGCTGGTCGGGACGGAGGCCGCGCCGGGGCTGATCGACATCTACACCGGCTTCCTGATGCGCTGGTCGGTGCTTTACCCCCACGACGGCCCGCGCTGGTTCGAGGCGGCGCGGTTTCCGCATCTGCACGGCATGGCCCGGCGGCTGGAACGCCGGCCCTCGGCGCTGGCCGTGGCCACGGCGGAAGGGCTGGGCCCCACGCCGTTCAGCGCCCCGCGCCTGCCCAAGCCGCCCGAGGGCAGCGCGACCTGAGCGCCTTTCGCCGCCCGATGGTCGTTTTCGGCGCGGCCCCGCGGGCCGAATTCCCGCACAGACGTCGACACCGGGGCCGCGGGTTTTCCGCGCGGATCCGGGGCGGCGCGCGGATCGACCGGAGGTGACGATGTTTCTGTCCGTCTTCGACATGTTCAAGGTCGGCATCGGCCCGTCCTCGTCGCACACGATGGGGCCGATGGTGGCCGCCGGGCGATTCCTCGACCTGCTGCGCGCCTCGCCGTTCCAGGCGCACGGGCTGCGCGCCTCGCTGCACGGCTCGCTGGCCTTCACCGGCAAGGGCCATGCGACCGACCGCGCCACGATCCTCGGCCTCGCCGGGTTCCGGCCCGACGACTACGACGCCGAACGCGCCGAGGCCGCGCTGGCCGCGATCACGCAGGCCGGCCGCGTCACCCCGCCGGGGCTGGGGGAGATGGGTTTCGACCCCGCGCGCGACCTCGCCTTCGATTTCGGCCCGGCGTTGCCCGGCCATGCCAACGGGATGATCCTGTCGGCCACCGATGCGCAGGGCGACGTGATCCTGCAGGAGACCTACTACTCCATCGGCGGCGGCTTCGTTCTGACGGCGGCGGAACAGGCCGCGGTCGACGACGCGGCGCTGGCCGAACGCTCGCCGGTGCCGTTCCCGTTCCGCTCGGCCGCCGAGATGCTGGGCATGGCGGCGGCCTCGGGCCTGTCGGTGGCCGAGATGAAGCGGCAGAACGAGCGGGTGTTCCGCACCGATGCCGAGATCGACGCGGGGCTGGCGCGGATCTGGGCGGTGATGCGCGCCTGCATGGATCGCGGGCTGGCCACCGACGGGATCCTGCCCGGCGGGCTGAAGGTGCGCCGCCGCGCGAAGGCGATCCACGAGGCGCTTGTGGCCGAACGCGGCATGAACCTGACCGCGCCGCATGTCATCAACGACTGGATGAGCGTCTACGCGATGGCGGTGAACGAGGAGAACGCCGCTGGCGGGCAGGTCGTCACCGCGCCGACGAACGGCGCGGCGGGCGTGGTGCCGGCGGTGATCCGCTACTGGCTGGACCATGTGCCGGGAGCGGGCGAGCGGCGGCTGGGGGATTTCCTGCTGACCGCGGCGGCGATCGGCGGGCTGATCAAGCACAACGCCTCGATCTCGGGCGCGGAATGCGGCTGCCAGGCCGAGGTCGGATCGGCCGCGGCGATGGCGGCGGCGGGGCTGGCCGCGGTGCTGGGCGGCACGCCCGAACAGGTCGAGAACGCCGCCGAGATCGCGCTGGAACATCACCTTGGCATGACCTGCGACCCGGTGAAGGGGCTGGTGCAGGTGCCCTGCATCGAGAGAAACGGTCTGGGCGCGATCAAGGCGGTGTCGGCCGCCTCGCTCAGCCTGCGCGGCGATGGCCAGCACTTCGTGCCGCTCGACGCCGCGATCGAGACGATGCGCCAGACCGGGGCGGACATGCACGAGCGCTACAAGGAAACCTCGCTCGGCGGGCTTGCCGTCAACGTGCCGAACTGCTGAGGCCGCCGCGGCGGGGGGCTGTCTGCCCCCCGGCCGGCTGCGCCGGCTCCCCCCGAGGATATTTCGCGACCAAAACGGGCTCAGGCGCGATCGGCGGAGCCGAAGAGGCCGGTCAGCGCGCGGCCGGTCAGCCGGCTCACCCGCGGTTTCGGCAGGGCGGCGAAGGGCAGGGGCCGGCAGACCTCGATCGCGGCGATGCCGACACGGGCGGTCAGGGCGCCGTTCACCACGCCCTCGCCGAAGCGGCGCGAGAGTTTCGAGACGAGCCCGCCGCCGGCGACCGAATGGATCAGGTCGTCGCCCACCGCCACCGCGCCGGTGGCCGCGAGATGGGCGAAGACGGTGCGCGCCAGCCGCCAGCTGCCGAAGGTGCCGGCGCGGCCGCCGTAGATCTCGGCGATCCGGCGGATCATCCGCAGGTTGGCGACCAGCGCCGCGGCGACGTCGGCCAGAGCCAGCGGCACCACGGCGGTGACCGCCGCGACCATCCGCGCCGCCGCCTCGACCTCGGCCCGCGCGGCGGCGTCGAGCGGCGCCATCAGTTCGCGTTCGGCCAGCGCCAGAAGATCGGGCGCGTCGATCATCTCGGCCTCGCGCTCGGCCAGCCGGGCCCGGCCCCAGGCGAGATCCGCGCGCCCGGCGTAGAGCCGGCCCAGCCCCTCGGTCACCCGTCGCGCGGCGGCGAGATCGGTGGCCGAGAGCGCCGCGCGATGGAGCCCGTCAAGCCGGCGCAGCCGCGCCCAGGCCGCGGCCTCGCGCAGGGTCAGAACCAGCGCCGCGGCCAGCGCCAGCGCCGCCAAGCCCGCCGCGGCACCGCCGAGCCAGGGGCTGCGGTCGATCAGGCCGGTGACGAAATCCCAGGCCGCGACCGAGACGGCGAGGCCGATGAAACCCGCGAGACCGGCCCAGAACGCCCGCGCCAAGGGCGAGGACGGCCGGGCCGCGAGCGTGGCGGCGGCCTGCATCGCGCGGCCCTCCGCGCCCGCGTCCGGTTCCGGGATCGGGGGCGCGGTGTCGGGGCCCTCGCCGGCCGCGTCCAGCGGCACGATGACGGGGCCCTGCCGTGGTGTCGGGTCGGTCACAGGCGGTCTCCGATCAGGAAGTCGGCGGCGCGGTCGAGCCGGATATGCGGCAGGCCGTCGCCGGGCTTGCGGGTGATCTTCGCGGGGGCGAAATCCATCGCGCCGTAATCGGCGTCGAGCCAGCGGTCGGCGCCCGCGCGGGCCGGGACCAGGAGTTGCGCGGGATCGGTGGGGAGTTCGCCGGGCCAGTAGGCCGCATGGCTGCCGTCGGCGCGGCGGCCACGCACCGCGGGCAGGGTCCGGCCGCCATGCTCGACCTCGGTCTCGGTGGTCGCGCGCAGCGCGGCGATCGCCATCGCCCGGGTGGCCGCGCCGGCGAAATCGGCGCGATCCCGCGCCTCGCGCAGCATCGCCGCGAGGATCGCGGCCAGCGCCGGGTGCTGGCTGTGGTGCAGGTGATCGGCCTTGGTCGCGGCGAACAGGATCCGGTCGGTGCGCGCGAGACCGACAAGCCGCATGAGCCAGCCGGCGCGGCCGGGGCGGAAGGCCGTGAGCGTTTCGGCCATCGCGCGGCGCAGATCCTCGGTCGCGCGGGGGCCGGCGTGGATCGCGCCGAGCGCGTCGACCAGCACCACCTGCCGGTCGATCCGGGCGAAATGGTCGCGGAAGAACGGCCGCACCACCCGGGCCTTGTAGGCCTCGAACCGGCGTTCGAACTCGCGCCACAGGCTTTGCCGGCCCGGCCGGTCGGGCCGGGCGAGCGGCGCGAAGGTCAGTGCCGGCGAGCCCGCGAGATCGCCGGGCAAGAGGAACCGGCCCGGCGTGCAATCCGACCAGCCCTCGGCCCGCGCGGCGCGCAGGTGATCGGCGAAGAGCCGGGCGAGTTCGCGGGCCCCGGTTTCCTCGAAGACCGCCGCGCCGTCCGTGGCCTGCTGGGCCTGAAGGAACGGGTCCGCCCCGGCCCGGCCGGGGATCCGGGCCAGCACCTCGGCCGCCCAGGTGGCGTAGTCGCGCTCCATCAGCGTGAGGTCCAGGAGCCATTCGCCGGGATAGTCGACGATGTCGAGATGCACGGTGCGCGGCCCGGTCAGCGCGCCCATCATCCCCGCCGGCTGGACCCGGAGCGAAAGCCGGAGTTCGCTGACCGCGCGGGTGCTGTCGGGCCAATGCGGGTCCGGCCCCGCCAGCGCGGCGAGGTGGCCCTCGTAGTCGAAGCGCGGCACCGTGGGATCGGGCTGCGGCTGCAGCCAGGCCGCGCGGATCGCGCCGCTCGCCGCCGGGCCGAAGCCGGGCATCCGGCCGCGGTCGAGCAGGTTGGAGACCAGCGAGGTGATGAACACGGTCTTGCCCGACCGCGCCAGCCCGGTGACGCCGAGACGGATCACCGGTTCGAACAGCGCTTCGCTGACGCCGGCGCCGATGTTTTCGACGCCGCGGGCGAGATCGTCGGCGATGGAGGCGATGGACAAGGGCGGGCCCTCACTTTCCGGCCCAAGATAGGCGGCCGGGCGGCGGCTGTGTAGGGGCGATGGACAAGCGGGCGTACGGCGCGATAGACCGCCGCGCAGGGTCGCGCCGGCCCATGCACGAGAACCGCCTTTCGCCATGCCCCGCTACGCGCTGAAGATCGAATACCATGGCGGCGGTTTCGCCGGCTGGCAGCGGCAGGCCGCGCAGCCCTCGGTCCAGCAGGCGGTGGAACAGGCGATCGCGCGGCTGGAGCCCGCCGCCCCGGCGATCTCGGCCGCCGGGCGCACCGATGCCGGGGTGCATGCCACGGGGCAGGTGGCGCATGTCGACCTGTCCCGCGGCTGGGATCCGTTCCGCCTGCAGGAGGCGATCAATCACCATCTGAAACCGGCGCGGATCGCGGTGCTCGCCGCGGCCGAGGTCGATACGGATTTCCATGCCCGGTTCTCGGCCGTGGAGCGGCGCTACCTGTTTCGCCTGCTGGCGCGCCGCGCGCCGGCGACGCATGACGCGGGGCTGGTGTGGCAGGTGCGCCAGCCGCTGGATGCCGGGGCGATGCGGGCCGGCGCGGCGCATCTGGTCGGGCGGCACGATTTCACGACCTTCCGCTCCGCCCAGTGCCAGGCCGACAGCCCCGTCAAGACGCTGGACGAGATCGCGATCGAGGCGGTCGCGGTGCCGCATGGCACAGAATACCGGTTCCGGCTGCGCGCCCGCAGCTTCCTGCACAACCAGGTCCGGTCGATCGTGGGCACGCTGGAGCGGGTCGGCGCGGGGGCCCGGGCGCCGGAAGCGGTGGCCCGCGCGCTGGCCGCGCGGGACCGCGCCGCCTGCGGGCCGGTCTGCCCGCCGCAGGGGCTTTACCTGGCAGAGGTGATCTATCCTGTCGATCCCTTCGCACCTGCCTGACCGGGCGCGCGCCGTCAGGCGTTGAGATCCTTCAGAAGCCGGCCGTGTTTCTTCACCTCGGCCAGCACGTCGCCGAAGGTGTGAATGCCGCGCGCCTCCAGCATCGGCAGGAGCCGCAGCAGCGCGTCGGCCGTCGCCACGGTATCGCCGATCGCGGTATGGCGCGCCTCTTCGGGGATCGTGATGCCCAGCCGATGCGTCAGCGCGTCGAGGCTGTGGCCCTCCAGCTGCCCGAAGACGACCGCCGACAGGAGCACCGTGTCGAGGATCGGGTGGTCGAACCGGGCGCCGATGCCGGCCTCGTGGCGGCGCAGGAATTCCATGTCGAAAGGCGCGTTGTGGGCAACCAGCACCGCGCCGGCGGCGAAGGCGTGGAACTGCCGGCCGACCGTATCGATGCCGGGCGCCTCGGCCACCATCGCCTCGGTGATCCCGTGCACCTCGGTCGAGGCGGCGGGGATCGACCGGCCGGGATTGACCAGCGTGTCGAACACTTCCTTTTCCACCCGGCGGCCGTTGACGATCCGCACGGCGGCGATCTGCACGATCTCGTCGCCCTCGCTGGGCAGCAGGCCGGTGGTTTCGGTGTCGAAGACCACGTAGGTGAGATCCTGCAGCCGCGCCTGAAGCACCTCGGCGCTGCGGACCTTGGACAGCAGGTCGAAATCGTAGACCACCGCGCGCGGGATCGGGGCGGGGCGGCGGTGGGCGCGGCGCGCGTCGCGGATCGGCAGGCGCAGCCGCGCGCGGCCCCCGGGCAGCGCCTCGGGCCAGATCTCGGTGCCGTGGGTGTCAAGCACCGTGCGCCCGGTGACATCGGCGAGCCCGACCTCCAGCGGCGCGGCCAGCAGCCGGTCAAGCCGGCCGATGTTCAGCGTCGGCCCGGTCCAGGACAGGTCGATCACCGCGCCGGCACCGTCCTCGGCGATGGCGAGGCCCAGATCGTCGGCCGCGTCGAGACCGGCGGCGAGGCCGGACAGCAGCGCGACGAGGCCGAAGGCGTCGCAGCGCAGGATCAGGGCGGCGGCCTCGACCGTCAGCGGCCGGCCCTCCGCCTCGATCCGGGCGCGGATCGCATCGGCGAGGTCGGCGGCACGGGTCATCGGCAGGGGCCACCAGGTCGCCCGGCTGCGGTCGTAGCGCGCGCCGAGATCGGTGATCGCGCGCGCCAGCATGCCGGCCTCTTCGGCGATGGCGGCGTCGAGCGCGGCATCCGCCGCCCCCTCCTTGACCGAGATCGCGGTCATCAGGTTCGCCGCCGGGCGGCGGACCCGGTCGAAGACCTCGGCCAGAAGCTCCTCGCGGTCGGCATGGGCGGCGAGATCGGCGGTCACGTCGCGCAAGGTCAGAACGTAGCCCGGCCGGTCGCCCGCGCCTTCCAGCAGCCGCATCCGCCCGGCCAGCACCCGCGCCTCGGCCACCGTCGCGCAGACGAGGTCGGAGGCGGCATCGGGATCGTCGGTTTCCCGCAGCCGGTCGTAGGCATGGGCGACGGGCGCCTCGCGCAGATAGTCGAACACCCGCCGGTCGAGCCCCGGCGCCGCGCCGCCGCCCAGCAGGTCGACCGCCTGGCCGTTGTAGAACACCAGCTGGTGATCGGGGGTGCACAGCAGCACGCCCACCGGAACGTCGGACAGAAGCGCCTCAAGCCGCGCCTTTTCCGCCGCCAGCCGGGTGGTTTCGCGGGCCACCGCCTCGGCCAGCGCGTTGCGGGTTTCGGCCAGCGTCAGCGTCACCGCCTCGGCGGCGGGCGCCAGATCGCCCAGATAGCGCGCCGGCGCGGTGTCGATCCCGTCCGCGACCTCGGCATGGGCGCGGGCGCGCATGCCGCCGGCCAGCCGCTCGATCGCGCGGGCCACGTTCTCGTCGAACAGGAACCAGATCCAGGCGACGAGGCCGAGGATCGCGAAACCCGCGACGGTGCCGGCGAGCGTGAAGGCCGGCAGCAGCGCCGGATCGGCGGCGCGCCGCCAGCCCAGCCACAGCCCGCCGGCCAGCGCCAGCCAGCAGCCCAGGACAAGCGCGGCGAAGAACAGGAAGACGCGCAGCCGAAGGCCCAGCCGCTCAAACATGGCCTCCCGGCGTCGCGGCCGCCTCCGCACCCGGTTCGTCGCCCAGAAGCCGCCGGACCTCGGCCCGCAACTCCTTGAGTTCGAAGGGCTTGGCGATGAACCCGTCAGCCCCCAGCGCCAGCCCCTTGCGCCGTTCCATCGCCGAGCCGCGGGCCGTCATCATCAGGATCTTGACGCCGCTGAGCGCCGGGTCCATCCGCACGTCCTGGCAGATCTCGTAGCCCGACACCTCGGGCAGCATCACGTCCAGCAGAACGAGGTCGGGATGGGTATCGCGGATCCGTCCCATCGCGTCGCGGCCGTTGGCGATGCGATCGTGCTGATAGCCCTCGCGCGTCATCAGGTAGTCGAGCGCGATGGCAATGTTGTCCTCGTCCTCGACAATGAGAACCTTGTGCTTTCTGCCGCCGTCGGCCATCTCACCCTCCCTTGCAGGCCGCCTTCACCAGGGCGTCATCGGGGCCGACCTCGCGCCAGTCCACACCCGACAACGTTCCGTCGTCTTCCAGTTCCGCGCCGTCGAGCAGATCGGCGCGGCGATGGTTCGCGCAGTCGAACGCGACCGAGACCTGCCGCGTCGGCGACCAGCGTTCGAGGATCAGCACCGGCGCGACGATCAGCGCCGGATCGGCGGTGGAGCGCAGGATGCCCGCGCGATCGACCGCCACGAAGCGCAGCTTCAGCGGCACGATGTAGGTCCAGGGGCGGAACCAGTCCTGCCGCCCCGGCGCGGCCGCGACGACGACCTCGTCGGGCAGTTGCGCCGTGACGCGGGAGAACCAGGTGGATTCGTTCCAGACCGCGAAGGCGATCATGCCAATCCCGATTCCGGCCGGGATCATCCATTTCGGCAGCGGCCGGCCGGTGATCCGCCGGATCGCGAAACTGGCGATCAGCAGGATCCCCGCGACGCCGAAGGCCGCCGACAGGGTGGAGATGAAATCGATCAGCATCGCGTGCCCCGCCGGGCGCGTCCGGTCATGACAGCGCCCCCTTGCCGTGGCCCGCGGCCGATTGCATCGTACGCACCACCACGAAGGCGTCGCGCAGGTGGCTGCGTTCGAAATCCGACAGGTCGGAGGGCGCGAGGAAGTTGTCCGGCTTGCGGCCGGACTTGACCAGGGTGGCCTGGTTTTCCAGCCGCATCGTGGCGATCAGGTCATAGGCCTCGACGAGGTCGCGCGCGCCGGAGACCGAGATCACGCCCGCCGCCTCGGCCTCGATCAGCCGGGCGCGGGTATTCACGGCGGTCAGCCGGCCCCGCAGCGCGTAGACCCGCGCGAGGTCGGTCACCGGCACCACGCCGTTGTGCTTTAGGTCGATATGGTTGCGATGCTCGCCCGAGCGGATCGTCGCGAAGCCGCGAATGAGGCCCAGCGGCGGCGTGTGCTTGAGCGAATTGGCGATCATGTGCGCCACGAAGATCGAATTCCTGGCCGCGGCCTCCAGCGTTTCCTGTTGCAGGTTGGCGAACAGGCTGGCCGCGCCGCCGATCGGGCGCAGGTCGAACATCACCGAGGCGAGCATCTGCGCCTCGGGGTCGGGTGTGGCGATCCAGCCGCGGAAATACTCGCGCCAGGTCTTCACCCGCTGGCACCAGCGCGGGTTGGTGGCCATCATGTCGCCGGGGCAATGGACATAGCCGCAGTCGTTCAGCCCGTCGCAGACGATCCGCGCGAGCCGGGCGAAATAGTCCATGTCGGCCTCGGTCGCGGCGTCGTCGATCATCAGGCAGTTGTCCTGGTCGGAAACGCCGGTCTGTTCCTGCCGGCCCTGGCTGCCGCAGGCGAGCCACAGGTAGGGCACCGGCGCCGGGCCAAGCTCGGCCTCGGCGAGGTCGAGCAGGCGGCGGGTCACCGCGTCGGCGATGTCGGTGATCAGCCGGGTGACGACCTCGTGCGCGTGATGCCCGCCGACCAGCTGGACCAGAAGCTGCGGAATCCGCGCCGTGACGGCGGCCATCTCGGCCACCGTCTCGGCCCCGGCCACGTCGCGGATCAGCACCGCGGAAGACACCGCCTGGAACCGCGTCAGGTCGGTCTGGGTGACCATCCCGACGAGCCGGTCCGCCTCGACCACCGGCAGGTGGCCGATCCGGCGTTCCAGCATGATGTGCAGGATGTCGGAGCCCAGCGCCTCGGGCGTCAGCGTCACCGGGTCGGGGGTCATCACCTCGCGGATCGGGGCCGCGGGATCGCGGCCCTCGGCCAGCACCCGGTTCGACAGGTCGCGCACGGTGACGATGCCGACCAGCCGCTCGCCCGCCGTCACGCCGAGCGACGAGACATGGGCATCGCGCATCAGCCGCGCCGCCTCGCGCACCGGCGTGTCCGGCCCGCAGGTGACGGGCTTGCGCGCCATCAGGTCGGCGACCTTCAGCGTGGTGAGGTCGGTCTTGCGGCCCTCGCCACCGCGGCCGCGGTTGAAGAACCGGTCGAAGGCCGGGTATTCGGCCATCAGGTGCCGGAACTCCGCCTCGGGCAGCATCAGAACGACGCTGTCCTCGGTGGTGCGCGCGGTGGTCACCGCCAGCCCGTCGCGCAGAAGCCCCCGTTCCCCGAAGGAATTGCGCGCGCTCAGCAGCGACACAAGGCCGCCGCCGGGGTCCAGAACCTCGACCCCGCCGCGCTTGAGCACGTAAAGCCCCGGCGCCGGTTCCCCGGCGGTGTAGAGCGTGGTGCCCGCCGGCACCTCCCTGCGGCTGAAGCAACCGGCGACCCGCACCAGTTCGTCCCGCGGCAGGCTGTCGTAGGGATGCACCGCTTCGAGAAAGCCCGCGATGGTCTGGACGACGTCGCTCATGATGCCCTCTGCCGGTCGGTGGGGTGGCGCGCCCCTCGCGGGGCGCGCCGGCGTTTCGGTCCCGGCCCGGATCGCTCCGGGCCGGGCGGGATCAGTGGCCGGTGGCGGCGCCCGCACCGCGCGGGATGCGGACCGATTCCACCAGATCCTGGATTTCCTGCGGCGGTTCCTCGGTCGCGTTCGACACGAGATAGGCCACGAGGAAGTTCACCGCGGCGCCGATCGGGCCGAAGTGGGTCGGCGGGATGCCGAACAGGTAGTTCGACGCCGTGTTCTCCAGCATGTTGGTGCCGGGGATGAAGAACCAGCCGAGATAGGTGAACAGGTACAGGCAGGTCACGATCAGACCGGCCAGCATCCCCCAGGTCGCCCCGGCCGAGTTGATGCGCTTGGAGAAGATGCCCATCATCAGCGCCGGGAACAGCGAGGCCGCGGCAAGCCCGAAGGCCAGCGCCACCGTCTGTGCCGCGAAGCCGGGCGGGTTGAGCCCCAGATAGGTCGCGAGCGCGATGGCGCCGGCCATCGAGATCCGCGCCGCCAGAAGCTCGCCCTTCTCCGAGATCCCCGGATTCAGCGTCGACTTGATCAGGTCGTGGCTGATCGCCGACGAGATCGCCAGCAACAGGCCCGCCGCCGTCGACAGCGCCGCCGC
>Ga0180435_10005505_pt1 | contig 12296 bp, 10 predicted proteins | sample SS_ome_3_FD_132467 | JGI IMG/M metagenome (GOLD analysis project Ga0180435, IMG submission 132467) | Hypersaline lake sediment archaeal communities from the Salton Sea, California, USA - SS_3_S_1 metaG | ecosystem: Environmental > Aquatic > Non-marine Saline and Alkaline > Hypersaline >...
GAGTTTTTCGACGCGATGAAGTCGAAGGCGTGATCGCATTCAGGCTGAGTGGGGAACGTAGAGGGCGACGAGCCACAGAGGCCAGAGAGAGGGTGTCTTCTGCAGCTGCCGTATCTCTCATCTCGAATGTATTGACGGTTCCTGCGACGGGCTTTGCCGGCTCCCGAGGGTCGCAGTGGTTGCGCCAAGCGGTTTTTTACTCTGAGTTCTCCGCGCCTTAGAGCCCTCCGTGTCCACAACGCGAAAGCCAGCAACGAGCACCGCCATGATCCTCGCCGCCGGCCGCGGCGAACGCATGCGCCCGTTGACGGATACCACCCCGAAACCGCTGCTCGAGGTCGCTGGCAAGCCCCTGATCGTGTGGCATATCGAGCGGCTGGCCGCCGCCGGTGTCCGCGACCTGGTGATCAATCATGCCCATCTGGGACAGCAGATCGAGGACGCGCTGGGCGATGGTTCCGCCTGGGGGGTGCGGATCCGCTATTCGGCCGAGGGTGAAGGGCGGGCGCTGAATACCGGGGGCGGTAGCCAGCGGGCGCTGCCGATGCTGGGGGACCGGCCTTTTCTGGTGGTGAACGCGGATGTCTGGTGCGAACTCGATATCGGTCGGCTTGCATTGCCCGAGGGGGCGCTGGCGTGTCTCGTGATGGTGGACAATCCCGGGCATCATGCCGGTGGCGACTTTCACCTGGCCGGCGACATGCTGCTTGAGCAGGGCCATCCGAGGCTTACCTACAGTGGTATCGGGGTCTACTCCCCACGCCTGTTCGAGGGTTGCGCACCCGGGGCCTTCCCGTTGGCGCCGTTGCTGCGCCAGGCAATGCGGGATGGCATGGTAACGGGGATACACTATCGCGGGCGCTGGTCGGACGTCGGCACCCCGGAGCGTCTGGCCGATCTCGATCGCGCTATCGCTGCATGCGGGGCCTGATCCCCCCAAGAAGCGGCAGCTTTGCTGCGCTGGGCCAAATTCTTCACGAAAACCACACCCTCGTCGTCCATCCGGCGGGTTACTCTTAGAGAATGTTCTCCCTGGGGCGCGACCGCGTTGTCGCCCCAGACCGGGTCAGGCGGCGCGAGGAGAGAGTTTTGATATCACCAGATGAAGGACGAGCAGCAGCGCATGCCCCGATTTGGGGCGCAATCCGAGGGGGCGGCCCGTTTTTCCGCCCGGTTTTGTTAACGCTCGCTGATGTGCGGCAGGCACACCGGGCTCGCAGTGCCGTGCCGGCCGAAAAGCGGCCGCCGTCGCTGTGTCCCCGGTAGGGTGAACAGGCCCTAGCCTCATGGGACAGGAGATCACCGACAGCGAGTTTGATGAATCGGCATTCGTCGAGTTTCGCAGGCGGCTGGATACCGAGACAAAGGTGCTTCGGGATTGGCTCGCCGAGGGTCGCCTGCAACCGCATGAGCGGTGTTTCGGGTTCGAGATCGAGGGCTGGCTGGTCGACGAACAGGGGCGCCCGGCGGCGCGCAATCAGGAGTTCCTGGCCGCACTCGATGACCCGCTTGTCGTCCCCGAACTCGCGCAGTTCAACTTCGAGATCAATTCCGATCCCGCGAGTCTGGGACCCGGTGCCCTCGACCGGATCCACGATGCCCTGCTGGCACGTTGGAGACACTGTGAGACCGCGGCCTACGGGCTGAGTCTGCGCCCGCTATTGACCGGCATCCTGCCGACGGTGCGTAGTTTCGATCTGTCGCTGTCGCGGATGTCGCCACTGCAGCGTTACCGCGCGATCAATGACCAGGTTTTCCGGCTGCGTCGCGGCAAGTCCATCGAGCTGGACATCGAGGGAGTCGAGCGTCTCGCCCATCGGCATGATGATGTGATGCTGGAGGCCGGGGCCACGTCGCTGCAGATCCATGTCCTCGTCGATGCGGGCGAGGCGGCAAAGGCCTTCAATGTCTGCAAGATGATCTCGGCGATCACTGTCGGTGCCGCCAGCAATTCGCCCTTTCTGTTCGGTCGGCAGCTGTGGCAGGAGACCCGGATTCCGCTATTCGAGCAGGCCGTCGCAGTCGGTGCCAGCGAATACACCAAGCGCGTGACCTTCGGAATCGCCTATGCCAGGGAGAGCATCTTCGAGTGTTTCGAGGCCAACCGGGTCTGGTACCCGATAATTCTCCCGGAACTGATGGACGATCCACCCGAAAAGCTCGCCCATCTGCGGTTGCACAACGGTACCATCTGGCGCTGGAACCGGCCGCTGATCGGGTTCAGCCCGGATGGCGAGCCGCATTGCCGGATCGAGCACCGGGTGGTCGCTGCAGGGCCGTCGCCAATCGATGCCATTGCCAACACGGCCCTGTTCCTGGGCCTCTTCGAGGCGCTGATGCGCTCACCCGAGCCGTTGGAGTCACAGCTGCCCTTCGCGGTGGCACGTGACAATTTCTATGCGGCGGCGAGATTCGGCCTGGATGCCGGGGTTTCCTGGCTCGACGGCAGGAGCGGTACCCTCGCGGAGCTGCTGTCGACGCGGCTGTTGGATACGGCCCGGCAGGGCCTCGAGCTTGCCGGGCTGCAGAGCACCGAGATAGCGCATTGGCTCGGCATCATCCGTGGCCGGGTCGAGCGTCACATGACGGGTGCGGATTGGCAGGTCGCATGGGTCGACGCGCACGGCCGCGAGTTTTCCGCCCTGGTCGATAATTATGCAGAACGGCAGGCAAGCAATATGCCTGTCCATGAATGGAGCCTGAAGTGAGCGAGTTGTTACGCGAATTGGATGAGATGCCCCTGACCTTGCTGGAGACGTCGGCAGAGGATCTGCACGACGCGCTGGGTGGACCGACGCTGTTCCACCTGCGCGGGAACCGGGAGCCGGCGCTGTTCATTTGTGTGCTGATGCACGGTAACGAGACCAGCGGCTGGGACGCAGTGAGGAAGGTGCTGCTGGATCATCTCGACAGCGGTGGCCTGCGGCTGCCGCGTTCCCTGAGCCTGTTCATCGGCAACACCGCCGCGGCGAAAGAGGGTGTCAGGCATCTGCCTGAGCAGCCGGATTTCAACCGCGTCTGGCCGGGCAGCGAGACGCACGGTACACCCGAACATGAGCTGATGAGGACCGTGATGGACAACATGGCCGATCGTGAGATCTTTGCGTCGATCGATCTGCACAACAACACCGGATTGAATCCGCACTATGCCTGCGTCAATGTGCTGGAGCATCAGTCCCTGCACCTCGCGTCGCTGTTTGGACGCACCGTCGTGTATTTCGTGCGGCCGCGTGGCGTCGCGTCCATGGCGATGGCGGCGCTCGGTCCCTCGGTGACCCTGGAGTGCGGCAAGGTCGGCCAGATTCACGGAGTGGACCACGCGACGGATTACCTGCGCGCGTGTCTGCATCTGTCTGAGATCCCGGCACATGCGGTGCCCAGTCACGACATCGATCTGTATCACACCGTCGCGGTGGTGCGCGTGCCTCCCGAGTTGCCGTTCGGTTTTGGCGACCAGAGCGGGCCGATCAGTTTTCCACGCGATCTCGACAGGATGAACTTCCGGGAGCTGCCGGTGGGCAGCCTGATCGCCGAGTGCGACGGGTTGGCGCAACAACCGCTGGACGTCCGCGACGAACAGGACAGGCCGGTGGCCGATCAGTATTTCACGCTAGAGGACGGGCGCCTGGTCACCCGCGTCCCGGTGATGCCCTCGATGCTCAGCTGTAACCCCGAGGTGATTCGGCAGGATTGTCTGTGTTACCTGATGGAGCGATACAACGACCATCTCGCGGATGCCGGCTAGTCAGCCGGGTACGGCCGACCCTGGTTCTCTGCCATTGTGCCGGTGCTGAGTTCGGAGGCCGGCAGCGGAATCAGTCCCTGGTCCACCAGGTAACCTTCCGGTCCCGAGACCTCGGGGGAGACGATCATGTCAACGAATTCCTGGAGGCCTTTCACCAGCCTTGTGTGTCTGGGCTTGATGTAGAGATAGAGCGGCCTGCTGAGCGGGTAGATCCCCGACTCGATCAATTCGAACTCGGGTTTGATGCCGTTGATGCTGGCTGCCCTCAGGCGGTCGCGGTTCCTGTCGAGAAAGTTGAAGCCGAAAATGCCGAGTGTGTCGGGGTCGTTGATCAGTTTGCGGACCAGGCGCGCATCGTTCTCTCCGGCATTCACAAAGGCACCGTCCTCGCGCAGTGCCTGGCAGCGTTGGCGGAACTGTGTCGGGTCCTGTTTGCGCAAGGCGCGCAGGGGCGCTACCGAGAGGCAGGCGTCCTGTAACAGGCGCTCGGCGAATATGTCGCGTGTTCCGGAGGTCGGCGGGGGACCCAGTACCCTGATCGGGAGCGACGGAAGCGCGGGGTTTATCTGATCCCATTCCCGATAGGGGTTGGGTACCAGGTTCTTGCGGCTGTCGGGCGAAGGCACCTCCCGTGCCAGGGCCAGGTACAGGTCGCGTGCCGAGAATCTGAATTCGGGTGCCTCCTTGGTGCTGGCGATCACGATACCGTCGTAACCGATCATGATCTCACGGATGTCGTTGACATCGTTTCGCGCACAGGCCTGTCTCTCGCTGTCCTTCATGCGGCGGGACGTCATTGCGATATCGGGGGTTGTCAGTCCGAGCCCCGCACAGAACAGCTTGACACCCCCGCCGCTCCCGGTCGATTCGACAACCGGTGTCGTCAGAGGGGTCTCGCGGCCGAACTTCTCGGCCGCCGCGGCAACGATCGGGTAGGTGGTCGACGAGCCGACGATCAGAATATGCTGGCGCTTGGGAAATTCTGCGATAGCGCCTGTGAGGGTCAGACACAAGGCCAACCCGAGGACCATCTGCGAGCGCAATCTGCCGTCTGAAGTCATCTGCTGCCTTTGCCCTTCCCACCGGCGCCCCGGCAACGCGGTGTCTGTTCGGCCCGTCGAGCCACCACCTGCCGGGCCAGGAGGCGTTGGTGTCGGTCGTCGACACCTGGGCGGGTGCGGATCCAGGCCATCCGCCCGGGTATCCTAGACGATTTTAACCCAACAGAGTCTGGTCGGGCCTGGAGTAGGGGGCTGATGGTCCTGGCAGTTGGGGATGGGCCGTACAGCTGAGGCTCAGGAGTCGTAATCGTCACGCATCGCGGGTTTGAGGCGGTGGTAACCCTTGTAGTGCCAGAGTCGCATCTGTCGGTAGGGGTTGCCGCTCTGACTCCACAGTTCCTCATCGCGCAGTATGCGACAGGCTGTCAGCTGGTGGACAAGGTTACGCGACTCGTCGCTGATGTAGTCGCTGCCGCCGAAACAGCAGGTCTCGTAGAGGTGGGCGAGGTCGGGCTGGGTGGCGCTGTGTTCGTGACCCAGCCAGTGAACCAGCTCATGAAACAGCAGGCTGGCACGGTTGCTGTAGCGGTGCAGGCCCTTGGGCCGCAGTGGCTGGGCATTGCGGTGCTCGTAGATCTGCGAGTCGTCCAGGTGGAAGAAGGTGCGATAGGTCTGGTCATCGTGCTGACGGCTGAGAAAGCCGCCCAGCCTGAACGTGTCGATGATCACGCCCGGGTGATCCACCTGGCGCAGCTGGGCCAGCAGGGCGTCATCGCTGTCGGTGCCCTTCGGGCTGGTCGCCACCGCGGTCGCGAACATCGCGTCCTCGACGCAGAGGAAGGTCTTTTGCTGCGGCGTGCTCAGTAATTCGACAAGACGTCGTGCCTGACGACGGTGAAAGTCATGCAGATTCCCCGGCGGACCCAGGCCGGCGATGCAGCTGAGGCCGGTCTGCAGGCCCTGACGCAGATCATCGAGCAGGATCTGTGCGGCCACCCGGGGTTGTCTGGGCTCGTTGTAGGGGTAGCTGCCGCATCCCCTGATGCTCAGGTTGAGCGGCGCGTGCCTCACCTCGTCGGCCGTCACGGTCGCCGCGGGGACGGGTTCGCGCAGTGCGTCGAGTAGTAGACGCGTCTGTTCCTGCAGTGATGCAGCCCCGTGCTCCGCACCTGACTGGGTCCAGGCCGGCAACAGGAAAACCAGTCCACACAGGCATTTGTACCGCAACCTCATGACTCATCTCCGGTGGGGTCGAGTCAGATCTGTGGCCAATTATGACAGCAGAATGACCACCCCATTACGGTTATGAGTCTAGTCGAAAATGCGGATTTGTATATACAAATGCCGATCGTTGGGGGGCGCTCAGCGTTGTCTGAATCCGTACCAGATCAGTCCGGCCATCTCGTGCAGTACCCGATAGCTGCGGCCCAGATAGCCCGGCTGCGGCAGCCAGTCGGCGAGTTCGCCGGGCTCCCGGGTCTCGAAGGCGGTGTGTTCGAAGTCGAATGGCGCAGGGATGGCCTCGATGCCGGCCGCCCGGGCGCTCAGCATGGCGCGCGGCATGTGCGAGGCATGGGTGACCAACAGCACCCGCTTGACGCCCCGCGACGCCAACAGGGCCGCGCTGTTGTGGGCGTTCTCGTAGGTGTCCTTGCTCTGATCCTCAGCCGCAAGCGCCGTCACCCCCGCGCGCTGCTGCAGCCATTTCGCACCCAGTCGTGCGAGTGGCTCGGTATCCTCCAGGCTGCCGCCGCTGAGCATTACCGGCAGACCCGTAAGGCGATGGAGAAACAGCCCATAGTCGACGCGCTGCAGACTCCCCGGGCCCAGGGTATCGGCTCCGTCGAATTCGGGATTGTTTCGTCGCGATCCGGCGAGGAACACCAGGATCGCCTGGGCCCCGGCGTTTCGCGCCTGGGCCGGCGTCAGTGCCGGAATCGTCTCGAGCTGGCTCGCCAGCAGATGGAGTCCGACCGGGGTGGACAGGGCATACAACAGGGTTATCCCGAGCAATATCAGCAAGCGGCCGAGCAGGCGTCGCGCGAACAGCCAGCCGAGCAACAACAGAATGATCAGGCTGCCGGGGGGCAACAGGGCCATCTTCAGGATGGCCCGCGTTCCAACATCTATATCCACTTGCCTGCAACTCCCAAGGCCGGTTGGACCGGTATTTCACCTGTTACTTCGAACCCACTGGCTACGCGGTGGCCATCAGCCCTCCAGTACCGGGTTGGCCTGCAGGTCCGCATGGTAGGAGGAGCGTACCATGGGGCCACTGGCGACATTCGAGAATCCCAAGCGCTCGCCCAGCTCGCGCAGTTCGTCGAACTCATCGGGCGTCACGAAGCGATCGACCGGCAGATGGTCACGGCTGGGCTGGAGGTATTGACCCAGGGTCAACATCTCGCAGCCATGATCGCGCAGGTCCCGCATCACCTGCTCGACCTCCGTGCGGGTCTCGCCCAGCCCCAGCATGATGCCGGATTTGCTGGGGACTGCCGGATTCCGTGCCTTGAACTGCTCGAGCAGGTCCAGCGACCATTGGTAGTCCGCACCGGGGCGCGCCTGGCGGTAGAGACGGGGTACCGTCTCCAGGTTGTGATTGAACACATCCGGCGGGCTGGCGCAGAGGTGCTCGAGCGCCACCTGCATACGCCCCCGGAAGTCGGGCACCAGGATCTCCACCGTGGTGCCCGGTGTGAGTTCGCGCACCGCCTCGATACAGTCGGCAAAATGCGCCGCGCCACCGTCGCGCAGGTCGTCGCGATCGACCGAGGTGATGACCACATAACGCAGGGACATCTCGGCGATGGCCTCGGCGAGCTGGCGTGGCTCGTCGGGGTCCAGGGCCTCGGGCTTGCCGTGGGCGACATCGCAGAAAGGACAGCGCCGCGTACAGATATCGCCCATGATCATGAAGGTGGCGGTGCCGTGGCTGAAGCATTCGCCGAGGTTCGGGCACTGCGCCTCTTCACAGACCGAACTCAGGGAGCGCTGCCGCAGTATCCGCTTGATCCGTGTGACACCGGCACCACTCGGGACCTTTGCCCGGATCCAGTCCGGCTTGCGCTTCACCTCTACCGTCGGCTGGACCTTTACCGGGATCCGGCTGACCTTGTCGTGGCCGCGCTGGTGTGTCTCGGGTCGGCTACGCGAGGGTGCATTGTCGCTGTCGCTTGGCATGGTCGTTAAGAATACCCCGTTGGATTTCTGCCGGATTGTAACGGGTTTTCGAGATCGCAAGCCCTGTGGTGCGCGCGGGATGACGCGAGGCCCTGTCGTGACCGGGTACGGATCCAGGGGCCCTGGCCGCTATAATCCGGACACGTGAAGTTTCCACAGGATTGCGCAGATGAGTGAGTTTGGTGTCTTTACCCTGTTTTTATTCGGCCTTGCGGCCGTCATCCTGTTCCTCGGGGTCAAGTCGGTGCCACAGGGCAACGAGTGGACCGTCGAACGCTTCGGCAAGTACACGCGCAGTCTGCGCCCCGGTCTGAATCTGATCGTCCCGGTGATCGACCAGATCGGACAGAAGCTCAACATGATGGAGCAGGTCCTGGACGTGCCGACCCAGGAGATCATCACCAAGGACAATGCGATGGTCTCGGTGGACGGCGTGGTTTTCTACCAGGTCCTGGACTCGGCCATGGCGGCCTACGAGGTCAACAATCTGGAGTACGCAACGCTCAACCTCACCATGACCAACATTCGTACCGTGATGGGTTCCATGGACCTGGACGAGCTCCTGTCCAAGCGTGACGAGATCAATGCCCGCCTGCTCACCGTCGTGGACGAGGCAACCACGCCTTGGGGGGTGAAGGTCACCCGGATCGAGATCAAGGACATCAGCCCACCCACCGATCTGGTGGAATCCATGGCGCGGCAGATGAAGGCCGAGCGTGACAAACGCGCGGCGATCCTCGAGGCGGAGGGGCTGCGTCAGGCCGAGGTGCTCAAGGCCGATGGCGAGAAACAGGCGGCCATTCTGCAGGCCGAGGGTGAGAAGGAGGCTGCGTTCCGCGAGGCCGAGGCCCGCGAGCGCCTGGCAGAGGCCGAGGCCAAGGCGACCCGGATGGTGTCCGAGGCGATCGCCCAGGGTGACGTGCAGGCGATCAACTATTTCGTCGCACAAAAGTACGTCGAGGCCCTGCAGACGATCGGCACGGCCGAAAACCAGAAGCTGATCTTCATGCCGATGGAGGCCAGCGGCGTGATCGGTGCCATCGGGGGTGTCGCCGAGCTGGCCAAGAGCGCGATGGACAAGGGTAAGGCATGAACGGCTACCAGCCCGATTTCTGGCACTGGTGGATCCTGGGGCTCGCGCTGATCATCGCCGAGACCCTGTTACCGGGAACCTTCTTCCTCTGGATGGGCGTGTCAGCTCTGGTGCTGGGTGTACTGGCCTGGCTGATTCCGGCGATGGGTTGGGAGACCCAGCTGATGCTTTTCGCGGTACTGTCGCTGGTGAGCATCGTCGGTTGGCGTATGTATCAGCGCCGACACCCCGACGAGACGGATCAGCCCTCACTGAACAGGCGCGGCGAGCAGTACATCGGCCGGGTGTTCACCCTCGAAACGGCCATCGAGAACGGCTTCGGCAAGGTCCGGGTCGGTGATTCGCCCTGGCGGGTGAAGGGTGAGGATGCCGCAGCCGGTACCCGGGTGAGGGTAACGGCGGCAGACGGCATTGTCCTGGTTGTCGAACGGGCCGAATGATGCGGCATGATGCCTGACGGCGAGCGCGCTGGTGGCTTTGCGGCGGGATAGGTTTCGTTGTGCCGCGCTACGACATCATCGCATCGTGCCGTGTCAGGACCAGATACATTGCATCGACCATCTCCAATGTAGAGGCGTCCATCGCCGCGGCACCCACCTCCGGCGGCAACTCGGCCAGACGCCAGACCGGTGCCCGGATACGCTGCACCACATCCTCAATCAGCAGGTCGGTGTCCACGCCGTTGCTGATCTGCACCGCTATATGCAGTATCGCGATCTCGCGGGCGAGGTTCCCGGCGACATCCTCCGGCCGCATCAGGTGCTTGAAAGAGTCGACGAAAGACGCTGGCAGCTGCCAGACCTGTGAGAGTTCCGCGGCAAACTGCATCGCGTCCACACCGATCAGCTTCTGTTCCTCGTAAAGCCGTGCGTCCAGCCCCTCGTCGGAATGTGCCATCGCCCTGCGGCACTCGTCCGGGTAGTGGGAGAACAGCACCAGGTGGCCAATGTCGTGCAGCAGGCCGCGGACGAACAGGCTCTCGGTGTTGCGCATCCCCGAGCCGCTGGCAATCGACTGGGCGAGAAAGCCGCAGTGGACGCTGCGATACCAGAAGGTATCGATATCCATCAGGTCGTTGTTCATCCCCTCGAAGGTCTTTGACACGCTGGCCGCCAGCACCAGATCGTGAATCTTCTGCATGCCCAGGATGTTGGCGGCACGCGAGATGGTGTCGACCTCGGACCGGAAACCGTAGAACGCGCTGTTCGCCATGCGCAGGATGCGCGCGGCCAGCGCCGGGTCCAGCGACAGCACCTCGGCGGCATCCGCCATCGATGCGTTCTCTGATTCCATGACCTCGCGCAGGCGAATGTACACATCCGGCAGAGAAAGCGACTCCAGCGAGTCGTAGAGAAGTTCGTCGAACTTGATAGCTGCTGACATAACGCGCGTCTTCCCATTCCGTGACAGGGATTTTCCTGCCTAGTGGTATCGGCCCGCACGGGCGCGGCTTGAATGGGATCCCCTGCGTTACAGCAGGACGCGCTCGATACCGCCGGCCTTCGCCTTGGTGATAAAGGTCTCCTGCCAGGTCTCGCCGAGCATCTGCCGGGCCAGCTCGACGACGATATAGTCGGTCTTCAGGCCGGTTTCGTCGGCATAGCGATTGAGGCCCTGCTGGCAGGCGGGGCAGCTGGTCAGGAGCTTGACCCCGCCGCGGGCCTGTTCCTGTCCGGTGAGTGAACGGATCCCCTTGCGCAGTTCCTCGGCCTTGCGAAAGCGCAGCTGGTTCGCGATATCGGGGCGCGCGGTGCCGAGCGTTCCCGCCTCGCCACAGCAACGATCGGACAGTGTTACCGGCTGCCCGAGCAGACGGTCGGCCACCTCGAGTGGATCGTGTTGCTTCATCGGTGTGTGGCAGGGGTCATGGTAGAGATACTGCACACCCTTCACTCCCTCGATCGCGACGCCCTTCTCCATCAGGTATTCATGGATGTCGAGCAGCCGGCAACCGGGAAAGATCTTCTCGAACTCGTATTCGAGCAACTGGTCCATGCAGGTGCCGCAGGACACGATCACGGTCTTGATGTCCATGTAGTTGAGTGTGTTGGCGACGCGATGGAACAACACGCGGTTCTGGGTCGTGATCTGCTGGCCCTTGGCCGCGAGTCCGGCCGAGGTCTGTGGATAGCCGCAGCACAGATAGCCTGGTGGCAACACGGTCTGGGCACCGGTCTCGTAGAGCATCGCCAGCGTCGCCAGGCCGACATCAGAGAACAGGCGTTCGGAGCCGCAGCCCGGAAAATAGAAGACCGCATCCGTCTCCTCGGCCTGTCGGGCGCTGTCGCGGATGATCGGGACCATCGTGTTGTCCTCCAGACCCAGCTCGGCGCGATAGGAGCGTCGCGGGAGCTCGACCCGGATCGGCCGCCGTACCATCTCGATCACTGTAGTGCGGACCTTGGGCTTGCCGGTGGTGGCCTGGGGGATGTCCCGGTGCGCATTCAGCAGCGTGGTCTTTTTTACCATGTCATGGGCCAGGGTGAGTCCCTTGAAGCCCCATTCGAGCATGCCTTTGCGCATGACCCTGATGGTCCGCGGGTCGGTCGCGTTCAGGAATTTCATCGCGGCCCAGGTGCCGGGGTTGAAGCGTTTCTTGCCGCGCTCGGTCAGGATCTTACGCATGCGCATGGTCACGTCGCCGAAGTCGATGTCGACCGGGCAGGGGCTTTCGCATTTGTGGCAGACGGTGCAGTGGTCGGCGATGTCGTTCATCTCGTCGAAGTGTTCGAGCGAGATGCCGCGCCGGGTCTGTTCTTCGTACAGGAAGGCCTCTATCACCAGCCCGGTACCCAGGATCTTGTTGCGCGGTGAATACAACAGGTTCGCTCGAGGGACATGGGTCATGCACTTGGGTTTGCACTTTCCGCAACGCAGGCAGTGTTTGACGTCATCGTTCAACGCACCGAGTTCGCTCTCCTCCAGGATGATGGCCTCCTGCTGAACCAGTCGCAGCGAGGGGGTGTAGGCACCTTCCAGACCCGAGTCCGGCATCAGCTTGCCGGGGTTGAAGACCTGCTCCGGGTCCACCTGCTGTTTGTACTCGACGAAGTGGGCGAGTTTTTCCTGTTCGAGGTACTGCACCTTGGTCAGGCCGATACCATGTTCGCCCGAGATCACCCCGCCGAGTGACTGGGCCAACTGCATGATGCGGTCGACCACGCGATCGGCCTCCTGCAGCATGCGGTAGTTGTGCGAATGGACCGGGATATTGGTGTGCACATTGCCGTCGCCGGCGTGCATGTGCAGCGCGATGAACAGGCGTTCGTTGCGC
>Ga0180435_10005507_pt1 | contig 12293 bp, 9 predicted proteins | sample SS_ome_3_FD_132467 | JGI IMG/M metagenome (GOLD analysis project Ga0180435, IMG submission 132467) | Hypersaline lake sediment archaeal communities from the Salton Sea, California, USA - SS_3_S_1 metaG | ecosystem: Environmental > Aquatic > Non-marine Saline and Alkaline > Hypersaline > Sediment...
AGACCTGGAGCGCGGCGGCGGCGCTCGCCGCGACGGCGCTCCTGCGCGATCCCGAGGCGGAGGACCCCTTCGCCTTCGCCCGCGACGAGGCCCTCGAGGCGGCGCTCGAGGGTACCGAACCGGCGGTGGACGCCGGGGCATCCGTCGAGGCGTAGCCCGTCTGGCGCGCCGGCCCGCGGCCGGGCGCCTAGAAGTGCCCCAACTTCGCCCGCTTCGTGGCCAGGTAGGCCTCGTTGTAGGGGTTCTCGCCGGCGTGGAGCGGGACGCGCTCGACGACTTCGATGCCGAAGCCCTCGAGGGCGACGACCTTGCGCGGGTTGTTCGTCAGCAGGCGCAGGCGGCGGACGCCGAGGTCGAGCAGGATCTGCGCGCCGATACCGTAGTCGCGCAGGTCGGCGGGGAAGCCCAGCAGCTCGTTGGCCTCGACGGTATCGGCACCCTCGTCCTGCAGGGCGTAGGCGCGCAGCTTGTTGAGCAGGCCGATGCCGCGCCCCTCTTGGCGGAGGTAGACGAGCGCGCCGCGACCCGCGTCCGCGATCATCTTCAGCGCGGCGTCGCGCTGGAAGCCGCAGTCGCAGCGCAGGGAGTGCAGCGCGTCGCCGGTCAGGCACTCGGAGTGCATGCGCACGAGCACGGGCGCCGCCTTGGCGCCTGGCTCGTCGACGCCGGGCGCCCCCGCGTCGCCGTCGTCGGTCAGCACCTGTCGCACGTCGCCGAGCACCATCGCCACGTGCTCCGCGTCGCTCAGGGCGTCGCGGTAGCCGATCACCCGGAAGCGCGCCCAGGGCGTGGGGAGCTGGGCCTCGGTGACGCGCTCCACGAAGCGCTCGCGGGTGAGGCGGTGGGCGATGAGGTCGGCGATCGTGCCGATCTTCAGGCCGTGCTCGGCGGCGAATCGACGCAGTTCGGGCAGCCGCATCATGTGGCCGTCGTCGCGCATGACCTCACTGAGCGCGCCCACGGGCTGCAGGCCGGCGAGGCGCGCGAGGTCGACGGCGGCCTCCGTGTGGCCCGCGCGACGCAACACGCCGCCCTCGCGGGCGCGTAGCGGGAAGACGTGGCCGGGACGCGCGAAATCTGGGGCGCCGGCGTCGGGACGCGCGGCGAGGCGGATCGTGTGGGCCCGGTCGGCGGCGGAGATGCCGGTGCTGATGCCCTCGGCGGCCTCGATCGTCACCGTGAAGGCGGTCTCACGGCGAGCGGTGTTGCGCGCCACCATCGGCGGAAGGTCGAGGCGGTCGGCCACCTCGTCGGGCATGGCGACGCACACGATGCCGCCGGTGTGGCGGATGGTGAAGGCGAGCAGCTCGGGGGTCGCGTGCTCGGCGGCGAACACCAGGTCGCCCTCGTTCTCGCGGTCCTCGTCGTCGACCACGACGACGGGGCGGCCGGCGCGCAACTCCGCGAGCAGCTCGGGCACGGTGGCGAGGGGGGCCTTCGCCGGGCCCTCGGCCACGGGCGCCTCAGCCACCATCGGGCACCGCCCCGAGCGCGAGAAGGCGCTCGACGTGCCGGGCCAGCGCGTCGGGCTCGAGGTTGACGCGGTCGCCCACGCGCAGCTCACCGAGGGTGGTGACCGCCAGCGTGTGCGGGATGATCCACAGCGTGAAGGTGGCAGGGTCGAACTCGTCGCTGCTGCCGCCGGGCCCGCCGACGTCGACCACCGTCATGGAGACGCCGTCGACGGTGATGCTCCCCTTGGGCACCAGGTAGCGGGCGAAGGCGTCAGGCGCGCGCACCGTCACGACGTGGGCGCCCGGCTGGACGTCGATCTCCAGCACCTCGCCGGTGCCGCCCACGTGGCCGGTGACGATGTGGCCGCCGAAGCGGTCGCTGGCGCGCATGGCGCGCTCGAGGTTGGCGGTGGCGCCGGCCGACCAACGCGGCGCGGTCTTGGCGATCGTCTCCTTGGAGAGCTCGACCTCGAAGCCCTGCGCGTCGTGCGCGACCACCGTGAGGCAGCAGCCGGACACGGCGATCGACGCGCCGACGGCCAGGTCGTCCAGCACGCCGTTCGCCTCGATGCGCACGCGCACGTCGCCGCCGTGGGCGCCGCCCGTCTCGCGGGCCCAAACCATGCGCCCGACTTCCTCCACGATGCCTGTGAACATCAGCCATCCTCCCCGGCGGCATGGGCCGCCGTCTCTTCCGGTGCCACGAACGTGCGCGGGGTCAGGTCGCCCTCGATGAGCAGATCGTCGCCGACGCGCCGCACGTCGGTGCCTTGCAGCGCGTGGGCCTCGTCCATGCCGGCGACGCCGAGGCCCGCCAGCGGGCTGGCGCCGCGACCGCCGACCAGCTTGGGCGCGACGAACCAGGCGACGCGGTCGATGGCGCCGGCCGCCAGGAAGCTCCAGGCGAGCGTGCCGCCGCCCTCGAGCAGGAGCTCGACGACGACGTCGTCGGCCAGCGCCCGCAGCGCGCCCGCCACGTCGGGCCGGCCCTGGTGCGCCGGCACGCGCAGCACGCGCGCGCCGCGGGCCTCCAGCGCCTCGGTCCGGGTCACGGGCGCGTCGGGACCGACGACGATCGTGACGCGCGCGGGTGCACCGTCGGGACCGTCGTCGAACACCCTGGCGGTGACCGGCGTGCGGGCGATGGCGTCGAACACGACCTTGCGGGCGGTGCGCCCCGGGGCGTCGGCGCCCTCGAGCCGCGTGGTCAGCGCCGGGTCGTCCTGCAGCAGGGTGTTGATGCCGACGGCGACGGCGTCGGCCTGGTGGCGCCAGCGGTGCACCATGGCGCGCGCCGCGGGGCCGGTGATCCAGCGCGAGCGCCCCGTGCGGGTGGCGATCTTGCCGTCCAGCGTCATCGCGGTCTTGTAGCGGACCCACGGGCGGCCGAGGCGGCGGTGCGTGAGGTAGGCGGCGTTGAGGGCGTCGGCCTCGTCGCGCAGGGCGCCGGCCACGACCTCGACGCCCGCGGTGCGCAGGCGCGCGTCGCCGGCGCCGGCCACCCGCGGATCGGGGTCAGGGGAGGCGAAGACGACGCGGGCCACGCCGGCGGCGATCAGGGCGTCGGCGCAGGGGGCCGTGCGGCCGTGGTGGGCGCAGGGCTCGAGCGTGACGTAGGCGGTGGCGCCGCGGGCGGCCTCGCCGGCGGCAGCGAGCGCGGCGGCCTCGGCGTGGGGGCCGCCCGCGCGCTCGTGCCAGCCCTCGGCGACGGCTTCTTCGCCGCGGGCGATCACGCAGCCGACCATCGGGTTGGGGTGGGTGGTGCCGCGGCCGCGTTCGGCCAGCGCCAGCGCGCGCCGCAGGTGGCGCACGTCGGTGTCGGTCATTCCCGCGGGCGCGGGGGATGAGGTCGTCCGGGGGTCCGTCACGCGGAACCTCCGGCTCGCGCCTCCGCGCGATCGTGCATGACGCCTCCTTCTCTCATCCGGACTGTCACCGTCGGCACCCGGTTCGCACGGGTTCGGGCCCTGGCGGGCTTCGCAGGCTCGGCATCGTCGTTGTTCGGGACGCCCTCGTGCCCTCGCCGCTCGCACGCGAGCGGGCTCGACGCACATGGAGTTGCGCGAAGCGCAACTCCGGGCGTCGCGCTTCGCGCGACGCACACTGCCGGTCGGGAATCTCACCCTGCCCTGAAGGGGGCTGAAGCTGCGGCGGCGGGCCGCAACCGGCTCAGGTCGTCGGGCGACGGAGCGGCGTTCGTGCGCGCGCGTTCCGCCCGCGTCGTCCAAGCGCGAGTCTACCGCCGCGTCTGGGGGTGGCGGAGGGACGAAGCGACCTTCGGCCCGCGCGCGCCCGGCCGACCTGCCGGCGCGGCGCGTACCCAACCGCTGACGCCGGTCCCCGACCGCGCTCGGTACACTCGTGGGCGATGCTCACCTTCGACCAGAAGCTCGACCACCTCGCCACCCTCGTGCTGCGCGTGGGGGTCAACCTGCAGCCCGGCCAGCGCCTGCTTCTCGGCGGCCCCGTCGAGGCCCTCGAGCTCATGCGCCGCATCGTCACGCAGGCGTACGACCTCGGCGCCGCCCACGTCGCCGTCGACATCAGCGACGAGCGGATGGGCCTGATCCGCGCCCTGCACGCCGGCGACGAGACGCTCGACGTCGCCGACGAGGAGCGCGTCGCGATGACCCAGGCCAAGCTCGAGCGCGGCGCCGCCCTGTTGCGCATCGCGGGCGGCGACCCCGACCTCATGGCGCCGGCCGACCCCGCGCGCGTGGCGCGCATGACCAAGGCCGCCAGCGTCGCCAACCGGCCCGTCAGCGACCTCGTGCAGCGCGCGTTCATGCCCTGGTCGATCATCGCGTTCGCCACCCCGGCGTGGGCGCGCAAGGCGTTCCCCGACCTGCCCGAGGACGAGGCAGTCACCAAGCTCTGGGACGCGATCTTCGCCGCCACCCGCGCGGATCTGGACGACCCCGTCGGCGCTTGGCAGGCGCACCTGGCCACGCTGCGGCAGGCGAACGACCACCTCGACGCCCGCGCCTACCGCGCGCTGCACCTGCGCGCGCCGGGCACCGACCTGCGCGTCGGCCTCGCCGATGCCCACGTCTGGATGTCCGGCGCTGTGGTGGCCGAGAAGAGCGGCGTGCGCTTCGTGCCGAACATGCCGACCGAGGAGGTCTTCACCGCCCCGCACGCGCGGCGCGTGGACGGCGTCATCGCCAGCTCCAAGCCGCTCTCCTACCAGGGGCAGATCATCGACCGCTTCCGGCTCACCTTCGAGGGCGGCGCGGTGGTCGCGGCCGAGGCGGAGCGCGGTCAGGCGGCGCTCGACAGGCTGCTGGAGATCGACGAGGGCGCGCGCCGGCTCGGTGAGATCGCCCTGGTGCCGCACGAAAGCCCGATCAGCCGGAGCGGCCTGCTCTTCTACAACACGTTGTTCGACGAGAACGCCGCCTGCCACGTCGCGCTCGGGCGCGCGTACGAGACGACGATGCGGGACGGCACGAAGCGGCCGCTCGAGGAGCTGCGGCGCGACGGCTTCAACCAGAGCCTCACCCACGTCGACTTCATGTTCGGCAGTGGCGAGCTCGACGTCGACGGCGAGTTGACCGACGGCACCCTGGAGCCGGTCATGCGCGGGGGCGCCTGGGCCTTCTGACGGCGTAGCGGTTCGCGCACCGCCGCCGGCAGTATCTTGGGGGCATGCCCGACGTCTGGCGGGTCGTGCCGCTCTCGGACGCGACGCCCCCCGCCCCCACGACCGAGGCGCGGGCGCGCCGCTGGTGGCGCGACCTGCTCGAGCGTTGGCGCGGCGCGGTCGGCGAGGTGGACGACCCCACGCCGTCCGACGAGGACCTCGATGCGCTCGGCGAGGCGTGGCTCGCCCGCCTGCAGCCGCGACCGCCCGTGGCGGCGCAGCGGGCGGCCGTGGTCGCGTGGCGCGAGGCGCGCCGGCACGGCCTGCTGCTGCGGCCGGACGATGGATCCTGGGATGCGGCGCTCGACGACCCGGGCGGCGACGCGCCGAGGGTCGTCGAGCCGCCTGCGGCGGCTTCCCTAGGGATGGGGCTCCCGCGCGAGGTCGTCGCCCTGCTCGAGGACGACGACGGCCTGCACCTCGCCCGCCTCGAGCGCTGGTGGGTCCGCCACCACGACGGACTCGACGCGCTGCGGGAACTGCTGGGTCGGCTCGGCGCCCGCCGTGGGCCCTGGTCGGCGGACGTCGCCCCCTCGGCCTGGGCATGGCTGCGGCGAACCTTCCCCGAGGCGCGCGGGTTGCCCGCCCCGTCGCGGCCGGCGCCCCTGGACGGCCCGGCGCTGCACGCCTGGTTCGGGACCGACCCCGCCCTGCGACTCCGCGGCAGCGGCGAGCCCCCGGGCGAGCGCACCTTCCATGCCCTGGCCGCCCGGGCGAACGGCGAGGCGGGCGTCGCGGCGGCCATCTGGGCGCTCGCCATGCGCGACGGGCACGAGCGCGGCGCGGACACGGAGGGCGCTGACGCGAGCGAAGACGGCGACGCCCGCGTCTGGTTGCGCGACCCCGCCACCGTCGACCTGCCCGGTGCCGCCTCGCTGCCGCGCGAGGACGTGCTGCTGCTGCACGCGGTGCTGCTGCACGGCGTCGCGGGCCCGGAGGTCCTGGGTGCGGCGCTCGGCGTCACCGCGCGCGAGGCGGGCGTGACGATGCGCGTGCTCGAGGGCCAGGACCTGCTGACGCGGAGCACGGGCGATCGGGTGCGCGTGGCGCCGGCGGCGCTGCCGTCGGTCTGGAGTCGGTTCGACGCCGAGTCGATCGCGGGCGTGCGCGGATGAACGAGCAACTGGCCGAGATCCTGCGCGACCCCGCCGACATCCCGGCCCTGCTGCTGGCGACCGGCGTTGCCGTCGCCATCGCCGTGGTCTGGACGGTGGGCTGGTTGCTGCCGAAGGTGGCCGACGCCGTCCCGGCGCGCTTCCGCACCCGCGTCCTGACGCTGGTGCCGGCCCTGCGTCTGGCGGTCGGCCTGACGCTCGTGGCCTGGGCCCTGCCGAAGGTGGTCGCGCCCACGCCGCAGAACCTGCTGGCGATCGTCGGGGCCCTCGGCATCGCGCTCGGGTTCGCGTTCAAGGACTACGTCGCCAGCCTGGTCGCGGGCGTGGTCGCGATCGCCGAGCGGCCGTACCGGCAGGGGGACTGGGTGCGCGTCGGCCCGCATTACGGCGAGGTGCGCAGCGTCGGTAGCCGCGCCGTCCAGATCGTCACCCACGACGACGACGTGGTCACGATCCCCCACGGGCGGCTGTGGACGGGCGACGTCGCGAACGCCAACGACGGTGCCCGCACGCTGCTGGTCGTCGCCGAACTGTGGCTGCACCCCGACCACGACGCCGAGGCGGTGCGCCGGCGGCTGAACGACGTCGTCATCACCAGCCACTACCTCGACCCCACCCGCCCGTTCCGCGTCGTGCTCGACGAGCAGACCTGGGGCAGCCGCTACGCGCTCAAGGCGTACCCGCTCGACGCCCGCGATCAGATCCTCTTCAGGACGGACCTCCTGGTGCGCGCCAAGGCGGTGGTGCGGGCGCTGGGGGTGCGGTTCGTGGAGCACCCGGACGCCCGCGAGGGACGACGGAGCGGCGGCATGCAGCGGACCCCGCCCTCGACGCCGTAGGCCCGGCGCTCGCCCCGGCCCGCGCCGCGCCGCGACGGTTGGTACCCTCGCCCCGATGCCGCCCAACGCACCGTCTTCCGCTCCCGACCTCGCCGCCGCGCGCGACCTGCTGAAGCGTGTCTGGGGGTACGACGGGTTCCGCGGGCTGCAGGCCGAGGTCATCGGCACCCTGCTCGCCGGCGGCGACGCGCTCGTGCTCATGCCCACCGGCGGCGGCAAATCGCTCTGTTACCAGTTGCCCGCGCTGCTGCGACCCGGCCTCGGCCTGGTGGTCAGCCCGCTGATCGCGCTCATGCAGGACCAGGTGGAGGCGCTTCGGTTGCTGGGCGTGCGCGCCGCGTTCCTCAACAGCACGCTGGAGGCCGCCGAGGCGGACCGCATCGAGCGCGACGTGCTCGAGGGCCGGCTCGACCTGCTGTACGTGGCCCCCGAGCGGCTGCTCACGCCGCGCTTCCTCGGCCTGCTCGAGCGGACGGCGCTCGGCCTCATCGCCATCGACGAGGCGCACTGCGTCAGCCAATGGGGGCACGACTTCCGCCCCGAGTACCTGGGCCTCGGCGTCCTGGCCGAGCGCTTCCCGCGGGTGCCGCGGATCGCGCTCACCGCCACGGCCGACGAGGTCACGCGCCGCGAGATGCGCGACAAGCTCCATCTCGGGCGGGCCGGCTCGTTCGTGGCCAGCTTCGACCGGCCGAACCTGCGCTACGTGGTGGTCGACAAGGAGGACGCGCGCGCGCAACTGCTGGGCTTCCTGCGCACCGAGCACGGCGGCGACGCCGGCATCGTCTACCGCCAGTCGCGTCGCGCGGTCGACCAGACGGCCGCCTGGCTCGTCGAGCAGGGCATCAGCGCGGTGCCGTACCACGCCGGTCTCGACGCGGAGACCCGCAGCCGGCACCAGCGCCGCTTCCTGCGTGAGGAGGGGGTGGTCGTCGTCGCTACGATCGCCTTCGGGATGGGCATCGACAAGCCCGACGTGCGCTTCGTCGCGCACCTCGACGTGCCCCGCAGCCTCGAGGGTTACTACCAGGAGACCGGCCGCGCGGGCCGCGACGGCTTGCCGGCCACGGCCTTCATGACCTACGGCCTGGCCGACGTCATCGCCATGCGCCGGCTGCTGGCCTCCGGGGGTGCGGGCGACGAGGTCAAACGCGTCGAGCAACGCAAGCTCGACGCGCTGCTCGGCTACTGCGAGACGGTCGCGTGCCGCCGGCAGGTGCTGCTCGGCTACTTCGGCGAGGCGTACGAGGGGCCCTGCGGCAACTGCGACACCTGTACGAACCAGGTCGACACATGGGACGGCACGGTGGCGGCGCAGAAGGCGCTGTCGGCGGTGGCGCGCACCGGACAGCGCTACGGCGGCGGCCACCTCATCGACGTCCTGCTCGGCAAGGCGACGTCGCGCGCCCGCGAGCGAGGCCACGACCGACTACCGACCTTCGGGGTGGGATCCGACCTCGACGAACGCACCTGGCGCTCGGTGCTGCGCCAACTGGTGGCTACCGGCCTGCTGCAGCCCGACACCGACGGCTACGGCGCGCTTCGCCTGGGCGCCGGCGCCTCCGCCGTCCTGCGGGGCGAGCGCGAGGTGGGCCTGCGTCGCGATCCCGAGCGCGTTGCGCCACGGCGCGTCAAGGCGCGGCCGTCGGCCACCGGGTTGGCCGCCGCCGACCTGAGCGGCGAGGCGGCGGCGCGCTTCGAGGCCCTGCGCGCCTGGCGCGCCACGGCGGCACGGGCCCAGGGGGTTCCCGCGTACGTCGTGTTCCACGACGCCACGCTGCGCGCGATGGCCGAACTCGCGCCGGCCGATCTCGACGCGCTGTCGACGGTGTCCGGGGTCGGCGCCGCGAAGCTCGCGCGCTACGGGGCGCAGGTGCTGGCGGTGCTGGCCGGCGGCGACGCCGACGAGGCGGTGGGCGGCGGCGAGGGTCTCCTGTTCGAGAGCGGCTGACGCGGTCTCAGCCCGACGGCTCGCCGCCGCCCGGTGGCGTGCTGCCCCCCGGCGGATCGCCGCCGACCGGGTGGATCGTGGCGATCCCCGCGGCGCGGCGTTCGCTCTTGGCGCGGTACATCGACGCGTCCGCCGCGGAGAGGAGCGCCTGCGCGTCGCGACCGTCCGCGGGCGCGCTGGCCACGCCGAGCGAGGCCTCGATCCGGATGGTCGCCGAGTGGATCTCGTAGAGCGGCTCGAGCGCGGCCCGTAGGCGCGCGACGATCGGGTCGGCCGAGGCGTGGTCGAGGCCGACCAGGGCGACGGCGAACTCGTCGCCGCCCATGCGACCGAGGGCGTCGCCTTCGCGCAGCACCCGACCCAGGCGGGCGGTGGTCTCGATGAGCACGGCGTCGCCGGTGGCGTGGCCATAGAAGTCGTTGATGTCCTTGAAGCCGTCGAGATCGAGGTAGGCGACGGTGACGCGCGCATCGGGCTCGGCGAGGGCCTGCACCAGCAGGGCGTCGAAGGCGCGGCGGTTGAGCGCTCCCGTGAGCGGATCGCGGTCCGCCTGGTAGCGCAGCCGTTTCTCCCTGGCGCGCTCCGCGCGCACGTCGCGCAGGATCACCGTCCGCCCGAGGCGTCCACCCCGGCGGTCGAACAGCGTCTCGATCGTCGCGGCCCAGCCGTCCAGCGCACCCTCGAGCAGCACCCCGGCGCGTTCGTGGGGACCGTCCAGCACGGCCGCCAAGTCGGGGAGCGCGTCGCCGACGGCGCACCCGAGCGCCGGGGTGCGGCCGCGCCGACCGGAGCGGACCCGACCCTGCGAGCCGTCGCCGTCCGTGCGCCGCGCGGCCGCATCGGTGGCCGTTGCCACCTCGGAGGACCCTCTCGGCGGCGTCGCGGCGAGCGCGTCCGCGAGCCGCCGCTCGAAGGCGGGGTTGACGTCGACGATCGCGTCGCGCTCGTCGAGCAGGACCACCGGATCGCGCATGAGCCCGAAGACGCTGGCGCGCCCGATCTTGCGACCGAACGTGTGGTCGAGCAGGTCCTGCAGCCGCGCTGTGATCGACGCCGTCACGGCGTCACCCGTCCCGCGGCTCGGCGTCGTGCATCGTCGCAACGTTGCGCCCCCCGGAGCGGGCCTCCTTCTGGCGGTACATGCGGGCGTCCGAGCGGCTGATCAACGCATCGATCGTGCTCCCGTCGCGCGGCGAGCTGGCGAGGCCGAGGCTCGCTCCGATCTGCAGCGTGACCTCGTCGGCCGCGATGGGGCGCTCGATGGCGGTTCGCATGCGCTCGCTGGCGTTGGCGAGGCCGATGGGCGTGATGTCGGGGAGGAGCACCGCGAACTCGTCACCGCCGAAGCGCGCCACGACGTCGCCTTCGCGGACCAGCGCCTTCAGGCGGTTGGCGACCTCGATGAGGACCTCGTCGCCGACCGCGTGGCCGTGGGCGTCGTTGACGGCCTTGAAGCCGTCGAGGTCGATGAAGGCGATGCCGATCGCGCGGTCGCCGCGGCCGGCCAGCGCCTGCCCCATGGCGGCCTCGAAGCCGGCGCGGTTGGCCGCGCCCGTCAGGGCATCGCGTTGCGATGCGGCGAGCAGTGCGGCCTCGCGCGCGCGGTCCTCGCGCCGGTCGTGGACGATGAGCACGCTACTCGCGAGGTGACCGTCGGCGTCACGGAGGTGGGAGGCCGCCACCTCGAGACCGCGCAGTTCGCCGGTCAGCACCCGGCGCTCGCTCGTGCGCTGGGTGCCGCGCCGGGCGGCCTCCAACTGCGGCGAGACCGCCAGGAGGTTCGCGCGGCGGAGGTCCGTCTCCCCACCGAAGGGCAGCCTGCGGGTCGCGGGGTTCGCCTCGAGGATCGTGCCGTCGCTGGCCACCACCAGGGCAGGTTCGGGCATCGCACGGAAGACGGCCTCGTACGCGATCGCTCGGCGCTCCAGCAGGAGCGAACTCGAGGCGCGCGCGTGGAGCAGCAGCACCGACGCGCCGAGCGCCAGCCCGGTCAGGTCGTAGCCCGGGAGGACGTCGAGCCCTCCGAGCCTGACGGCCGCGGCGATCGACGGGAGCAGCATCGCGACCGCCAGCGTGGAGGACGTGGTGCGGTCCAGCCGCTCCGTCGCGGGGGCCATCCGCATGAGCACGGCCACGGCGAGCGCGAGAAGCGCGAACGCGTACGGGAGGCCGGCGAACGCGAGCCACGGGCCGGGCGCCCAGTCGACGACCAGGCGGCCGTCGACCACGACGCCGGTGACGTCCGCGAGGAAGCCACCGCCGGCCGGCGTGACCAGGGTCGCGATGCCCAGGGTCACGGCGGGGACGGCGAAGGCGATGAGCTGCCAGCGTCGCAGCCACGGCGGGTCGGCGATCCGGAGCGCCAGCACCCACCAGGCCTGCGGCAACACCATGCCGAGGAAGAGCGTGCCCCGCAGCAACAGCGCGCGTGTGGCCAGGTCGTTCGACTGCGACTGGAGCAGCGCGAGCGTGGCCCAGACGGCACCGACCAGCGCCACCCAGGCGAGCGCCGAGGCGATGAGATCCTCGCGCGCCCGGAACATGCGGGCGAACAGCGTCCACCACCCCACCGCGCCCAGGGTGAAGAGAATCGTGGCGATGCCCGGTGTCACGTCGCCGTAGTGTATGCCGACCCCCGGCTCGAGCGCCGGGGGTCGGGCCGACCCTCGGCGCAGGCGCCGGGGGTCGGGCCGGGTCCGCGCCAGCGCGGACCCGAGCCGCGGTTCAACGCACCTCGGCGCCGTCGGGCAGGTCGCGGTCGAGCGTCGCGACCGCCAGGTTGCCTTCGGCGTCTTCGGCCGCGAGGATCATCCCCTGCGACTCGACGCCCCGCAGCTTCACCGGCTTGAGGTTGGCGACGATGACGACCTTCTTGCCGATCAGTTGCTCGGGCGCGTAGTGCTGCTTGATGCCGGAGACGATCGTGCGCGTCTCGGGGCCCACCCGGACGGTCAGGACCAGCAGCTTGTCGGCCTTCGGGTGCGGCTCGACGTGTTGCACGTGCGCGACGCGGAACTCGAGCCTGGCGAAGTCGTCGATCGTGACCTCGTCCTTGTGCTCGAGCGGCGGCGCCGACGGCTCCGCCATCGCCGCGGCGAGCGCCTCGAGGTCGACGCGCGGGAAGAGCGGCTCGCCGGGGCGGGTGGCGGTGCCCTCGGGCGCCCCGTTCCAGCTGCGGGCGTCGTCCAGTGTGGCCGGCGCGTCGGGCAGGCCAAGCTGCGCGCGCAGCTCGCGCGCCTTGGTCGGCATGACCGGTTCGAGCAGCACCGAGGCCACCCGCAGCGCCTCCAC
>Ga0180435_10005508_pt1 | contig 12293 bp, 7 predicted proteins | sample SS_ome_3_FD_132467 | JGI IMG/M metagenome (GOLD analysis project Ga0180435, IMG submission 132467) | Hypersaline lake sediment archaeal communities from the Salton Sea, California, USA - SS_3_S_1 metaG | ecosystem: Environmental > Aquatic > Non-marine Saline and Alkaline > Hypersaline > Sediment...
GCGGCCGCCGGCAAACTGGCCGTGCAGAAGATCGAGAAGAAACAGCGCAAGCGCAACCCGGCGCCGCCCTTCATCACCTCGACCCTGCAGCAGGAAGCGTCTCGCAAGCTCGGCTTCACCGCGAAACGCACGATGCGCATCGCCCAGCAACTCTACGAGGGTGTGGACATCGGCCAGGGCGCCGTCGGCCTGATCACCTACATGCGGACGGATTCCGTGACGCTCGCGAACGAGGCTATCGAGGAGATCCGTGATCATATCCGCGAAACCTGGGGCAAGGAGATGCACCCGGACAAGCCGCGCAGCTTCAAGACGAAGTCGAAAAACGCGCAGGAAGCGCACGAGGCGATTCGCCCGACATCGATCCGGAACATCCCGAAGGAGATCGCGCACGCCCTCTCTGACGAGCAGCGCAAGCTTTATGAACTGATCTGGAAGCGCACCATCGCGAGCCAGATGACCCACGCCACCATCAACACTGTCTCGGCCGATCTTGGCGCCGGCGACAAGGGAATTTTCCGCGCAAGCGGCTCGACGATCGCCAAACCGGGCTTCATGAGTGTCTACCTCGAAGGCCAGGATGATGCTCCCAGGGGTAGCGGGGACGAGAAGCTGCTGCCGCCACTCGAGGAAGGTGAACAGGTCGATCTGCTTGCAATCCGGCCCGAGCAGCATTTCACCGAACCACCGCCGCGCTATAACGAGGCGAGTCTCGTCAAGGCGCTCGAGGAACATGGTATCGGCAGGCCCTCGACCTATGCATCCATCATATCGACCCTTCAGGACCGCGAATATGTCACGATGGACAAGAAACGGTTCATCCCGACCGACGTCGGCCGTGTCGTCAAGAAGTTCCTGACAAACTATTTCACCCAGTATGTCGACTACGACTTCACGGCGAAGCTGGAGGACGAGCTCGATGCCGTTTCCCGAGGCGAGGAAGAGTGGGTACCTCTGCTCGAAAAGTTCTGGCAACCCTTCAGGGACCGCGTGGAACATACCGGCGAGAATGTCGATCGTTCCGAGGTCACGCAGGAACCAACCGACGAGAAATGCCCGGAGTGTGGCAAGGATCTCGTCATCAAGCTCGGCCGCAACGGCCGCTTCATCGCCTGCACGGGTTATCCCGACTGTAATTACACCAGAGACCTCGGCGAAGGCGGCGAGAAACAGGAACCGGAAATCGTTCAGGACCGCAAGTGTCCCAAGTGCGACTCGGACCTGCTGATCCGCAAAGGCCGCTATGGCAAGTTCATCGGCTGCTCGGCCTATCCCGAATGCAAGCACATCGAACCACTCGAGAAACCCGTGGATACCGGTGTCGGCTGTCCGCAGTGCGCCAAGGGCACGCTCATGAAGCGAAAGTCGCGCCGCGGAAAGATTTTCTTCTCCTGCTCCACCTATCCAAAGTGTGACTATGCCGTCTGGAACCAGCCCGTCCAGGAGATCTGCCCGAAGTGCAGCTGGCCCATTCTCACAATCAAGACGACCAAGTCCCGCGGCACGGAAAAGGTCTGCCCGCAGCGTGGATGCGACTACTCGGAACCTGTCGAAACTGAAGAAGCGGAAGCAGAAGCCGGAGAGTAAAGGAAAGACGCTGCCTTAGCAGACATCATGATCAGGGAGTGGGTCGACAGCTCTCCCTGACATGACAGAACAGAATGGCCCCACCATCACTGGAGTAGTCTGGCGCACTCCGCCTCAGCACCCTTCGAGCTCGATATTGATGCGCTCGCCATCGGCAAAGCGCCACTCGATATCACTGCATTCCGAGCCACTGAACCTCACCCTCGCCGTGTTGTAGTCGAGCCCCTCGAAATCGAGTTCGATGCCTGTGCCATGGAAACTCACGACTTTCTCGAGCGTGTAGGGCTCATGCTCTGTCGGCGGGTAATAGATGACCACTTCCCGGTTCATGGGAAGCAGCAGGTTTTGCGTCAGTCGGCCAATCTGGATCAGCGGGGCAGGCGTGCTGCTGGTCGTGAAACTCCAGCGCTTTTCAAAGATGCTGCCACCGAGACTCAGCACGACCTCTGCATGGTAGCGGGTGTTCCACTCGAGTCTGTCGAGGGGAAAGAGCACGAACTGACGATCGCTCAGCCGCTTGTTGGGATCGCTTTGCGCATCGAGAAGGCGCGTATTCTCGACAGGCACCCTGCCGCCCTCCTCTTCGCGGTAAAGACGGAATGCTTTCAACGCCACTTCGCCTGTCACCCGGGGATTCACCTCGACGGAGAGCGGATAACCCGAGACGGAGTAGTCCGGCAAGGGATCCGGCACCTCCTCGTAGAAGACGGGCGATATCCCCGTGGACTTGTCCGGCGGCCAGACAACCAGGTTGGGCTGTAAGAGCTGCTGGCGCCTGTCGAGGGTGTCGAGATAGTCCGCACGAAGCTTGAAAGGAAGGACACACATCTCGTAATAGACACCCGAATCGGAATATCTCGCATCCTCGGGGGCATCCTGACATCTGGATTCGAGCCATTCCGCAGCGATCTTCTTCTCGGGTTCGCACATCTGGTAGTGCTTGCCACTGAAGCTGTATTCAGCACCCGGCGGCGGTGTATCGCAAAAACTGCGCATCCAGTCAGCCCTGATCCTGCGCTGGCCATTGCAGAGAAGAAAATACTCTCCGCCACGACCATGCAGGGCCCCGGCCGGAGGCTGTGCGCAGAAGCGCTCCATGTAATCACTGCGCAGCCTGACACCGTTCGGGCAGGCTTCCGGCCATGGAGACTGGAAGAGCGCGGAAGCAGGTACGCTGTCGCAGAGCTGCTCCATGAATGAGCGGGTCACGGTGACTCCACCGCAGTCTACGGGCGGGTCAGGCAGTGCATCTGCAGGTCGCTGGTAGCAAGTCGCCTGCAGATCCGAGCGCCCCATCACGAAAACATCCGTCTTGCCTGCTGCCCCGATACCAACCTGGTCGATCGTGAAATCAAGGAATGCCAGCCTGTGGTAGATGGCCGCCATGAGGCCGTCAATTGACTCGGAAGGGGTCGCATGACCGATCGCCACGTTCTCCTTGACCTGCTTGTGCGGATATCCTGCTGTTTCGACGCGCTCCTGCGGCGTTCTGCCGGTATAACCTTCGCGCGCCGGAGACTCATCATGCGCCGAGGACATGCGGCTGACATCACCCTTCAGGTGACGTTCGAGATAATCCGCGTGATTCTGCGCCGAACGGGCAAGACCGCTGTCGTTCATGAGCGGTGTCATGCCCGCCTGCTCGCGAAGGCTGTTGAGATAGTCGAGGGCATCGACGCCAGACGCAACCGGACCGGCCCACAGCAAGATGCCCCAGGCCAGGGCAGTCAGTTTTATTGCGAGGATGTGGCGGTCATGGCTCAATCTCATCATGTTACCGAGCATACCCCATATCTCCATCGATCAACCATCCGGCAGTCTGATAATCCGGACAAAAAAAACCGGGGTTTGAAGCCCCGGTTTTTTTGTTGCGGGCACATCCTGCGCCCATGTTGCGGGATCAGCTCTTGACGAACTCGGGATAGGCTTCGACGCCACATTCGCCGATATCCACGCCTTCGTACTCCTCCTCTTCGCTGACACGGATGCCCATGATGGCCTTGATGATGAGCCAGACGATGAAGCTCGTGACAAAGACCCAGACGAAGATTGCAACGAGACCGGTCAGCTGGGCGCCGATGGTTGCATCACCATTCGACAGCACAACCGCGATGAGGCCCCACATGCCCACGACACCGTGAACAGAGATGGCACCAACCGGGTCATCAATCTTCAGCTTGTCGAGACCGACGATGGAGAAGACCACGATAACGCCACCGATGGCACCGATGATTGTCGCAAGCCAGGGTACCGGCGCAAGCGGCTCAGCCGTGATGGCAACAAGACCGGCGAGGGCACCGTTGAGCGCCATGGTGAGATCCGCCTTGCCGAACAGCAGACGCGCTGTTATCAGGGCTGCAATAACACCACCGGCAGCAGCCATGTTGGTGTTGACGAAAACAGCTGCGACAGCGTTGGCCTCACCGACATTGGAGACGATCAGCTCGGATCCACCGTTGAATCCGAACCAGCCGAGCCAGAGGATAAAGGTACCCAGGGTCGCCAGCGGCAGGTTTGCACCGGGGATCGCGTTGATCTGGCCGTTCGGGCCGTACTTTCCCTTGCGCGCGCCGAGCAGCAGCACACCGGCCAGCGCAGCAGTCGCACCAGCGAGGTGAACGATGCCGGATCCGGCGAAATCGCTGAAGCCTGCGGCGTCAAGCCAGCCACCGCCCCACTTCCAGTAACCCTGGATCGGGTAGATGAAACCTGTCATGACGACAGCGAACAGCAGGAAGGACCAGAGCTTCATGCGCTCTGCAACTGCACCGGAGACGATTGACATGGCAGTTGCAACGAACACGACCTGGAAAAAGAAGTCGGACATGCCGGAGTAGTAGGTTCCGTCATACCAGCCTTCGGGATCCTGGGCGAGGACTTCGGCCGGATCGTTGTCGCCACCGAACATGAAGGAGAAATCCAGCGCCGGGAACCAGCCGTTGCCATCAGCGGGATACATGATGTTGTAGCCCATGATCATGTACATGATACAGGCGATGGCGAACAGCGCGACGTTCTTGGTGAGGATCTCGGCGGTGTTCTTTGAGCGGACAAGGCCCGCCTCGAGCATGGCGAAGCCTGCCGCCATCCACATAACCAGCGCACCCGATACCAGGAAGTAGAAGGTATCCAGCGCGTAGCGAAGATTCAAAATATCTTCCATTTTACTAACCTCGTAAGCTTAAAGTGCGTCTTTGCCGGTTTCACCGGTACGTATACGGACGACATGCTCGATCGACGAAACGAAGATCTTGCCGTCCCCGATCTTGCCGGTCTGGGCGGCCTTGCTGATTACCTCGATCACCTGGTCGAGCAGTTCAGCAGGAACCGCCGCCTCGACTTTCACCTTGGGGAGGAAATCGACGACATATTCGGCGCCACGGTAGAGTTCCGTGTGCCCTTTCTGGCGGCCGAAGCCCTTGACTTCAGTCACCGTAATTCCCGAGAGGCCCAGATCACCGAGCGCCTCTCGAACATCATCGAGCTTAAAGGGCTTGATGATGGCGGTTACCATTTTCATATGTAGTACTCCACTAAATTGTTCAGAATCTGGTGTTCGGTATCCCTGCACTGCAGGGATACCGTGTCAGGCAGCAGGATCAGAAGGTTTTGGTCCAGGAGACTGCGAGGGAGGTATCGTCCGTGTAGTCTTCGTTCGCAAGGGTCAGCGTAAAATCGCCAAAGTCGCCGGCGCTCTTGGTGATGTCCATCTGCAGTTGGGTGTAGTCGACATCGTTGTTGACATCGAAATCGTAGTAACCGGCCGTGAAACCGACACTCCATCCGCTCATCATCGATGAGAGAGGCTCAAGGTCGAAAGTGGCACTTGCGTAGTAGTAGATGTCACCCTGGACGAATTGACTGCCATCAGGCGCATCACCATCAACTGTGTAGGCGACACCACCGGAAAGCCACTTCCAGCTGAGGTTTCCGTAGATTTCCGAGAAGTCAGCATCATCCAGTTGCATGTAGCCGTAGTAGATATAGCCAACGTCATATCCAAAATCTGCAACCTCACCAGCAAATCCAAAATAACCATCAACCTCTGCGGCATTACTTCCATTTGCATCTGTTACGTTGCCCAGGCTGGATGTCCACATACCGGCATAAAAGCCATGGGTACTTCCATTGCCTTCGACAAAGTTATGGGAGTAGTCGATTCCGCCGGAAACAGCTGCTTCATGGCCCGACTGCGTCACACCACGCCACAGGTAGTCACTGGTGACGCCGATGTTGGCGCTGAATTCCGCGTTTGCAGCCGGCGCAGCCATCGCTGCAGCACATGCCATCGAGATCAGAGTTTTTTTCATCATGTCAGTTCTCCCCTAAAGAGATAATGTCGTTTGGTAAAAACAGAAAAATCTTCTGTGCCTCACAGAAAAGCAGGAAGCGTGCCAAAAGCAGAAAACGGCCAAAATTCGGTAATTACCCTTAGAGATAAATCTTCGACAGGCCCGGCACGCACCAGGAAATGGCAAAAAACACACCCCCCGCACCAAAACAAGACACCGCCCATGACATCGATATGACCGAAGTCTTTTTTGGTGCGAAGATGCCGATGATCCCGAGGCGACTTCGTGGTGGCCGACCACTAGCTGCTCTATGACTCGAAAAAAGCGCCCGGTCTTGATGTTCTTGCGTCACTCTGGTATAAATTCGCCTCTTTCGCCGGCCCCGCCCCTGTGTAGACACCATGCGGGACCATGAAAACCGAATCGAAACCGAGGCTAGAACCATGTCCAAAGTTTGCCAGGTAACAGGTAAGCGACCGATGTCAGGCAACAATGTGTCCCATGCACACAACAAGACCCGTCGCCGTTTCCTGCCCAATCTGCATAACCACCGTTTCTGGGTTGCCAGCGAAAACCGCTGGGTAAGGCTGCGCGTCTCCACCAAGGGCATGCGCATCATCGACAAGAAAGGCATCGACGCTGTCCTGGCCGACATCCGCTCTCGTGGCGACAAAGTCTGAGGTAAACCGACATGGCAAAGGCAATCCGTGAAAAAATCCGCCTGGTCTCGAGCGCCGGTACCGGTCATTTCTACACCACGACCAAGAACAAGCGTAACCAGACTGGCAAGATGGAGATCAGGAAATTCGATCCTGTCGTCCGCCAGCACGTCCTCTACAAGGAAGCCAAGATCAAGTAACCGGCCGCATACGCCTCCCGGTTGAAAACCCGCCTTCACCGGCGGGTTTTTTGTTGCCCATGGTTATATTTGGAAACCACGGGCAGGCCACTCAAGGCTGATAAATCAGGAAGAGAACAGTCACAAGTACAGCCGAGGGGTCAGCTCTGCCGGGCAAGATAGGCGCGCCAGCCGCCCAGTTCGGTGATTCTGGTCGCTTCAGCCACGGCATAGGATTCACAGGTAAAACCCTGCACCCACTCACCTGACGCTGTTTCCAGCGTTCCAATCCCCAGGGGCGCAGGTATGCCCGCAACAAAGGATCCGAAGCGATCAAGCGGAATGGCCCAGATTTCGATCTCGATGGCAGCTCCCCCGGCCGTTCGCACCAGGCCGGGCCGAAACGGTGGGCCGCCGGGCAACGCGTAAAAATCGTAATGCGCACTGGTCGTTGTTTTCTCAAGCAGATAAGCACCACGATCGGTGAGCTGGTGATTCAACGGCAAGTCAGACATATGCGCACCGCAGACCGCCACACGGGTCCAGCCCGGGAGCAATTGCCTGGCAGGAACAGGCTCTGGCAACGGTAAAGCGGTAGCACCCATTGTGTCCGTCATTGCGCGATGTAACCGATCACCGACATTTATCAAAGCACGATCGGCAAAGGCAGGAGCAAACAGGGTCACGCCAAATGGCAGAGCATCAGACTGAAAGCCCGCCGGTACAGCCAGGGCGCTGAAGTCGAGCAGGTTCATGAAGTTGGTGTAATAGCCCAGGTTGGAATTCAGCTGTACCGGCTTGGCCTCAACCTCCTCGATGGTATAGCAACATGCTGCTGTTGGCGTCAGGATAAAATCCACCTCGTCCCAAACCGGGTCTGTCTTTCGTTTGAGTGCTGCCAGCCGGTACTGGGAACGGAAGGCATCGGCGGCTGAAGGATGGGCACCACCGGCAATGATTTCTCTTGTCACGGGAAACACCGAATCGCCCTTCTCCTCGATAAATGACTCAATAGCAACATAACGTTCACTGACCCAGGGCCCCTCGTAGAGCAACCGGGCAGATTCCAGGAAGGGTTCGAAATCGATTTCGTGGCGGGTACCACCCAGGTCCTCCAGTTTCTCGGCGGACTGATAGAAGAGCTGCCTGCCCTCTTCGTTACCGAAGAACTCGAGCTGGTCATCACGGGGCACACCAAAACGAAAACTGCCAGCGTCAAAACCCGGCTCACTGCCCGGTGCAGGTCGCGAATATTCATCACCAGCATCGAACCGGCCTGCCACATCCAGCACCCTGCGTGCATCATCTACGGTCAGGGCAAAGACAGACACACAGTCGAGTGAACGACAGGCCGGAACGACACCACTGGTACTCAGCCATCCCCTTGTGGGCTTGAGGCCGACCAGATTATTAAAAGCCGCAGGCACACGCCCCGAACCGGCCGTGTCGGTACCCAGGGAAAAACTGACCTGCCCCATAGCCAGCGACACTGCCGAACCGGAACTCGAACCACCAGAGATGTAATCGGGATTAAAGCTGTTATGCCCCGCCCCGTAAGGCGAACGGGCGCCTACCAGGCCCGTTGCAAACTGGTCCAGGTTGGTCTTGCCGACCGGAATGGCACCTGCATCGATCAGGCACTGTATGACAAAGGATGATTTTTCCGGAGTATAGGCGTACTCGGGGCATGCCGCGGTGCTTGGCACACCGGCCAGGTCGATATTGTCCTTGATCGCAAAAGGAATGCCGTAAAGGGGTTTGGCCTCGAGATCGACAGGCCCCAGTGCATCCAGGTAGTCCTGTATCTGCTCATCGGAGAGTATGTTAATCCAGGCATTGTGATTGGGCTGACGCCTGATACGCGCAGCTACTATCTCCATAACATCTTGTGGGGTGTAATGGCCTTCCGCATAACCATTAAGCAGACTGGCAATATCCAGGCTGATTTTATCTATCTGCATCACTGTTTCCTCATGCTTCGTCCAGCCGCAGTATGACCAGGGCCTGACCGGCATGAACCGAAGCGCCCTGCGAACAGAGAATCTCCTCGACCACACCTTTCTCGTCCGATTCGATGGTGATTTCCATCTTCATCGCCTCTACCACAATGAGTTCGTCTCCGGGATCGATCCGGTCGCCTCTCTTGACCGAGATCTTCCAGACACTGCTGGTCACAGGAGAGGCCACGGCAATACAACCCGCCGGTATATCGAAGGGTGCATCACTGCCCGATGCCTCATCAGGCAGCTGCTGTTCAAAATTGGCTTGGCCCGTCTCTTCCCAGCGTTGACGTTCGGCATCGAAGGCCGCCTGCTGTTTCTGCTTGAAGGCCTGTATCTCGACCTGGTTGTTCCGCAGGAACTGCTGGTACTCGCGCAGTTTCAACGTTGACTCTTCAATTTCCAGGTTCACACGGCCCAGCGGGAAATCTTCACGCCACTGTGCCAGCTCTTCCTGGCTGACCTCGTAAAAACGAATCTGGTCAAAGAATCGCAGTAGCCATTGCTTGCCTTCCTTGAAGTCTTTCGTCGCACGATAGCGATTCCACATCTGCACGGTACGACCGACGAACTGATAACCTCCGGGCCCTTCCATACCGTAAACACACATATAGGCACCACCAATGCCTACCGCATTCTCAGGTGTCCAGGTTCGTGCGGGATTGTACTTGGTGGTCACCAGGCGATGACGGGGATCGACCGGTGTAGCGACGGGGGCGCCGAGATAGACATCACCCAGGCCCATGACCAGGTAGCTGGCATTGAAAACCACATCACGCACATCCTGGATGGATTCGAGACCATTGATCCGACGTATAAACTCGATATTACTCGGACACCAGGGCGCATCAGGACGTACCGACTGCATATACTTGTCGATGGCCAGCCGGGTTGAAGGATCGTCCCAGGAGAGGGGCAGATGCACGATACGGCTGGGTACTTCCATCTCCTCGACATCGGGTAACTCATCCTCGGCCTTCTTCAGCAACTCGACCAGCTCTGCCTGCCTGATGACCTTGCTGTCGTAATGCAACTGCAGCGAACGGATACCCGGTGTCAGATCGATAATACCAATGATGCCCTGCCTCTTGACACACTCCATCAGCGCATGCGCCCTGAAACGCAGATTCAGGTCGAGTACGAGTGGGCCGTATTCGACCAGCAGGTAGTTGTCACCAGCCTGGCGATAACAGACAGCAACAGACTCTTCGGTTCCCTCTGCCCTATACAGGATCGGGCTTGCAGAATCATTGGGGACACATCCGGACACATCCGCATTATCAATAGCTGACAGTGTTTTTATGGATCGCTCACGGGCCATTTCCAGGGCCGCAGCGTCCTCAACCGAGATACAGTGGAATCGAACTGTATCCCCCGGCTTGAGCTGACCCATTTTCCACAGCTCGGCCTGCACGATCGTGGCCGGACAGACAAAGCCGCCGAGGCTTGGCCCATCGGGTCCGAGTATGATGGGCATGTCACCAGTGAAATCAATGGCGCCGATGGCATAGGCGTTGTCATGAATATTCGAGGGATGCAGGCCGGCTTCGCCGCCATCCTCGCGCGCCCATTCCGGCCTGGGGCCGATCAGGCGTACACCGGTACGACTCGAGTTGTAGTGCACCTCGTAATCGGTACCAAAGAGGGTCTCGATATCTTCATCGGTGAAGAATTCCGGTGAACCGTGTGGACCATACATCACGCTGATATCCCAGTGACTACCATACTCCGGTATCAAGTCTTCAGGAACAGCGGCACATTTCGACAGGTCTGCACAGGCCTGGTTCAAGCGCATGACATCACCGACCTGCAGGGCGCGACCGGCATGCCCGCCAAATTGCCCCAGGGTGAAGGTCGTGCGACTGCCCATGTATTCCGGCAGATCAAAACCGCCTTTCACGGACAGGTAGGTGCGGTTACCCGATCCACTCACACTACGCAATTTCAGCGTGCTGCCTGCCTTCACCGCTTGCGGTTTCCAGTATTCGATTTCATTGCCATCAAGCAGCGCCTTCATGCGGGCACCGGTCAGGGCAATCACGGTATCGGTATTAAATTTCAGGCTCGGTCCCGTTACGGTCATTTCCAGACCGGCGGCATCTTCGGCATTCCCCAGAATGCGATTGCCAAGACGAAAGGCCAGCGCATCCATCGGTCCGGAAGGCGGCACACCGATGTCCCAGTAACCGATACGGCCCGGATGATCAACCACGAAGCTCTGTGTACCAGGTGAAACAACATCAATTGTCAGTGGAGTGAATTCGAAATTGTCCAGGTAACGCGTGTAGTGCTGGCCTCCGATAAAGGTATCGTCATCAAGTATCTGGCTCAGGTAGGCAAGGTTGGATTCAATGCCATAGAGAGCCGTGTCATTGACAGCGGCAAGGAGTTTTTCACGGGCTGCGTCACGATCATCGCCATGGGCAATCACCTTGGCGATCATCGGATCGTAAAAAGCAGATACCTCGCTGCCCTGCTCAACCCAGGTGTCGACCCGCACATCTTTGGAGAACTGCATTTCAGATAGCAAACCAGCACAGGGCTGAAAGTGCTTGCCCGGATTCTCTGCATAGACACGCACCTGCATGGAACAACCACTGGGGGCATGCTGGTATGTCTCGATAAATGAAGTATCTCCCGCGGCCGCGCGTACCATCCATTCCACCAGGTCGACACCTGTGACTTCTTCCGTCACACCATGTTCGACCTGCAGGCGCGTATTGACCTCGAGAAAATAGAATTCATGCGTCAGGCTATCGAAGACGTATTCAACCGTGCCTGCAGAACGATAATTGACCGCCTTGCCCAGGCTTACCGCAGCTTCCATCAAACGGGTGCGTAGATCGTCACTGATGCCCGGCGCCGGCGTCTCCTCGATGACCTTCTGATTACGGCGCTGCACCGAGCAGTCACGTTCGCCCAGGGCAACCACGCCACCCTTGCCGTCACCGAAGATCTGCACCTCGATGTGACGCGCCTTCTCGACATACTTCTCGAGGAAGATGCCGCCCTGGCTGAAATTGGACTGCGCCAGGCGCTCTACCGAATGGAAGGCATCGGAGAGCTCCTGCTCCGACCAGCACAGCTGCATACCAATACCACCACCGCCGGCGGTACTCTTGAGCATGACAGGATAGCCGATGCGGATTGCCTCCCCTTTCGCATGTTCAAGATCATCGAGCAATCCGGTACCCGGTAATAGCGGCACCCTGTTTTTTGCAGCCAGGCTTCTTGCCGTATGCTTGAGCCCGAAGTCGCGCATCTGCTGGCCGGTCGGCCCGATAAAGGCAATGCCTTCCTGTTCACAGATCTCGGCGAACTCGGCATTCTCGCTCAAAAAACCATAACCGGGATGAATCGCCTCGGCTCCATACTCGCTGGCAACCTTGAGTATCTTTTTGTAATCCAGGTAACTCTCGGATGCCGGTGAAGGTCCTATTCGCACCGCCTCGTCAGCCTGCGTGACATGCAATGAAGCCTTGTCAGCATCGGAGTAAACCGCCAGCGACTGAATCCCCATCTCCTTCAGGGTACGGATGATGCGACAAGCGATCGCCCCACGGTTGGCAATCAGCA
>Ga0180435_10005509_pt1 | contig 12290 bp, 10 predicted proteins | sample SS_ome_3_FD_132467 | JGI IMG/M metagenome (GOLD analysis project Ga0180435, IMG submission 132467) | Hypersaline lake sediment archaeal communities from the Salton Sea, California, USA - SS_3_S_1 metaG | ecosystem: Environmental > Aquatic > Non-marine Saline and Alkaline > Hypersaline >...
CACCGCGACCAACTCGCTCAGTTCCTGGTGGGTCGACAGGCCGGGCACCACTCCCGGCGCATACGCGTCGGATCCTAGCACCAATCGCCCTCCGGCATTGCCCAGTCGCCGCGCCAGCGGACGCTCCAGCCGCTCGGATCGCCGGCGAATCTCGACACGGCGCAGCTCGGGAACGGTCAAGTACTTGCTCTCCGCGAGCACGCGCCACACCGCCTGTGTCATCCGTGGCAACCTCTCCAGGCCCTCCGGCGACGCCGCCAAATCGGCATTCACAAACCACTGAAGAAGCGTCTGTGTAACCCCCAGCGTCGAATCGACCCAGCACGGGCTCTCGACGAAGCGCTCAGCCACCTCGTCAAGTGACGCGGCATCTTTGGGGTCGGCGAAGCGGGCCAGTTCGCTCAGATGAGCGACGCTTGCCTGTCCCGAATCCAATGCATGCTCAAGCGACACGTCAAACGGGATATGTCCATCGACCGGAACACCAAGGTCTGCCGCCGCTTCGCAGATTGCATCGTACACCGCACGGTCGGCATAGGCGTACACCTTGATCCGGTCGTACCCATCGGCCACAGCTCGCCATACCGCTGCTCGCGCTTCGTCGGGCGATGTCACCCAGACCGCGAGATCCGGTGGATATGCCGCAGGAGGCGCATCGATCATCCGGTCCAGGATGAGGCGAGGGCCTGCAATCTCCCGGTTCTCGATTCGATCCCTCAGTACCAGATGCTCGGGAGCAGCGGACATGACCCGGACGGTGGTCACCCCATGAGCGAGATACTGCAGAAGCTCCTGCTGGGCCTCCGCATCAGTGAAGGCTTGACGATCGCGAAGCGGAAGCACCGCATTCCACGCCTCCCCGGAGAGATGGACATGCATGTCGCAGAGGGCTGGCATCAGGACCTTGCCGTGCGCGTCGATCCGTTCGAAGGTCTGCGGAATCGAGACTTCGGAGGGCGGCCCGATGGCGCGGATCTGTCCGTTCACCACCAGAACCGTGTGGTCGCGAAGCACGGCATCCTCGGTCATCGTGATCACATCTGCGTGAACGAACGCAACAGCAACAGCCGACTCGCGCGGAGTGGCAGCGTCCCAGCAACCCAGCGCCAGCAGGCCGACAAGCAGTGCCACGGCGATCAGCGCCTTCATGCGTGATCAGCCTGGCCCGCGAATGCCATGGCATGGCGCAGCTGCAGCCGAGCCAGGATCTCCTCGACACTGCTTTCCGGGGAGACCACATCGCGAAGCGAAATCGGGCGTCCAATCGACAGGCAAACGCGCTTTCGGTACATGACACGACGTTTGGCACTCGCCCACAGTCCTTGACTCAGCTGTGCGTAGATCCGCCGATTGCTCGAGTGATCCTCTCGCACCGGAATCAGATGCACGGCTCGGTCGGACGGCATCTGGACGATGTGCTGCAGTACGATCGCGATGCCCGGAAACCAGGGGCAACGGCCGTCAGCCCCACCATCCGGGAACATGACCGCACAGCCGCCCTCGGCGATGTGCTCGGCAAGGTCTCTCAGCGATTGACGGTTGACCGCCCGGCGCTCCTCGTCCGTACGCCTCGTCCCAAGAAGACCGATCAGCTGTGATGTGAAGGCCCGCTTCCACCCTCCCTTCCTCCACTCGGAGCCGATCCGTGAAATGGGTACCTCCACGGGGAAGGAGTGCGATACGAAGCTCGGGATCAGCCGCCGAACATACTCGGTGGTCAGCACGCGTACATCTGATCGCTTCACACTTGCACCGATCAGAAACGGCGTCAGAAGGGAAGGATGATTCCCGAAGAGCAGAACGGGGGAATCCTCGAGCGTTTCAACAGCCTCGGATGCGACCCGCGCTTGCCAGCGAAACCCGATCGCCTCGAACACAGCGTGGCAGCCGTGATGGAAGCCGGACTGGCCGATCTGATTGTCGAACTGACCTGCCAGCTCAAGGAAACGCTGAACAGGGACGATCCGCTCAATCAGTGCGGTGATGCCGCGAAGCGTCCAGCGTTGCCTTCTCATCGCCCGATAGGTGGCCGCAAGCCGCTCGCCTCCCTGCTCGATGTACGCAACGCGCAGCCGATGAAGCGCTTGCCGGATCGTCGACCGAGTCGTGGGCATGAACACCTCCCGAAGGGTATCGTCCGGCACCGGCCCGATTGCCGCAAGCTCGGCTTGACCTATCCGCCCTACTCACCGACTCTGTCGATATGGAACCGAACAACGGCGCGCTTCAGGCATTGACGATCGCCTCCATCGAAGAGGTCATCCAGTCGGTGCTCCAGCGCGACGCACCGCAGCTCGATCTTCGGGCGATCCGATTCATCGATCCGTACGCGCTGCTGCTGCTCGGGTTGGTGATCCGACAACGCACGGATCGGGGAACCCCGCTCGACATTCAATGGCCTGCCTCACGTGCCGTCTATGAGTGGATGGAGGCGATGCGGTTCTTCGCCGACCTCAGGAATCGTGCGTTTCCGAACCTCCGGCCGAGGACCTCCAAGCAAGCGCTTCAGCCGATCACCGCGATCGAGGATGAGCACGGTATCGGAGCAATCGTCGATGGATTCGAGGAAAGGCTGAGCGATCGCTACACGATCACCGCTGAGTCTCGTATCCGCCTCGTCCAGATCATGCTCGAGTTGTTCCAGAACATCCCGCAACATGCCAATGCCACCGGCGAGGTTGAGTGGCTGCATGGTCGAGCCGCGATGCAGGACGATGAGGACGGCATCTTCCTGGCGATTGCCGACGACGGCGTCGGATTCCGTGGTAGCCTGTCGTTGAGAGAGGAACTCGGAGTGCAGACCGACGCCCAGGCACTTGATGCGATCGTCTTCCAGGGATTGAGCCGCTTCGGCGATCCGGGAAGAGGCGGCGAGTTGCAGCGAATCGCCCGCCTGGTCCGGTCGTGGGACGGGTCGTTCGCTCTTCGAAGCGGCCGTGCGGTGGCATACTTCGACGAGTTCAGCGGAGATATCGCCAATGTGACAGATTTCCCGGGAGTACAGATTGGAATCCGCCTTCCGCACCGTACACTCGGAGTGCCACCGATCGACGACCCTCTCCAACCAGCTGTTGATCCTGATCTCGAACCTGATGACTCAGGCGAACCGATCTGAGTGGGCTTCTTCTATCTTCCCCCGATGGCTATTCCCTGGCTCCTGAACGGGACCTGTTTCGCCTGATCCTACAGGTAACTCGTCGTCCTGAGACGTTTCGTTCACCCCCCTGCTGCTAGGGAAGCCAGGAGGGAACCCGCGAGAAGGGCACGGAGCTCTTCCTCTGTTCTTCGCCGATCGACGTACTTGGGTTCCTCGTGGTATTGCTTCTGTGATGGCGCATCGATCAAGGAGAACATGCCAAGAGCGGTCGTTCTCCCAAGGAACGTGAAGCGTTCCCGGAATCCAGGAGAGAAGCGACGAGGAGCACCACGGGAATCCCTCTCTGTTTTCCGCCGATCGACATTCCTGGGTTCCTCAGCGGCACTGCCTCTGTGATGGAGGATCGATCAAGGAGAACGAGACGATCAGCGGTTGCTCTCCCGGGAAATGTCTGTCGAATTCGGGGAGATCCCTGCCAGCCGCCCCTTCCATAACCCACAAGTCCACATCTAGGAACCTGGCCTGCTGTGAGTCGAGAGACAGTAGCCCGACGCGCTGCTAGCCCTCGTCCGAAGGATCATGGCGGCGCGCCACCGAGATGTTCGATCGCAACGTCTCGATCACTTCGGCTCGGCTCGGTTCAAGCAGCGCCGCCATCTGCCCGGGCGGCATCGGTGGTTTGGGAAGCTCAAACCGGTCGGCGAGCTGCAACGCATTGACGACGCTTTGCCCCAGGTGGCAGTTGTTCGCAAAGACAAACAGCTTGTCGGCTTTCGAGCGGAGCGTATCGATTCGCTCAATCCACGGACCAAGCTCCTCGGCCCGGTATAGGTAGTCGTACCGATGCCCCGAGGTCGGGTGGTTCCACCACATGCGCGTATTGCGGCCGTGAAGACGGACGTACGCAGATCCATTCGTCATCCGGGCTGTCGGTCCCGGAAGACCGCGAAGCGGTGGAAGATCCACGTTGACGAGGCCAACACCCAACTGCGTCAGTCGATCGTAGGTTTCTTCCCGATCCCAGTCGACGTGTCGAAACTCCACGTACAGCGGGGCGACCTCGCGAAGCGCATCGGCAAGACGCTCCACGTGTTCCCACGATGCTGAATCCGGGCGGAATGCATAAGGAAACTGCGCCAGGAGGCTCTCCAGTTGCCCCTGTTCGAGCAACGGTTGCAGCGCCCGGATGAACGGCGAAATCGAAGCCTGAGTACCGGCGCGCTCGTGGGTCATCTCCTTGGGCGTCTTGACCACGAAGCCGAAACGGCTGGAGACCTTGGAGAGCATTCGCTCGAACATCTCCGGCTCGGGAATCCGGTAGTAGGTCGTGTTGATCTCTACAACATCGAACCACCGTGCGTAGTGAGACAGGTAGTCTCCCGGCTTGGCGTTTCGCGGATAGACCGTTCCGGCCCAATCGCGAAAGCTGTATCCCGAGGTTCCGATACGCAGTTCGGCGGCCATAGATCCTCCTCCACACCCAGAAGTAGGGGACAGGCTACTTTTCCAGTCTTCTTCTCACGAACACCGTGGACAACGCTCGCACGAGCCATCGAAGCTGGAAAAGCAGCCTGTCCCCTTTTCCAGTCCGGTGGCTTGTCCTCTAGCAGCAGCCGGCATCAGATCCGGGTTGCTACCCCAGGATAGCCCGCGCGGCGAGAATGCCGGTGACCGCGGCGAAGACGATACCACGAGAATGCCCGCTGGCATCCCCGGCCACGTAGAAGCCCGGTAGATCCGTCAGCATCCCGGGATGCAGTCGGTACCGCGTATCGTAGAACTTGATCTCTGGTGCGTAGATCAGTGTTCCATCAGCGGACAGACCCGGGATGATGCGATCGAGACGTTCGATGGCCTCGAGAAGGTTGACCACGATTCGCTGGGGCAGCGCCATGGAGATATCACCGGCGGAGTACTCGGCAAGCGTCGGGTGAATCGGAACCCGTTGGATGCGCGACGCTGTGGAACGGTGACCTTGTTGCAGGTCCTTGAGTCGCTGCAGGATCGGCTTTCCGGCGCCGATGGTGGTCGCCAATTGGGCGATGGCCCGTCCGTACTTGGTGGTGTCCTCGACCGGATCGGTCAGTTCAACCCGGGCGAGGAGTGCGAAGTTGGTGTTGTCGGATTTCCTCTGGTTCTCGGCGTGTCCGTTGACCAGAACGAAGTCCTCGTAGTCTTCCTTGACCACGAACCCGCGTGGATTGGTGCAGAAGGTTCTCACCGTATCATCGTATGTCTCCGTTCGGACCCGAAGTTTGGCGTCATACATCACCCGCTCCACGGACTCGTACAGCTCGGCCGGGAACTCGAGCCGAACCCCGACGTCGATCGGCCCGAAGTTGGGCTCCACACCAAGTGTGCGGGACACTTCCCGCAACCAGTAGGCGCCAACCCGTCCCGGAGCGGCGAGCACCACGCGAGACTGAAAGTCTCCCTGATCCGTAACCACGCGGAAGCCGCCATCCGTGGGTTGGATGTCCGATACGTTAGTGCTCAGCAGGAAGTCGATCCCTTCATCAAGAAGCTTGTTGTAGAAGACATCGATCGCATCGCGGATTCGTCCGGTTCCGATGTGGCGCTGCCGGCCAGCGATGAACTCGATTCCAACTTGAGATGCCTGCGCCTTCAGCTGTCCAAGCGCTGCTGCGTCCTCCCCCGAATACTGCGCCGGAGCACCGCATGCGGTGAACGTCGCGTCGACGCACGCGATGAGACGTTCGAGCTCTTCGGGGGAACAGCCGATCGATGTTGGGTCACCACCAATCTTCGTTGTGAGATTGAGTTTCCCGTCGGAGAACGTACCGGCTCCGCCGACACCGCATGTGATGCTTGTTCTCACCGTCGGCGCCTCACCCTTGTCGATAACGCCAACGCGCAAGCCGCTACCGGCGAACTCCTGGGCAGCGAACAAACCGGCAGATCCGGCGCCGATAATCAATACATCATAGGACATGTGTTTCCTCCTGGGGATGCGCCGGACGGGTAGTATAGCACGCTCCCGGATTCGAGGCGACTCCCTTCTCTGAACAGGCCAAGGAACATGAGTGTCACTCTGAGCACACCTGTCTTGCCTCGCCGACAGGGAATCGGATCGTACGGCGAGATGAGCGCACGCCACAGCCTCCGCACCAACCAATCACAACCTCATGCCGCTGAGGAACCCAGGAACGTCGAATGATGGAAACCAGAAGCGAGTTCTGCGAACTCGCTGAGTTCCTTGGGAGAACGACCGCTCTTGGCTCATTCTCCTTGATCGACACGCCATCGCATAGGCAATCCCGCGGAGGAACCCAGGAATGCGATCAGTGGAAGCCCGGAAAGGATCTCCGTTCTCTTCTCGGCGGTTCTTCCTGAGGCATGTGGGATTCGACCAGGCACTCGACTCAGAAATCCCATGACTCCTCGAACGTGAAGCCGCTGACATGGCGAGGAATCGGGCGGGTGAGCAGGGAACACCCAATGCGGATGGCGGTTTCTCCGTACCGGTCGCGGATCAGATCCACGGCATGGTTGATCCGATCGCGCCGATGATCGTCGGCGAGCAGGGAAACCGGATGATCGAGCTTGGGAGACAGATGGCTGACCGAAACACTGATCTGGTTCACCGCGGTTGGCTTCACAGGGATCTTCCCAAGGACCGCGAGACACGCAGCATAGATCGTCTCCCCATCATCCGACGGCAAGGCAAGGGTCACTTGTTTGGCGTGGTGCCCGCTCATTGCCTCCAAGCGGAATCCACAGTGAACGGTTCGACCAACGAACCCCTGGCGGCGCATGCGTCGCCCAACCTTCTCGCACAGGTCGCGAAGGATGATCAGCGCGAGGGGGAACGGACGGAGATCCGGGGGCAGGGAGCGTGAGTGGCCAACCGATTTCGGAGGGGGGATCTCCGAATAAGGGGTGAGGGGGGTCGGGTCGCGCCCCTGCCCGATCTCCTTGAGGAACAATCCGTAGACACCGAATTCACGGCGCAGAAGATGTGCAGGAAGCTCGCCAAGCTCAGCGAGCGAACGAACCCCCATACGAGAAAGTCGTCGTTCAATGCGGGGGCCGATTCCACAAATCTCTCCAACCGGCGTGGAGTGAAGCAGTGATGGCATATCCGATGAGTGAAGCTCACCGATCCCATTCGGCTTGTGCCGCTTGGCGATCAGCTTGGCAAACGTTTTGGTCGCTGCGATGCCAATGGTTGCCGTGATATAGGGCCCCAAGGCGTCACGGAAGGCCGCTTGAATCTTCCGCGCCAATGCCACCGGCCCACCGTGTTTCGGAGCATCGTGCGTGACATCCATGAAAACCTCGTCCACGCTGAATACCTCGATCAGCGGGGTATACCGTTTGAGGATCTCAAGGAATCGCTTGGTGGTCTCCACATACCGTTCCGGCCTGCCGGGAACAAGAATCAAGTGAGGACACGCGCGTTGGGCCTCCCAAACCGGCATGCCGGTCCATACCTTGTACCGCTTCGCTTCGCGGGAGAACGCCGTGATGATCGATTTCTCCGTTGGACGCCCGGTAACACCCATCGGCTGTCCGCGCAAGGATGGCGTGGCTTGTTGCTCGACCGATGCGAAGTACGAATCCATATCGATGTGCATCACAGTACGGGTCATGATTGTCGGAGCTCCGGGGTTTCATCAATGGCTTCAAGCCGCCAGCAGTGGAGTTTGGTATCGAAACGAATCGCGAATTGCTCCTCGCCACAGCGCACCGAGTAGCAAAGGTAGACGGTCTCGCCTGCATGCTCGCGATGGACAAATTCGATGGTTGATACGTCGTATCGTTGATGATTCCACCGAAACGCGCGAAGTTCGGGACGACATCCACCATGCCGATAGATCACGTACGCATCAATAGGGGCCAGTAGCTCTTTCCACATATCGTACACCTCGCACAGTGTACGAAGTGTACAGAGAAAGGTCAACCCTTCAGAATCGAGTGAATCTCGAACAGCGGATGAGGTCCGTTCATCCCGATTTCAACACGTCGGATGAGTCGCAGCCGATCCAACGACGCGACCCGGTTGACCGAGGCATTCAGTCCGATATCCAGCGTCTCGGCAATCCGCCGTGTGGTCGTGGCGCCGGCAGAGATAATGACATCCAGCGTTTCACGCATCGCCGGGGTATGCGTGCCAAGGAGTTCCCAGCAACCGTCGAACAGACAAAGCATCGCCAACTTGCGGCGATCGAGCTTCACGTCGACCGCGTCGGCCAACTCCGGAGACGGGGCACGCAAAATCATCGTGCGATCCCCAAGCAATCCGGCGACCAGTGCTTCAAGCGTCCGTCCGATAACCTCATCAGCAAACGAAGTGCTGAGCACCTCAAGACCCTCGAGCGAGACGATCACCTGACCATCGTCCGGCAGCCGATCAAACTCGGCAGCGAGAACCTTCTGCGCGATCTGGCCCTCTGCCCGGGTACCGAGCCGAACACCGAACTGAGCTATCAAGAATTCGTTGACGTTCATCCTGTCCATTGAACCGGTTTCTGGTTCGGTTATCAACTGGGAACGCTTCGCGTTCCGGCAACTCGGAGTATCCGAGTTGCTAGGGCGCAAGCTACGGATTGGACCGCTTCCGCTTCTTCGACCCGATCAAGCAGGGGACAGGCTACTTCTCGCAAGATTCCGCACCTGACGCTGTTGTTCAAAAAGTAGCCTGTCCCCGTTTCGACCCAACCAACAGCTCATGGTTCGAATCACACGTCCCATCAGGTCCTCAGCTTTCTCGCCACCCGTGGAGCCACGAGTATCCCGAAATGAACGCGTAGTCAGCCTTTGCTATCCACATGTCCGGCAATCATCCAGTTCCTCATCAGTCAGTTCCCTGACCACGCGAGCTGGACTGCCATGGCAGAAGGTCCGTGGAGGAAGGTCTCGAAGCACCACCGACCCAGCACCCACCACACACCATTCACCGATGGTGACGTTCGGCCCAACTTTGACCCCGAGCCCCAGGAATGCGCCTTGGCAGATGCGAGCCCCTCCACCCAGATTGGTGCCCGAGGCAATCTGGACGAACGATTCCACCACACAATCGTGTCCCACCGAGGCGAGCGTGTTGATGATCACGCCCTCTCCCACCCGGGCGCCGGCATTCACCACGCTGCCGGGGATCGAAACCGTGCCGGCACCGATCTCCGCGCGAGGGGATACCACCGCACGCGGATGGCGGATCGTCAGTAGCATCCTCCCGAGATCCTCCAGACGTAGCATCAATCGGCATCGCATCCCGTTGTCTCCGATGGCAACAAACATGTGATCCGGTTCACCCTCGCGGAAAGCTTGGTCGATCGGCCCAACAACCGGTCGATCCTCGAGATGCTCGATCTCCGGGTATCGATCATCGTAGAATCGTACCAAGGCATCTCCCTCGGTCGAAAGCATCAGACAATCATAGACAGATCGTGCATGCCCCCCGGCACCGAGAATCCCGACCTCCATCATCTCCCCTTTCTAAGCACCCTCAATGGCACCACGGGCCGCCAACGAACGGATGGTCTCATCCGACAACCCAAGCCACTCGCGCAGCACGTCCGCCGTGTGCTCACCCAACCGTGGCGCAGCCTCGAGTCTCGCATCGTCGTCGTCGCCCCATCGGATGGGCGTCCCGGCGACCGTGACGTCGCCGAATCCGGGCTGCACGAGCTGTGCCAGCATGCCTCGCTCCAGCGCTTGGGGATCCCGATAGACATCCGACACGTGGTTGACTGGCGACGCCGGAATCCCTGCAGAGACCATCGCGTGGATCCACTCCGCAGCGGTCCGCTCCCGAAGGGTTCTTTCGATCTCCTCGCGCAGCGGATCGACGTTTCGTGTTCGCTCCGCATTGGTGACGAATCTCGGATCCTCCCGCAAGTCCTCTCGCACCAGGACCTGACAGAATGTCGTCCACAGAGCATCACTGCCAACGGCCAGTACGATGCTCGCGTCCTGCGCGCGAAAGATCCCGTAGGGGGTGATCGATGGATGCCGATCGCCCACTGGGCCCGGCTCCTCGCCGGTGAGCCCGTGGCGGATGATGGGAAATTCGATCATCGAGAGCAACGCGTCGAAGAGGCTGACGTCGATCCAACGGCCCACACCGGTCTTCTCTCGCTGATACAGCGCCATGGCGATGGCTGTCGCAGCATAGATGCCCGCCGGAATGTCGCCCACCGGAATCCCGACGGGACTTGGCACCGCACCCTTGGCGCCGGTTAGCGTCATCGCGCCGCCCAGCGCCTGTACGGTCATGTTGTAGCCAGGTCGCTCCCGATACGGTCCTGTCTGGCCGAATCCGGAGACGGAGCAGTAGATGATGCGCGGGTTGATCGAGGATACCTTCGAGTAGCCACAACCAAGCCGCTCAGCGACGCCCGGACGGAAGTTCTCCACGAATACGTCTGCGCTTTCTGCCAGGCGATGGAGAAGCTTGAGCCCATCGGGTGTCTTGAGATCCAGCGCGAGGCTCCGCTTGTTGCGATTGATGCTGACGAAGAAGCCGCTGTCCTCCCCGACGTACGGAGGCCCCAGATGACGCGCATCATCCCCGGTATCCGGCCGTTCGATCTTGACGACATCTGCGCCCTGATCCGCGAGAATCATGGTGCAGTATGGACCGCTCAAGACGCGGGACAGATCGAGTACTCGAACACCTTCCAGCGGCCTCTCCACGATCGATCTCCTCTCCTGTATGCCCCACACGCCCCTCGCCCGCGAGCCGGTTTCATCAGAAAGCCGACTCAGCGTCGAGTGATCTCTGCTCCATTGTAGCTTGTCGCCACTCCAGCGAGCTGGCGTGGTCAGGATCGCAGGGCTTCGGAGAGCGTCGTGGCCACGATCTCGACCTGGCGCTCGGTCATCTGCGGGAAGAACGGGAGCGCAACCGATCGTTCTCCGGCTCCCTCGGCAATCGGATACTGCCCGGGACGTGTGTTCAAGGCTTCGCGAATGAATGGCATCAAGTGAATCGGGGGGAAGTAGTCGCTGCATCCGATCTCATGTGCACGGAGCGCCTCCAAGAGATGGTCTCGATCCTCGCGCGTGTATCGATCCGCCAGCCGAACCACATACACGAACCAGCTCATTCGAACACCGGGACGCACCTTCGGGAGGATCAACCCGTCGATGGGTGACAGCGCCTTCTCATACCAGGCAGCTACTTGGCTTCGAGCGGCCATTCGCTCGTCGAGCCTCTGCAACTGCGATGCGCCCAGCGCAGCGGACATCTCGTCCATCCGGTAGTTGTAGCCCAGCTCCCGATGCCGTAGCCAATCGGCCGCGTCGACACCCTGGTTCGCCATGCTTCGGCACCGGCGGGCGACCTCATCATCATCGGTTACCACCGCTCCGCCTTCTCCGGTGGTGATCTGCTTGTTCGGGTAGAAACCGAAGATGCCTGCCGTGCCCAGAGATCCGGCACGTTTTCCGTCCAGCTCCGAGCCGAGAGACTCCGCAGAGTCCTCGATCAGAAGAAGATCGTGCTCGGCGGCAATCTGTTGGAGTGCCGTCCAGTCCGCCGGATGTCCGAAGACATCCACCGCAAGAATCGCCCGCGTCCGTGGAGTGATTGCCGCGGTCACCTGTTGAGGGTCGATGCACAGCGTGTCCGGCTCGATATCCACAAACACCGGTGTGGCCCCTTCGAACAGGATGCAGTTGGCTGAGGAAACGAAGCTAAACGGCGTGGTGATCACCTCGTTGCCGGAACCGAGTCCAAGAGCTCGGACGACGAGATGCAGAGCACTCGTTCCACTACTCACGGCGATGGCATGAGAACACCCTGCCGCCTGACAGAGCGCATCTTCGAGAAGCCGCGTGTGAGGGCCCATGGCCAGCCGGCCATCCTCACTTCGCAGCACCGACATCACAGCACGGATGTCGCTCTCGTCGATCACCGGCTTCGCCAGGGGAATCATCGTTGATTCCCTCCTGGGACCCGAAGCAGATCGTCTTCAGGCGTCTCCGGTTGGTGTGCCGAGGAATCGACGAACGAATCGTTCATCCCGTCCGGTCCGTAGAGCCCCTCACGCTTGATGATGACCTTCCACAACGTGAGAACGAGAATCCTGAAGTCCTGCCAGAGCGTCCAGTGATCGATGTAGCGGATATCGAGATCGATTCGCTGTTCCCAGGAGAGCGCGTTGCGCCCGGAAACCACAGCCAGTCCGGTGATGCCCGGCTTGACCTCCAGCCTGCGCCGTTGGCG
>Ga0180435_10005510_pt1 | contig 12284 bp, 9 predicted proteins | sample SS_ome_3_FD_132467 | JGI IMG/M metagenome (GOLD analysis project Ga0180435, IMG submission 132467) | Hypersaline lake sediment archaeal communities from the Salton Sea, California, USA - SS_3_S_1 metaG | ecosystem: Environmental > Aquatic > Non-marine Saline and Alkaline > Hypersaline > Sediment...
ATTCCAGGGCTTCTTCTATGGTGTGGGCGATCAGACAATTGGAGACCATAAAGAAAGGGTCTCTGGTCAGGATGATGTTGGTCCGTTTAGGGAGCGGTTTGCCAATCGACTGATAGGTTTTGCGGCCCATGATGATATGATGGTTGAGCGTGGTGCGTTTGAAGTATTTCAGATCCGCCGGCAAGTGCCAGGGGATATCTCCTTCTTTTCCAATGATGCCATTTTGGGCGTGAGCCACAATCGCTGAAACGATCATAATTATGGGTTTTGGATGAGCGTGGCGTTTTTCATGCGCGTTTCGATCCACGTTCGTTGCGGACGAATGGTGTCCGTTAAATATTTTTCAATCATCAGGCTGGCGATGGGTGCTGCATAAGAGCCTCCCCAGCCTCCATTTTCAATATATACTGCAATGGCGATTTTTGGGTTTTCTTTTGGGGCAAAAGCGAAGAAGACCGAATGATCTTTCCCGTGGGGGTTTTCCGAGGTACCGGTTTTTCCACAAATCTGCAGACCCGGCACATACGCCAGCCCGGCGGTTCCGTTGGTAATTGCTTTTTCCATTCCTTCAATGACCGGTTCGAAATGCGCATCATCTATGGGAACCGTTTTACGTTCTTGATATTTCGGGTCGATTTGTTGATTCGAGTTTTTATAGCCTTTCAGCAAATGAGGGGGGTAATAATATCCTCTGTTGGCGATTATGGCCGCCAGATTAGCCATTTGTAAACTCGTCAATTGAATCTCTCCTTGCCCGATTCCATTGGAGATAATATAGGTCGATCGCCATTCTGCGTCTTGAAAGGAATATAAATTGTCGTAGTAAGCCGCATCGGGTAGAAGGCCGGAGGCTTCATTGGGCAGATCGATACCCAGGCTTTGTCCGAGTCCAAATGCAGCCAAGGTTTCGTCCAATTCGTCCAGACCTTGATCAGGCTGAGACCAGCCATGTTTTTCCACCATCCTTTTGTAAAGATCATAGAAATAGGTATTACAGGAGTGTTGAATGGCACTGGTCGTATTATGGACCCCCGGTCCGGCATGGCATCCCCAGCTCACATTTTTGTAGTAGAAGGCTCCCTGACAGCGGAACCAATCGTCCTTTTCAATAAAACCCTCTTGGAGTCCGACGAGAGCTAATACGGTTTTAAAGATGGATCCCGGAGGGTATTGAGCGCTGACCGCCCGATTGAAAAAAGGCTGGGTGCTGTCTGTCAATAGTTTTTGGAACGCCTGACCCCGGTTTCGGTCAATGGCCAGGTCAGAAGGATCGTAATCCGGAGCGCTGAGCATGCATAAAATTTCACCGCTTGCCGGTTCAATGGCTACGATACCTCCTTTTTTGCCCTCCATCAGCCATTCGCCATAGGCTTGTAATGTGTGGTCAATGGAAATGATCAGGTCTTTTCCGGAAACGGCAGGGGTATCCAGGGTGCCTTCTTTAAATTGGCCTACGTTTCGGCCCCATTTATCTTTGAGTACATACTTCAGCCCTTTACTGCCCCGGAGTTCTTCCTCATATACTTTTTCCATACCTGAAGTACCCAGATGATCTCCTCGTGTATAGATGCCCTCGCTTTTCTCAATTTGTTCAGCATCCACTTCACTGATATATCCGATGATATGGGGTGCGATTTCGTGATCATACCCTCTGCTGTTTCTAAGTACCGGTACAAAGCCCGGAAATTTATGCTGGTGCTCTAAAAAAGCAGAACACTTTTCCGAGTTGATTCGCTTCAGAAAGGTAAAAGGCACCCCTTTGGCATAGAGGGGAGAGCTCCAATCTACGTTGATTTGTGTTTTGAAGTCTTCTATGGAAATCCCCAGCAAATCGCAAAAGAGGAGGGTGTCCATCTCAGGGTCCATCTGGCGATAGGTCAACTTCAGATCATAGAGTGCATTGTTATGAACGAGCAATTCGCCGTTTCTGTCATACATCAGACCCCTAGAGGGGTATAAGACTTGTTTGTCGATGGTAGCGGTACGAGCTTTTTCCCGAAAGGAACCATCAAAAAGTTGAAGCTGGGCCGCTTTGAACAGCAAGAGCGCAGCACCCACCATAAAAATGATTTGGAGGGTGAATTGTCGGTCTTTGAACTTTTGGTCTTTGGCCACTGCTTCACTTAGGATTTAGGGTCGAGTAAAAATTGGTACATCGCTGCAAAAATAAGGGTAAAAACCAGGGTAAAGAGAGTTTTCATCCATATTTCCAGAAAGAAAACGAAGGTGAAGATCTCTAAGGTATAATACGTGAAGATGTGGATAAACAAAAGTATGCCGGCATAGCTCAGGTACCAGTTGAGGCCGAGATAGTACTTGGAAGGCACGACATCGACATTATAGCCGGTTCGCGGTTCCAAAAAGGCCAGGACCGGAGCCCTCAGAAAAGCTGTCAAGGTTAATGCTCCGGCATGCACTCCGGGACTCATGTAAAAAATATCGACGACCAGTCCAATCAGAAATCCCAGAGCGACGACGAGTGAAGAGGGGCTTTTAATGGGTAAACCCATAATGAGAATGGGATAGATAAAAATTTGCACATAGTTAACGCCCCCCCATCCAAAAACCATTCGCTGAAAAATGAGTACTTGTATTAATAAGATTAAGACGACTTTGATGCCATATTTTAACCACTGATTATTCATCGCGCTCCTCCTCCTTTTGTGTAATTTGAATGGCGTCTTGTTCGGTATGCTCGACCACATACACTTGCTCCAGGTTACCAAAGTCTACAAACAATTCGACCTCTATTTCATAGAAATTAGAGCCGGAGGGCAGGGTGAAATCTGAAATCACTCCTATGGGTAAATCTTTGGGGAAGATGGTAGAATAACCACTGGTGACAATGGTATCCCCTACGGTAAATTCTGCATGTTTGGGCACTGCTGACAGGCGGGCTTTTCGGACATCGGGTCCCACCCAGCCCAGGTTTCCGAAATAATTACGTGAGCGGATGCTGGCAGAGACAGAAGATTCCAGGTTGACCAGTGGCAGAATGCTGCAATATTTAGCGGAGCAATACTGAATGATGCCTACTACACCCTGGTCGCTCATCACACCCCAGGCCTCTTGAATACCTTGTTGCGTTCCTTTGTTGATGATGAGGTTGTTATTTCGGACTTGCAGATTATTGCTGATGATATCTGCGGGATAGTAGTGATAGATTTCCGATGAGTCTTGATTCCAAACAGAGTCTTTTTGATTCCAGATGATGTCTACCCTTTGTACTTTTTGAGCTCGCAAGCGAGCATTTTCTTCTTGTAGTTGCCGCACTTTTTCTCTCAGGGAAACGTAGGAGGCGACTTGGTTGTAGCGAGATTGAAACTCCCCATTCAAAACCAACAAGGTATGCTCATAAATGCTTTTCTGATTATCGTTAAGTTGTACGATCATCACCAGGCAAACGACTTCGAGCAGGATAAACAGCATGAGTGTCCCAAAGCGAGCAAAAAATTCGTTGATACTGCGCATGGGTAGGTAAGGTGATTAAATGCTTTTACGATCGATGAGGAATGTAAAGCGGTGGGTGTTTTTCAAAGCGATGCCGGTACCTTTCACTACTGCCCGCAAAGGGTCATCTGCAATGTGCACCGGTAATTTTGTTTTTTGAGAAATCCGCTTATCCAAGCCTCGAAGCAGTGCTCCACCTCCTGTCAGGTACATCCCTTTATTGTAAAGGTCAGAGGAAAGCATGGGTGGCGTTTCTTCCAATGTTTTGAGAACGGCTTCTTCGATTTTAGAAATCGATTTATCTAATGCTTCGGCTACTTCTGCATACCCGATGTGCACTTGTTTAGGGATACCGGTCATCAAATCACGACCATTGACCGGATAATCTTCCGGAGGGTTGGGCAGATCTTGGATGGCGGCCCCAACATTGATCTTGATTTGCTCTGCGGTCCGCTCACCGATCAGGATATTGTACTGGCGTTTCATATAATCCATGACATCTTCGGTAAAATCATCTCCGGCGGTTCGGATACTATGGTCGCATACAATTCCTGAGTGAGAGATGACGGCAATTTCTGTCGTTCCTCCTCCTATATCAATGATCATATTTCCATCCGGCAGCTCTACATCCAATCCAATACCCAGGGCAGCAGCCATAGGCTCGTGAATGAGATAAGTTTCTTTAGAATCGACATGGTCGGCAGAGTCGAACACGGCTCTTTTTTCCACTTCTGTAATACCCGAAGGGATACAGATGACCATTTTCATGTGGGTAAAGAAGCGTCGCCGGTTTCCGATCATATTGATCAGTCCTTCGATCAAGCTTTCCGCTGCCTGAAAATCGGCGATGACGCCGTCTTTGAGCGGGCGGATGGTTTGTATGTTGTTATGCGTCTTTTCGTGCATTTGCATGGCACGATGACCCACAGCTATAGTCTCCCCGGTCCTTCGATCGATGGCTACGATAGAAGGTTCGTCCACGATGACTTCCCCATCCTGGATAATGAGCGTGTTGGCTGTGCCAAGATCTATGGCTAAATCCTGTGTAAAAAGGCTAAAAAGTTTCATTTTGCCACCTAAGTGTTTTATCGGAAATATGCGGGATTATGGGGATTCACTACAAATGAAACCATTTTTATCCAATTGCAATAATTTCTTAAGAAGCAAAAATACCAATTCGCGGGAAATTATATCAATTCCCTATTCCACAACTACTTTCAGCAGGGTTTCCGGTTCGAAATACTTTGCGGCCATCGATTGTATTTTTTTCGGATCCATTTCTTCTATGGCTGCCATCAGCGGGGCATATACATCCGTTCCTTCGAGTTCAAAGAGGTGGTGGCGCAGAAAATCGGATTGGTTGAAGGCCCCTTCAAAGAATTGCAGACTATTGCCAATCATATAGTTTCGAATCATATGGGCTTCGTCTTCACCTATGGGTTGCTCGACCATTTTCCTCATTTCTTGTTCGATCAGTCGGATCGCTTTGTCCACATTGCTCAAGCTGGTTTCTGTACCAATCATCCAATACCCATCGTAGCGCATGGACTCAACGGATGAAAACACATGATAGGATAAACCTTCTTCTTCCCTGATTTTTTTCATCAGCCGAGAGCCAAAATATCCGCCCAGAAGGGTGTTGGTGATTTGCATGTAGGCATAGTCAGGATGTTCATAAGGGAACAGTAATTTTCCTAATCGGATACTGGCCTGATAAGGTTGGTTGAGGCGAATCGTTCTGTGTTTTTCATCCACGGTTTGTGCGATGTGAGGGGTGATGTCCGGAAAGGAGCGTTCCGGCCACTGTTCGATATCTTCTTGTAATTGTTGCACCATGGCCTCCGTCCAACCGCCGGCTAGAATAAACATAGCCCGGGAGGGTCCATAGCAGTTTAGATGATGTTGATGCAGATCTTCCGGACTCAGGTCTAAATAGGTTTGAGGCGTACTATTATAGCCGTAAGGATGGTCTGTGCCGAATAGATTTTCTGTGAGCTGACGATAGGAGACGACTTCATTGATGGTCAGGTCGGAAAGGATTTTTTCTTTTTGCCGTCGCTGGTATTTCTTCCATTCTTTCGGGGGAAAAGAGGGCTGGATAAGGATATCCTGCATGACCGGCCACAATTCAAAGAATTGGTCCGTGGGGGCATGCATCATGACGTGGGCGGTATCAATTCCGCTTTTAGAGCTAATAGAGGCTCCGTGGGCTTCAAATTTTTCTGCCAATGCTAAGCCGTTGTAGCGCGGGCTGCCTTCCCGAAGCAGTTCGGCGGTTGCTTTGGCTGCACCTTTTTTGTGTTCAAAAGGTCTACCGGCTAAAAAGCAGGCTTCCAATCGAAACACCTTCCAATCCGGCTCATGGATAAGGACGATCTTAGCCCCATTGGCACACTGAATCTGCTGGTACTCAGGGAAAGCTCTGGTACGGAGTTGTCGAATAGGGGGTGGAAGGACATTTTTTTTCATCATGATCGCAAGGGTGAAGGTAGTTGAAAGTCCTCATACGGGAAAAAAACCTCGAAAAAAGGTGATTTTGAGGCAGGGCAATTATATTTGTAAGCCTATAAATAAAGATCTTATGAAATTTACCGTATCCTCATCCAAATTGTTGAAGCATTTGCAGAAAGCAGGTGGAGCGATTGTCTCGAATCCTGTCATTGCGATATTGGAAGATTTTAAATTCACTCTTCGAGCGGGTATGTTGGAGATTCGGGGAACTGATTTGCAGACTTCTGTATCCACTGAAATGGAAGTGAGTGCGGAACAAGACATGACTTTTGTGGTTCCTGCGAAGATGTTGATCGACACCTTGAAAGCCACTCCGGATCAGCCGGTTGAATTTCATCATGATGAAGACGAGCGTCAAGTGACATTATCGTCTTCTGTAGGGAAATACCAAATGTCAACGCATCCGGTGGATGAATTTCCGGACCTTCCTGAGGAAGAAAACACCAAAGAGGTGTCTATTCCATCCGGAGTGTTGCAACAAGCCTTTACCAAGACCATTTTTGCGACCAGCAATGATGAGGCGCGATTAGCGATGACCGGAGTGTATGTTCAGTTTGAAGAAGGAAAACTAGTATTTGCTTCTACAGATGCACACAAATTGGTAGAATACACCTATGAGCACGAGGGTGTGAATTTGGATGGGACCTTTATCCTACCCAAGAAGTCGGTCAATTTGCTCAAAGGCGTTTTACCAAATGAAGGAGAAGTGCGCATGTCCTTTAATACACAGCATGCCTTTTTCGAGTTTTTAGATACCAAGGTTGCCTGTCGTTTGTTAGATGCGCAATATCCCGATTATAAAGCTGTAGTGCCGACCTCTAATCCCTTTGAGTTGTCGATTAATCGAATGGACTTTTACAACTCATTGCGCAGGATTTCCATCTTTGCCAATAAGACCACCCATCAGGTCATTCTGAACATTAATGAAGACTCGCTGACGGTCAGTGCCAAAGATTTAGACTACTCGAATGATGCCACAGAGCAATTGGCGTGCTTTTATAAAGGGGAGCCTATGCGAATAGGATTTAATGCCAAGTTTTTATTAGAAATGGTAGGTGTTTTAGAGTCAGAGGAAGTGATTTTAAAGTTAGAGCAGCCGAGTAAGGCGGTTTTGGTCATTCCTTCAGAAACGGCAGAAGGGGAATCCCTCTTCATGTTGATTATGCCGGTGATGTTACACCAGAATTAAGCAATTCAACAGCTGACAGAACTTACTTTGTAGATTCCATTCCGTCGTTTATCCAAGAGATTTGAAAAGGATAAAGATGCGACGTATGTTACCTTATATTCAAAATCCAACACTATGATGAAACTGAAATACATGCCTTTGTGGGCTTTAGTGCTGACCGGGCTGCTATCTGCCTGTTCCGGGAGCAAGAAAATGGTCGAGAAAAAGACTGACCTATCCGAAAACGATGAGATTGAATTGGTGGTTGAAGAGATGGATACGGTAGATGTGACGATGCCGACCTTGGAAGAGGATCCGAATGAGCAATATCAGCTGGAAGTCTACAGAGCCAGTTATCCACGTACCATTGATATTGTACATACTCAGCTAGACTTAGCTTTTGATTTTGAAAAGGAGGCTGTTTTGGGAGAGGCCTGGATTACCTTCTGCCCTATTTTTAATCCGGTAGATTCCTTCCGATTAGATGCTCAATATTTTGACATCCATAAACTCACGGATGGTGATCAAACGGCTTTGGACTATAACTATTCCGACAACCAGAATTTGTGGGTGTATTGGCCGGAAACCATCCAAAGAGGGGACACTGTGGTCCTTTATATGGATTATACAGCCGTTCCCGGCAAAGGTGGTGTGGGAGGAAGTGCCGCTATCACCTCCGACAAGGGACTATTCTTTATCAATCCAAGAAATGAAATTCCCAACAAGCCACGTCAAATTTGGACACAAGGTGAGACCGAACATAATTCCAACTGGTTTCCAACGGTGGATAAGCCCAATGAGCGGACTACTCAGGAATTGGCATTGACAGTACCGGAAGAGATGAAGACCCTTTCGAATGGCCTGTTGGTGAAAAGCGAATCTGTAGGAGATGGGATGCGTAAGGATTATTGGAAACAGGATTTGCCCCACGCTCCCTACTTATTTATGATTGCGGTAGGAGACTTTGCGGTCGTGGAAGATGCCTGGGAAGATGTACCGGTGCATTACTATGTAGAACACGATTACGAGCCCTATGCGGCTGAAATATTTGATCATACGCCGGAAATGCTGGCCTTTTTCAGCAAGATTTTAGATTATCGATATCCATGGGCAAAATATGACCAGGTGATCGTCCGGGATTATGTGTCCGGAGCGATGGAAAATACCACGGGTGTGATTTTTGGTGATTTTGTGCAAAAGTATGGTCTTGACCTGCCGGGTAATGACAATGACTTCATTGTGGCGCACGAAATGTTTCATCATTGGTTTGGAGATTTAGTGACTTGCGAGAGCTGGTCAAACCTGACGATGAATGAAGGCTTTGCGAATTATAGTGAGTATTTGTGGAAAGAATATCAAAGTGGGAAAGATCTGGCAGATAACCACAGGCTCAATGAAATTCAGGGTTATTTGGGACAGGCACGTCAGAATATGCATCCTTTGATTGACTTTAAATGGGTTTCGCCCGAGCAAATGTTCGATGCACACTCATACAACAAAGGAGGACTAGTGCTCCACATGTTGCGCCACTATTTGGGCAGTGAGCTATTCTTTGCCGGCTTGAATTTGTTTTTAGAGCGGAATGCCTTTACTGCAGTGGAAGCGCATGATTTGCGATTAGCCATGGAAGATGTGAGTGGAGAGGACTTGAATTGGTTCTTTAACCAATGGTATTTCGAACAGGGTCATCCTAAACTAACGATCAGTGATTCCTATACCGATGGTCAATTGACTTTGTCTGTAGAGCAGACTCAGGATCCGGAAATGAATCCTGCTATCTTTCAATTGCCTTCTGAAGTAGATATCTATACAGCTTCCGGGGAGCGCATGAGAAAAGAGTTATGGATTGACAAGAGATTAGCCACCTTTACGTTTGAATTGGAGGAAGCACCGGCATTGATTGTGTTTGATCCGGATGATGTTTTATTGGCTGAGATTCAGCACGAGAAGTCTGCAGAGGCTTATGCGCAACAATACCAGTGGAGCAAAACGTTGAAGCATAGAGTTGAGGCATTAAAAGAACTTGCTTCCGCAAATGATGATATTCGGAAGCCTGTATACGAGGCTGCCATGGATGACATTTTTGGTCCGGTCCGAGCGCAGGCTATCAACCGTATGAGTGCTGAGCAGGCAGACAAGTACAGTGCTCAGCTTGAAAAGTTAGCAACTAAAGATGAGTCTGTACAGGTAAGAATTGCAGCGACCAAAGCTTTACTGTCTACTTCAATGGATGATGCCCGTAAGGTTGAATTGTTGGAGGGACGCATTCAGGCAGAGGTGTCCGGATTAGAAATGGGTTCTGCATTGATGTCCTTATATAATCTTGATTCCGCTAATGCGGTTCAGAAAGCCATGCAGTTGGAAAGTCTTCAGAGTGATTTGTTGAAATCCAGAATTGCAGAAGTATATGCCAATACCGGCAACCCTCAATTCATTTCTTTTTATGATGAATTATTGCCGAAGCAGTCCGGTTTTACGGCTTTCCCCTTCTTTAATGCTTATTCGAAAATGATCGCTGCTCTGGATGAGTCCGGCATGAAAAGCCGTGTCCAGACGCTGCATGAAATCGGAAGCAATCAAAGTAGCGGTATGTTTACCAGATACGCTGCTACTAAAGCACTTTCAGACATTAGAAACCAGATTAGCAGTGATGAGAACTTGGCGCCGGTCGCAGAGATGATCAAAGAAAAAATTGAGCATATAAAAAGTGTAGAGACTTCTTCACGATTGAAGTCCATGTACGGAGGTTTTTAATCACAAGTATTAAAATGAACAGCAGTCCCTTTCGGCAAAAGTCGGGAGGGACTTTTTTATTAGCAGAAGCGTTATGAACAGCTTTTCCACAGAAGACTTTAGCTTATGCACATATGTTTAAGCAGGGGAACATTGACGACATAAACCTTTCAAAACCATTTCTACACTATTGATTTGTAATCCTTTAGGAGTGTTGATATTAGGGATGATCACTTCGTCGACGCAGAAGGTTATTCCACATTTTTCACAATGAAAGTGCGCATGATTATGTTGGTGTTCTTCATCTGTACATTGCTCTTCGCACAAGGCATACTTGGTATGGTTGGTTCCGTCCAGGGCCTCGTGGATGAGCCCTTTGTCTTCAAATGATTTTAAGGTGCGATAAAGGGTGATACGATCCATGGCACCCAATTCCGCTTCAATATCTTGTTTGGAAAGAGCTTTTGCTTCCTGTAAAAACAATTCCAGAACTTCCTTGCGGGCAGGTGTTTTTCTCAGACCCCTGCTCTTCAACATCTCTTCTGAATTATGTTGGTGGTGTTCCATGGTATCAATTAATTTCAAATGTTTGGCTCCAGGGGTTGGCAATATTTCTTACGCCGTCATAGGCCCAGAGTGCAATTTCATACGTCCCTCGTGTTATGGTCGTAGGAGGTATAAAATTCAAGGTAAATAATTCTTGGGTTTCCGCAGCAGTCAAGGGCAAATAAGGTCCGGTGGTCCAAATTTCTGAGTTGCTGGATTTATAGGTCAGAAAGATGATCGCATTGCCCCCTTCTCCCAAATTTTGGTCATCCATGACATTTCCTGAAAAAGTATAAGTATTTCCTCTGGTCAAGCTCTCTGCCGGATTGGGAAAATCGGAAACAATGAGAGAAGGAGGTAGAATATCCCTGGCGTTTTCGACCACTACATTATAGATTTGATCGAACGTACTCTCATTTCCCGAAAGGTCAAGGGCTCTCAAGCTCAAATGATAATTTCCGGCAGTCGGATTGACAGGAGTATTTAATTCTAGTGAACGTTCTTGACTGGCTCCATCCAGGTCGATGAGTTGTAGTTGCTCCCAATCTTTTGTCAGCGCATCACTTTGAGGGGGGCTGAAACCGGGGGCTTGTCCACCGTGGCCATGACAGTCAAAGTTTTGATGAATGTCAAGTTTTAACTGGCTTAAGCCCTCATTATCGCTGATATTTATCGTGATGTATAGGGTGTTGGTATCCGTCAGTCGCAAACTTTTTGCATCTGAGGTACCGCAAATTTCCAAAGTCTCCAATGCCGGTTGGATCTCTAGCAGATTTAATTGAGGAGGCTCCAAATCTCCCGATTCGTCACCGCATCCCCAGCTGAAAAGGAGCAGAAATAAAAGTCCTGCTTGAAAACTAAGCTTCATAGTTTAAAGTTAAGTATTTTTATGCAACAACGTTGCATGTAGAAAAGAAGTTGCATGAGATTATTATTCATTTGGTGGATATGGCTACTGCCCTTAAGTGTTTGGGCTCAAATTGAAGGGCGCGTGCTTGATGTGGAGGGGACGCCCCTGATTGGGGTGTATGTGATCAGCTTGCCGGATAGCAATGTCACCGTTACGGATCTGAATGGGAGATTTCGGATGAGCATTCAACAGGCTCCCCGGCAAATTCGTTTCAGTCATTTGGGATTTACGACAAAGTGGATCGATGGGGCGGCTTGGGAGAATGGGCAAACTGTGGTCCTTCAGGAGTCTGTATCTATGTTGGAAGTTGTGCGCGTAAGTCAGGAACATGCGAAACAGGAGGGCAGCCTTTCGGCTTTGCACTTGAATACCGATTATATGGCCCGGCAGGGTCGGGCAACCTTAGCGATGACGCTGGATCAGCTGCCCGGATTGAGTGCTATTAATGTGGGAACCGGTATTGCAAAGCCGGTGATTAGAGGATTGTTTGGGAATCGTGTATTGGTCAATACACAAGGTGTGAAGCAAGAAGGGCAGCAATGGGGGAATGATCATGGACTGGAGGTTGATGCGTTGAATGTGGAGCAGATTGAAATTGTGAAGGGGCCTTCTTCTTTGCAATATGGCACAGATGCTTTAGGTGGCGTGATTAATATTTTGCCGGAAGGCGTACCTATAGAAAATGGCTTGGAGGGTTCTCTGACGAGCATTGGTCAATCCAATAATCGACAAGTGGGCTGGTCTGCACAATTGAAAGCGCGTCAATCCGGATTTTTCATGATCGGTCGATTCAGTCGGCAGCGGTTCTCAGATTTTCGTGTACCTGCCGATCGCTTTGAATATAATGGCTTTACCCTCCCGTTATTGGGTCAACAGGTAAAAAATACGGCAGGCGTAGAGGAGAATATTCACCTGACTGCCGGGTATCAGGGGACTCATTCCATCACGCGATTGTCTATCAAGCAG
>Ga0180435_10005511_pt1 | contig 12284 bp, 10 predicted proteins | sample SS_ome_3_FD_132467 | JGI IMG/M metagenome (GOLD analysis project Ga0180435, IMG submission 132467) | Hypersaline lake sediment archaeal communities from the Salton Sea, California, USA - SS_3_S_1 metaG | ecosystem: Environmental > Aquatic > Non-marine Saline and Alkaline > Hypersaline >...
ACTCGCGCCTACCAGACACGAAAGCCCGTCCAATGGACGGGCTTTTTCTTTTGTCGGCTAGAGTGGATAAGAACCGCCGACATCAAAATGGCTGGTTCGACAAGGCGGTCTGCCGCCGCAGCACGAGCCGAAGGCGAGCTAATCCACTCGCGCCTACCAGACACGAAAGCCCGCCCGCCGGACGGTTTTCTTGTTGCGAGAAACCTGGCCCCCTTTTCCCGAAAGAGGGCTTGGAAAGACGCTTTTTTGATCTGGGCTGGCGTTTGGCCGGTGCAGCTTTTCCCGAGCACCCCACGGGAGCTGGACACCCCCGGGCTGCGGCTGTTATCAACTCGCGGTGGTGCGGAGTTTGTTCGACAAGGTTAGGAACTGCACGCCGATCAAGTAGCCGGTGTCCGGTTGAGTTTTGTTGTTTGAGCAGCGAACCACTCGTGCCACTGCACTCAGGCCTCTGCCGTCGAGTTTGATGACCTGGTTTGTGTTCAGCGGGTGTTGAGCGATGAATTGCATTCCCATCGGTGAAAGATCTACGACGCGCCCTTTGTGCGGGTTGACTTGTGGCCACTTGGTTAAAAAAGGAATTTCGTCCTTCAGAATGAAGCGCTTCACTGCGCGACGTTCACTGTTGCGAATTTTCCGCGATGGTGGATGTGCAAGTGGGCTTCTGCAACTACGGCAACGCGCCTGGTCGCTATAACTGCGCGACACGATGTTGTTCGCCGTGCCACAGAAGATGCAGTGTTTCAGCGATGATCGGCGCATGGGTGCTGGGCGAACGCTAGGCTTGAGCGTGGAATGCGGATTAGACCGACGGGTGACCGGGTTAACGTCTTTGCGGCTTTTGCGCAGTTCCTCGTCATACTTCCTTCTTAGCCGCGTCTGGCTCAGTACCTGGTAGGCCTCGTTGATAATCGAAGCGTTCCATTGGTCACCTCCAAGGTCCGGGTGGCAGCGCAGCTTTTGCATCAATGTTCGATAGCTGGCCTTGATGACTTCCAGCGGTGCATCCGGCTGCACATGCAGTATGCGGTAGAAATTACGGCGATTTGGCTTGTCCATCGTTGGTTTTGACTTTCCGGGCGAACTCATCGGCGGTGGTCCAATAACAGGTACTTTATCGGCAGGATCAATGCGCTACTTGAGCGAGATGTGACGGAACTTTGTTGGGTGGTTTCCAGGCGAAATCGCAAATAGCTTGATCGATGTCGATCCTGTTCTTGGACGCTGGAGTAAACTTCGCCTATGGCAGGGATAAATTATCGATCCATCTCGTGACTACTGAGCAAATATTGCTGTTTGCGCTGATCCTCCTGATCCTGGGGTTTCTCGTGTGGGGGCGGTTTCGCTATGACCTGGTAGCCTTCTCAGGCCTGATCATTGCTTACCTGATCGGCGTCGTTCCCGGGGACTCGGTTTTTTCAGGTTTTGGCCATCCTGCGGTCGCCATCATCGCGTTGGTCTTGATCATCAGCCGCGGTTTATCCAGATCAGGCGCCATCGAGCTTCTTTCACGTCACCTGCTGGCGGTTTCCCACAGTCTGCAGACCCATGTTGGGATCATGGCGACTCTATCCGCGGCATTGTCCAGCATCATGAATAACGTGGCGGCACTCGCTTTACTGATGCCACTGGATATGCAGGCGGCCCGGAGGGCCAAGCGCAGTCCTGCGGAAACCCTGATGCCGTTGTCGTTTGCCTCGATTCTTGGCGGGATGGTTACCCTCATTGGGACACCACCGAATATTGTTATCGCGACGTTCAGGGAGGATGCGCTGGGAGAGTCTTTTTCGATGTGGGATTTCGCCCCGGTTGGGTTGGCCGTTGCGGTCGTAGGTATTCTGTATATCGTCTTTGTCGGGCGACGCCTGATACCGCTCGAGCGTCGAAAGCACGACTCCGGTCGTGAATTGGAGGATCTCGAGGGATACGTCACCGAGGTGCGGGTGGCTGAATCGTCCAAGATGATTGGCAAGCAGCTAAGAGAACTCGATGAACTGGTGGATGAGTATGGCGTGAGCGTACTGGGGCTGGTTCGTCGCGGTAAGCGATTACCTGGTTTAGCGCGCAGCGAAGTTGTTCACAAGAGTGACCTGGTGGTCCTGGAAGGGGGGCCAGACTCCATAGACCAGTTTATTGGTGCGGCAGGCCTGACATTTACCAAGCCGCGCAAAGAACGTGAGAGCCTCAAAGGGAACATGGGGATGATCGAGGCGGTGGTGCCGGATGGTGCCCGGATCGTTGGGCGTTCCGCACGCGAACTCAGGTTGCTTTACCGGCACGGTGTTACCTTGCTGGGGATCTCGCGGCGCGGAACCCGCTTGCGCGAACGCGTTCGAGATGCGCGTATCAAGTCAGGCGACATCCTGCTGTTGCTTGGTCCTGAAGATCAGCTACCCGAAGTCATAGAATGGCTGGGATGCCTGGCGCTTGCGGAGCGTGGTCTCGAAGTCACGCATCGTCGCCAAGCGTGGACGGCTATCGGCATTTTCGCTGCAGCCGTAGTCGCTGCCAGCGTTGGCTGGTTGTACCTTCCGCTGGCTTTGGCGGCTGCGGTGGTGCTTTACGTGGCTCTGAAAATCGTGCCGATCAGCCAGGTCTACGAGTCGGTCGAGTGGCCTGTCATCGTTTTGCTGGGTGCCATGATTCCGATTGGGGCAGCGCTGGAGACTAGCGGCGGAAGCGAGTTGATCGCCAATGCGCTGGTTGCATGGACACAGGGTCTGTCAGCCGTGGCTGTGCTGCTGATTCTGATGGTGATCACCATGACACTGTCCGACGTGCTCAACAATGTCGCAACGGCTTTGGTGGCTGCTCCCATCGCGATTGCCGTTGCGGAGCGTTTGCAGGTCAACCCGGATGCTTTCCTGATGGGGATCGCCGTTGCAGCCTCATGCGCCTTTCTCACACCGATTGGACACAAGAACAACATCATTATCATGGGGCCGGGTGGCTATCGCTTTGGCGACTATTGGCGAATGGGTTTGCCGCTCGAAATACTGGTGTTGGCTATTGGTGTTCCGATGATCCTTTGGGTATGGCCCCTCTAGTTCCGAGTTATCGCCGGTTGACTTGCAAATAAGTCAAAGCTCGACAATTTCTCCTTTGCTCGGTACCGATGCCTTCACCCCGAGCTCTGAGCTTAGTCGTGCTGCAAAGTCTTGCTTCGACTCATCCTCTCCGTGCACCACGTGTACTTGCGGTTGCGTTTTGAAGCCTTTCATCCATCGCACCAGGTCGTCGCTGTCAGCATGGGCGGATAAACCGCCGACCGTGTGAATGTTTGCCTTTACCGGGAAAATCTCGCCATGGATTTTTACCGTGGCATCACCGTTAACGAGTTTTCGTCCCATGGTTCCATTGGCCTGGTAACCCACGATCATGATGTGCGCGCCGCTGCGGGATACGTTGTGCTTCAAATGGTGAATGATGCGCCCTCCGGTCATCATCCCACTGGCGGAAATTATGATGGCGCCACTCTTGATCCGGTTGATCGCCATCGATTCTTCCGGTGAGGGAGTCAGGTGAAGGTTGTTGAGGTGCGGCATCTCGTTGATTTTTCGCCGCAGCTTGGTGGCTTCTTCGTCATACAGGTGCGGGTATTCCCAGTAGACTTTACTGGCGCGGATAGCCATCGGGCTATCCAGGAATATACGCCAGCGGCTCAACTCCCATTCTTCGTAGTGCTTGCCGAGATAGTAGAGGATCTCCTGGCTGCGGCCGATGGAAAAGGCAGGAATCAGCAGGTTGCCACTCTGATGTGCGGCATCGCTGATGATTTCCCCGATTTCGTCGATGGTAGCCTGGCGGTCGCGATGCAGACGGTTGCCGTAGGTGCTTTCGATGATGATGTGATCGGCCTCTTCGATAACGGCCGGGTCATTCAGGATTGGCGTGTCGTATTGGCCCAGATCTCCACTGAATACAAGCTTGCGTTCCTTGCCGCCTTCGCTGAGCCAAAGCTCTACAGAACTGGAACCCAGTATATGGCCGGCATCGCGGAAACGGATTTTTACTCCGGGCAGGATTTCCCGCTTTTCCCGATAGCGCAGGCCAATCATGTTTTGATGTGCAGCCCGTGCGTCGTCCACCGTGTAAAGAGGCGTGACGGGAGGCTTACCCTTGCGTGCGCGCCATTTGTTTTCGTACTTGGCGTCCCTTTCCTGCAGGCTCGCCGAATCCTGGAGAAGAATGTCGCACAGGTCGACTGTGGCGTTCTGCGCGTAGATAGGGCCTTCGTAACCTTGTTTCACCAGGAGGGGGATGCGGCCGAATGGTCGATATGGCCGTGACTCAAAACCACGGCGTCGATATCGGAAGGGGGAAAAGGAAACGGGCGACTGTTCTTTGCCATTTCCTCCCTGCGGCCCTGTATCAATCCGCAATCGAGCAACACTGTCCGTCCGTTGACCCTGATAATGTGACAAGAACCGGTAACGCCGCTGGCCGCTCCATAGAATTCGATCTGCATGGCACTCACTATGCGATTAAGGAAAAAGCTTGTTTAAAGGGCCCAACGTGGATCCTCGAGACCTACGTTTCTTTTTACGCGGTTTTTTTCCGATGTCCAGAAGGTAGGGCAGGGGGAGGGCTGGAAAGCCGTAGTGGTGGCCAGTAATTACCTTGCGTAAAACCTCGCTTTGCCGGCGCCTGATCGAGCGATAGTTGCGATGTGAATTTGGCGGACAAAACCATGCGTTTCGACAACACCTACGCAAATTTGCCGGAAGACTTCTACGCGAGAGTGCAGCCGGCAGGCGCTCCTGATCCGGTGCTTTTGGCCTGGAATCATGAGCTGGCGGAGCAGCTCGGTTTGATCGGGTTGCCGGAGGACGCCACGAAGCTGGCTGAACTTTTCTCCGGCAACGAGATGTTGCCAGGCACTGAACCGATCGCACTGGCTTATGCCGGGCACCAGTTCGGAAACTTTGTCCCTCAACTGGGTGACGGTAGGGCGCTTTTGCTGGGCGAATTGCTTGGTGCCGATGGCAAGCGGTTCGATGTACAGCTGAAAGGCTCCGGTCAGACGCCGTTTTCCCGGCGTGGTGATGGGCGGGCTGCGCTCGGGCCAGTGATTCGGGAGTACCTGGTCAGTGAGGCCATGTATCGTATGCGTGTTCCGACTACACGGGCATTGGCTGCCGTTCGCACCGGCGAATGGGTGGTACGCGACGGTCGTTTGCCAGGTGGCGTGTTGACCCGCGTTGCATCCAGCCACATAAGGGTGGGCACCTTCGAGTATTTTGCGGCGCGGCGGGATGCGGATGCGCTGAGGCTCCTCACGGAATATTCGATTCAGCGGCATTACCCGGAAGTGACAGATAACGCTCAGCCGATCGTGGCCTTTTTCAGCAAGGTGGTCGAAGCCCAGGCAAAGCTGGTGGCGCACTGGATGGATCTGGGCTTTATTCACGGGGTCATGAATACCGATAACTGTGCCATCTCCGGAGAGACTATCGACTACGGCCCATGCGCTTTCATGGACGAGTTCGATTATTACAAGGTCTTCAGCTCGATCGACCAGTTCGGACGCTATGCCTATGGCCGCCAGGGACAGATTGCGCATTGGAACCTTGCTCGCCTGGCAGAGTGTCTGATGCTGCTGGGGGATTCACAGTCAATGTTTGAGCAAGAGCTCGAACGTTTTCAGATATTGTTTGAAGAGCGCTTCATTGAGCGCATGGCACACAAGCTTGGCCTGGAAAAAATCGAGCAGGGCGACGATAAGTTGATCAGCGCCTGGTTGCAGCATCTTCAGGACAACGAACTGGATTACACCCTGAGTTTTCGCCGCCTGGCAGATCTTGCCGACATGGGCGACACGAGTGTGTTCGGAGAATTCGAACAGCGCTGGCGACATCGGTTACGGCAACAGGACGCATCGCCAGCCAAGGTCCGGGAAGCAATGAATACGGTCAATCCATTGTTCATTCCACGCAATCATCAGATTGAACGGGTCATCGATGCGGCCATCGGCGGTGATATGTCGCCCTTTGAGGAGCTGCGCCAGGTCTTGTCAGAGCCGTTTCAGGAACAGCCCGGGTACGAAGATTATGCGCTGCCGCCGCAGCCGGCCGAACGAGTCACCGAAACCTTCTGCGGCACCTGACAGACGGGTAAACTGGGCGCATGGATCTGATTCAGCGCGACCAGGCTCACGTCTGGCATCCCTATAGCTCGATGAGCAGCGCCCTGGCGCCTTTCCCCGTTGCCTCCGCCAAGGGCGTGCGTCTGCGCATGCAGGACGGGCGCGAATTGATCGATGGCATGTCTTCCTGGTGGTGCGCGGTTCACGGCTACAACCACCCGGTGCTGAATGCGGCTGTCGAGAGCCAGTTGCAGGATATGGCGCATGTCATGTTCGGTGGTCTGACGCACGAACCGGCGATCCAGCTGGCAGAGAAGCTCATCGATCTGACGCCGGAGCCGTTGAAGACGGTGTTTTTTGCGGACTCGGGTTCCGTCTCGGTCGAAGCGGCGATGAAAATGGCGATCCAGTACTGGGTGGTCAAAGGAAGAACCGCAAAGCGGCGATTCCTGTCGCTGTACAATGGTTATCACGGCGACACCCTGCACGCGATGTCGGTTTGCGACCCGGTGACCGGGATGCACAGCCTGTTCAACGATGTCTTGCCTCGCCAGTTTTTCGTGGATGCGCCGAAGCAGGGTTTTGATCAACCGGCAGATCCACGCGATATTGATGCCATGCGCAGCATGCTCGACCAGTACGCGCATGACATTGCTGCCGTGATTCTCGAGCCCATAGTGCAGGGCGCGGGGGGCATGCGTTTCTACTCGCCGGAGTACCTGCGCGCGGTGCGCGAGTTGTGCGATGAGTTTGGTGTTCTGCTGATCGCCGACGAAATCGCGACCGGCTTCGGTCGCACGGGCAGGCTGTTCGCCTGCGAGCATGCGGGTATCAGTCCGGACATCATGACGGTTGGCAAGGCCCTCACCGGCGGCTACATGACCCTGGCTGCCGTGCTGACCACCGGGGAAGTTAGCGCGACTATCTCCAGCGGTGAGCCTGGCGTGTTTATGCATGGTCCGACGTTTATGGCCAACCCGCTGGCGTGTGCGGTCGCGCTTGCGAGTATCGGTTTGCTGCTCGAATCCGGCTGGCAGCAGAATGTTTCACGAATCGAAGGCGGGCTGAAGAAAGGCCTGGCAGCTGCGGCTGATCTGGACCATGTGGCGGATGTGCGTGTGTTGGGTGCAATTGGCGTTGTCGAACTTAAACAGCCGGTCGATATGCCTCAGGTCCAACCGATGTTCGTTGAGCGCGGCGTATGGGTCAGGCCGTTCGGAAAGCTGGTTTACCTGATGCCGCCTTTTGTCATGGATGACGATGATTTGCAGGCCTTGTGTGCTGCGACGCTGGATGTTGTCAGCGCTATTGGCTGATTGGGATATTGTTGAGAGGTGGAAGTTGAAGATACGTAACTGGTTGTTCATTGCTATGGGTTTGCTGGCTGGATGCGTCAACAGCAATGAGGTCACCCAGGAGCAGTTGGCTCGCATGGATTTGGCTGATCAGGCGGTGTCCGTGGCCTTGTTCGAGGCCGAGGTTGATGCCGCAACTTCCTACAATGTGCGAAAAGATGGTTTCGTGGTGATTCGGTTCGCGAAAGATGTAACCGACGACGTCTACACGAGGGTGGTGGCCCAGCTGCGCTCCGATGAGCGCATCAGCGGTGTCCGGGCCGAGCAGGGTGGGCGAGAGGTCTGTGTGCTCAAACAGGGCCGCTGAACTGAAAGTAACCGGTTCCACGCCAGTGCAAGCTTGGTTATAATTTCCCCAGTTCACCGCGCCGGGCTTCTGCTCGGCGCTTTTGCGTTTCACGTGGCCTTTGGTAGGGGTCACCACTGGAGATAAACAGCATGCCTGTAGTTACTCTTCCTGACGGTTCTCAACGCGCTTTCGATAATCCGCTGACCATTGCGGATGTGGCTGCCGATATCGGTCCTGGTTTGGCCAAGGCGACCCTGGCGGGCAGGATCAACGGCGAAATTGTCGACGCCTCTTACCTGATCGAGAACGACGTGGATTTGGCTATCGTCACCAGCAAGGACGAAGATGCACTCGAACTGATCCGACACGATGCTGCGCACGTGATGGCGCAGGCGGTGCAGGAGCTGTATCCGGGCACCCAGGTCACCATCGGTCCGGCCATTGAAGATGGTTTTTACTACGACTTTGCACGCGAAGAGGCGTTTACCCCGGCTGATCTGCAGAAGATCGAGGACCGCATGCGCGAGATCGTCGGTCGTAACCTGCCGATCGAGCGTGAGGTGTGGGACCGTGACCAGGCGAAGCAGGAGTTCGGCAAGCTAGGTGAGGCCTACAAGGTCGAATTGATCGATGCTATTCCTGAAGGTGAGGAAGTTTCCATCTACCGCCAGGGGGAGTGGTTCGACGTGTGCCGTGGCCCGCACCTGCCGAGTACCGGCAAGCTGCCCAAGGCCTTCAAACTGATGAAGCTGGCCGGTGCGTACTGGCGTGGCGATTCCAACAACGAGATGCTGCAGCGCATCTACGGCACCGCCTGGCGCGACAAGAAAGAGCTCAAGGCCTACCTGCATCGCCTGGAAGAGGCGGAGAAACGTGATCACCGCAAGATCGGTAAGGCGCTGGATCTGTTTCATTCGCAGGAAGAGGCACCAGGTATGGTGTTCTGGCACGACAAGGGCTGGAGCGTCTACCTGACCGTGCAGCAGTACATTCGCGACAAGCTACGCGATCACGGTTACCAGGAAGTGCACACGCCGCAGGTGATCGACCGTACCCTTTGGGAGAAGTCCGGGCACTGGGACAAGTTCGGTGACATGATCTTCACCACGCACTCGGAAAATCGCGATTATGCGATCAAGCCGATGAACTGCCCGGCGCACATCCAGATCTATAACCATGGCCTGAAGTCGTACCGTGACCTGCCGTTGCGTCTTGCCGAGTTTGGTTCCTGTCACCGCAATGAGCCTTCGGGCACGCTGCACGGCCTGATGAGAGTGCGCAACTTTGTGCAGGACGACGCCCACATCTTCTGTACCGAAGATCAGATCCTATCCGAGGTTATCGCTTTCAACGATCTGCTGTTCGAGGTCTACAAGGATTTTGGTTTCGACGATGTGCTGATCAAGCTGTCTACCCGCCCGGAAAAGCGCGTAGGTTCCGATGAGACCTGGGACAAGGCCGAGAAAGCGCTGGAAGATGCGCTCAACTCTCAGGGCCTGGAGTGGGAACTGCAACCGGGCGAGGGCGCTTTCTACGGACCCAAGATCGAGTATTCGCTGCGCGACTGCCTGAACCGCGTGTGGCAGCTGGGGACCATACAACTCGACTTCTCGATGCCGGGCCGCCTGGATGCGACCTACATCGCCGAAGATAACAGCAAGCAGACGCCCGTCATGCTGCACCGTGCCATCCTCGGCTCGCTGGAGCGATTCATCGGCATTTTGATCGAGCACTACGCCGGGGCGCTACCGCTGTGGCTTAATCCGACCCAGGCGGTGATGATGAACATCACCGATAAGCAGGCACCGTTTGTCGAGGAAGCCGTTAAGTTCCTGCAAGAAAAGGGATTTAGGGTGGATTCGGACTTGAGAAACGAGAAGATCGGTTTTAAAATCCGCGAGCACACACTTCAGAAGGTTCCGTATCTGTTGGTAGTCGGCGACCGTGAAGTGGAGGATCGCGCTGTTGCGGTTAGAACCCGCGACGGCAAGGACTTGGGCACAATGTCCTTGGATGATCTCGCTGCACACCTGCAGGAAGAGGTTAACAAGCGGTCGTAAGTGACTGTCCGACTTGAAAAAGCACCGGCTCCTCAAGCGGTGCTTTTCTCGTTGTCGGGCAGTTTTGTTTTGAATTTTTGGAGGAACGGGCTATCGCCAAGCAAGATAAACGCAACCGTCTGAACGGAGACATAACGGCCACTGAGGTGCGCCTGATCGGAGCGGACGGGGAGCAGGTTGGAATCGTAACCATTGAAGAAGCAATGGACGCAGCGGGCGCTGCCAGCCTGGACTTGGTGGAGATCGTTCCTAATGCGGAGCCCCCTGTTTGTCGCATCATGGACTACGGCAAGTTCGTGTTCGAGGCGAAGAAGCAGAAGCAGGAGCAACGCAAAAAGCAGAAGCAGGTACAGGTCAAGGAAATCAAGTTCCGCCCTGGTACCGATATTGGCGATTACAACGTCAAGCTGAAGAACTTGCGCAAGTTCCTGGAGAACGGCGACAAGTGCAATGTGACCATGCGATTCCGCGGCCGTGAGCACGCTCACCGCGAGCTGGGCCTGGAACTGCTGGAAAGGGTCGAATCGGATCTGTCGGACATTTCGGCGATCGAGCAGCGGCCGATGATGGAAGGGCGCCAGATGGTCATGGTGCTTGGACCGGCCAAAAAGAAGTAAACAGCCCTTGCTCCTCCCCCGCTTGCGGGGGAAGCTGGGACGGGGACCTGAATCCCCACCCGAACCCTCCCCATGGACAGGGAGGGGTAACCGTTTCTTCCCTATTGGGGAAGAGCCAAATAGATTCGGCGGCAGTTGCCGCCACGAGTGGCCGGGCCCAAGGCATTGCCTTGGTCACTCATGAAGCAACCCTAGGCCGACAGGCCTTTTTATTTAGGAGAAGCAAAATGCCCAAGATCAAGAGCCTTAGCGGTGCTGCTAAGCGTTTCCGCATCACCAAGGGTGGTGTCAAGCGCAACCAGTCTCACCGTCGTCACATCCTGACGAAGAAATCCACCAAGCGTAAGCGCCAGCTGCGTTCACCGGCCATGCTGCACAAGTCCGATGTGGCAGCAGCACGCCGCATGATCCCTTACGCCTGATTAGGAGACTGAGAGATGCCTAGAGTAAAACGTGGTGTACAGGCACACGCCAAGCACAAGAAAGTTCTGAAGCAGGCCAAGGGTTACTACGGTGCCCGTCGCAAGATCTATCGCGTTGCCAAGCAGGCGGTCATCAAGGCCGGCCAGTACGCTTACCGCGACCGTCGCGTCAAGAAGCGCCAGTTCCGTTCTCTGTGGATCCAGCGTATCAATGCCGCTGCACGCCTGAACGGCCTGTCCTACAGCCGCATGATCAATGGCCTGAACAAGGCCGGCGTGGCTATCGACCGCAAGATGTTGGCTGACATCGCTGTGCACGATGCACCAGCGTTTAGCCAGCTCGCAGAGAAGGCCAAGGCTGCCCTCGCGAGCTGATAGTCAACGGCCTTCGGGTCGTGACTGTTGACGTTACGTAAGCAAGGGGGAAAGTCTGGCAAGGCTTTCCCCCTTTTTCGTTCAAAAAAACTGAAGAATTCAAATGAGCACAGAGCTGGAAACCCTGCTGAATGAGGCCCAGGCGGCCGTGGACGGCGCAAGCGATCTGCGTGCGCTGGATGAAGTGCGCGTGCAATACCTGGGCAAGAGCGGCGTCTTTACCGAGCAGCTCAAAGGCCTCGGCAAACTGCCCAAGGAAGAGCGTCCTGCGGCTGGCCAGGAAATCAACAAGGCCAAGCAGGTACTGCAAAAGGCGATCGAGGCACGCAAGGTGGCGCTTGAGACCGCAGCACTGGCTGAGCGCCTGGCCGCTGAACGCATCGATGTATCGTTGCCCGGCCGTGGCACCGGTAGTGGCGGTCTGCATCCTGTTACCCGCACCATGCAGCGTATCCAGGAGATCTTCGGTGGCGCTGGCTTCGAGGTGGCACAGGGGCCAGAAATCGAAGATGACTTCCATAATTTCGAGGCACTGAATATCCCGTCGCACCATCCGGCCCGGGCCATGCACGACACCTTTTACTTTGACGAAGGTACGCTGCTGCGCACACATACTTCGCCGGTACAGATCCGCGTGATGAAGGATGCCCAGCCGCCGGTCAAGGTGATCGCGCCAGGTCGCGTATACCGTTGTGACTCCGACCTGACCCACACGCCGATGTTTCACCAGGTCGAGGGGTTCATGGTTGACGACGAAGTGACATTCGCCGACCTGAAGGGTGTGCTCAATGCTTTTCTACACACCTTCTTCGAGCGTGATGATCTGGACGTGCGTTTCCGTCCATCCTACTTCCCGTTTACCGAGCCCAGCGCCGAGGTGGATATCCAGTGCGTAATGTGTGGCGGTGACGGTTGCCGCGTGTGTTCGCACACCGGTTGGCTGGAAGTGCTGGGCTGCGGAATGATCCATCCTGAGGTGATGCGTCACGTCGGTATCGATAGTGAAAAGTACAGCGGCTATGCCTTCGGGATGGGTGTAGAGCGGCTGGCGATGCTGCGCTATGGCGTGAACGATCTGCGC
>Ga0180435_10005512_pt1 | contig 12283 bp, 8 predicted proteins | sample SS_ome_3_FD_132467 | JGI IMG/M metagenome (GOLD analysis project Ga0180435, IMG submission 132467) | Hypersaline lake sediment archaeal communities from the Salton Sea, California, USA - SS_3_S_1 metaG | ecosystem: Environmental > Aquatic > Non-marine Saline and Alkaline > Hypersaline > Sediment...
ACCTCCGGAACACGCGCCATCGAGATCAGGTAGTCCAGAACATGGTAGGCGACGAGACCTCGCCTAGTCGCGGAATTCACGTCGCGAAGCCGCTCGCTGGTCTCCTCGATCACGCCGGCGATCAGGTCGCTGTTGGCGGTCCGTCGAATCCTATCGAGAGCGCCGGAACGCTTGCGCTCGATGCTGGCGTGCCAATCCATCACCAGCGTGATGAACCGAGCCTTCCAGGCCTCCACGCGCTGCTCGGTGATCGCCTGGCTGACCGGCTCGATGGGCCCACCGACCTCACATCCCGTGATCTCGAAGCCACGCGGCGCCAGAGACTGCTGTACTGATCTACGGACCACCTCGCCCACGGTCTTCCGACACAGCGGGTCACCGAGCTCGCGGTCCCTTGGCAGCCCCAGCGAGGCCTCAGTGAGGCGATGTGTCTTCAACAGCTCATTCTGAGGATCCAGTGGGGTACGCGCCGCCCGGGCGTCGGTGATACCACCATAGAGCTGGTCCAAGCTGTAGAAGGAGATGGCCTGCTCGAGCCGGTGAGCGGAGAGCTTGATAGGCAAGTCCTCCCAGGGATGCGCCGTGTGTGCGTCCAGAGGGCTGAGTCCCGAGGGATCGACCTCTTCGGCGAAGACCGCCTGCAGAACGTCACGCTGCGTCCGCCAAGGCCAGGGGGCGCCCAGGCGCGTGTCCTGAGCGCCCTGCTGGATGCGGAATGTCGAGGAGACAGGCACGCGGACCTCGATCCCGTCGCGCGTGATGGCGCTCACCGTGGTAGAACGCGTCTGGGCGCGCAAGTCGACGACCCTCAGGGGTGTCTCGCCTGGCTCGGTCAGCACGGTTCCGGGGCCCACCACGCGGGTGACCTTGGCCCCCGCCTTGAGCACGACGACGTTCTCCGGCTCGGTCACTATGATGCCGGGGCCGATACCGCGGCCGGCGCTTCCCGAGACGCGAGTGTGAACCTTACCGTCCTCGACTACCCAGACCGGCTTCGGCGTCCCCGAAAAGTAGCCCAGCACCAGGGCGAGCGCGGTCCGCAGCGGGCGATCGACATCCTCCGGCAACGGTGCAACCGACGGCGCAAGTGTCAGGAGCAGCCAGATCGAGGCGAGCGTGGGGGCCACGCTTGAGACGCAGAACAGCGCAAACTTGGCCCAGGAGACCTCCGCACGGATAACAAAGACCAGGACAACGAAGACTGTGAGAAAGCACACAGAGAGCGTGGTCAGCAGCAGGCTGGGGCCATTCGCGGATTGGCCGTGTGCCGTGAAGATGGCGCTGGCCAGGAGGAACAGGTAGAGACAGCACAGCGGCAGCAGGAACACCAGGATCAGGAGCACCAGCGGGCTGAGATTGATATGTCCCAACCACAGCACGCCGGGGAAGACCCAGAGCGTCGGTACCCATATCCACAGGAGTGCCCTTGACGGCGCGCCTCCTATCGGAAATGCGGTGCCATCAGACTCCGGCAGATGCTCTCGCAGGTATCTGGTAAGGAGATAGGTTCCGACCAAGTAGAGGATCAGAAACCCCGCGCGCAGACCCGCCATCCATCCCCTCCGTAGGTGTGACTGCTGCGTCACTGTATCACAGGTCACCAGAAAGGAGAAGCACAGTCACAGCACGTTGCCGGTGACCGGCAACAGGGTAGAATGCTTTTCCGGCGCCAAGGGGCGCGACCCCACAGAGCACAGAGGCAGTTGACCACCCGATGAAATACCACGACGTCCTGCGTTACCTGTATGGTCTCGTCGACTATGAAAGACGCCGCATTGACCGATACTCCGCGCGCGAGTTCAAGCTCGAACGCGTGGCCGGCCTGCTGGAGAAGCTCGGCAGCCCCCACGACACCTACCCGACTCTGCACATCGCGGGGACAAAGGGCAAAGGCTCCGTCTCATCAATGATGTCCGCCATCGCGCGCGCCTCCGGGTTGCGCACGGGCCTGTACGTCTCACCACACCTGCACACCTACCGGGAACGCATCCAAATCGATGGGCACCCCATATCCAGAGCCGCGATCTCCGACCTGGTCGAGGAGATCCAACCGGTGGTGGAGACGATTCCGGGGCTGACCACGTTTGAGGTGACCACGGCATTGGCATTCCTCCATTTCCAGAGATCCGGGGTGGACCTGGGTGTGATGGAGGTGGGGCTAGGGGGACGGCTGGACGCCACCAACGTCATCACGCCCGAGATCAGCATCATCACGTCGCTGAGCCTCGACCATACCGCCATCCTGGGCGATACGTTGGCCAAGATCGCCTTTGAAAAGGCTGGGATCATCAAGCCGCACGTACCGGTTGTAACCTCGCCGCAAGCCGGCGAGGCCTTGGACGTGCTCCGCCGGGTGGCGTCGGAGCGAGACGCCCCGCTGACCGTGGTGGGCGAGGACGTCGGCTGGGAACCGCTGGAGAGAACAATCAGGGGACAGCGACTCCGCGTGAGCCACCGGGCAGCGCCCTCGGGGTTCGACGGTGACTACGACCTGGCGCTGCTGGGAGACTTCCAGCTGGAGAACGCCACATCGGCGGTCGCCGCAGCGGCGGTGCTGCGCCGGACAGGTCACGCATGGGCCACGCCCGAAGCGGTGCGACATGCCCTGGCGACCGTCACGTGGCCCGGCCGCATGGAGATCCTCAACGAAAGCCCACCGCTGGTGGTCGACTGCGCCCACAATCCCTACTCGGCACAGACTCTGGTGTCGTCACTGGAGAAATGGTTCCCGGACACGTCGTGGATCCTCCTCTATGGCGCCTCCAGCGACAAGGACATCCGAGGGATGCTGGCGGCGCTTCTGCCAATGTGCGAACACGTCATCGTGACCCGCTCTTACCACCCGCGCGCAGCGGCCCCATACGCGTTGGCGGACATCTGTGCTGATCTGGGTAAGGGCGCAGAGATCGCCGTGAACCCTCAGCGCGGACTGGAGCAGGCGAGCCAGAGATTGCGACCGGGTTGGGGCATCATTGCCACCGGCTCGATCTTTATCGTGGCTGACACACGAGAAACCTGGGCCAAAGACAAGCGACTGGATCTGCCGATGGGAGACTGGGTCGATGAGCCCTGGGAGTAGACGATGATGGACTGGGACAAACTGCCGTTGACACCGGAAGACCTGTTTGGCGAAGCCTTTGACGCCGGCTCCGGCGAGGAAGGACCATTCGAAGCTGTTGTGTTGCCCCTTGGAGACCTGGTGGTCTATCCTCAGATGGTGACACCGCTCTACATCGGGCAGCCGGAGTCGCTGCAGGCCCTGCACGTGGCCGTGCAGGAGGACTGGCCTGTCGTCGTCATCGCACAGCGCAACCACGCCGGCGAGGACTATCCCATGGCCAGCGGTCTCTACGACGTGGGCACGGAGATCGTGATCGCGCGCTCGATTCGCCTGCCCGACGGCACCACCAGTGCGATTGCCCAGGGTGTCGGCCGCGTAAAGGTGCTGGACTTCGTCCAGGAACGCCCCTATCTGGTGGCCACCGTCGAGATGCTGCCGGAACCGGCGGACGAGAGCCCACTTACCGAGGCCCTCGTACGCGCAGTCCTGACGATGTTCGAGAAGGTGGTCAGCCTCAACCAGGCACTCCCCGAAGAGGCCTACGTCTACGCGATGAACGTGGATGCCCCCGGGCAGTTGGCCGACGTGGTCGCGCAGATCATCAGCCTGCCGACCGATGCCAGGCAGTCACTGCTGGAGACCCAGAACGTGGTCGAGCGACTGCAGAGCATCAGCACGCACCTGGCGCAGGAGCTCGATGTCCTGGAACTCGAGAACCGCATCCAGACGACGGTGCAGGAGGAGGTGGACAAGAGCCAGCGCGAGTACTTCCTGCGGGAGCAGTTGCGCGCCATTCAGCAAGAGCTGGGAGAGAAGGATGCTTTCTCCCAGGATGTCCAGACCCTTCGGGAGAGACTTGCCCGCGAGGGCTATCCTGAGCACGTCCGGGATCGTGCAGACGCGGAACTGAGACGGCTGTCGATGATGCCGGCCATGGCCCCAGAGGTAGGGATCATCCGCACGTACCTAGACTGGCTGCTGGGCCTGCCCTGGGACAAAGCCAGCGAGGACAACCTGGACCTGGCGCATGCAGCAAAGGTGCTCGAATCCGAGCACTACGGATTGCCCAAGGCCAAGGAGCGCATCCTCGAGTACATCGCCGTCAGAAAGCTCGCGCCTCAGGTACAACACAGCACTATTCTGTGCTTTGTGGGGCCTCCAGGTACTGGCAAGACATCGCTCGGGCGCTCTATAGCATCAGCCCTGGGCCGCGAATTCGTGCGTGTGTCACTGGGCGGTGTGCGTGACGAAGCCGAAATCCGCGGCCACCGGCGTACCTATATCGGCGCGATGCCAGGCCGCATTCTGCAGACAATGCGGCGGGCGGGAACGACCAATCCAGTCTTCATGCTGGATGAGGTGGACAAGATCGGGCTGGACTTCCGGGGTGACCCCGCGTCGGCGTTGCTCGAGGTGCTGGACCCCGAGCAGAACCACGCCTTCTCCGACCACTATGTAGAGATTCCCTATGATCTCTCCAAGGTCCTGTTCATCGCCACCGCGAACATGCTCGACACGGTGCCACCGGCGCTGGAGGATCGTATGGAGGTGATCGAGTTCCCGGGCTACACGGAACTCGAGAAGATGGAGATCGCGCGGCGGTTCCTGATCCCCCGGCAGATCGAAAAGAACGGACTCTCATCGCACCCGCCCGCATTCCCGGCCCGGACCCTGCACACCCTCATCCGGCAGTACACATATGAAGCCGGCGTCCGCAACCTGGAAAGGGAGATGGGGGCAATCTGCCGGAAGGCTACGCGGCGGCTGGCAGAGGACAAGAGCCCGCTGCGCACGATCACTCCGAGGTCGGTGATGCGCTATCTGGGTCCGCCGAGGTTTCAGGAAGCACGTCTGGAGGCAAACCACACCGTGGGCGTTGCGATGGGCCTGGCGTGGACGTCGGCGGGCGGTGACCTGCTCCCCGTGGAGGTGGCACTGGTTCCGGGCAAGGGCAACCTGACACTCACCGGCCATTTGGGGGATGTGATGCAGGAGTCCGCCCAGGCCGCGTTGACCTATCTCAGGTCTCAGGCGGACATGTGGGACATCGACCCCGAACGGTTCGACGATACGGACATCCACGTGCATCTGCCTGAGGGCGGCATCCCAAAGGATGGCCCCTCCGGCGGTATCACCATGGCAACGGCGTTGGTCTCGGCCTTCACCCAGAGGCCCGTGCGCCGCGACGTGGCGATGACAGGAGAGATCACACTTCGCGGACGGGTTCTGGCCGTGGGCGGGCTCAAGGAGAAACTGCTGGCGGCCCACCGGGCCGGCGTGGGCACCGTGGTGATGCCGGAGCGCAACCGCAGGGATCTGCAGGACATTCCGAAGGAGGTGACCAAGGGCATCGCCATGGTCTTCGCCGAGACGATGAGTGACGTGCTCGAGGCGGCTCTTGCGCCGCCTTCCGAGAAGGACTAGTCGACTACCAGCAAGAAGAGGGGCGCCCCACTGCGGGCGCCCCTCTTCTTGCTGACGTGGGATCAGTAGACCGGCTTCAGCATGCCGTAATCTCCATCCTCCCGGTGATAGACAACGCTGAGGCGCCCATCAATAGCGTCCACGAACAAGAAGAACCGATGTCCCAACAGCTCCATCTGCTCAACAGCCTCGGCCGTCGTGATCGAGCTGACCTCGAACTCCTTGACCCGCGCGATGCTGGGCATCTCACCCGACAGCGCCTCTTCCTCATCCAGCTCCAGAATCTCAGGCGGCGCAGCTGCTTCTGCAGCGCGGCGCAGCTTGCGACGACGCCCCTTATAGCGCTCCACTCGGCGTGACATCTTGTCCATCACCAGGTCGACCGATGCGAAAATGTCGCCGGCCCGCTCCTCAGCTCGCAGAATCGCCTTGGGTACATAGATCGTGATCTGTGCGACCATACGCCGGGAACTGTCCCTGGCGTTGCTCTCCGAGAGATCGACACGGATGCTATCGAGGTTGGGCAGATAGCGCTGAAGCTTGGTCACCTTGTCCTCGACGTAATCACGCAGACGATCGGTCAGCTCCAGGTTCCTGGTGTAGATCTGTAGCATTTCCATCGATGAACCCTCCTTGGGATAGGTATCTTGGCTAGACCGCGTGTGCGAGTGTGAACGCACTCACGGACCGAGCCCCTCGTGCCCTCAGGGCCACAGCGCAGGCATTCAACGTGGCTCCCGTCGTCATCACATCGTCCACCAACGTGACCCGGAGTCCGGACAACTCGCGCGACCCAGAGCACGCGAAGGCGTCCCGGACGTTGTCCCAGCGCTCGCTCGTACCCAAGTGCGTCTGGGAGACCGTGGCCCTCGTACGAAACAGTATAGTCTCATCCAGGGGCACTTCAACCAGAGGCGCAAGGGACCTAGCGAGCACGACCGACTGGTTGTAGCCCCTCTGGCGCTCTCGCTCGCTGTGAAGGGGCACAGGGACAAGCAGATCGCTGCTGAGCCCCAACCACCCCCATGCTTCCGCCATCCGTCCCGCCAGAGGAATGGCCACAGAGGCACCTCCGTGGTACTTGAGCGCATAGATGGCCTCGCGCACGGCATCCTGAAAGAGAAAGACAGATGTGACGGGCGCCACCTGCAGCGGCGAGGAGCGACAGCGCGAACAGACGCCGGGGCCATCGTAGGCGTTGGCGCAGCGGGGACAGCTTGGGCGACTCACGAAGGGGAGGCGCTCTGCGCATGGATCGCAGAGCCACGTCTCAACTTTGCCGCAGACAACACAACAGGGCGGGAGAACCAAGTCCAGCAGAGCGCGATAGAGCTGCCTGGCGGCAGACCTCGCTCGGTTCACCCGCCCCCTGTTCTTCGCGAGATCACTCTCACGAGACGGCGACACTGTTAGGCCGCGACTACATACTCATGAATCCCGAATCCCGAATCTGCAGAACAGCCGGCCCCAGGAGCACGATCAGGATCGTGGGGAAGATCAGGAAGACCAGCGGCAACATCATCTTGACCGGAGCCTGTCGCGCCTTCTCCTCGGCACGCTGGCGTCGCTTCATTCGCATCGTGTCAGACTGAATGCGCATGACCTTGGCCATACTGACGCCCAGTTGGTCAGCCTGGATGATGGCGGCGGTGAACGAGGTCACGTCGGCCACGTCCATGCTGTCGGCCATATTGCGCAGCGCCTCGCGGCGGAGCTTCCCCAACTGCATCTCCTGAACGGTGCGGGTGAACGCCTGACTGAGCTCGTTGTCCCACTTCTCAGCTACCTTTTGCATCGAAGCGTCGAAGCCCAGACCCGCCTCAACACAGATGGTGAGGAGATCGAGCGCATCCGGCAGGGCCTTCAGGACCTCATCCTGGCGCTTGCGAATCTTCGAGCCCAGCCAGGTGCCCGGCAGCAGGTATCCCATCAGGAAGGCGACGAAGATGATCAGCAGCCGTTGGAAGAACGGGATACTGGACGCGAAGACGACCAGAAGCGAGGATAGACCCAGCAGCAGCGCGCCAGCAACACGGTACCCGACGAACTGTGCAGCCCTGACCTTGTGGGCAATGCCGGCGAGCTGCAGCTTGTGACGCGTTGACTCGATGGTGGCGCCGGGCGTGAAGCGCTGGGCCACCTTGGCCAATGCCTCACCCATCGGCACAAGCACGCGTTGGCTGAAGGGCTGCGAAAGTTCCAACTCCTCCAGCGTGACCGACTGCCCCATAGCAGCCAGCTCGTTGAGCCGGTCCTCCACGGTCTGCGAGGAACCACGGCTCCTGACGACAATGAACACACCCGCAGCTACGAGGGCCAGGATGCCAGCTATGATGACGAAGGGACTCATCGCTCCTCCTTAGACCTCGATGTCCACGATCTTGCTGATCACGATGTAACCTACGACGATCAGTACCACAGAGATGCCCAGCATCACCCAACCGCAGGGGTCGTTGAACATCGGGCCGATGAAACCGGGGTTGATCAGCGATATGAGCACAGTCAGGACGACCGGGAGGAAGGTGATCAGGTAGCCTGTGTACCGGCCCTGCGACGTGAGCGTCCGGATTTCACCCTTGATGCGGACACGCTCGCGGATGGTGAAGCTGATCGCGTCCAACACCTCGGCCAGGTTACCACCGACCTCACGCTGCACGCTCATCGCCGTGATCACCAGATCGAGATCCGAACTGGGCATGCGGCGGACGAGATTGGCCATCGCCGTATCGAAGTCCACACCCAGCTGCAGCTCCAGCACTACTCGACCAAACTCCTCCGCGATGGGGTCGGGCATCTCGTTGGAGATGACCTCCAGCGCCTGCATCGTGCTGTATCCGGCGCGCAGCGAGTTCACCATCAGGTTGAGCGAGTCGCCCAACTGGCTGCTGAATTCCTTGAGTCGTCCTGACTTACGAAAGCCCAGATAGATGCGCGGAAGGAAGAAACCCAGGATCACGCCGAGGGGGATGAAGATGTAACGCTTAATGGCGTACGCCGCGAGGCCCAGTGAGAGCGAGATCAGCAATGTCCCCACGAGGAACTCACCGACCGTCCACTTGAGATTAGCCTGGGCCAGCTGTGTTGCCAGGTTGGCGGCAAAGCCTCGCCCAGCCACGGCCCGGTCCACCGCCGTGCTGACGAAACCAGGCCCGTCCTGTGACTCACGGGGGGTCTCGTCAGAGACAGAGGGCTGTCCCCCCAACCGTTCCTCAACCAGAGCCTGCCCAGTGGGTTTACTGGATAATCCCAGTACCAAGAGGACGATGGCGACGAGAAACACGACGCCGATGACGATTAGGAAACCCATACTGATCAACCTCCTCCAACCCAGACCCTCAAGGGGCGCCGGTTTGGCCGATAGCGCAGGCTTGGGTCAGTAGCGCAATCGCTGAGCAACCCCGAAGATCGACGGTGGCAGATGGATACCCGCCTGTTCGATGCGATCCATGAACTTCGGACGGATGCCAGTCGGGCGCAGCCTGCCAATCACACGGTTGTTCTCATAGCCGGTTTGCTCAAACTTGAAGATGTCGGCAGTGGTGATCACATCACCTTCCATGCCCTGGACCTCAGTGATGGAGACCACGCGGCGTGACCCGTCACGCATACGTTCGAGCTGGACGATCATATCGATGGCAGCAGCCACCTGCTCGCGGATGGCCCGGTGGGGCAACTCCATGCCTGACATCAAGACCATCGTCTCGAGGCGTGACAGCGCATCACGGGTGTTGTTCGCGTGTAGCGTTGTCATACTTCCCTCGTGCCCAGTGTTCATCGCCTGGAGCATATCCAACGCCTCGCCACCGCGGCACTCACCGACGACGATCCTGTCAGGTCGCATTCGCAGCGAGTTGATGACCAAGTCGCGGATGCTGATTTCTCCCTTGCCCTCAACGTTGGGCGGACGCGACTCCAGGGTTACGACGTGCTCCTGACGCAGCCTGAGCTCCGCTGCGTTCTCGATCGTGATGATGCGTTCTTCTGCGGGTATGTAGCTGGACATGATGTTCAGGAATGTTGTCTTCCCGGTACCCGTGCCCCCTGACACCACTGCATTGACCGCGGCGATGACCGATGCCCGCAGGAACTCGATAGACTCCTCGGTGATAGTGCCGAAGCGAATCAGGTCCTCAACGGTCAGAGGCTTCTTGAAGAACTTTCGGATGGTGAGGATCGGACCATACAGCGAGATGGGCGGGATCACGGCATTGACGCGTGAGCCATCCTTGAGGCGGGCGTCAACCGTTGGGCTGCTCTCATCGATGCGACGTCCCAGTGGCGCGACGATGCGCTCGATGATGCGCATCAAGTGCTCGTCCGACTCGAATGTGACGTTGACCCGCTGCACACGGCCATTGCGCTCGACGAAGAGTTTCTTCGGACCGTTGACCATGATCTCGGTGATCGATTCGTCGGCCAACAGCGGTTCCAGCGGACCGAGGCCCAGAATCTCGGCGACGATCTGCTCGAAAAGCGCATCGCGCTCGCGGCGCCCGAGGATGATGCTTTCCTCCTGGAGGATAGCGTCATACAGATCCTTGATCGTGCCGCGCACCTCTTCGGTCCGAGACACATCAAGCGCAGGATCCATCTCAGCGATCAGCCGGTTCTGAACCCGGTTCTTGAGGTCCATATAGGCATCGCGAGCCTGCGGCACCGGACGGCGCTGCACGGCGCCTGCCGAAGGCCGTGAACCACCCGACCGCGGCGGCGACTGACCTCGCTGCTTCTGCGCTTGTCCGCCGCCGGGTTTCTTCTCAATCCTGCGCAACAACGACATAGTCACCTCATTCGGTCCAACCGGACCGATATTGTGGGTCTAGAGCAGCCGCCCCAGCCCTGAGCGTCGCTGTGTCTCCGGCTCGGGCTCCTCATCCTGAGCCGGCGCATAGGCCAACTCGTGGATCTTGCTTGCCAGTGTGGTGAGGCCTTGACCCAAGGTTGTCCGCGCCCCCTTGACGACCACCGGGTCGCCGAGGTTGGCCGCACGAAGCGCCGTGCGCTCGTCCAGCGGTACGTGGCCCAGCGCCGGCATCATCGCACGCTCGATGGCCTCAGGCTGGATTCCCATCCGCTTGGCATCAACGCTGTTGATCACCAAGCCCACTTTGCTGAAGTCATAGTCCAGCTTGTGCAGTAGATCGAGGTACTTCCTGACGCCGCCGATCTCCGGGATGACGGGCCGCGTGACCACGACGAGAAGGTCCGTCATATCCATCGTGGCAAGCAGGATCTCATCGACCTGGTGGGATGTGTCAACGATCACATAGTCAAAGAGGGGCCGTGCGAACTGGAGAATGGTACGCAGCGCTACGTTGGCCCCGTTCTCCTCGGTACCTGCATCTCGGAACAGCTCAGCCTCCTCAGGCGAGCTCGGTGCCACGAGCACCTTGACGCCGGAACCATGAGTCACCAGGACCGTGTCGAGTAGGTCCGGGTCAAGATCGCCGGCGTGTGGGGCCAAATCGGCCAGGGTTCGCGACGGCTGCAGTTTCATAAAGATCGAGACGTCGCCGAACTGGAGATTGGCGTCGACGAGGCAAATCTTGGCCTCGGGCCCGAGGGCCGACTGCAGGGCGACGGCCACGTTGACCGCCAATGTCGTACACCCGGTCCCTCCCTTGGGGCTGTAGAAGGTGACGACCTTGCCCTCGATCGCGCCGGGTGCGGCGGACTGCCCCTGCTGACCGACACTGGTGGGCAGCGGGCCGAGCATACCGGTACCTAGCTTCTGCTTGAGCTTGTAGGCGCGATGGATCGCGTCCATCAGCTCGTCGGCGCCCGGCGGCTTGGTCAGGTAGTCGCGGGCCCCGGCCAACATGGCTCGGCGCAGGTAATCCGTCTCGCCCTGGACCGACAGCATGATCACTTGGACCGTGGGGAGGATCTCGATGATCCTCCCGGTCGCCGCGATGCCGTCGATCCCGGGGAGGTTGATGTCCATCAAGATGATGTCTGGATAGGCGTCGGCGACTACCTCAACTGCTTCCTCGCCCGAGGCTGCCGTGGCCACCACATCGATGTCGGGATCAAACGAGAGCAGTTTGCTCAACTGCTCTCGCGTCTCCGCAATATCGTCGACGATCATCACCTTTATGCGATCAGGCATATCCGGTGCTACTCCCCCGTGTCCTACTCGTCCGCCGGAGCTTCAGTGGGCTCAGGGGTCACCTCAAGAGGAGGATGTATCTCCAGCGGCGCCACCGGGTCGTCAGGCATAGCATCCGGCAACTGGTACTTGTCGAGGATGTAGCGGAACCAGATGGGCTGGGTCTGCAGGACGGTGCCGGTAACACCGGCCGGTCGCAGTGCCAGGTCCAGATCGGCGCCCATCTCGTGCAGGTACTTCAGCACTAGCGCATCCTCGCGGGTCACCAACAGCGTGACGAGCTCGATGTCGCGGGCGGCGTCGGCGACAGGCACCGGCGTCGGCGCAGGCGCCAGCCCACCCACCGCGGGGGCTTCCTCCGCCCCTCCCAGAGTCGACTCCAGACCCGGAGCAGCAGCGCCATCCATCTCCTGCTCCCAGATGCCCACGTGCCAGACAACTGCATCCTGTACGGTCATCTGCACCAACAGAGCCGGCTTCAGCGCGGGCTGCTGGTCGACAGGGTAGATAGCGGCCCACTGACCGTTGGGCAGGAGCTCAAAGTCTCCATAAGGGCTGGTCTGCGCGGCCTCACCTTCCTCACCGCTGAGGAGGTAGGTAAACTGCTTCACGCCGGTGTCCAGGAAGTCCGAGTAGACAGGCTCGATCTTGAGCGCAGCGAGCACGTCCACACGGTCACCCGGCTCGAC
>Ga0180435_10005513_pt1 | contig 12282 bp, 9 predicted proteins | sample SS_ome_3_FD_132467 | JGI IMG/M metagenome (GOLD analysis project Ga0180435, IMG submission 132467) | Hypersaline lake sediment archaeal communities from the Salton Sea, California, USA - SS_3_S_1 metaG | ecosystem: Environmental > Aquatic > Non-marine Saline and Alkaline > Hypersaline > Sediment...
GTCCCTATTCCAAAGAAGGCTTAACCTCTTCTACCTGATAGCACTCAATCACATCACCCACTTTGACGTCATTATAGTTTTCAATGCCGATGCCGCATTCATATCCTTTCTGGACTTCTTTGACATCCTCCTTAAACCGGCGCAAAGAACCCATCTTGCCGTCAAAAACAACGACACCATCACGAAGCAAACGAACCGGTTCCCCCCGCTCTATCTTTCCATCCGTGACATACGAACCGGCTACGGTCCCCACTTTGGCGACATGAAAGGTTTCTCTCACCTCAGCCCGTCCCAGCAAATGCTCTTCATATGTGGGTTCCATCAGCCCTACGATGGCTTTTTTGATATCACTCACGACGTTGTAGATAACATCATAGAACTTGATTTCCACGCCGTGCTCATGAGCCAAATCTCGCACTTTCGGATTGGGCCGCACGTTGAACCCAATGATAATGGCATTGGAAACCGTCGCCAGCATCACATCCGATTCGGACATGGCCCCCGCAGCGGAATGGACAACGTTTACCTTCACCTCTGTGGACGGCACACTGCGAACCGCTTCCGTAAGGGCCTCAACAGAGCCCTGCACATCCGCCCGAATAATCAGATTCAAATCCTTGACGATTCCGTCGCGCATCTGTTCGTAGTATTTTTCCAAGGTAAGTGTACTGCTCTTGGCCAAATCTTTGACCCGCTGTTTTTGCACCCGATGCATACCCACTTGCTTGGCGACTTTTTCATCGGCCACCACGACGAATTCGTCACCGGCCATGGGTACACCGGCGAGTCCTTGGAGCTCCACAGCCATGGACGGTCCGGCACTGTCCAACCGGTTACCCCGATCGTCAAACATCGCCCTGATTTTTCCATAGTGAGGGCCACAAACGAGAGCATCCCCTGTATGCAATGTCCCTTCCTGTACAAGGATGGTCGCGACGGGTCCCCTTCCTACATCCAGCTTGGCTTCGACAACGCGACCTCTGGCCTGCTTATCCGGATTTGCCTTCAACTCCAAGAGATCCGCCTGTAACAGGATCATCTCAAGCAACTCCTCAAGGCCTATCCGTTCTTTGGCGGACACATGCACAAACACCGTATCCCCACCCCATTCTTCCGGGTTGAGGCCTTGTTCCGCCAATTCCCGCTTTACTCGGTCCGGGTCCGCCTGGGGTTTATCGATTTTGTTTACCGTGGCAAGCACAGGCACCCCGGCCGCCTTGGCATGATTGATGGCTTCTACGGTTTGGGGCATGACCCCGTCATCGGCCGCCACGACCAAAACCACCAGGTCCGTCACATTCGCTCCCCTGGCCCGCATGGCCGTGAAAGCTTCATGACCGGGAGTGTCCAGAAATACGATCTGTCTATCATCCAAGGTAACACAATACGCACCAATATGCTGTGTGATGCCGCCGGCTTCTCCGTCGATGACATTGGTCCGCCGAATGGCATCGAGCAAGGAGGTTTTACCATGGTCTACGTGACCCATAATGGTTACCACCGGCGGCCTCGTTTTCAGCTTGTCCGGGGTATCTTCTTGGGCACGAACAATCCCTTCTTCTTCAAAAGCGGCCCTTTCCACTTCGTAGTCAAATTCGTTGGCCACGACGGAAGCGGTTTCAAAATCTATGGCGTGGTTCAAAGAGGCCATGACTCCGAGACGCATCAACTCCTTAATGACCTCGCTGGCCTTAATCCCCATACGCTTGGCCAAATCAGACACCATAATGGCGTCGTCTATCTTAATGCGACGCTTGATGGCTTTGGGTGTCGTTATCGCGGTCTTCTTGCCTTTTATGGACACTTTGCCCTTACGGGGTTTTCGACCCCTGCGGCCCGCAGCCAACTTTCCTTCATAGAGATCGGATTTTTCCAACACCTCTTTTTTTCGGTAGCTGATCTTTTTCTTAAAGAACCCCTTGTCCGCGGTTTCTTGGCCGGGCGTATATTTTCGCTTCTTGCCTTTCTTGTCTTTGACACCGGCCTCGGCTTCTTCAGGCGGCGGCACCACCTCTTGAGGCGCCGGCCCACTCTCGTCCAAGCCGAGTTCCGGTTCAAGGCCGGCAGGCGCTTCCGATTCCGGAATATCCACCACACCCTTTTCCGGGAGGCGAATAATCTTGGCCGGCTTTTCTCTTTTCTTCCGTTTAACCTTTTTGGAGGGTTTTTCCTCCTCGGTTATTTTCACCTCTTCGTGGGTTGCTGTTTCACTTCCTTCCGAAGACACGCGAGCTTCTTCTGTTATTGCCTCTTCCTCCAAAGGCGCCTCGCTTTCGAGACTTGCTTGGTCGGAAGACTCCAAGGGTTGTGGGCCTTCCGTCGGTCCGGCCTCTTCTTGCACCGGCACACCAGATTCCGCAGGCTCGGAAACGGCATCGGTTTCCCACTCGTCAGCGACTGATGCTTCTTCCACCTGAACGGACTTTTTGACCACCTTTTTTCTCCTCCTGATCACTGTGCCCCGAACGCGACGCTCTACCACTACTTCCGCCTTGTTACCAAACAAGGCCTCCTTCAGGAGGGGAACAACGGTTTCCTCAATCCCACTCATGTGACTCTTCACAGGAATATTCATTTCCCTTAGCTTTTCCAAGAGAACCTGATTGGTCGTATTGAGCTGTCTAGCAAGCTCATATACCCGGATTTTAGCCATTCATCCCCCTATATTCGATTTACACATCCTCTGAAGATGCGTTTGGCTGATTCTCAATCTCTGTTTCTGTCGGCAGTTCTTCTTCTTTTTCACTTTTATCTTCCGCTTCACTTTCATCTTCCGCTGGTTCCGATGCAACGGGTTCTTCGTCGCTATCGGACACCGCGTCACGCGCCACGATCGCCTCTTGAACCGCTTCAAGCAAGGACTCTGCTTTCGTCTCCCCGATGCCGTTTATCTGCATGAGTTCTTCAACCGTGGCGTTGACAAGCTCATCAACAGAATAAAACCCCTGCTCATAGAGGGCATCAGCGGTACTCGATCCCATCCCGGGAAGTTCCAACAGGGATTCATACCCCGCCCTCATGGCACGACTGTATTCGCTTTCGCTCTTAACATCTATATTCCAGCCTGTCAGTTTACAGGCCAGGCGCACGTTTTGCCCTCTTCTACCGATGGCAATAGATAAATGCTCGTCCGGAACGATGACCTCCATAGACCGTGAAACCTCATCGATTACCACGCGCGAAATCTCGGCCGGAGCCAAGGCATTACACACAAACTTCGCCGGATCGCCGTGCCACGGAATGATGTCTATCTTCTCACCTTTGAGCTCCTGAACGACACTTTGGACCCGGCTCCCCTTCATGCCCACACACGCCCCGACCGGATCTATGTCCGACGCATTTGACAGCACAGCTATCTTGGCCCGGCTTCCCGGCTCTCTGGCAGCCGCTTTTATCTCAACAATGCCCTCTGATATTTCCGGGACTTCGGTCCTAAAAAGCATAATGAGGAATCCGGGGTGGGTTCTAGACAGTATGATTTGCGGACCCCGGGCCTCGTGAAGCACATCCAACACATACGCCCGGATCCTGTCCCCACGTCGGTAGTTCTCCCTTGGAACTTGTTCCTGGGAGGGAATGACGGCTTCGGTGCGGCCGAGATTCACGATCATGCTGCCCCGATCCATCCGTTGGACAATACCGTTGATGATCTCGCCCTTACGATCGACAAAGGCATCATAGACCACGTCTCGCTCGGCATCTTTCATCTTTTGAATGATGACCTGCTTGGCCGATTGTGCTGCAATCCTGCCAAACGTCGTGGCGTCCATCTTGGTCCCGAGACTGTCTCCTTCCTCACATCCCGGGTCAAGTTTTCGCCCCTCTTCAAGGCTAATCTCCAGATCCGGATCTGTAACCTCAGCCACCACATCCTTGAACTGGAAGACCTCGATTTCACCCAGCTCCTCATTATACTGGACCTCGATCTCTACATTGACCCCGAATTTCTTTCGGGCCGCCGATTTTAGGGCCTCCTCCATGGTTCGGATGAGAACCTCCCTGTCAATGCCCTTATCCCGACTAACCTGCTCTACGACTCTTTTTATATCTGACTCAAACATCTTTCACACCTCAACAGCAATTTGAGACGGTTTTACACGATTCATCCAACCATTACCCGGATATCCATCCGGATCCGCACCAATTTAGTCATTCAGCCGCGCCTTGGCGACATTATCGAAAAAAACTTCTACGACCTCCTCACCGACAGTAACGGTAATACCCTTTCCCTCGGAAAACGACTTCAAAACACCCTCAAAATATCTTTTGCCGTCGACTGGAGATCGGGTCCAAAGCGCCACCCGTCGACCTTCGAAGTGACGGAAATGGCCTGGCTTGGTTAACCGAAAGTCAAGACCGGGCGACGACACTTCCATATTATACGGACCGTGTATCTGGGACTTTACATCCAACAAATCCGCCAGTTCCGTGCTAATACTTGCACACTCTTCCAGCGAAACACCCCCCGCCCTATCGACAATCAACCGCAGTGTTCGGCCTGAAGGTTCTCTTCGATACACGACATCGACCAGCGTAATACCTTGCGACTCGACCACCGGTCCGGCCAGCTTTTCCACTTCTTCAGTCACTTTTGCATCCCGTGCGTCCATAAGGAAACCCGGCGGCCATGCTCACGCTTGTTGTTTTCCGACATTTCCAGCGCTTGGCAGAAAGCTCATACAGCCGTGTTACTCCCGGCAATAGCTACAAAAAAAACGGGCTACCGCCCGTTTCCCGCACCATATGCACACCTCAATAACGTTGCGCTTATTGAGTCTCTATACAAAAAAGGCACAGATTAGTATTAATTCCACTAATCAAAGCCGATGCCGCGTTGCCTAACCACTCACGGCACGCCTTAAAAAGGGAAAAGGGCACCATTATAAACAAAACAAACAAACTGGAGCGGGCAACGGGATTCGAACCCGCGACACCAAGCTTGGGAAGCTTGTACTCTGCCAGCTGAGCTATGCCCGCTTACCGCTGTCGGCTAATAAAGTATACCGATCTCCCAGTGTTGTCAAACGTTTTTCCACCCCCAAATCCACGGCCAGAAAAATCGAAAGACATTATAACAAGAAACATAGCAGACCGTTGCTGGAAAATGGGTCGGCACAATTGGCCACCTTATGATATCCCGACGTGAGGGACGGGGTGTTTTACCTGAGGATTTACGCTTCAAAACCATCCCCCCGTATGCTATACGATCTTTGGCCCCACATTGGGGCGGACAATATCGAACCCCCCGAATAAGGAATACGCGATGATGGATACCAGAGAAAGAATTGACTTTGACGTATTATTTGTCGGAGCAGGCCCGGCAAACCTGGCCGGTGCTATTCGCCTTATGCAACTGGCCGCCGAACGAAATCTGCAAATAGAAGTGGCCGTCATCGAAAAAGGGGGGGATATTGGCTCTCACGCCCTCAGCGGTGCTATATTAAACCCTATGGCACTCAGGGAACTCTTCCCGGATTACCGGACGGCGGGCTGCCCTGTAGAAACTGATGTCCGTGGAGACGGCTTGTACCTACTCACGGAGAGGCGCCAATATAAAGTGCCCTTTGTACCCAAATACCTCCGTAATGAGGGCTATCATGTCGTGAGCCTGTCCAAGTTGGTTCGTTGGCTTGCCGATCAGGCGGAAACTCTAGGGGTGAATGTATTTCCGGGATTTGCCGGCCAAGAAATCCTTTTTGACGACAATAACCATAAAGTAATTGGAATTCGCACCGGCGACAAAGGCGTAGACGCCCATGGAAAAGCCAAACCCAACTTTGAACCGGGAATCGATATCGTAGCAAAAGTGACCGCCTTTGGAGAGGGCGCAAAAGGGTCTCTCCTGAGAGAGCTGGACCAAAAATGTCAAATTTTTGACTCCGCCATGCCCCAGACTTTTGAAACCGGCATTAAGGAAGTTATTCAGCTGCCGGAACATAATTTTTTTACCGACAGCCCGATAAACGACATCCACACCCTGGGATATCCGCTCGATCTCAACGCTCACAGCGGTGGGTTCATATATGAAATGAAAGACAACAAGATATCATTGGGATTCGTGGTGGGACTTGCTTACACAAATCCCATGACGGATCTCTATGAAGCCTTCACCCGGTTTAAGCAACACCCTTTTGTTAGGGACATCATCGAGCGGGGCAAAGTGGTGGAACAGGGTGCCCGCGCCCTTGGTAACGGCGGATACTACGCCATCCCCAAACTCGCCGTGAATGGCGCCGTCCTGGTGGGTTCGAGCGCTTCTATGACAAACGCACCGGCCTTAAAGGGTATTCATACAGCCATGAAGTCCGGGATGCTTGCCGCAGAGGCGATCATGGAAGCCTTAACAAAAGAAGATGTCACGGAAAAAACGCTTTCCGTATACCACCGACTGTTTGAAAATAGTTGGCTTAAAAATGATGTGTACGTCGGGAGAAACTTCGCTCAGGCTGTTTCGAAGCGGGTGCCGGCCAAGTTGGTTCACCTTGGTGCTCAATATGTTACCGGAGGGCGGGGTATCATCGACGGTATGCCGACTCACGAAGATTCGCAAACCCTGCAGCCGTTAAAAAGCAGCGACCAATCCGCCACCGAAAAACCACGTGAGTCTCTGGTATATGACACCGTTCTTTTCGTGGACAAACTCACCGGGGTCTATCTATCGAAAACCCAACACAGGGAGGATGAACCTTGTCACCTGATCGTCCATGACACCCGCTTGTGCGTCACCGAATGCCTAAAACGGTATCGATCTCCTTGCACAAGGTTCTGTCCGGGTAACGTTTATGAAATTGAAACGGATGAAGTGACCGGCGAGAGCAAGCTGAAATTGAACCCATCCAACTGTCTGCACTGCAAAACGTGCGAAATCAAAGACCCTTACAAAAATATCACCTGGACATGTCCGGAAGGAGGAGAAGGCCCCAAATATACACTCACCTAATGGCCCGCGACCTGCAGGACCTGCTGCTGGGAAAGGGGGTCCATGTTCAGACCCCATTATCCACTATTATTTCTTGACTTTAAAGTCCATATAATTTAGCCTCAATTACATCTAATTTTGCCCATTCCGGTTAGCATATTGGCCCAAATTGTGCAGCATTGACGAGTCTCATAAGGCAGCCTCGATTGCGTATCGAGGGGGACCTCGTTGAAAGGGGTCCGACGGAGACAAAGACCTTTCATGGCCAAAAACACGCTAAAGGATGTTCGAGAATCAATGCTGATCAGCAAGGCCGAACTTGCCAGGAAAGCTCACGTCTCCCCCATTACCATCGATCGGATCGAGAAAGGCAAGCATTGCCGTCTGGAGACGAAACGTAAGATTTTGTTGGCACTCGGCTACAAACCGGCCGACAAAGACAAGGTGTTCTCGGATTAAAGGAATCCCAATGCTGTTCACCAAGAAGAATCATCTCATCGGAGTAGACATCGGATCCCGGAGCGTCAAGGTGGCCGAAACCATTCAAAAAAACGAGGGCCGGACCCTTCGGAATTTCGGCATGGCGGATCTCCCGCAAGGGGCCATCGTGGAAGGGCGTGTTAAAGAAGCCGAAACCATCGCCGATACTATTAAGGGTCTGACACAACGTCTTAAGATTAAGGAAGACAATGTGGCAACGTCTATTTCCGGCTACTCGGTCATCATTAAAAAAATTGTTGTGGGCAATATGTCCGACGAGGAACTCCACGAAAATATCCAGTATGAAGCCGAACAATATATTCCTTTTGATGTGCAAGACGTAAATATCGATTTTCAGATCTTGGGAGCTCATGAATCCAACCCCAATCAGATGAATGTCATGCTCGTGGCGGCCAAGGCGGAAGTGGTGGACGAATACATAGAACTTCTGGAAATGGCGGATTTGAGTCCTCGCATCATCGACGTGGATGTTTTCGCCCTGGAAAAGGCTTTTGAGCAGAGTTACTTTCCGGAAGAAAACAGTGTGGCTCTGGTCGACATCGGCGCCAATAAACTGAACGTAAACATTGTCAAAAACAACGTGTCCGCTTTCACCCGGGACGTCGCCGTAGGTGGGGAAGAAATCACGGCTGAAATCGTCAACCGGCTCGGCTGTTCCTTTGAAGAAGCCGAAGAAATAAAGCTCGGCAAGACCCCGGACAAAATGCCGCAGCAGGATCTCCAAGATATCGTCTTTTCCTTTGTCTCAAGCTGGTGTAGTGAAATTCGGCGTGTTATTGATTTTTACTATTCAACCTATCCCAATGAAACGATAAAACGCATTATCTTGAGCGGAGGGGCCGTCAAAACACAGGGCTTCCTGAAGCACTTGGCGGCAGAGACATCAAGCGAAGTCGAGTTTCTGGATCCATTCAGAAACCTGGAAATCAACGAGAAAACGTACAGCAAAGAGTACCTGTCCGGCGTAGCACCTCAAGCCGCGATATGCATGGGCCTGGCATCAAGGAGAGCGGACGACAAATGATTACCATCAATCTCTTACCCGTCAGAGCAGCACGAAAAAAAGAAAACGTTCGTCGTCAGGTCTCGGTATTCCTGCTTTGTGTCGTCTTCACCGTCTGTGTGTTGGCTTATTTCGGCATATCCATGAGCCGCAAGATATCGCGGATCAATGGCAATATCGAAACCACGGAGGCGGAACTCAAAAGGTATCAGGCAAAAGCCCAGCAGGCGGCCAGCATAAGAAAGAAGCTCAAGACACTTGAAGAAAAGATGGATATCATCGTTAAGCTCGAGGCACACCGAACAGGTCCGGTGCGGGTCATGGACGCCCTCACAGAGCTCATCATTGCAAATAAGATGTGGCTCACCAGCCTTAATGAATCCGAGGGAGCGATGAAACTAGCGGGGGTAGCCACGGACAACAAGACCATTGCCGATTTCATGACCAACCTGGAAGGATCCCCTCATTTCAGCAGCGTCGATCTGATTTCGTCCCAACAGACGAGCGAGGGCGATAAACGGACATTCAAGAAATTTACGATAACGTGTCAGGTGTCCAACAAAGAAGTAACCCAGCAAGCATAGAAAGCTTTATAGAGACCAATGCCAAAGCCCAATTCATTCAGTTTGCCTTTTGACAAAATCTCCCAATTGACGCGGATCCAACGAATCTTCATATGCGTCGGGACCTTCCTGGTTATCGGCGGGCTGTTCTTTTACCTGGTCTACATGCCCAAGTCGGGCCAAATCCGTGAGTTAACGGACCAACTTGATAACCTGGAAACACAATTGGTCAAAGCAAAGGCGGATGCCAGTAAACTGGCCGGACTCAAAAAAGAATATGAAGAAGCCCAGGGAAAGTTTCGGCTGGTTCTGCAGCTGTTACCGGACAAAAAAGAGATTCCCAGTCTACTGGAAAACGTCTCCGCTTCGGGGAGACTTTCCGGTTTGGACTTCCTCTTGTTTCAGCCCGATCGAGAAATCGCTAGGGATTTTTATGCGGAAATTCCTGTAAAAATCAACGTCAGCGGGGGATACCACAACCTGGCACTCTTTTTCGACAAAGTGGCCCGACTTTCTCGGATTGTAAACATTTCCGATATTAATATTGCCCATACGAAAAGCACCAAGGGCGAACAAACCGTTTTAAAGGCCTCTTGCACGGCCACCACGTACCGGTTTATCGAAGAAGAAAGCCGAAAAAAGAACAAAAAGAAAAAGAAGAAGGGCTAATATGACCTTGACCGGTTGTGCTCAAAAATTGGCTTTCCTGGTCTTTATGGCAGTCGCAATCGCCGCGTGCGGGGATGGCTCAGAGCCCGAGCCTCCACGAAAGGCACCGGGCCTGCGAAAGAGAATTGCGGTACCCCGGACGGCTGAAGCGCCTGGGAAAGAAGAGCAGATGAAACCCTCTACAGAGGAAGGTAGACCGGGAAACCAAGATAACGACTCGGTTGCAGATATTGTCCAACCTGCGTTTCCGGATAGGCGGGAGGTAATGGAACCGCCCAAGTCGGAAGGTCTGAAGCTTGCCGAAGGTCTGGGCAAAAAGAAAGTCTCATTCTACGATCCGCGGGGCAAGATTGACCCGTTTGAGTCTCCCTTTATAGCTCAGACAGAACAGGTGTCCCCCCGGGTCGAAAAGGCCAAAGAAAAGCGGGTCCCCGTCACCCCCCTTCAGCGGATTTCACTCGGGCAACTGGAATTAGTGGCCGTTGTCCTTGCACCCAGCGGTAATAAAGCCCTCGTGGAAGATCCCTCCGGAAAAGGGTATATCGTCTCTCGTGGGACCTATGTGGGACAGAATTACGGACGTATCAAGCAAATACTCGAAGACCGAATTGTTGTTGAAGAGGAAGTAGAAGACTTTGTTTCCCGTTCTATGAAGACACGTACGAGAGAATTGAAACTTCATAAAAAGGTTGGGGATGTATGAAAATGGTCAACAAAAAAACTTGGTGGACGCACAGACAGTACGTGCTCATGTCGACGCTGGGCGTGCTTTTTCTTGTCTTCGGCTGTGCTCATAAGCCTCCTGCAGAAACCGATTCCAAGCAAAGCCGCACCACCAGCCCGGCGCAAGAAAAGGCCATCTCTGGAATTACGGTGGCGGGAGATCATCGGGAAAGTGTCGTCACTATTGAAGGGAATGCCGCGTTGACGTATACGGCCGTAAAACACCAGTTTCCCCTCGGGGTGGTTCTCTATTTTCCTGAAACCGTACTGAAAGGTATTCAGAAAACATACACGCCCCAAAATCCGTTTGTCGAAACGATCCACACATCGGAACTGAAAAAGGCCCCTGCCGCCTCGCGTGTTGAAATACGACTGACGGAAGACATCCCGTATCAGGTGAAACGAGAAGAAAATACCCTTTGGGTTACGTTCAAAAAATCAGCGCAACAACCGGGCAAAGTGGCGGCTGTTCATGAGACAATGACGGTCGCCAAGCGGCAATCCACCGAGAAGGAAACACGGAGTGCAGAAACCGATATGGATCGCCGTACGGTGTCCACCAACTCGACAAAGCCATCGCCTCCCTCTGAAAAGACGGAGCCGATCGAAGGGCCGGATACCTCGCCGGCTGTCGTTAAGGCGATTGATTTTAAGGCGTTGGAAGGAGGGAAATCCCGATTAACCATACAGACAACCCGTAAGACCGGACATGAATCACGCAAGCTTAGGGACAATCGCCTCTTACTTACGTTGCAGAACACCAGGATTCCCGAGTTTCAAAGACGCCCCTTGATTACCACACGGTTCAACAGTGCCGTGGATCGAATTCTGCCGGTGCAAAGCGAAGAGACGCCCCATACTGCGGTCATCTCTATAGAGCTTAGAGAATCAGTCCCATACATCATCTATCAAGACGGTGATACCTATACGGTCGACTTTGAAGCCAGCACCGTGCCGCCAAGACCCATGCCGGAAGCCGACAAAGCCGAATGGGTCCAGGCCATGCAGGAGGCCCAGGAAGCGACAGTTACTGGTCGACAAGACGCGCCTCTCGCTCCATCACCTGAGGAACCTCCTGCTTATGGATCAAAAAAGACCTATACCGGCGAACGGATATCGCTGGACTTTCAGGATGCGGACATTCACAACATATTTCGGATACTTCACGAGGTCAGCGGAAAGAACTTTGTCATCGGCGACGATGTAAAAGGAAGCGTCACCCTGAAACTCGTCAATGTGCCCTGGGATCAGGTACTGGATCTCATTTTGAAAATGAACAACCTGGGAACCGTGGAAGAAGGAAACATCGTGCGCATCGCCACCCTTGGCACTCTGGAGGCGGAACAACGGGCGCTGACCCAGAAGGCCAAGGCGGAACAAGAGGCCAAAAAACTCTCGCCCCTATTTACCGAATTTATCAAACTCGACTATGCGGACGCCGCTTCCATCAAAGGACATTTGGATGAAGTCAAGAGTGAACGGGGCAAAATCACCATTGATAAGCCAACCAACATGATCATCATAAAGGACGAGAGGAACGCTCTAGAAGAGGCAAAAGTCCTGATCAGCCAACTCGACAAGGCAAACCAGGAAATTGCTACAAGACAGGTCATGATCGAAGCACGCATCGTCGAGGCGGACACCAATTTCACCCGAGATCTTGGTGTCCAATGGGGTGGAGATTACCAAGTGGACTCAGACACACCATGGGGAGAGGGGACTATATTTGGCGCTGGTCGAAGTTCAACTCTCTCTACTACTACTACAAACCCCAATTTTGCCGTGAACCTACCACCTGCAAGCTTTACTAGTGGTCTAGGATTTTCCTTTGGCCGCATTGGTGGCACCGTGATGAACCTCGATATCAGGCTTTTGGCCATGGAAGAAGACGGCAAGGGACGGAC
>Ga0180435_10005515_pt1 | contig 12280 bp, 13 predicted proteins | sample SS_ome_3_FD_132467 | JGI IMG/M metagenome (GOLD analysis project Ga0180435, IMG submission 132467) | Hypersaline lake sediment archaeal communities from the Salton Sea, California, USA - SS_3_S_1 metaG | ecosystem: Environmental > Aquatic > Non-marine Saline and Alkaline > Hypersaline >...
ATCGAAGGCAGGGACTCGGCCTCGTGGGAGAGCTTATCGTGCTCGTCAGAATCGTAGACAAAGCGCGGTTGCAGCTCATCAGAACCAATGGGTTTGATCATGCGGATCCTCCTCAAATAATGAAGAACGGCCCAACGGCCGCCTGATTTCTTTACACATCCCTGCAAGAAAGTCGAATAAACGACTGTTCTATCAGCTAACAGTTTAGTGATTTAGGGAATTACGAATTTACCGGGCGCTAAAGCTATCAAACCCACCTTGAATCCGCCCCAAGGTTCTTTTTATACGGCGCTAAGTTTTCACGCCTTATCTGCATACCTCAAGGTAGGGCAAAAGCCGGGGTTCAGGCGATCTCGGCACTGATGGCTTGCAGTGCTGCCAAGGGGTCTTGCGCCGCGGTTATCGGCCGGCCAATCACCAGAAAGCTGGCTCCAACTGCAATCGCGTCAGCTGGTGTCATGACCCGGGTTTGGTCATCCAGGGAAGCGCTGGCTGGCCGCACGCCCGGCGTGACCAGAAGGAAGTCTTCACCACGCTCAGCGCGTAACTGTTCTGCCTCGCGAGGAGAACACACCACACCATCGAGACCGCTGGCCTGAGCCAGCGCGGCAAGTCGGCTGACATTTTCTGCCGGGCTACCCGGGTAGCCGATCTCTGCAATTTCCTCCTCGCTCAGGCTGGTAAGGATGGTGACCCCGATCAGCAGCGGACGCTGTGACAGCCTGGCCAGTCGGTCAGCCGCCGCCTCCATCATGCGTCTACCACCGGAGGCATGCACATTCAGCATCCACACACCCAAGTCGGCAGCCGCCTCGCAGGCTGCAGCCACCGTATTGGGAATGTCATGGTATTTGAGGTCAAGAAACACGTCGAAACCCTTGTCGATCACCTGGCGCACAAAATCGGGACCAAGGCGGGTGAACATCTCCTTGCCTATCTTCAGTCGACACATATCCGCGTCCAGCTGGTCGATCAGCCCCCAGGCGGAAGCCGAATCAGGATAATCCAGGGCAACAATGATTCTCGGTCCGGTCACACTCATTTCTTCAACTCTCGACTATTGGGCGTCCCAACTTCCAGCAAGGGCTTGCGCTTGATGCTGCCCCAACTGCGGCAGCTGGGACACTGCCAATGCATGGTCTTGGCCAGGAAGCCACACTTGGAACACTGGTAATCCACCTTCTCCGCCAGAAGGCGATGCAGGTGACTGCGCACATTATGGAGCAGGTTCTCGTCACGCAGGGCCGGGTTACCGCACTGCAGCTCAACCAGGCGCACAAGGCCTGGCATGGAAGGGGTTCGACCGATGTACTCGGCAAGATACTCTGATGCAGCGGCATCACCATCCTGGGAACGGATGAGCTCCGACAGGTAAATCTCAGTACCACGGTTCGGGTAACGCTCCGCCATTTCTTCAAGAAAAGCCTTGAGCTTTTCCTGGTCACCCAGGTTTTTGCAGGTCTCAACATACTCTGGAAGCACCTCGGGAAGGTATTCCGGATCCTGATCCACCGCCAGGCGCAAAAGGCGGACAGCCTCCGCGGAATCGCCCTGCTCCGCCGCAAACTTCGCCAGCAGATGGTTCGCGCGGACACAATGCTTATCGACAGACAACGCCTGCTTCAGGTAGCGCTGTATGTCAGGTGTATTGCCCTCGTTGCGGGCCTTTAAGGCCAGTTCGCAATAGTAGTGAGATCGTGCCAGCTTCTGGCTTTCGCCAGTCTGCTTTTCCAACTCCGCTGCTGATTCCAGACAGGCGTTCCAGTCACGTTCCTGTTGGTAGATGGTGATCAGGTTACGCAACGCATGCTGCATGTGCATGCCACTTTGCTTAAGTTCAAGAAAAAGGTTTTCGGCCCGGTCATACAGGCCGGCACGCATATAGTCCTGTCCCAATTCAAGCAGTGCCTGGCCACGTTGTTCGCGCGTCAACGCTGGACGGGCAATCAGGTTTTGATGCAGGCGAATCGCCCGTTCCACCTCGCCACGTTTTCGAAACAGATTGCCCAGGGCCAGATGCGTTTCCACCGTGTCGCTATCCACTTCCAGCATTTCGACGAACACGTCAATCGCCTTGTCAGGCTCTTCATTGAGCAGGTGATTGAGGCCTCGGAAATACACCGGATTGGCTTCATCGCCCGAACTTCGCTGCTGTTTGCGCGCACTGTGCACCGCCGCCCACCAACCGGAGGCGGCCGCCACCGGCAGCAGCAACCAAAGCAACTCGAGCATCGTCAGGGTCCGTCAACGACCATTGATCGGAAGCGTACGCAGGTTCTTGACTTCCTGCTCGACGAGGCGGGATTGGCGGCGCAGATCTGCGTTCTCTTTCTTGATCCGCATAAAGTAGAAACTGCTCGCAATCGCCCCGAGGATAATGCCGACCCCAACAGCCAGCAGCAACACCAGTGACAGGGGCAAAGTCGGGTTGGCGAAATACAGATCAATACTCGCCGGCTGGTCATTGATAATAGCGAAAGCCGCGCCGACCCCAGCAAGAATAACCACCACCACCAATTTGATCAGCTTAAACACCTGCGCATCCCTCTGAATTGACAGGCGCCAATCATATCAAGCCTCGGCTTCCAAGGAGATACCCTGTCAACGGGCGCAGCGAATTCAGCAATTCAGACAAACAGGTCAACGAGCCCCTCTGCAGCGCCGCTGGCTACCCCGCTCCCCACAAGGTTCTCATCTTCTCGACCATTGACCGCCTCACCGCTCTGCGTGCCGCCACTGCCTGTGCCTGAATGGTGCCGAGTCTCAGCCTGCCCCTGATTCGAGCCAACGTCCACATTCACCAGGTCAAGTGACTCCTGGGCAAGCATCTCGCGCAAGCGAGGGATAGCAGCTTCCAGGGCATCTCGAACCGCCGCATGATTGGACAGAAACGCCACGCTGGCCTGGTCGTTGTTGATCGTCAACTTGACTGACAGCGGCCCGAGGTTGGGCGGGGAAATCTTGAGTTCGGCAAGCTGCTGATCACCTTTGACCATCCATAGCAGGCGTTCTCCCATGGCCTGTCCCCAACCATTGGTGCCTACCGGCTGGGGAACGTTCATCGACAACAGGTTGTTTGCCAGCGCCGAAGAAAATCCCGGCGCCCCTGCCGGCTTGGCGGCAAGCACCATAGCCTGATTCGGTGTGCTCAGTGTCGTCAAAGTCTCTTCTGCAGGAGCCGCATTTTGCAGGGCTGCCAGTACCGACTGGGCCAACGGCGTTTTGACGAGCTCAGGGCCACCCGTCTGCAAGGAAGCCAACTCACCCGGCTTCCATACTGCTGCCTCTCCACCTTTCCCGGATGATGAGAAAGACTGCGACAGCACCTGTGCAAAGTCCTCACCCTGCGGCAAAGTTGTAGCCTCGCCAGGCACGCCATTGCCTAAGGGCGGCAAAACCATGCCGCCCATCAACCACTGTTCCAGTGCAGCCAGGACTTCGGGCGAGATCTCTTCAAGATTCAATCCGAGCTCTTGAGCCAGCTGCTCCAGTTGCGTGTTTAGCGCCTGCGGATCAGCGGCCATGCCAGTGTTGGCCAAAGGTTTCAGGTTGCCAGAGAGGGTACCCGGCAGCCCCATCCCCATCGCTTGAAATATCTGTGTCATGCGCCTCACCGATTAACGCGTGTTCTGCCCGGTTATAACTACTGCACGCGGCGTGCCAAACCGCTAACCTTGCGCAAACTTTATTATTTAGGAGGGGTTCCCATGCAGGATTTTTCAGGAAAAGTCGTCGTTGTCACCGGCGCCGCAGGCAACTTGGGAAAAGCGGTGTCTGCCGCGTTCCTGGAACTTGGAGCTCGGGTGGCCATGCTGGACCTGAGCCAGGAAAGCATTGAAGCTGCCATTGCCGATCTGGCTCACAACGACAAGGCCAAAGCCTTCGCGGTAAACCTTCTGGACAGGGAATCAGTGGATAACACCATCGCTGGCATCGCGGATTTTTACGGCCGAATCGATGTGCTGGCTAACATCGCAGGTGGCTTCAGCATGGGGCCTGCGCTTCAGGATACCGACGACAAAACCTGGGACTTCATGATGAACCTGAATGCCCGATCCGTTTTCCATACCTGCCGGGCCACCCTGCCACACCTGCACGGTAACGGTGGAGGTCGTATCGTCAATGTTTCTGCGCGCGCCGCACTTGAAGGCAAAGGACGCATGGGACCCTACTGCGCATCCAAAGCCGCGGTAAAGACCCTCACCGAGTCGTTGGCAGCGGAGAACAAGTTCGACAACATCACCGTCAACTGTATCCTGCCCGGCACGATCGACACACCCCAGAACCGCAATGACATGCCGGATGCCGATTTTGACAAGTGGGTGCCGCCTGCCGCTCTTGCCGACGTAGTGGTCTTCCTGGCCTCTGACGCAGCGCGCTGCGTTACCGGTGCAGCCATACCCGTGTACGGGCAGAGTTGAACCCCGCCAGTCTTCAAGTGACCTGGGCAGATGAAACAAAAGACTTTCACGTTGAAAGCCGCGAATCAGGATGAAGCGCAGTTGCTTGCTGAAGCGATCAACAGCTATGCGTTGGCTGCCTACCCGCCGGGCGGCTCGGAGTGTGCCCAGGTATCACGGGAAACCCTGCAGGAATCCGCCCGAACCATCGCCAGCGATGCTGCCAGCGAGCACGGTGCGCAGTTGCGCCGTCGTCAGCGCACGCAATTGAAGGCGGCTGTTAAATGGTACTTCAGTGCCGAGGGTCCGGGTCAGCCCGGTTTGTGTGCAGGCATGTTACGCAAGCTTCCCTGAAACATCAGCGCATGAATGGCAGCATGATGTTCTCGGGTTCGGTGAACTTGTTGATGTCGTGGCGAATGTAGGACATATCGTGGCTCATTCGCTGCATGGCCTGGTTCATTGCCGCCATATTCACGTTCATGGTGCCAATGTGGTCTCCCAATTCGCCCATGTCCTGACTCATGCCACTCATGCTCTCGGTCATGGTACGCATATCGGCCGCCACCTGGGCAAAATCGCTTCCCATCCTGGCTTGCCCCGTCACCATGCTGTTGGCCATCTCCTGCATGTCGGCCGCCATACCATTCATGTTGCCAGCCATGCTGTGAACATCCCGGGTCATCTGGCTGACGGCTTTGGTCATCGTCGCCATGTCCTTACCCATGTTGTACATGAACATGCCCATGCCGCCGAACGCCAAACAGGCGACCAGCACTGCAACAGCAACAAGGACTCCCGGCACCACCCACCCCTTGTCTTTTTGTTCTTCGGACATCAGCCATCTCCGGTTTGAGGAATCAACCAGACATTGAGTGTACCCAGCGTATGGCACCGAGGCTGTAAGTGGTACCCCTAATCCTGATACTTTTCTTCTTAAGATAGATCAGGTTCACGAACCCGCTTCGGTCATTTTACCAGCGAGGCAAGATTCGCCCGCCGCCAGGTACTGGACGCAATACGCCAAGCTTCCTCGTCCCGGTTCCAGACCAATTGAACCTCGAAACGATACAGGTCTGCCTTCAGCGCAAGCAGGTGCTCGGTGGAATCAGCAGGCTCTGCGGTCATCGCAACTTGCAACACCGCCTCCGCGCTGCGCTCGTGGGCAGCGACATCGACCGACTGAATGCGAACAAACAGATGGATATTGCGGTGGCGACGGGTATAGGCGAACAAAGATCGGGCTGCAGCACGCTTGTTCGGGTGATGAAGATCCCGATAGCCAGGGTCAAGAAGTTCGGACGCTTCAATCACCGAGCCACTCTCGACTGCCGTTTGCATGGCCGTCAGCACATCCCGAACCTGCTGCTCGGGCGACTCGGAGTCAGTGCATCCGCCCAACACAAGCAGCAAGCCCGCCAACACCAGAATGCGAATCATGGGGAGACGCCCTGGACCGCTATCAGCGCAGCCCCAGTACGTCTTGCATATCAAACTGACCCGTGTCCTGCCCGGAAAGCCAACTTGCTGCACGTGCTGCGCCATTGGCAAAAGTCATGCGGCTGGATGCCTTGTGAGTGATTTCAACCCGCTCGCCCTCGGTGGCAAACCACACGGTGTGCTCGCCAACCACATCGCCCGCCCGAATGGTTTCAAAGCCAATGGTCTGACGGTCTCGCGCACCTGTCTGACCTTCGCGTCCGTAAACGGCCACTTGATTCAAATCGCGACCGAGGGCATCCGCCACGACTTCACCCATCCGCAATGCCGTACCTGACGGAGCATCCACCTTGTGCCGATGGTGCGCCTCCACGATTTCGATATCGCAGTCGTCGCCCATCACGCGGGCTGCGATATCAAGCAACTTGAAGCACAGATTTACGCCCACGCTCATGTTGGGAGCAAAAACAATTGCGATCTCTTTGGAGGCCGCCTCGATTCTGGCCTTTTGCTGATCATCCAGCCCGGTTGTCCCGATCACCATTTTTTTTCCGTTTTCACGACAGATGTCGAGGTGGATCATGGTCGGTTCGGGCCCGGTGAAGTCGATCACCACGTCGAAGTCATCGACGACTTTGGTCAAGCTGTGTGAAATCAGAACACCAAGCTTCCCAACACCGGCCAACTCACCGGCATCAGCGCCAACGAGGGTCGAGTCAGGCCGCTCAGTGGCGGCAGTCAATTCCAACCCCTCGGTGTTGCAGACTGCCTGGATAAGGTTTCTGCCCATACGCCCGGCGGCGCCGACTACTGCTACTCGCATTCTGTTTTCCTGGTGTCTGTTTTCCGTAGTGTACGCGATCAGAGTCCGACGTCTTTAAAAAAGCCTTTGACTTTATCCACCCACCCATGAGCGTTCGGATTGTGTTTACTTCCGCCGCCCTTCAGCGACGCATCCAGTTCTTCAATCAGACGACGCTGATCCGTGTTCAGTTTGACCGGCGTTTCGACTACCACGCGGCAGATAAGGTCCCCCTGCGGCCCGCCACGTACAGGTTTCACTCCTTTGCCGCGCATGCGGAACATTTTGCCCGTCTGGGTGCCTTCCGGAATTTTCAGCTTGACCTTGCCCCCAAGGGTCGGGACCTCAGTCTCGCCGCCCAATGCGGCGGTGGTGAAGGAGATGGGCATTTCGCAGTACAGGTGGCTGTCATCGCGATCGAAGATCGGGTGTTGACGCACCGAGACCTGCACATACAAATCGCCCGGAGGTCCACCGTTCTCGCCGGCCTCACCCTCACCCGCCAGGCGGATGCGATCACCGGTATCCACGCCAGGTGGAACCTTGACTGACAGCGTCTTGGTTTCCTGCTTGCGACCTTGTCCATGGCAGGAGGGACACGGGTCCTCGATCACGCTGCCCTTGCCATGACAGGTCGGACAGGTCTGCTGCACCGAGAAGAATCCCTGCTGCATCCTGACCTGTCCGGCGCCGTGGCACGTACCACAGGTTTTCGGACTGGAACCCTTCTTAGCACCGGTGCCGCCGCAGGTATCGCATTTGACCCAGGTCGGCACCTTGATTTTGACAGAGGTGCCCGCCACCGCGTCTTCCAAGCTGAGTTCGAGGTTGTATCGCAGGTCAGCACCGCGCTGCACGCGCGGTCCACCACCACCCGGTCCACGACCGCCACCAAAGATATCGCCGAACACATCCCCGAAGATGTCACTGAAATTGGCGCCTCCGGCACCACCACCGAAGCCGCCCGGACCACCGCCCATCGACGGATCGACACCGGCATGCCCAAACTGGTCGTAGGCGGCACGCTTTTGCGCATCATTGAGCACTTCGTAGGCCTCTTTCGCCTCTTTGAAGTTTTTTTCAGCATCCGCAGACTTGTCACCGGTATTGCGGTCAGGGTGATACTTCATCGCCAGGCGACGATAGGCCTTCTTGATCTCGGCCTCGCTGGCATTTTTTTGCACACCCAGAACTTCGTAGTAATCGCGCTTCGACATAAAAACTGCTTCCTGCGCGCCCGATCAATTCGCAACTTGAATCAGACGCCTATAGAAAAACCAAAACGCGCGACCGTTACCGGCAGCACGTTTCGTCGTAAAACCGGGGGAGCCAAACTCCCCCGAAAGCTGACGGCTGTCGGCTTATTTGTCGTCTTTGACCTCTTCGAACTCGGCATCGACAACGTCATCGGCAGCGTCACCCGCGGCCTCACCACCCGCTGCTCCCGCAGCCCCGGCTGCGCCTGCCGCACCGGCGGCTCCTGCTGCTGCGGCCGCGTCAGCACCGCCTGCCTGCTGAGCGTACAGACGCTCAGCCATCTTGCCAGAGGCTTCGGTCAGCGCCTTGGTCTTGGCTTCGATCGCTTCCTTGTCGGTGCCTTTCATCGCTTCTTCCAGCTCACTGATGGCCTTCTCGATAGCCTCTTTCTCGCCAGCCTCGAGCTTGTCCTCACCTAGTTCCTCCATGGACTTTCTGGTCGCATGGATCATGGTGTCTGCCTGGTTACGCGCATCCACCAGCTCGTGGAACTTCTTGTCCTCGTCGGCGTGCGCCTCGGCGTCCTGCACCATCTTGTTGATCTCGTCCTCGGACAGACCGGAAGAAGCTGTGATGCGGATCGACTGCTCCTTACCGGTTGCCTTGTCCTTGGCGGAAACATGCAGGATGCCATTGGCATCGATGTCGAAGCTGACCTCGATCTGCGGCATGCCGCGCGGTGCCGGCGGAATGTCCTGTAGATCGAAACGACCCAGCGACTTGTTGCCAGCTGCCTGCTCACGCTCACCCTGCAGTACATGCACGGTAACAGCGGTCTGGTTGTCATCCGCGGTCGAGAAGGTCTGCGACGCATTGGTCGGGATGGTGGTGTTCTTCTCGATCAGCTTGGTCATTACGCCGCCCAGGGTTTCGATACCCAGGCTCAGCGGGGTCACGTCGAGCAGCAGAACATCTTTCACGTCACCTCCCAGAACACCGCCCTGGATGGCTGCGCCCATAGCTACGGCTTCGTCCGGATTGACGTCTTTGCGCGGTGCTTTGCCGAAGAATTTCTCAACGGTCTCCTGCACCTTCGGCATACGGCTCTGGCCACCGACCAGAATGATGTCGTCGATGTCGGAAGCGGACAGGCCCGCATCGCTCAACGCAATCTTGCACGGCTCAAGCGTACGCTGCACCAATTCGTCAACCAGCGACTCGAGCTTGGCGCGGGTCAGCTTTATGTTCATGTGCTTCGGACCGCTCGCATCCGCCGTGATGTACGGCAGATTGATGTCGGTCTGCGAAGAGGAAGAGAGCTCGATCTTGGCCTTTTCTGCAGCCTCTTTCAGACGCTGCAGCGCCAGCGGATCGTTCTTCAGGTCAACGCCCTGGTCCTTTTTGAACTCTTCGACCAGGAAGTCGATGATGCGCATGTCGAAATCTTCACCGCCGAGGAAAGTGTCCCCGTTGGTGGACAGCACTTCGAACTGATGCTCACCATCGATCTCTGCCACTTCGATGATGGATACGTCGAAGGTACCGCCACCAAGGTCGTAGACGGCCAGCTTCTTGTCGCCGGTCGCCTTGTCCAGGCCGTAGGCCAGCGCCGCAGCCGTCGGCTCGTTGATGATGCGTTTGACGTCCAGACCGGCAATGCGACCGGCATCCTTGGTGGCCTGGCGCTGCGAGTCGTTGAAATAGGCCGGCACCGTAATAACGGCTTCCTTGACCTCCTGGCCCAAGTAGTCCTCGGCCGTCTTTTTCATCTTCTGCAGGACTTTGGCGGATATCTCCGGCGGAGCCATCTTCTTGCCGTTGACTTCGACCCATGCGTCGCCATTGTCAGCACCGACGATCTTGTAGGGCACGATGTCCTGATCGCGCTTGACCACGTCGTCTGTAAAGCGACGTCCGATCAAGCGCTTGATGGCGAACAAGGTGTTCTGCGGGTTGGTGACTGCCTGGCGCTTGGCGCTCTGGCCAACCAGCACTTCACCATCGTTGGTATAGGCGATGATCGACGGGGTGGTGCGATCGCCTTCGCTGTTCTCAATAACCTTAGTGGTATCACCCTCCATGACAGATACGCAGGAGTTGGTGGTACCGAGGTCGATGCCGATGATCTTGCCCATGTGGGTATCTCCGTAAATTCTCTAAATCGTTAAAACTGGTTTCTATGTGGGGTTGGCAGGCGCAGTTTCAAGCACTTGCCGAATATTTTTAGGTCTTAGCCTAAGAACCTGCCTGCGAGACCATGACCATGGCCGGGCGCACCAGGCGACCGTTCAGGCTGTAACCCTTCTGCACCACAGCGACCACCGTGTTCGGTTCGACGTCATCCCTCGGCTGCATGGACATGGCCTGGTGCAGTTCCGGGTTGAAAGGCTCGCCTTCGGGGTTGAGCTGCTCTACACCGAACTTCGTCATCACATCACCCAGCATCTTCAGGGTGAGCTCGGTGCCTTCACGCAATTTAGCCACGTCTGCGTTTTCATCCTGCGCCGCGGCATTCCCCAGTTCCAGGCTGTCCCAGACCGCGAGGAGTTCGGCGACAAACTTGTCCAAGGCGTACTTGTGGGCTTTTTCGATTTCCTGGGTGTGACGCCGCTTGAGATTCTCAATTTCAGCATGCGCCCGCATCAGCTGGTCCTGATGTTCGTCCGCCTTCTTCTGAGCCTCCTCGAGCAGCTTGGCCAAGTCCTGGGCCGACGCCTCTGCCTCCATGCTGTCGACTTCCATCTCGACCACTTCTTCGTCAAAAGTTTCGGCTTCCGCTGTTTCCGACTGGGCCTGTTCCGCGGACAACGTTTCGTCCACGCGCTCCTTCTGGTCGCTCATCAAGAACCTCTTACAAGCTGTTGAAATATTTGAACTAAAAGCCGAAAAAAGATCCAGCTCGGCGATTTGCTGAGGAAGATATGGGGGCGCTTAGCGCGATTTCAAGGCCGCGCCCAGCAATTTTGCTGTGACATCCACGATCGGGATGACCTTGTCATATGCCATGCGGGTTGGACCAACAACGCCGAGTACGCCAATCACCTCGTCATCGACCTCGTAGGGCGCTGTGATGACACTGCAATCTTTGAGCGTGTTGTAGCCGGATTCTTCGCCAATGTAGATCTGCACGCCGTCGGCCTCCAGGCAACGATCGAGCAGATGCAGGATTTCCTGCTTCTCGGTGAACGCATCAAACAGCCCGCGCAGACGGTCCATTTGCGCAAGTTCGTCGAAATCCATCAGGTTGGTTTGCCCCGAAACCACCATATCGGGTTCAGAATCCGTCTCGCTGAAAGCCTGCTTAGCCATGGTCAGGGCCTCGGCCATGAGACGATCCATGTCGGCGCGAGTGGTCTGCATCTCCTCGAAGACTTCCCGACGCACTCGCTCGAGGTCATGCCCGGCATAGTGTTGGGTAATGTAGTTACTCAGCTGCTCGAGTTCGGAACGCTCGAATTGACGCGAAGTCTCGATAATCCGATTGAGGATCTCCCCCGCTGAAGTCACGATCACGGCCAGCACGCGGGTATTGGAAAGTGGCACAAATTCGATCTGCCGGACCTTTTCCTGGTTGCGCTTGGGCACCATCACCACGCCAGCCATGCGGGTCATGTCGGAAAGCATCCTGGACGCGGACTGAACAATGCCATTGCCCAGGTCGCTCGGCAGTTTCAATTCATGCTGCACCTGATCGATCAGGCGCTGCTCGATTGGCTGCAGGGACAACATCGAGTCAACAAACATCCGGTAGCCGGAGACCGTGGGTATGCGACCTGCTGAGGTGTGAGGCGATGCGATAAATCCCAGCTCCTCCAGATCCGACATGACATTGCGAATTGTCGCCGGGCTCAGGTCCAGACCCGAGTCACGCGCGAGGGTACGCGACCCCACAGGCTGGCCATCCTGGATATAACGCTCAATCAGCACTTTCAGAAAATACTGCGCGCGCTCGTTGAAGTGCTTGTCAGATTCGTTGGAAGACAAGGTTGGAGCAATCCTGACAATGGGAATAACAGCACCGAAGCGCTGACCGATGGAGATTATGTGGAGGCGTTTTTTGCAGTGTCAAGGTGAGCCCTGCAAATCAGAGAATGCGAGTCTTTTCTCCGACCGGCACGCATGCTAGCTTCCCATCATCTGTTACCGGGATCGACACGTGAGCGCCAAAACACAATTTCAACACATCGCGCTGATCGCCAAACCGGACGATAACGAGCGCCTGCGCCCCACTCTGCAGTCTTTGCAGCAGTTCCTACTGGACCGCAACATCAACTTCAGTTTCGATCAACGTGCTGCGGAAGTACTTGGCCACGGTGAGGTGATGCAATTGGCTGAGCTGGCGCAGCGGGCCGACCTGGCAATCGTTATCGGCGGCGACGGCACCCTGCTGGCGAGCGCCCGCGACCTCGTCGATGCGGGTATCCCCCTGCTGGGCATCAAC
>Ga0180435_10005516_pt1 | contig 12279 bp, 9 predicted proteins | sample SS_ome_3_FD_132467 | JGI IMG/M metagenome (GOLD analysis project Ga0180435, IMG submission 132467) | Hypersaline lake sediment archaeal communities from the Salton Sea, California, USA - SS_3_S_1 metaG | ecosystem: Environmental > Aquatic > Non-marine Saline and Alkaline > Hypersaline > Sediment...
AGCTTCTCAATTGTGTCGAATACGATAGGTCCGTAGTATGGGCTGCAGGTAACAGTGCACGCCATCTCACCGTCGATAATAGCTTGGACCGCTTCTTTCTGGCCGTCAATACCGATTACCATCACGTCTTTCCCCGGCATAATACCTGCACTTTTAAGTGCCTGGAGAACCCCGATTGCCATATCATCATTGTGCACAAATATGGTGTCGAATTGTCCTGGTTTCGTTTGTATGATTTTCTCCATCGCTTTTTGTGCTTCAGAACGGATGAAATTTCCGTTTTCGGATGCTATGATTTCCATACCCGGTTCAGAGTCAACAACCTGTCCAAAACCCTTTTGTCTATCTATCATCGCAGAAGATCCCAGAGTTCCGGTAATCTCAACGATTTTTGCTTTTCCGCCTTTCGCTCTTTTAAGCCAGTTTGCAACTTGTTCGGCCTCCCAGGAAAAATCGGGAGCAATTAATGTGACATAATCGACACCGGGAGTTCCTCTGACGGCTCTATCCACAACGATTACCGGCACCTTCGCATCTTTAGCTTTTTGAAGTGCGGCTGCAGATGCTTCGTACTCTCTGGGGTCAAATATCAAATAGTCAACACCCTCTTTGAGAATCTCTTCAACATCTGTAATCTGTTTTTCTGTATCTTCCTGAGCATCCGTATAGACTATCTTATAACCTCGGGCTTCACCTTCACCGACAATACTGGTCGTTTGGGCAAGTCTCCATCCTACTTGGTTGCCCGTTTGTGAGAACCCAACCGCTACAGAATGAGTAGCATCTCCGCTCACTTCAGTTTCGTTTTCAATATTGCTTTTAGGAGAAAGATAATCGCATGATGACAGCATAAACAATATCATGGCTAACAACAAAACAGATATCAGTTTATTGAGTTTTCCCATTTAAGCATCTCTCCCATCATCAATCAATATTCAGTACAACTATGTAATTTTACACCATTTTTGAATGTATCGTCAAGGATTGCACCAATCTGAAAAATTAATAGTATACATTTCGACGGTCTTCGCTTTTTCTCATCAGTTTTTCCAAGAAAAACTAAGTCAAAGTGTTTCTAAACTCCGAAGGTGAAAGGTCATAATGTTTTTTAAAAAGTGTGCTGAAATATGTGGAATTATCATAGCCCACCAATTCGGAAATCTCGTATATCTTCCTGTCACTCAAAGTCAAAAGCTCCCTTGCTTTAACCATTCGTACTCTCGTAAGATAGTCTACAAAGGTCTCTCCGGTCTTCTTTTTGAACTCGATACAAAAATGTGCTTGGGATATTGCAACATATTTTATTACATCGTTCAAGCTCAAACTCTTCTTGCTGTAATTCTCGTTTATATACTCTTCAGCTTTTATTATGAAACTCGAAGAAGTATTCAGTCTGCTGGACTCAATAATCGCATACATATCACGCAAAAGATTCTTCAAAGATTCTATCTTCTCTTCAGCGGTCTCTTTTATCAGTATCTCTTCGAACTTTTCGATCGGATTACCGAACATCTTTTCAATATCCACTTCCGCCTTCCTCAACAGCTGTAGAGAATGGATAAATATATTCGTTATGATGAGCTGGACATATATATAGGAATTAGTTCCCTTATTCTTAATATCCTTCATAATGGAATCAAGTGAAGAGATTACATTCTCTTTACTTTCGAAGTTTATTTCTCCGATGATACCGTCAAGATCAAATTCCTCAGATTCTTTCTCATCGAGTTCATGTATAAAGTCTTTGAAGAATATATCCTTATTCTTTCCGACCAAGAACTTTATCGACAATGCCTTTATCGCTTCATCATAGGATCTTTTTATGCTCTGTACGCCTTGGTACGTACCTCCTATCGCAACGGAAAAACTTATATGCTTATCCGAAATACTTTTGCGAATTTTATCTATTACATCGCGCAAGTTTGTTTCCAACGTATCAATGCTTTCCCCCCATGTGATAACTGTGAATGTAAGCCCCTTGTTTTCCATTAGAACTGTTTTTGAAATCTTTTTGCTCTCGTTATTTACTATATCGAAAAGATAAGTTTTAATGGATGTTATCCAGTCCGTATACTCAGATTGCGATAATTTCAAATGGTCATCTATTTCGATCATGAAAGTATTGAAGTACACATCATTTGCATCGTAACCATTTTCTCTTAAGAACAGCTCTATCTCCTCATTCTCCTCCATACCGTATAACAGGTTTTTGAAGTGCTGCTCTGTTTTGAGCTCCTTCGTATATCTTTCTGCGACCGATTTTTTCTCAAAGCTTTCCTTTATGTCCTTTAGTATCTTCTCTATTTCCAAAGGATCTACCGGCTTTAAAAGATATGCGTATGCTCCGCTGTTTACCGCTTCTTGCGCAAACTTAAACTCATCATATCCTGTCAGCAAGACAACATATAACGGCTCATATTTATTCTTAATATTTTTTAATAACTCAAGTCCTGTAACAAAAGGCATCTTGATATCAGTGATAACAACTTCCGGTTTCAGCTCGGATACTAAGGACAAAGCTTCTTCTCCATCCTCCGCTTCTCCGACAACCTCATATCCGAGTTCTTCCCACTTTATCAAGTCGATTATCCCTGTTCGGATTAATTCTTCATCGTCTGCGACAATAACTCTCATTTATTCTCCCACTTTCTTATTTTCGGAATTGTAATATATGCTTTTGTTCCTTCTCCCTTTTCGCTTTCATATCTTAAGCCGTATTGGTTGCCGAAGAATACTTTAATTCTATCGCTTACGTTTTTAATGCCAAAGCTTTCCGTTCCGTCCCAATTCTCACCAAGAGGTTTTTCAAGGTTGATATTTAATGCTTCAACTTTATCCGAGCTCATGCCTATACCTGTATCTTTTATAGTAAATACTAAGCAGTCCTCTTCTTCGTGTCCTTCAACATATATATCGCCGCCCGCTTTCTTTCCTTTAACACCATGGTAGATTGCATTTTCAACTATAGGCTGCAATGTCAGCTTAACAGTGTAATATTCTGATATCCTCTCGTCAATTTCAACTTCATAGGATAGCTTTTTCTTATAGCGAATTTTCTGTATTGTGAGATAATTGCTTATATGTTCCGCTTCTTCCTTGATGGTAATAACGTCTTTGCCCTTGCTCAAAGCAATTCTCAGAAGCCTCGTGAAAGCATTTACCATAACGACTGCTTCATCATTTCTTCCCATACGTGACAGCCAGTTTATCGAGTCCAAAGTATTGTAAAGGAAATGCGGATTTATCTGCTCTTGCAAAATCTTGAACTGTGCTTTTCGAAGCTCTCTTTGTTCTTCGAGCACAGTATCCATAAGGCTCTGAATTTCGTCCAGCATAAGATTATAAGATCTTCCGAGATGTCCTATCTCATCTTCATACTCGACTTCAAACTTGCCGGTAAAATCTCCTGTTTCGACTTTTTTCATCAGCTTTATCAGTTTTTTAACCGGCTTTGCGATACTGGAGGAAAACTGAATCGATAGGAATATTGCAATTATGCACATGAATATAAGGATAATAATCGAAGATGGCACAATACGATTGATATCCCTTTTAAGTTCATTGATCGACATCACGTTTACCATTTTCCATCCCGAGACCAAGTCCACTTTACATATGAAATATTCTTTTCCGTCGATAACTGCTCTGAAATTATCGATATTCATATGTTCTGTCGGCTCATAATCGAAACTGCTGTCCACCTCTTCGTCAGTTCCGCCTATACTTTTACGTTGATCGAGTTCTTTTTCAATTTTTAATGCAAGGGCGTTTTCTTTGTCCCTTAATATGGGTTTGTTGCTCTCATCATAAAAGAACATCTCACTGTTCCCATCGGTGTTTACATAGCTGATACTGTCATAGATTGTATCCTCTCTAAAGTCTACTAGAACCGCACCTATCTTTTCACCGGTGGTTCTGTCAACAACAGGCATCCCCATCGTCACATATTCAAATGTGGTTCTGCTCACCACCATAAATTGATCCATATGCGAATCAAACCACACAGGATTATCCGAAGCAATCACTTCCTTGTACCAATCCGTATATCTGAAATCGATATCTTTGAAGAAGTTATAAGTGGATTTTATCATCAAACCGTTTTCGCCCATAACGTATGTGAAAGGAATCTCGTTTAGAGTAAAGCTCTTTAAAAACATCAGCCTGTCGTTCAACGAGCTTCCTTCATTTTTTTCAGTTTCAGCCGATGGATCTGCTTTTAAATATGTTCTTATAATCGTATCGGACGATATCATGTTCCCTTGCTTAACACATTCTGCAAGCAGCGAGTTTATATTCTGTGCTGCCATGGTTACGGAGGATATATTGGATTTTTCGGCATTTTCTTCGATTACCCTGATCGATATGTTCATCGATATATTCAGCACGATTATCATAGGGATAATCGCCAGAAACAGCATATAGAGAAGCAACCTCGTCCTAATTGCGAGGCTTAGAAAAGCATTGCTTATGCGTTTAAAATATTCTCTGATCTTTTCTATCATAATTCTTAACTATGTTTTCCTATGGACTATTAAAAAATATGTATATTTATGTTTAATGCATAATACCATAATTATCGGTCTCAATCAATAAACTGTCGACCGCTGATTCTCCATCTACGATTATTTTTGGTCTACAATATTATTCTGATCTTGAATCTTTGTATATCGTTTTTTCACTAAAAAATCAATTATTATTGAAAATAGTTCAAAAAAATACAGCAATTTCTTTATTGCATGCCCCACAAAAAAATTATATAATTACCGCAAATGAGTGCATCCAAAAAAACAAATTATCCAATCAAAGTCGGTATCCCTAAAGCACTGTTATATTATAAATATGCACAGCTTTGGGAGAGTTTTTTTCACTTTCTGGACATCGACTATATAGTAAGTCCGGACACGAACAAGGACATTATCGCCAAAGGGATAAATCTTGCTGTGGACGAAACTTGTCTATCTTCAAAGATATATCTGGGTCATGTTGCTTGGCTGATGGATAGATGTGATTATATTTTGGTGCCGCGAATTTCGAACTTTGGGAAAACCGGTACAGTTTGTACAAAGCACCAAGCGATATACGATGTTGTAAAAAACACTTTCCGCGAACAGGATATTAATCTATTGCATTACAATATCGACAGAGATAATTTGGAAGCGGAAGTTATAGCTTTTGTGAAGATGGGAAATCTTATCGGCAAAACGAGATCTCAAAGTCTTTTCGCATATTGGAACGCCAAACAAGCACAAAAGACAGAAAATGCAGTAGCCCTTAAAGCCCAGCAGCAGCTTCTCGAAAAAGACAGGATTAAAATTCTGATCATTGCCCATCGCTATAACATATACGATAAATATATCGGCGAGCCGATTATCCGTACTCTGCATTCGTTGGATACGATTCCTATCAACGGCACCATTGTAGATGAAAAGAGAGCGATACAAAAATCTGTACAGCTGAGCGAAACATTGCCATGGGTTTTTAATAAAGAGTTGTTGGGCTCAATCGCAGAGTATCGGGACAGCGTGGATGGAATCATACTTATGAGCAGTTTCCCATGTGGACCGGATTCAATGGTTAATGAGATTATTATTCGACGAGTTAAGGATAAACCGATTCTAAACCTCGTTTTGGACGGACAGGAAGGCGGAGCCGGACTCGAGACACGGCTCGAAAGCTTTGTAGATATAATCAAATTTAGAAGGAATGATTCTATTGGATAAAACAAGAGTAACCTTTCCGCATTTAGGCAGCTATTTTGTGCCTCTCGAAATCCTATTCACTGCCGGGCTTGGCGTGGAGTATATTATTCCGCCGCCAATCACATCTAAGACTCTTGAAATCGGAAGCAAGTACAGCCCTGATTTTGTTTGTTCCCCCTTCAAGTACAATCTCGGGAACTACATAGAGTCAATCGAAGCCGGGGCGAATACGATGCTGCAAGTAGGTGGTGACTGTCGGCTTCAGTACTACGGTGAACTGCATGAACAGATATTGCGTGATCTGGGTTACGATATCCGATTCATAAATATGTCCGAAGCCGAGTTCATAAAACCTTTGACTTTCTATAACCAGCTAAAAGAAGTCAGCCCGAATATGTCCCTCACTAAAGTTGCTATGATACTACCTGTAATAGTGAAAATGGCAAAATACATCGATGAAGCGGAAGATTATATCAGAAAAAACGTTGGTTTTGAAATAAAGGCGGGAACATTTGAAAGAATGCACAAACGCTTTTTGAACGAACTAAGAAAAGTACGCACTGTCAAAAGCCTCAATTCGACCATGCAAAAGTATATGAGGATATTTAAATCTATTCCGGTTAATAAACCGAAGCGTCCTCTTCGAGTGGGCATAATCGGCGAATACTATACTATCATGGAACCGTTCAGCAATCATTTTATCGAAAAGGAACTGGCAACCATGGGTATAGTAGTCGATAGGTGGATGAATATAACAAACTCGGTTTTTAATAAATCCAAAGAAGACGCTAAAGAGCATATTGCTAAATATGCAAAGTACAACATGGGCGCAACCTGCATGATGACTATCGACGTTGCGCTATCATTTGCAAAGAAAAAATATGACGGCATCATACATGTAAAATCGTTCGGGTGTACACCCGAAACGGATGCAATACCGGTGCTGCAGAACATCAGTGCTGATTATAAGATACCCATATTATTCTTCAGCTTCGATTCGCAGACGAGCGAAACCGGTATAAAAACTAGGCTTGAAGCATTCTATGATATGATCTTGATGAGAAAGGATGTAATATGAGAGCAAAAGCGTATCTCGGTCTGGATATAGGGTCTATATCCACAAAAGGTGTTGTCATCGATGATAACCTAAACATTTTATCGAGTGAATACATTTGGACGAAAGCCGATCCGATAGGTGCAGTGAAACGTCTTCTTCCAGTGATAAAGAAAAATCTCGATACGGATAAATACCGCATTGCAGCTGTCGGAGTTACCGGCAGCGCGAGAAAACTCATCGGAGCCATTACCGAGGCGGCAATCGTAAAAAACGAGATTACAGCTCATGCTGTAGGAACGATGTCGCTTTATCCGGATGTGCGCACTATATTTGAAATCGGCGGTCAAGACTCGAAGATTATAATAGTAGAAAACGGATTTGTCGTGGATTATGCTATGAATACATTATGTGCGGCAGGTACCGGCGCCTTCTTGTCCAGCCAGGCGGACAGACTTGGTGTGGCTGTTGAGGAGTTCGGCGAAATTGCACTTACATCTGACAAACCTACAAGAATAGCCGCAAGGTGCACTGTGTTTGCGGAATCCGATCTAATTCATAAAGCCCAAATCGGGCACAAAAAGAAGGACATCATAGCCGGTTTGTGTCATGCTGTTGTTACAAATTATCTGAATAACGTAGGAAAAGGTAAAAAGATTTCGGCTCCTGTCGTTTTCCAGGGAGGGGTAAGCAAAAACGTTGGTGTAAAAAAAGCTTTCGAGGATGCTGTCGGCTATGAGGTTATCGTTGACCCAAACAGCCATTTAATAGGAGCTTTGGGTGTCGCGATATTGGCGAAAAAATCCAATTCTGATGGTGATTTTGATTTAAATATAGTTGATATCGAGTTTGTCACAAAGGGTGTAGAGTGCGGAAAATGCGCTAATAACTGTGAGATCATCTGTGTATATCAAGATGATGTGCTGATCGATTTTTGGGGTAATAAGTGTGAAAAGGGTGCACTGAAAAAGCTGTAATCGACATATAGGTTTTTTAGCGGATATTTTATCCAAATATTTATTCTCTCTTCACTGGCAGAAAAACATTTATACAGGAAGCAGAAATCAATAATTTTAAGATCCTTCAGAGTTTCTATAAAAAGCACTCCAGCTCAATCCAAGTCCTGCCTTTCGCACTTTGTTTGCCAATGGATTTCAATACTATTCTGCCTCGTTTTCTTATCGAGATAACATCGTTTTCTTTTAATACAAAATTCGCTTTGCTTCTCTGCTTCCAATTCACAAAGACCAAGTCCGATGCTACAAGTTCTGCTGCTTTTCCTCTTGATAAATTGAGTCCGGCAGACAACACAGAATCCAGTCTTAAGCTTGGTACAGTTGCTTTTTTAATCGCCCCCTGCTCATACTCAAAATCTAAATCGGTGGTTTTTAAAACTGTGGTGCTGACATTCGCACCTCCGACCGAGACAAGGCTTTGTCCGACAAACTCCGCTGTCGTATCAAAAAGAAAAACATACGCTGAAAGCTCCTTTATCAGTATATCTCCCACCATCCGTCTGTCATTTCCAAGCCCGAGTATCGCACCCAATATACTCCTGTGGGTGATCCACTTCTTGTTGAATTTGTCGAAATCTATTTTTATGACTTTTATGTTCCCAAACTCCGGCACAATATCCGAAAAAACACTGCTAATACAAAAAACTCGCCTTTCACATCTTTCATGTCCGCCGAACGCAAAGTAGACGACATCTTTTGATTTATCTAGAATATCAATATACAAAGACTGCTGTGCAGGATTTAGAAAATCCGTATATACCGGTCTGTCTGTTTTTAATGCTTTTGAAATATAATCGTCCAGTCGATTTATCAAAATATTGTTTTCATTCACTTTTTTTCGCCACTCCCCAATAGAATACGCCTTTCACTTTGCTTCCTTCCTCCAGAGTTTTAAACCCCATAGCCTCAATTGACGATTTGTATTCTTTATCGATCCTGCAGGAACCGGTGATTCCATGCCAAAGCGGTGCAAGCAAGCGAAAAACCTTCCTCATTCCTTTTGAGCTGGGTAGACCGTGATCGATATGCAGAAAAATGCCTCCAGGTCTTAGAACACGCCTGATTTCTCCGAGAACTCTTTCCACATCCTCAACCGAACACAACATCAGCGTTTCAACGACGGTATCGAAACTCGAATCCGCAAAAGGCATTTCGGCTGCATCGCCCTCTACGAAATTTGTGCTCTTTTCGGCCCTATTTGCCGCATAAGTATTTTTATCGTTATCCAAAATCGTCATAGAGATTATCTTATCTTTATCATAAAAGGAAAAGTTTACACCCGTTCCCGCACCTATTTCCAAAACATCTCCCTTCGATAAAGGTATTATTTTCTTTCGAAGCGAGATTAAAAATCTCTTTTCCAGCGGTGACATAAATGCATCGTACAAATTCATAAGCTACCTCGCTTTTTATACTGCTCTTTTCAGTATACCATCATTCGGATCGTTTATATTCAAAAGTTGAGTCCGACAGGAGTTTCTTGCTGAATATCCGGGTTTTGTTATATCCTTATACATATTCTTTTTTTCATAGCTGTGATAAAGGCATATAAGAAATTATTCCCTGTATATAAAGAAAAAAGCTGGGTTTCAACCAGCTTTATAATATCATCGATGCACTTTTTTTAAGATTTTGTTTTTCATCTATTAACCGGCAACACTTTCCATACCAATGGTTAGTGCCTTTTTGTTTATATCAACAAAAGCTGGCTTGATATTTTTCTCAATGATGGAATTCCAGTCGATATTGTCAAGCTCCATAGACTTAATAAGAGCACCCAAAAGAATTATATTCATCACTTTGAGATTCCCCAGCTCTTCTGCCTTCTCTCCTGCTTTTATAACCAAAATATCTGTCATCTTCTCGAGTTCATCAAGCACTCCATCCGGGTAGTCTTGGGCTCCGATTATAGTCATAACGGAATCCATCTCATAATCGTTCACAACGATTTTGCCTGACTCTTTGAGATATGATATATATCTCATCGCTTCGATTTTTTCGAATGATACGAGTATATCCGCACCACCTTTTTCGATAACGGCCGAATGAACTTCTTCACCGTATCGTACCTGTGAAGAAACCGAGCCTCCCCTTTGGCTCATGCCGTGAATTTCGCTCATCTTAACGTCATATCCGGCTTCCATCAGTCCTATTGTCAAAAGTTTTGCTGCAGTTATTGTACCTTGTCCGCCTACACCAACCAATATTATGCTTTTAGTCATCTATCTTTCCTCCTTAACAATAGCACCAACAGGGCATTCGCCCTTGCATACACCGCAGCCTACACAGGTATTTTTATTTATTGTTGCCTTTTTTTCATCCTTTTTGAATCCAAGAGAAGGGCACCCTGTTTTTAGGCACAGTTTACAACCGATACATTTATCCTCGATCACTTTGCAATTCGTTTTAAACGCCTCGCCGAATTTGGATTTATCGTCGTCGTTATACTTTCTCTTTAGAACACAGGGCCATTGGGTTATAATAACGCTCGGTTCATCCAAAGTGTATGCCCAGTTCAGAGCTTCAACAACTTCTGCTTTTATGTTCGGATTTATCACTTTTACGTGTTTTATTCCGCATCCTCTTACCAGTGTCTCGAAATCGACCACATCCGCAATCTCACCTTGTGCGGAAAATCCGGATCCGGGATTATCCTGTCCTCCCGTCATCGCAGTTATCCTGTTATCCAAAATCAAATTTATTGTGTTCGAATTATTATACACGACATCCAGAAGCGAGTTTATTCCTGTATGGAAAAATGTTGAATCCCCCAGTACCGAAACCAGACGTTTATCGTTGTCCTTCTTAAGGTTTAAGACTTTTTGAGCTCCATGTCCCGTCGAAAAACTCGAGCCCATGCACAGCACCCAGTCCATTGCATTATACGGCGGTGCAAATCCAAGAGCATAACATCCGATATCTCCGGCGATTATCGTATTCTTTCTTTTCCCGAGTTCAACAAATACCGCTCTGTGCGGACAGCCCGAGCAATACGTCGGCGGACGCATTATGAGCTTATCCGGATTCTCTTCGAATACTTGTTTGTCTTTGCCATAAACGCTTTTTCTTATAACATCCGGTGTAAGCTCCCCGGTATACGGGAAAATGTCGCGACCGATACAATCGATCCCTAGCGCCTTTACATGCTCTTCAATATATGGATCGTTTTCTTCGATTATGTATAGAGTCTCAACTTCCTTAGCAAAGTCTTCGATCAAGGTAGTCGGCAATGGATTTGTGAATCCGAGTTTCAGATATGACACAGTGTCTCCGAAAACCTCTTTCGCATACTCAAAAACGCTGCCCGAAGTTATAACTCCAATCTTTTTGTCGTTATATATCGGATAATTCCATTTACAATCGTTGCTTAGTTCCAACAGCTCTTTTGTTCTTTTCTCCACGATATGCCTGTTGGATCTTGCAGTTGAAGGCACAGACACCATTCTCTTTATGTTTTTTGCATATTCTTTTATTTCAACTTCTTCTCTCTCGCCCAACTCAACAATTCCCTTTGAGTGAGATATCCTCGTCGTGATTCTATAAAGAACGGGTGTACCGTATTTTTCACTTATTTCGTATGCATCTTTTATAAACGCTTTCGCTTCCTGCGAATCCGCAGGCTCAAACATAGGAATCTTTGCAAACTTAGCATAATTTCTGTTATCCTGCTCATTTTGGCTGGAATGCATTCCCGGCTCGTCTGCTGATACCAAGATCATACCTCCAAGAACTCCGCAATATGACAGCGTAAAGAGAGCATCCGCAGCAACGTTCACTCCAACGTGCTTCATCGCAGCCAGTGCCCTTCCTCCGACAAAAGCAGCTCCGGCAACGGATTCCAATGCGACCTTTTCGTTCGGTGCCCATTCCGCAATAACTTCTTTGTATTGAGAAATATTCTCCAAAATCTCAGTACTAGGTGTCCCAGGGTAAGCGGACGCAAAGTGTGTGCCGTACTCATATACTCCTCTTGCGATAGCTTCATTCCCTGTCATTAGTTTTTTCATTTTTATATATCTCCTTTTATGCACGATTTTTATCGATAATTAGTTCATATTCTTCATGCAAATCCGCAAATTCCCATTTCTGCGAATCGCCAATTTTTACAGTATCCAAGATAACGATGTTCCGATTAGTATAACCTAAATTCTAAAACAATTCCACTACATTCTATAACAAAACTCACTTTTGCGCTATATCAAAATATATAATTTTGCTATACGGGTTATCATTATAAATTGACTGTAATATATTGGTTATATTCTAATTCAAACCAGCAGTAAGCACTGTTTGCTCTTATTGGTGTCTTAAAATTGATCAAAAAAAGCCCGCCATACCCATTGTGATAACTGAATACAGCAGACTTTAAAACTATATGAATAATAATTTACCTTCCCAGCTGCTTTCTGTTTATAAGAGAAGCGGGTTCTCCGCCTTCAAGAACGCTTATAACGCTCTCGATTGTCTGGCGCCTTCTCGTGACGATAGATTCTTCGCTGTACCAAGCCGC
>Ga0180435_10005518_pt1 | contig 12278 bp, 11 predicted proteins | sample SS_ome_3_FD_132467 | JGI IMG/M metagenome (GOLD analysis project Ga0180435, IMG submission 132467) | Hypersaline lake sediment archaeal communities from the Salton Sea, California, USA - SS_3_S_1 metaG | ecosystem: Environmental > Aquatic > Non-marine Saline and Alkaline > Hypersaline >...
GGCCGGGCCGCAGCAGCCGCCCTGGGCCGAAGAGCAGCCTGGTGCGTTGGAGGATGATCCGGGCAACATGCGGGAACGAATCACGGCAGACTTCATGGGCACCGAACCATCACCCATGGACGACCGGGGTCGGGTCCGCTACCGGGTCAAGGCACGCGCCGAGATCGGTGACACTTTGTATCGGTTTGTCAGCGAGTGGATGGATGAGGACCCGACTCTGCATTACATGCAGCACGGCAACATTGTGGACGTATGGATGGATCCCGACGATCCCAGCTCATATGAGGTGGCGTTACCCGACGAGTAGCCTTGTTGTGAACGACTGGAGGATGCATGCCCAAGAAGATTCTCGATGCCCCCAGTGGCCCGGCCCCCGTCGGCCCCTACTCGGTCGCGGTTGAAGCGAACGGATTCGTTTTCATATCCGGACAAGGCGCGCTCGACCCATCCACCAACCAGCTAATTGTCGGTGGCGTCGAGGCAGAAACCGAACAGGTCATGAAGAACATCGGGGCAATCCTTGCCGACGTTGGTCTCGGGTTCGACGACATCGTCAAGACAACTATCTTCCTGGCCGACATGGATGACTTCCCGTTGGTCAACGCGGTCTACGGGAGTTACGTCGCCGATGCCAAGCCGGCTCGGTCGACAGTCGAGGTGGCCCGGCTGCCGCTAGATATCAACGTTGAAATCGATGTGATTGCCGCGCGCTAGCGGCCGGTGATCGGCCGGCTGCGAGATCACTGCGAATACCCTCGGCCTGACTGAGGAGGCCTGATGAGCGGGGAGATGACGGCCGTCAACCCGGCAACCGGCGAGGAGATCGCCCGCTACGGCCAACACACACCGCAGCAGGTTGCCCGAATGATCGAAGCAGCTGAAGCTGCTTCTAGCGACTGGGGACGCACCAGCATCGAGCGGCGCTGTGAGCTGATGGGGGAGATGTCCCGGTTGCTGACGGCACGGCGAGATTGGTATGCGACGCTGATGACTGCTGAAGTCGGCAAGCCGATTGCGGAGTCCCGGGCCGAGGTGGACAAGTGCGCATGGGTGTGTCGCTACTACGCAGAAAGTGCAGTCGACATGCTTGCCGACCGGCACATCGAAACCGATCGAACCCAGAGCTACGTCCACCATGAGCCGCTGGGTGTCATCCTGGCCGTGATGCCGTGGAACTTCCCCTTCTGGCAGGTTTTCCGCTTTGCTGCTCCTGCACTGTGTGCCGGCAATGCCGGGCTGCTGAAGCACGCTTCCAACGTGCCCGGATGCGCTACAGCTATTGCGGAGGCCTTCCCTGATGCCGGCTTTCCCGCCGGTGTGTTTCAGGCGCTGCTCATTCCTGGCGATCGGGTCTCGGAGGTGATCGACGCGCCTGCCGTTGCGGCGGCAACCCTCACCGGATCCGAGGTCGCCGGGGCCGCGCTGGCAGAGCGGGCCGGGGCGCGGCTCAAGAAGGTGGTTCTCGAGCTGGGCGGATCGGACCCGTACCTCGTGCTGGCAGACGCAGACATCGAACTGGCGGCCGAAGTCTGTGCGAAGTCACGCGTCATCAACTCCGGGCAATCCTGCATCGCGGCGAAGCGGTTCATCGTCCATGGGGATGCCTACGAACCCTGGCTGGAGCGCTTCGTTGCGCACATGCGCGACCTCTCGGTAGGTGATCCCTCTGCTGAAGACACCCAGGTTGGTCCGCTGGCGCGGCTTGATCTGCGCTCCGAACTCCATCGGCAAGTGACTAAGTCTGTGGCGGCCGGCGCCAGGATCGTGCTCGGTGGTGAGATACCCGACGGGCCCGGGGCCTTTTACCCGCCTACGGTGTTGACTGATGTCGCGCCGGGTATGCCTGCGTATGAAGAGGAGTTGTTTGGCCCCGTCGCCGCGGTGATCCGGGTTACCAGTGAGGAGGAGGCGATCCGGGTGGCCAACGACACTCGATTCGGGCTCGGAGCTGCGGTATTCACTAGCGACGTTGCGCGGGGCCGTCACATTGCGGCCGAGCGCATCGATGCGGGCACCTGTGTGGTCAACACGTTCGTCGCCTCGGACCCGCGGCTGCCATTTGGCGGCATCAAAGCGTCCGGCTTTGGTCGCGAGCTTGCCGATGTCGGTATCCGGGCCTTCGTCAACGAGAAGACGGTCATTGTCAACTAGTTCGGGACAGGATTCGGCCGCTGCGACACAACCCGCTACCGCGCAGCGGCTCCCTCGAGGAACAGGGCGACGACACGCTCCGCCAGTGCGACCGTGGCGGGCCGTTTTCCGCCTCGCTTGCTCGGAGGCATCCCGACATCTTCGGGTAGTGCAGGCACGGCACTCGTCATCCCAAAGAAGGCTTCCATGAGGAGGCCGGGGTCCTCATCGCGAAGGTCGCCGGCTGCGATCGCGTCGGCCATCAGGTCGCGCACCGGAGTCAGCAGCCCCGCAACGTAGCGGGTGGAGACGAGGGTGCGGGTTTCGTCGCTGACGTAGCGAGTCGCATCGAAGATCCTTTGGTCGAGCGCGGTTTTGCGGGGATCCTCGGAGTGCAGCAGCGCCAAAGCCACCAGTTTGTCGTGCAGTGTCTCGTTCTCTACGAGAGATGCAGTGACGTCGGCAGCATCGGCTTCGATCATCCGCAGAGCCACCTCGGCGTAGATCTGCTCCTTGCCGTTGGGGAAGTGGTGGTACATGGACGGTCGCTTGATTCCGACCGCATCGGTGATGGCTTGCAGCGAGATTCCCCGGTATCCCGCATCGAGTAGTTGCTCGGCAAAACCGTCGAGGATCTGCTCTCTCGTTGCTTCTGGGCTCATGGCCAGGTTCCTCTCGGTGAGTTGGGCGAACTATGATGAGCCTACAGACATGTAGGTAGGTAGTCAAATTGATCAAACCAGCGAGACGGGTCCGGGCGGGAAGCACCTACAGCGCGCCCTCCTAGTAGCGTTCGTGGTACATCGTGTCTCGAGGAGGTTTGTCCATGAACCGTGATCAGATTCTGCGTGCCCTGGGCCTGGAGGATGTGAATCCCGGAGCGTTTGCCGCCGGCTGGCTCGACACCGGAGGAGAGTTGCTCACCAGCTACGACCCGACGACCAGCGAGCCCATTGCCGCAGTGAGGCAAGCCACGGTCAACGACTACGAGCAGGTGGTGGCCAACTCGCGGGCGGTGTTCGAGGAGTGGCGGATGCTGCCCGCTCCCGAGCGTGGCACCCTGGCACGGAAATTCGCCAACGCACTCCGAGAGTACAAGGAGCCCCTAGGTGCGCTGGTCGCCTACGAGATGGGCAAGATCAAGGCTGAGGGAGAAGGCGAAGTCCAGGAGATGATCGACATTGCCGACTTCGCAGTCGGTCTGTCCCGTCAGCTCTACGGTCTTACGATGACATCGGAGCGTTCCCGTCACCGTATGTACGAGCAGTGGCATCCCTTGGGGCCCGTCGGACTGATAACCTCCTTCAACTTCCCGGTGGCACCGTGGAGCTGGAATTCCTTCATCGGTTCGGTATGCGGCGACCCGATCATATGGAAGCCCTCGAGTTCGACTCCGCTTTCTGCAGTGGCTGTGACCAGAATTGCGAGCGAGGTCATGGCTGGATCCGGTTTCGAGGGAGTGTTCAACCTGGTGATTGGCTCCGGGAGCACCGTTGGAGAGGCAATGATCAACGATCGCCGGGTACCCCTGATCTCGGCGACCGGCTCTTGCGGAATGGGCGAGAGGGTGGGTACCGCCGTCGCGCAGCGGCTCGGTCGCTCGCTGCTCGAGCTGGGCGGCAACAACGCCATCATCGTGATGGACGATGCCGACGTGGACCTGGTCGTGCGGGGGTCGCTCTTCGCTGCGGTGGGAACCGCAGGGCAACGATGTACTTCGCTGCGCCGTGTCATCATCCAGAGGGGCATTTCCGGCGAGGTCACCGGCAAGCTCGTCGCGGCGTACGCCCGGGTGCCCATCGGTGATCCGCTGGCCGATGGGATTCTCATGGGGCCGCTGATCAACCAAAGCGCCGTCGACACCTTTGCCGCCGCAGTCGGTATTGCGCAAGAGCAGGGTGGCGAGCTTCTATTCGGCGGCAACGTGCTGGATCGCGATGGCTACTTCGTGGAACCGACCATCATCAAGATGCCGGCAGACGCCCCGATTCTCGGGGTCGAGACGTTCGCGCCGATCCTGTACATCATCGAGTTCGATGAGCTGAGCGAGGCGATTGCCATCAACAACGGCGTCGACCAGGGTCTGTCGTCGGCCATCTTCACCGACTCGGTGAAGTCGGCCGAGCGGTTCCTGTCACACGAGGGCTCTGACTGCGGCATCGCCAACGTCAACATCGGCACCTCCGGCGCCGAGATCGGGGGCGCCTTCGGCGGGGAGAAGGACACCGGTGGTGGCCGTGAGTCCGGTTCCGACGCCTGGAAGGCGTACATGCGCCGCCAGACCGTCACTATCAACTGGAGCGACGAGCTCCCGCTGGCCCAAGGCATCGAGTTCGGCTAAAGGGGGTCGACTCAACGCTTCCGGCGTAACTGGCGGCAATATATTGCCGCCAGTTACGCAAGAACCGGATTGTCAGCTTTCCAGCCGGAAGGGCGGGTACTCGTCGGTGAGGCTGTAGAGCCAGGCGTTGGTGCGGGTCGACCAACGCATCGCGCCAACCGTGAAGCGGTAGATCCCATCCGGGTATACACCGGTGAAGGCGACTACCCAGAACGCAATCCAGCCCGCAATGCCAGCGGCTATTCCGACGAAATAGAGAACGACGAAGTGCGGGACGAGCAGGATCGCCTTCACAAAGAAGATGATGCCGGCAACAGCCAGACCCTTCTTGCGAACTAGATCAGGCTCTGTGATCACAACTCTTGCCTTGTAGTCCGGCTGCTCCATTGCAAACGCAGGGTATTCGTCACGCCAGCTCGCCAACCAAGCGGTGATCCGCAACGACCAGCCGAGATAGTTGTGAAGAAACCGGGCAAATCCCGGTGAGAGACTTCCGTTGATGGCGATTCCGACATAGCCGAACCAGGTGGCAAAGAACACACCGATCCCGACGAAGTAAAGGATCACGAAATGCGGTATCGCCAGCAGCGCTTTGAGGGGGAAGAGAATGCCGAGAACGGCGAGTCCTTTGCTGCGTTGGCCGTCGTCGTAGTCGACAGAGACATCGACGGGATAACTCATGGCTTCACTCCCAGTTTGTCGTCGTTGCCCCGAAGGCTACCCCACTGCGCCAGACGCAGTCTTAGCCGAAGCGGTAGCCGACGCTGCGGACTGTCGTGATCCACGACGACCGCTCCTCGCCGAGCTTGGCGCGGAGGCGGCGCACATGGACATCAACGGTGCGGGAGCCCCCGAAGTAGTCGTAGCCCCACACCCGGGCGAGAATCTGATCCCGACTCCAGACCCGCCCCGGGTTCTCGACAAAGAAAAGCAGTAGCTCGTACTCCATGAAAGTGAGATCCCGCGGCTCGCCGGCAACACTCGCCTGATAGGTCGCTGTGTTCAGCTCGAGGTCCCGGAAGCGCACGATGTCTTCGTCAACGATGGATGGCGTCGTCGAGTGCATCCGTCCCAGCCGTACCCGCAGCTCGGTGCGATCGACCGGAGAAAGGACGAAATCGGTGAAACCGATCTCTCCTGCGATGTCCAGAGTCATGGTGCGATCGATGAGCAGCAGGACCGGCAAGCCGCATTCGTCGGTGAGCTTGCCGGAAAGGGCCAGCGAACGGCCCAGGTCCGAAGTGACCTCTACCACCGCGCCGACCCAGCCTCCTTCCGGTGCCCGCTCATTGAGGCTCTCCAGCGAGTCGATCGGCACCGGCTGATACCCCGCGTCGAGCAGCGCCGCGATCAGCTGCTGGGTGGGATCAGCGGGATAGACGGCAACAAACATCAGAGCACCGGCAAGTACTGCTCGAGTTCGAACCGGGAAACGTGCTGCTCGTAGCGTTGCCATTCCCGTCGCTTGTTGCGCAGGAACCACTCAAAGACATGCTCGCCGAGTGCATCCTTCACGAGTGCCGATGACGCCATCGCGTCGAGTGCCTCAGCCAGAGTTGTTGGTAGGCGCTCGGCCGACGTGTCGGTGCGCAACGGATAACCCTCTTCGATGCCGGCCAGGCCGGCAGCGAGGATGACCGACAGCGCCAGGTAGGGATTGCACGCCGGGTCGGGAGCCCGGTACTCGATACGAGTTGCCCCGGGCCGGCTGCCGCCCGCTGTGGGTACCCGCACGACGGCTGCCTGATTGGTTCGGTCCCAGGTAGAGAGCACGGGAGCATCGAAACCGGTCACGAGCCGCTTGTAAGAATTGACCCACTGGTTAGTGACCGCGGTGATCTCTCTGCCATGGCGAAGCAACCCGGCAGCAAACGATCTGGCCGTATCGGATAGGTAGTCCTCGCCCTCTTCGTCATGGAAGGCATTGTCATCGCCCTGGAACATAGAAAGGTGTAGGTGCAAGCCGGACCCGTCGTGTCCCTCCAACGGCTTGGGCATGAACGTGGCGTAGATGTTGCGTTCCATGGCGACTTCCTTGATCGCCAGCCTCGTGGTTACGAGGTTGTCGGCCATGGTCAACGCATCAGTGTGGCGCAGGTCGATTTCGTGCTGGCTGGGCGAAACCTCGTGGTGGGATGATTCGACCGGGATGCCGAGACGCTCCAGAGCGACGATCGTGCTCCGCCGGTACTCCTGCGCAACATCGAGTGGGGTCAGGTCGAAATATCCGCCCCGATCGAGAATCTGCGGGTCGGGACCGCTGTCGGCGAAATAGAAGAACTCCACCTCAGGGCCGACGTAGAAGGTGTATCCGAGGTTGCGGGCCCGATTCAGATTGCGTCGCAGCACCCACCGGGGATCACCGGTGAATGACTGCCCGTTGGGTCGCACGATGTCGCAGAACATGCGGGCGACTCCGGCGTCGCCATGGCGCCAGGGAAGGATCTGAAATGTGGTCGGATCGGGCTGGGCCAGCATGTCGGATTCTTGATCGCGGGAGAAGCCGTCGATAGCCGACCCGTCAAATCTCATCCCATTGGCGAACGCTGATTCCAGCTCGGCCGGGGTGATGGCGAACGACTTCAGGAGTCCGAGAATGTCGGTGAACCACAGCCGGATGAAGCGCACGCCGCGCTCCTCGACCGTCCGCAATACGTATTCCTCTTGCCGCTGCATGTGAACCTCCGGGCGTGATGGTAAGCCAGAAATCAATTCGACAACAGCCCGAATCTGGTCTGTAACACAGCGTTCACATTCCCGTTACTCGAACGAAATGCCCGATTGACATACTGCCGAAAGCACCGGTTGTCCGGTGCATTGTCTTATGAGGAGTGAGCAATGGTCTACAGAGCCGAGTACATCTGGATCGACGGGCAAAACCCGACGGCAAAGCTGCGATCAAAGACCAAGGTCATCCCCGATGGGGAGGCACCGCCGATCTGGGGCTTCGACGGTTCGAGCACCGAGCAAGCCGTCGGTAGCGCCTCAGACTGTGTCCTTCGTCCCGTTCGTATCGTGGCGGACCCCATCCGGGGTGGCGAGGACAAGCTCGTCATGTGCGAGGTTCTGAACACGGACATGACTCCGCACGAAAGCAATACCCGCGCCAGATGTGCGGAGGTTGCGGACAAGTACGCATCGCATGAACCCTGGTTCGGCATTGAGCAGGAGTACACGTTCTTCAAGGACGGGCGGCCGCACGGCTGGCCGGCAGGCGGTTTCCCCGCTCCGCAGGGCGGTTACTACTGCGGTGTCGGCGCCGATGAGATTTGGGGCCGCGATGTCGTCGAACACCACACCGAGGCCTGCATTGCCGCCGGGATATCCATCTCCGGAACCAACGCCGAAGTGATGATCGGGCAGTGGGAATTCCAGATTGGCCCCGGCGACGCTCTGCAGGTTTCCGACGAGATCTGGCTTGCTCGTTGGCTGCTGTATCGGATTGCCGAGGATCACGACATTTCCGCCCACTTGATGCCAAAGCCCGTTTCTGGTGACTGGAACGGTGCCGGGGCGCACACGAACTTCTCGACGGCGCAGATGCGCCAAAGCTACGATGCAATCATCGCGGCCTGCGAGGCGCTCGGAAAGAAGGCCGACTATCACATCAAGCAGTACGGCGCCGGAATCGAGCAGCGGCTGACCGGTCTCCACGAGACCGCACCGTGGACTGAGTTCAGCTACGGCGTTTCCGACCGGGGAGCGTCGGTGCGTATCCCTTGGCAGGTCGCCCGCGATGGCAAGGGATATATCGAGGATCGTCGTCCGAATGCCAACATGGATCCGTATGTGGTCACGGCTCTGATCACCGACACCGTGTGCTCTGAACTCGAGAATGCCTAGAGCTCGGGAGGAACAAGTCTTGCAATAGTGATCTGCGAGATCACGGCTGTCCTTGCGGCAGCCACCTCTCCTCTGAGCAAGACGGAAAGAGGCCGGGACCGTACGGGGGTCCCGGCCTCTTTCGTGTTCGAGCTACGGATCGGGTCCCCTACGGCGTTTCCTCCGGGGTCATCACGGCCTCTTTGACTTCGGCCAGCTTCTGGACGAAGGTCGCTGCTGCGATGTTGTAGTCGGCGAGGGCCGTGAGGCGCTTCTCCGAACCTGAGGTGTTGACCAGCCCGTCGAACATGTTGTCCGCCTCGAGCTGCATGGTTGCTGCCGCTGTAATCACGTCGCTCCACTGCTCTTCGGCTGCCTCCGGCAGGTCGCTGTCTGCATTGTCTTCGCTCAGGGCGCCGACCCGATCATTGAACTCGCTCGTAGCAACCCGCAGGTCGCTGAGTGCATCGCGCGTATCTCCATAGCCTGTCGTGTCGGGATATTCGTCGTTGATCTGCTGCGCTGTTGACTGCAATCCCTCAGCTTCGGCGGCTAGCTCGTCAAGGGTGGCGGCAAAGGCGATGATCTCGGGGGCGAGGCTTGTCGTTGTCGTGGTCTCCTCGGGTGGAGCGGTCGTAGTGGTGCGGTCGACGGCCTCGGTGGTGGTTGCCAAGGGGGTCTCTGCTGCCGGCAGGTTGTTTACGAACGTCCAGGTGAACAGCACAAGTGCCAGTACCACTAACGGGAGGATCCAGCGGCCGTGTTTGGGGTCTTCCTTGCTCACCGGCGCAAAGATAGTCCTTCCTGGCATCTGTGCCATTTCATGTCTCCCGGGGCGGTAGCCTCTCGGCATGGATATCGCAGGACGAGTCGCATTAGTAACGGGTGGGGCACGTCGTGTCGGCAAAGCGCTGGCGCTGGGCCTGGCGGCCGCCGGGGCCGACGTGTTCGTGCATTACAACAGTTCGGTCGAGGCTGCGCAGGTGGTGAAAGAAGAGATCGAGCGCTGCGGAAGGCGGGCTGCAGTTGGCTCGGCCGATCTGTCGAATCCAACGGAGGCACCGCAGTTGATCGATCTGGCCCGCCGGGCGCTCGGCGATGTCACGATCCTCGTGAACTCGGCCTCGGGGTTTGCGGTCGACACGATCGACGATGTCACGCTCGACGACTGGCGGCGCAGCCACGATCTCACTCTTGCTTCCCCGGTGTTTCTCACGCAGGCTTTTGCCCGAGCGCTCTCCGCTGATCAGGACGGGGCCGTCCTCAACGTCACCGACGTGCGGACAGCGACGCCCTACCGCAAGCACTTCTCCTACATCGTCGCCAAGGGAGGAGTAGATGCCTTTACCCGGGCCGCCGCCCTGGCCTTGGCCCCCCGAATCCGGGTTAACGCAGTAGCCCTCGGGGTGATCTTGCCGCCTCCCGGTGAGGATGCCGACTATGTCGAGGCCCTTGCCGCAGAGCTACCGCTGCAGCGGGTCGGCGGCACCGAACCGGTAGTCGAAGCTGCGCTCAGCCTGATCCGCAACAACTTCGTCACCGGTGAGATCATCCGCCTCGACGGCGGCAGTCACCTCGCCTGACCGCGCCTCACAGCTTTGGCGTCGGAAAACGGAACATGTTCCGCTCTGGTACGCCAAGGAGGGTTGGAGGGGGGCTAGCCCAGGAGGCGGACGAAGAGGCCGCTGCTTATCTTGGGGAGGAACCACGTCGACTTCGGGGGCATGACCAGGCCGCGGTCGGCGACGGCGGCTACCTGCTCCATCCGAGTTGGATGCACGAGGAAGAACGCCCCCGGACGTTCCTGAGCTGCAATGTATTCCAGGGGAACGGTGCCCGGTACATACTCCAGCCGCTCGCTGGTTCGGGGATCACTGATGCCGAGGATGGGTCCAAGGATGAGATTGTTGAGCAGTACCACGTCGAGACTGCGATAGGGGTCCCCAGTACCTAGTGCCTCTTCGGGGATTGTCAGTCGATACCACTTGTTCCCCACATTCATTCCGAACACACCGGGCCGATCCGGTCGAGCCTGTTCGGGATCGTCGCTGTGGATTCGCTCCACAGTCATCTGCTCGCTGACTCGCTGTACAAACTCCACAGCGGTGAGTCCGCCCAAATCCGAGACGAGCCGGTTGTATTCGATGAGCCGCAGCTGCTGAGACGGATAGATGACCCCCATCACATAGTTGAACGGTTCGAGCCCGGTGGACCCGGGGTGCGACGCCACCATCTCCCGAGCCAGCGCCGCCCCGGCTGCCGCACGATGGTGACCATCGGTGATGTACAGCGCTTCGATGTTGGTCAGGCAGCTTTCCAGTTCGTTGCGCGACTCTTCCGATGTCACCTTCCATACCGTTTGCTGCACGCCGTCCTGGCCGAGGAAGTCGAGCATCGGCTGCTCTGTGATCAACTGGTCGATGAGTGCGTTGATCCCGGCGTGTTTGTAGGTCATGCACATCGGATAGGAATTGGCTTGGATCCGTTTCAGTGCCGCGACCAGGTTGGCCTCCACTTCCGGATGAGTGTGCTCGTGCCGCTTGATGAGGCCGCGGTCGTAGGCGGAGGCGTCCACTTCGGCGACGATGCCGGTCTGGGTGCGAACGCCGTCGAACACGCGGTACACGTAGTACGACGGATCCTCGTGGTACTCGTAAATGCCGCGCTCAATCATGATGTTGAGACGGGCCCGGCCCACGGGTGTCGCCAGGTCGGGCGCTCCTGGCTCACCGGGAATTATGTCGCGCATTACCAACTCGAACGAGAAAGGGTTAGTCGCTTCGAGGTTCTGCCAGTAGCCCGGCGGCACCGACTTCTTCGGCACTACCGCAACCCTGGGTGCGTACTCCGGTGTAGGTAGATAGATCCGGGTTGGTCGGACTAGCGGCCGGTGGCTCCTCACCGGCTCACCGACACTGCGATCACATTCTCGACGGACTCCAGATCGGCGATCGTGTCGTCGGTGACGTCGCCAACTACGTGAATCAACGCTGAGGCTGCTGTCTTGCCGGCAAGTACGAAGTTCTCCATCTGCTCGACATTGAGTCCGGCTTCGCGCAGCCGCACCAGGACACCGGCGAGCACTCCAACCCGGTTGTGGTGCCGCACGGTGACCGTGGCACTAGCGCCGGACAGTTCGCCGAGGTTCACACAATTCGCTGGTTGACCTGCCTGGAAGGCAGTGATCGCCTCGACAACGGCATCAGCGATCGCTTCCTGAGCCTGGTTGGTCGAGGCGCCGATGTGATGCGTCCCGTACACTGCGGGATGCTGTGCCAGTGATGACTCGAACGGTGCATCGCCGGAACCGGGTTCTCCCTTGTAGACATCGAGGCCGACGCGCAGGTCCTTTTCTTCGATGGCCTCGAGCAGCGCCGCTTCGTCGATGACACTGCCGCGGGCTGTGTTGATGATTACCGCACCGGGCCTGACGACAGAGAGCAACTCCCTCGATACCAGCCCCTCGGTCGCCGGCGTCGCCGGAACGTGGAAGCTCAGGATGTCGCAATTGGCCGCCAGCGCCATCAGATCGGGCTCGAAGCGAGCCCCCATCAACTGCAGCTCGGCGAGACGTTCGGGATCGCGGCTGGGGCGGTCGACGACTGCGATTTCCATATCAAATGCGTGCGCGCGCCTGGCCACCTCTAGCCCGATAGCCCCCAGGCCCACGATTCCGATCGACCGGCCGGCGAGTCCCTTCGTCTTGGCGTATCTCTTCTTCCGCCACTTGCCCTTGCGCAGATCGCGGACCTGGTCTGGAATGTTGCGATCGATGGACATGATTAGACCCATCGTCAGTTCTGCAACAGCCACTGCGTTCTTGCCCGGTGTGTTGCAAACGAACACACCCTTCTCGGCGGCGTAGTCGACGGCAATAGTATTGACTCCGGCGCCCGCCCGGATGATGAGGTCGAGCTTGTCGCCCGCGTCGATCGTCTCCGGGGTTACCTTGGTGGAGCGAACAATCAACGCTTCGTATCCGGGA
>Ga0180435_10005520_pt1 | contig 12276 bp, 10 predicted proteins | sample SS_ome_3_FD_132467 | JGI IMG/M metagenome (GOLD analysis project Ga0180435, IMG submission 132467) | Hypersaline lake sediment archaeal communities from the Salton Sea, California, USA - SS_3_S_1 metaG | ecosystem: Environmental > Aquatic > Non-marine Saline and Alkaline > Hypersaline >...
GTGACGCGGACTCTGGACGCCATCCAAGATGCTTACCGATCATTCTTTGCGCAACAGTCACCAGACGCTCTGCTGCAAACTGCCGGTGTTGGTTGTTAAATGACTTCTTCGGAGTTACTTAGTTACCGGGACCCTTGTGTCCGCTGCCGGGCGCAGCAGCATCGGACGCGCTGCTGGGCACGGTCGGCTCCTCAGTAGGTTCGGGCGTCGGCTCCTCAGTGGGCTCGGGCGTCGGCTCCTCAGTGGGCTCGGGCGTCGGCTCTTCCGTGGGCTCAGGCGTCGGCTCCTCAGTGGGCTCTGGTGTCGGCTCGCACGTTGGGCATGGGGCGCCGCGCTCGCACTCGTTGGGGCCGTGGGGCTCGTAAGGGCCGGCGCGGTACGGCCGCGGGCCATCTTCGTCCTCACCTGGAGGCAGGTGAGCGCCTGGGTCGAAGGGCTCGTAGGGGCCGAAGGGGCCGCAGGGCTCCTGAGGACCGCATCCCCAGCGAGCGGCCACGCCGGGCGGGGTCTCGATCTGTGGCGACTCAACCGCGTCGCCTGCGCTGGTGCGGGTCACCGCCGGCATCGCCGCGGTGGCCCCCATGAACAACGACATGACCATCAGAACTCGCGCCAGAGCTGCTATCATGCTTGCCTCCTCATGTGATTGATGTGGACCGGATGCAACAATCCCGTGGCATCAGACCGGTCTATGGTTAGACACCTCTGACCATTACGACGCAGAATCTCACGAAAGGATACGGCTTGCCACTGGGAATGTCTGCGGGATACTTGTCGCGCCAATACCGTAGATTGGGGAGCAACCCTATGACGATGACCGACCGCGTCGCGCGCCTGCGCGCCCAGAGCCTCGAGGCTGTGCCGTCCGTCTCCTCCGAGCGGGCGGAGCTGATGACCGCATTCCACCAAGAGCACGCGGAGTTGTGTTCCGTGCCTGTGCGCCGCGCCCGTGCCTTCGCCTTCCTGATGGAACACCGCTCCATCTGCATCAACCCCGGCGAGCTGATCGTCGGCGAGAAGGGTCACGCGCCCAAGGCGGCGCCCACCTACCCCGAGCTATGCTGTCACACGCTCAGTGACCTGGACATCCTGGACTCGCGGGAGAAGATCGCGTTCAAGGTCAGCGCAGAGGCGCGACAAACCTACACCGACGAGGTCATTCCGTTCTGGCAGGGGAGGACCATGCGCGAGCTGATCTTCCAGGAGATGACCGATGCCTGGAAGGAGGCGTACGGCGCCGGGATCTTCACCGAGTTCATGGAGCAGCGCGGGCCGGGCCACACGACGCTGGACGACAAGATCTACCACCGGGGCATGCTCGACTTCCAGGCGGACATCGCCCGGGCGATGTCCGGATTGGACTATCTGAACGACCCCGACGCCTACGCGAAGCAGGAGGAGCTCAGGGCGATGGAGATCGCCGCAGACGCCATTATCCGCTTCGCAGGACGCCACGCCGAGACAGCGCGGGCGTTGGCCCTGATCGAGGAGGACGCCGAACGGCGCCGAGAGCTCGAGCGGATCGCCGAGGTCTGCACCCGTGTGCCGGCCCACGCACCTCGCGACTTCTGGGAGGCACTGCAGGCCTACTGGTTTGTCCACCTGGGGGTCACGCAGGAGCTCAACCCGTGGGACGCCTTCAACCCGGGGAAGCTGGACCAGCACCTCAACCCGTTCTACCAGCGGGGGTTGGCCGACGGCACGCTCACAGAGGATGCCGCGCGCGAGCTACTGCAGTGCTTCTGGATCAAGTTCAACAACCAGCCGGCCCCACCCAAGGTGGGTGTGACCGCCGCCGAGAGCGGCACCTACACCGATTTTGCACAGATCAATGCCGGCGGGGTGACGCCGGAGGGCGGGGACGCCGTCAACGACGTCTCCTTCCTGATGCTGGACGTGATCCACGAGATGCGGTTGCTCCAGCCGAGCACGTCCATCCAGGTGAGTGCCAGGAACCCGGACAGCTTCATCAGGCGCGCGGGCGAGATCGTGCGCACAGGTTTCGGGCAGCCGTCGATGTTCAACACCGAGGCTGTGATCGCGGAACTGACGCGCCAGGGGAAGTCGCTGATCGATGCCCGGCAGGGAGGCACCAGCGGATGCGTCGAGACCGGCGCCTTTGGCAAGGAGAACTACAACCTCACGGGCTACTTCAACATGCCCAAGGTGCTGGAGATCACGCTCCACAAAGGCGTGGATCCTCGCACCGGCAAGCACATCGGCATCGAGACCGGCGACCCGCGCGGGTTCGGCAGCTTCGACGAGCTGTTCGACGCATTCGAGCGCCAGATGCGCCATTTCATCGACATCAAGATTCGCGGCAACAACGTGATCGAGCGGCTCTACGCCCGCTATATGCCCGTGCCGTTCCTCTCGCTACTGGTGAGCGACTGCATCGCCAGCGGGCGCGACTATCACGACGGCGGGGCGCGCTACAACACCAGTTACATCCAGGGCGTGGGCCTGGGTACGATGTCCGACACGCTCTCTGCGATCAGGTTCCACGTCTATGACGAGGCGGCGTTGCCGATGGACGAGCTACTGGACGCGCTGGACGACAACTTCGAGGGTCATGAACGCACTCGCCAGATGTTGCTCAATCGCACACCCAGATACGGCAACGACGATGACTACGCCGACGAGCTGATGCAGCGCGTGTTTGAGGCCTACTTCGCGGCGATTGATGGGCGGCCCAACACCAAGGGTGGCACCTATCACATCGACCTGCTGCCGACCACGTGTCACGTCTACTTCGGCTCGGTGATCGGCGCCACCCCCGATGGACGTCTGGCTGGCAAGCCGGTCTCGGAGGGTATCTCACCCGTGCAGGGCGCTGACCGTCGGGGGCCGACCGCGGTGGTCAAGTCGGTGGCAAAGATGGACCACGCCAGGACCGGGGGCACGCTCCTAAACCAGAAGTTTGCGCCGAAGCTGCTGGCCGATGACGAGGGGCTGGACGGCCTGGTCAAGTTGGTGCGAACCTACTTCGGGATGGGCGGGCACCATATCCAGTTCAACGTCGTGGACGCGGGAACGCTACGGCAGGCACAGGCGGATCCGGAGGCTCATCGCAACCTGATCGTGCGGGTGGCAGGGTACAGCGACTACTTCTGTGATCTGAGCCGGGAGCTGCAGGACGAGATCATCGCGAGGACTGAGCACGAAGCGTTCTAGTCTTCGGCTCGATGCCTTATGCCTTGCCCGCGAAGGCGCGGGACGAAGGGCTTTGGAGCAGGAGAGTGGTCAGAACCCCCGCAGGACCGTGCTCGATCGACGGGCAAGACCGTCCGCGGGCTCGCGCTTGAGCACAATGTACTCCAGCCCGTGCTCCTCGCAGAACGCTCGCTTCTCCGGCTTGTCGCCGTCCTCGTTGACCGCGTAGGCATCGGGGCGTATCTCCTCGATGTTGGGCGCCGCGTCCATCCACCCCATCCCCTTGGTGACCACTGCCTGGGTCACGTACCGGATCGACTGGACCATGTAGCGACGCAGCTCCTGTGGGAACATCGGGTGTCCTTCACCCTTGAGGTGGCGAACGTTAGCGTCATTGCCGACGGCGACGTAGAGGTCGCCGTGCGCGGAGACCTCCTCGAAGAAGCGCACGTGCCCCGAGTGCAACCAGTCGTAGCAGCCGGTCACAATCACCTTCTTGCGCTCGGTGGGCAACTCCCACGCGTTGCCGCACGGGACGGCATAGCCGGCAAGGTCCTGGGAGGTGAAGGGCCGGTATTCAATGCGCCCGGCCCGGCAGACGCTGCGCTTCCCGAGCGTCTTTTGGTCCCCGTACGTGGCCCACACATCGGGCGCGAGACCCTCGATCTCAGGCAGAAGGTCTGTCGATTCGAGCTCGTCGACGGGCACGACGTTGTCGACGTAGCGCACGGCCTCCAGGAAGTACAGCCGCTCGGCCTCCGGGAATCTAGCCGGCCGGCCGGTCAACGCCTCTGCAAGCGCATCCGACCAGAGCAACACGTGTAGGTCGCCCAGCCGCGATGCCTCGTGCAGGAAGCGCATCTGCGTCACATCGAACGCGTCGAGAGCCCCCGAGACCACAACGTTCACCATGCTGCACCCCTTACCCTCTCCGGCTCAGAGCACGGCTGCGCGTACGCAGCCTGCGTTCGCGCAGGATGGCTTCGGGCCGGAGATGTCACGCCGTTCTCACCCGCACGCGGAAGCCGCCGGGCACCGGCGCACCAGACACCACATAGAGATATCCACCGCCACAGCCTGAGTACATCGCACCAGGGTACGCATCCTGATAGTGCTTCAGTATTGCCATCAGGTCGATGGTGATGGTGGGATGGCTCACCGCGTGTGGCAGGATCGCCTCCCAGCAGGCCATGCACTCGTTCATCGAGGCCCCAAGGCCCGCCGCATCCATCCTGACGATAGCATCGTAGCAGTCCTTACCGCTCTGGCCCAGCCGGCGTATCCACGCCGGGTCCAAGGTCCTGATCCCCAGCGGGTTATACCCCGGCGGACGCTGCGCCACCGGCACCATCCAGATCCGCTGCTCCAGCCAGTCGGCCACGTCGCGATCGTTGCACGACTCGACGTGCGCCGGGTAGGTGCCGCCCTCGATGTTCGAGGCGTAGTCCAGCCGATTGATGCCCGGGAGGATCAGGCCCAGCATGTCCTGTGATCCGGAGGGCTCCGGCTGACCGGCGTTCTCCGCATCGTACAGCTCACGCGCCAACGCCATCGGGTCACGGTCGGGCAGGCGGTCGCCCCACATCCTGGCCGCGATGCGGCGCGTGCTGGTGCCCATCCCGCAGCGGTCCATGAACCGGCTGTCGGGATGGATCGCGACGACAACCATCGATCCCAAACCGTCCGGATTGTGCTCCGAGACGAAGGGCTGGTCGATCCAACCGCCGGCGAAGGCCATGCGGTAGGGCAGCGCGCCGATGACGTCAGAGATGCCTGCCACCTAGTGCGCGGCCTTGAAATCGGCCTTGCCGGCCGGCGTGGGCAGCCCGGCGGCACGGTCGGCATACTGCTGCGAGATCCACACGTAAGTCTTGGCCATTCCCTGCTCCAGCGTGGTGTCGGGCTCCCAGCCCAGCACCGACCGGATGAAGGTGTTGTCGCTGTTGCGGCCGGCCACGCCGCGCGGGGCGTCGAGATCGTAGTGCCGCGCCAGCTTGACGCCGCCTATCTCCTCGATCAAGCTGACCAGGTCGTTGATGGAGACCAGGTGGCTGGATCCCAAGTTCACGGGCGTCGCAATCAGCTCGTCGCAGTGGGTGATCATGTCGATGCCCTTGACGCAGTCGTCGATATACATGAAGCTGCGGGTCTGGCTGCCGTCGCCCCATATGGTGATGTTCAGATCACCGGTGTCCGCAGCCTCGATGACCTTGCGGCTCAGGGCTGCCGGCGCCTTCTCGCGGCCACCGTCCCACGAGCCGAAAGGTCCGTACACATTGTGGAAGCGGGCGATGGCGGTCTTCATCTGGCGCTCGGCCCAGTACTCCTCGCAGAACATCTCGGAGAGCAGCTTCTCCCAGCCGTAACCACGCTCGGCCATGGCAGGGTAAGCGTCGGATTCCTTGAGCGCGCGCACGTTGGGATCCTGCTGCAGCGTCGTGTTGTATGCACAGGCCGAGGACGAGAAGAAGAAACGTTCGGCGCCGGCGTTGTACGCCGCCTCGATGAGGTGCGTGTTGATCAGGATGCTGCGCAGGCACTCCACGCGGAACCGCTCGATGAAGCCCATACCACCCATATCGGCCGCTAGGTTGTACACTTCCTTGGCGCCACGGACCGCGATCTTGCAGTTGGCCTCGTCGCTCAGGTCCATGCTCAGCGACTCGACGCCGGGCACGCGCTGGTACCAATCGGGCAGCGGTTTCTTGTCAATCGCGCGGATGTTCGTGAACCCCTGGTCGTGGAAGTACCGTGTCAGAGCCCCGGCGATGAAGCCTCCGGCGCCGGCGACGACGATGAGGTCGTCTTTGTTGATGGTCGTCACTGCTGTCTTGTTCTCTGTCATCTTCAACTCCTTTGTGTCGTTTGACGTGGAGGCTCGTTCACGCCTTGAGCGTGATTCGGAGCACATACGCGTGTTCGCAGGGTGCCTCGGCGGGCATCTGCACGTGGAGACCGACGTCACCCTGTGACCAGGCCAACCCACCCGAGACCCCCACCATCTCAATGGACTCGATCTCATCCACAGCCACGGGGCCGTCCCGCTTCAGCGTCTCGATGGTGGCCGTGCCATCATGTGGCCACCCACAGAGCGTTGCGTAGAGCGTGTTGCCCATCTTGGTGAATCGCACGTCCTTGGCCGTGTAGTCGGACTGCGCATCCTCGTTGAAGGCCTTGGGGATACCCGTGGGGCCCTCACCGTAGGTCACCCAGGGGCGTGTCCCGTAAATGGCCTCTCCGTTGAGCTTGAGCCAGTCGCCCAGCCCCCGCAGCAGGTCCTGTACCTCGTCGGGGATCGTGCCGTCGGCACGCGGGCCGATGTTCAGCAGCAGGTTGCCGTTCTTGCTGACGATGTCGACCAGGTCGTGGACCAGCGAGGTCACGGTGCGGAACTCATCGTTCTCGATATAGGACCACGACTTGTAGCTCACCGAGGTGTCGGTCTGCCAGTAGTGCTCGCGCAGGTCGTCCAGCTTGCCACGCTCTACATCCAGAACGCCGACGTTCTCTGGGAAGGTCTTCTTGTACTGGAGCACGGGCTCGTAGCCATTTTCGGCCGCGTGGTTGTAGTAGTTGGCGGCCACCCGCGGACGCCAGGGCTCGAACTCATCGCGGTGCCAGCCGAAGTCGAACCAAAGCACGTCGGGCGAGAACTTCTCGATCAGCTCCTGCGTACGCGCGTACCAATCGAGGATGAAGGCGTACGTGACCGGCTCCTCCTCCTTGCGCGGGATGCCATAGAGCTTGTGATAGTCGGCGTCGGTGGTATCGAAGTCGTCGCGGAAGGTGTAGAATCGCGAATTGAAGGCCCTGTGCGACGACACACCGAACTTCAGGCCGGCCGCGCGCGCCGCGGCCCCCAGCTCGGCGACGACATCCCGGCACGGTCCCATCTGCGCGGCATTGAAGTTCGTAAACGAACAGTCATACATCGGGAACCCGTCGTGGTGCTCGGCGACGGGCACGACGTACTTCGCACCGGCCTCCTGGAAGAGCTCGATCCAGGCCTGGGGGTCCCACTTCTCCGCCTTGAACATCGGAATGAAGTCCTTGTAGCCAAACTCGGCTTGCGGCCCCCATGTCTTCCCATGGTGCTCGAAGTAGTTGACGCCCTTGCGTGTCTCGTCCTCGCGGTACATCAGCCGCGGGTACCACTCGTTCTCAAACGCCGGCACGGCGTAGACGCCCCAATGGATGAAGATGCCCAACTTGGCATCCTTGAACCATGCCGGTACCTGCTGCTCGCTCAGCGACTCCCAATTCGATCCGAACTTGCCCATCGTGTTGACTTCCTCCTTCTTGAGTCTTGCTTCGCCAGGGCGCGGAGCAGTTGTCTCGCGCGAGCGTCTCCTCAACACCGCTCCCGCCCGACAACAGTCCGACAACTTATGCTATGCCCACGGATGCAGGATGATCTTCGCGCATTGGTGTGATGCCGACAGCGCGAGCGCCTGCTGCACCTCACGCATCGGGAACGTGTGGCTGATCAACTGGCCAATCACCGGCGACCGCTGGATCACCTGTATGATCTGCGGATAGAGCGACAGGTTGTAGTGCCACGACCCACGGATCGTCAGCCCCTTGCGGATCATATCCGGGCTCACACGCAGCTCGACCGGATCACTGCACTCTCCGATGAAGGCCACCTGCCCCTTCCGCCGTGTCGCATCGATACAGAACCGCTGCGCTGCCGGCACACCGGAGCAGTCGAGCGCCTTGTCGGCTCCCACGCCGCCGGTCAGCGCCATCAACTGCTCGAGTGCATCGGGGTCACCTGGGTCGATCACGACCTCGGCCCCCAACGCCATCGCCCTCTCGGCCCGGTAGCGGATGGATTCCACCACGATGATGCGCGCACCCCGATAGGCCGCATTGATGACGGCTCCAAGGCCAACCGCCCCGGCGCCGGTGACCAGCACCGTGTCGAACGTGTCCACGCCCATCGCGTCGAAGGCTCCGAACGATGGACCCAGCCCACACAGCGCCAGGCCCGCCAGGTCGTACGACAGATCGTCCGGAATTGGTGACAGCAGCCAATCCGGCTTGAGCAGGTACTGCGCATAGGTCGCGCTGCCTTCTCGCGAGCCAGTGAAAGCCTCGAAGTCCATCACGTGCCGGCAGTGGATGTAGTCTCCGGCGACGCAGAGATCGCAGACGCCGCACGGATACTGTGGCTGCACGACCACGCGGTCCCCGACCTTGACAGGTCCCGGCTGTGCGATGGCGGCCACCTCACCGACAGCCTCGTGGCCCAGATAGGCGCCGGCGCGCCCCGCCACAAACGCCTTGTACTCGGTGCACATCGGCACGGCGTGCACCTTCACCAACACCCAGTTCTCCTTGGGCTCCGGCATCGGCACCTTGACGATGCCGGCATGCCGCAGTCCAGTGATGACAGCCTTCTCCATCGACACTCCCCCTTTCGCTACTGGCTCCGGACCCGAAGTGGACCACTGGACTGCCGGACGATCAGCGTCGTGGGCAGCACGGTCTCGCTAGGCGGGCTATCGCTGCTATTGCTGATCCTCGAGATCAGCAACTCGGACGCCTTCCGCCCCATCTCATACGCCGGCTGGGCCGCAACCGTGAGCCAAGGCTCCATCACCAGGGCTTCCGGCAGATCGTCGAACCCCACCAACGCTACATCGCCCGGCACATCCAGGCCGGCGTCCCTCAGCGCTCGCACCGCCCCCATCGCGATGAAGTTGTTCACTGCGAAGAGAGCGGTGGGCCGCTGATCAAGGCCAAGCACCATCTGTGTCATCGCGTGCCCGGCCTCTTGTGTAAAGGCCTGGCCCAGGATCAACTCTGAGTCAATGGGAACGCCGGCCTCATCCATCGCACGGCGGTAGCCGGCTACACGGGCCTGCGCCGTCGGCACATCCTCGGACCCGCCAAGGACGGCAATCCGCCGGTGCCCGAGGCCCAGCAGATGGCGCGTGAGGTCATAAGCCCCACCCTCTGAGTCGCACCGTACCGTGTCCACCGCGACCGGCACCTCGCGGTCCAGGACGACGAGCGGCACATCCCGCTCCCGAATCAGGCTGATCGAGGTGACGTCTTGGGTAGCAGGCACCAGCAGGAAGCCATCTACCTGCTTCTGCAGCAGCAGTTCGACATAGTGCGCCTGCTTCTCAACAGACTCGTCGGTGTTGCAGAGGATCACGCTGAAGCCGGCTTTGCTCGCGGCATCCTCGACGCCTCTCGCCACGGTCGTCCAGAACGGGTTCGTGATGTCGGTGACGACCAGGCTGATCGTGTGCGTCTGCTTGGAGCGCAACCCTCGGGCCAGCCGGTTGGGCACGTACTCCAGCGCGTCGATGGCAGCCAGAACGCGCCGGCGCGTCTCCTCGCTGACGTAGCCGGAGGCGTTGAGCACACGCGAAACGGTGGCGGGTGCCACACCGGCCAACTTGGCGACATCGTAGATCGTGGGCATCGTGTCCTCGATATGAAATCGATTCCATATGGAATCGATTTCATACTACAGCATCCAGCAGCGGCTGTCAAGATCCTACCCCGATGAATCAGGGAATTGGCATAGCTGCCCACGGCTGTACAATCGGAGGCCGAGCTCTCGGGGAAGCACAGGGCGCCAGACTGAGGTGAACGGCATATGCACGTCGTAGCTGTCATGGCCCACCAGGATGACGAAATGCAGTGCCTGGGCACGCTGCTGAAGTGCCGCGACCGCGGCGACCAGCTGGCCTTTGTCACCCTGACCGATGGATCCAAGGGCTTTGTGCAGAGGCCAGAGATCGAACCCACGGAGGCAGCCCGGATCCGTGACGCGGAGATGCAGGCACTCGCTAGCCAGCTGGGTGCGGTCTACATCAACCTGCGCGAGCCCGATGAATTCCTTTACGACACCGCCCAGGTGCGGATGAAGCTGATCGAGGCATTGCGTGCCAGCCGCGCAGAGCTCATCTTCACCCACTACTCCGAGGACTACAACCTGGATCACACCACCGTCTGCGCCCTTGTGCGCCACTGCGCAATGCAGGCGTGCCTGCCCGTGCTGCCCACGTCGAGCCCACCGCTCGACGAGCACCCCGCCGTCTTCATGGTGGCCCCCCACGGCCCCGTAGTCTTCCCCGCGAGCCACTTCGTGGACATCAGCATCTATGAAAGCGTGAAGATCGCCCTGATGGCCTCGCACGCGTCACAGGAGACGGCCATGCAGCAGGCCGTCGGCGCCGGATTCGATCAGCTCTGCCGCCGGCTCGACAGCTACTGGGGCCAGGCCGTAGGATGTGACTACGCGGAGAGCTTTGTTCCGATGCGCGGACGTGGCGCCATGAAGCCCTACCCCGTTCTGCCCTGATCACGGAGGCACAATGCACAACACGCACACCCACGCATGGAACCAGGCGCAGCACTTTGACCCAGCCACGGTACACGAGGCCGACCTCTCTCGCGGCGTCCCACTGGATCTCACGGTGCGCGTCAACGACTTCCTCGTCGACATGGGTCCGTTTGACCGGGTGATCGTCTTCGGCCTGAAGGGCAGACTCACGGGCTACTGGGTACCGGACCAGTTCGTAGCGGACTTCGTGGCGCAGGCCCCGGAGAAGCTCGTCGGCTTCGCGAGCTGTGATCCCACCCAGCCGGGCTACCTTGATGAGCTGACCCACGCCATAGAGGACCTGAACCTGCAGGGCCTGAAGATGGGTCCGATCTATGCCGGTTTCGACCCTCGAGACACCCGCTGCAATCCAGTCTACGAGACCTGCCAGGCGCGTGGTCTGCCCGTCATCTTTCACTCCGGGACCACCTACAACCGCGTCGCACCCCTGGCAGTAAGCCGCCCTTGGCTCTTCGACGAGGTCGCCATCCGCTATCCGGAGTTGCGGATGGTGCTGGCGCACGTGGGTCACCCCTGGTACGGGGAGTGTCTGGCGGTGATCCGCAAACACCCACACGTCTACGCCGACATCTCGGCCCTCTTCTACCGGCCCTGGCAGTTCTACAACGTGCTGATCACGGCCCAGGAGTACAGGGTCACGCACAAGCTCCTCTTTGGCACGGACTATCCGTTTGCGGGTGCCCAGGAGTCCATCGATGGATTGCGCGACGTCAACTCTGTCACAGGCACCAGTGGCATACCCAGAGTCACCGAGGAGATTATCGAGTCCATCCTGACGCGAGATGCGATGCGCCTGTTGGGGATCGCCTGATGAAGGCCCTGCAACTCCAGAGCTTGGGGCACGTCGCCCTGGTGGACCTGCCGGTACCTGCGCCCGAAGACGATGAGCTGCTGATCCGAACGGGCGCCACGACGATCTGCACCTCCGACCTCAACGACATGCAGGACAATCCCTTCGACATCAGCTTCCCCGTGGTGATGGGCCACGAGGCTGCCGGTACCGTCGCCGCCATCGGATCTCGGGTGACGGAGTTCGAGGTCGGCCACCGTGTCACCACGCATCCCGTGCACCCTTGCGGTGTCTGTGCCGCGTGCAAGCGTGGATGGGGCCATCTGTGTACCGATATGGCACACTTCGCCATCAACCGCCCCGGGACGTTCGCGGAATACTACACCGTGCGAGCCGACAGAGCTCGCACGGTCGCCGATGCCGTACCCTTCACCACAGCGGCGCTGGCTGAACCCGTAAGTGTATGCCTCGAGGCACTATCGCAGGCAGCGCTGCCCACCGGCGGCAGCCTCCTCATCCTTGGGGACGGGCCGTTCGGGATCCTGATGGCGCGACTGGCATCTGCACTGCCGCTCCACAAGACCGTCCTGGCAGGCTGGGAGGACTTTCGCCTGGGGTTCGCCGGCGACGCTGTCGCGATCAACACCCGCGCTCTATCTGACCCCGTGGCACGGCTCCGCGCCGAGACCGGCGGGCTCGGCTACGACGCAGCGATCCTGGCTGTGGGCAACCCAGAGGCCTTGGCCCAGGGCATCGCGCTGATCCGCCCGAAGGGCAGATTCGTGGTCTTCTCGGCACTACCCGGCGAGACGCCGATCGACCTCTTCAGGGTGCACCTGAAGGAGCTCGAGCTCGTCGGCGCCTGCAGCGACGAGGACAGATTGGATGAGGCTATCGCGCAGCTGAGCGATCCCGCGTTGTCCGTAGGAGACCTCGTCACCCATACCTTTCCCCTGACGCACTTCGA